>ENA-ORXT01005005-ORXT01005005.1-marine-metagenome-genome-assembly--contig:-NODE-5005-length-13284-cov-2.953282_pt1 | contig 13284 bp, 7 predicted proteins | sample MGYA00237868_ERZ511482 | MGnify/ENA metagenome assembly ERZ511482 | reverse complement strand
CAAACTTTGCATTTTCAATTTTCTCACCAGCCTCGTTGAAGGTTGGAGCGATAAACTTAATTTTTAAATGCTGCCATAGACCAGGTGCTTTCGCTGCATTGAAAGGAGGGTTATGACCTTCATAACCTCGTTCTTCTTTTGCTGCTTTTTTATTCCAGCGTTGGTAAATTCCACCGATATCTGAAAAGGTCGGATTTTTCACATTCCAACTATCAAAAAGTTGAATTTCATATCTTCCTTGCAGGTAGATTCCAGAATTAGATCCTACGGGCATCATCACCTCCAGCTCTAATTCAATATCGCCATGTTCAAAATTTGTAAAAATATTTTCTTTAGAAGCCTTATCAGCATTGCTTAGTAATACACCGGTTCCTTCGACTCCTGAAATGGCTCTTTTTCTAGAACGATCTACTACCGCATCCCCTACAATTTCCCAACTGTTTGAAGTTGATTTAAAATCTGAAAGATCATTCAGTTCCATATGCGTAAATGGTAATGTCTGAATGTATTGGGAAGACTGACTTGTCTTTTCCGTTTCATTTTGCTTAGCACAAGAATTGAGGAGCATTAAAATCAAAAAATAGAGTATGTGTTTTTTCATGAATAGGTTTTAAGAGACACGGAATAAAACAGTTTTCCCATCTACACTCTCAAAACTAGAATAAACACCATCCCTATCCATGCTCAAATCTATCTTATCCTTGCTCAAATCTATCTATTTAACCGGCAGTATTCTGGTCTTTTTAGTCATTTGGGTCAACAATATCCTTCCAGTCAGGATACACAGGCCTTTCTTTAGTATCTCTACCTGCTTCAATTAATGGAGCTGGAGGAACTTGATTAAAAATTTTTTGAAGATCTACTTTTGCTTTTTCAACCAACGAACTATCCTGTTCTATTAGCAAATTCTTTTCATGAATATCACTAGGTATGTGATATAGATCTCCATTGTTGTATAATTTATATTCCTGATTTCTAACAAACTGCCTCCCATTATATTTATCTGGTCTCCCCCAGTAAGGTTGATAATGACAAAAAATCCAGTCTCTTGGCTCCCCTAATTCTCCTTGTAGTTGTGGTAAAAAACTACGACCATCAATAGGATCCTTTTCTGTCATTTTTAAGGAGCTAACTTCCGCAAAGGTGGTATAGAAATCTGTAAAGTCGATTAAGTCTTCACTTTCCGAACCTACCCGCGTATGCCCTTTCCAATAAGCTATCAAAGGTACACGAGTTCCCATGTCCACCGTTTTACCTTTAGCTCCTTTAAGTTTTTGTCCCTTCCAATTAGACGTTATTGATTCGGTCCCATTGTCGGAGGTAAATAAAATAATTGTGTTTTCAAGCTGCCCTACCTCCTCTACCTTTTGTACAATTTTACCAACAATTTTATCCAAATAATTTACCATAGCCACATAATTGTCTTTTTTCAATTTTCTGTCTCTGGGTGCTCTATTTGCGCTTTGACTTTTCGGTTGGTCGCCTATTGTTTCTGGCGTAGGTACAAAAGGACTATGAACCAAAACAGTAGGATAATAAATGAAAAATGGTTCCTCTTTATTTTCTTCAATAAAATTACAGACAAAATCAGACATGATATCAGGACCGTATTTTCCCGCATTCTCGGCTACGCTGATAAACTTCCCATTACGTTCTAATGGTGGACTCCAAAAGCGTTCCCCTCCTCCGCTCCTACCTTTCTTTAGTTGTGTTACTTGCCATAAACAAGATTCATCGAAACCAGCTTCCTGTGGTCTATTCGCATCTAAACTGCCTTCTGCATTATGATACAATCCGTTTAGTTGCCATTTTCCAGCGATGGCCGTTTTGTAGCCTGCCTCTTGCATTAGATGCCCAAATGTTTTGTCTTTAGGATTCAGGTATCCAAAATGTGTATAATTTCTAAAGTTATATTGACCCGTCATAATTTTAACTCTAGAAGGGGTACAAATTGGTGTAGAATAACAATGATTAAACTTTACTCCTTTGGAAGCTAAAGCATCAATATTAGGGGTTTCATAATCTTCGGCATCGTAAGCCCCAAAACAATTCCAACTCACATCATCAGCCATTATTAAAATAATGTTTGGCTTTTTAACCTCTGCTTTTTTTACTTTCGATGAAACCGAACAGGTACTAAAAAAAAGTGCCGTAATCGCTATTATTATTACTATTTTTATATTATTCATAATTATTGAACTTGTTTAAAAACTCATTACTAATCTTTTGACAAATCATTGATGTTTTTCTAAACTACATGTCAAATTTTAACCACCTTGCTATGCTCCGAATCCATGTGATCCTAAATTTACTTTTTTATTTCACCTACTTTTCTGTTTTCACTTCCTTTTGCGATGCCCACATTTAAATCTCCTAATTCTTTTCGGGCCTTTTCAACAACGAGCATCAGTTCTTTTACTTTTTCTGGATAAGAAGTGATTACATTGAATTGCTCTCCTGGATCTCTAGACATATTGTAAAGCTCCGGTTGCTCAAGATCCAGTTTTTCCTTTCCTCCATGAACACCATCATTTCCAGGTGCTGTATCGTAAGAAATATATTTATGTGGTAAAACCAACTTCCAGTTTCCTTTTCTAACAGCGTTTAAATTATTTCTTCTATAGTAATAAAGAATCGTTTCCCGAGGGGTTGCTTCAAAATCCCCTTTCCAAAGTGAGGAGATATCTACTCCGTCAATTTTATTTTCAGATAGTTTTCCATCTGTAATAGCCGCAAAAGTAGGTAGCAAATCTATCGCACAGGCTAATTTATTACAAACCGTTCCTTTAGGTACATTTCCGGGCCAACGAATAATAAAAGGAACACGTTGACCTCCTTCCCAACTAGTTAATTTACCTGCTCTCAATCCTCCGGCAGACCCAGCATGATTCCCATAGTTTAACCAAGGGCCATTGTCTGTCGTAAAAATAAATATGGTATTGTCTGCTATTTTATTCTTTTCTATTGCTTTACTTATCTCGCCTACAGACCAATCAATTTCCATCATAACATCTCCATACAATCCTTGCTCACTCTTACCTCTAAACTTGTCAGATACACCCAGCGGAACATGTCCCATAGTGTGTGGAACATATAAAAAGAATGGATCTTTTGCGTTTTTATTGATAAAATCAACCGCCTTTTCTGTGTAAAGTGTCGTTAACTCGTCTTGGTCTTTTAAGGATGTTATTCTTTTTTTAATTTCATTCCCTTCTATCAATGGAAGTTCTGGATATCTTGAACGTTTATTAGTTTGCGGTACTTTTTCTCCAGTCACGTTGCTACGTGGCCACATGTCGTTTGAATACGGTAAACCTACATACTCATCAAAACCATGTTGCAATGGTAAAAATTCTTTTTGCCAACCCAAATGCCATTTTCCAAAACAAGCCGTTCTATACCCCTGTTCCTTAAACATTTCGGCCATTGTTAATTCTTTGGAATTAATTCCTTTTTTATGGAGTGGAGTGAAAGCCGCTGAAATCCCTATTCTATTGGGATAACAACCTGTTAATATTCCAGCACGTGAAGCGGTACATACAGGCTGAGCCGCATAATAATTTGTAAACCTCATTCCTTGACTTGCCATATGATCCAAATTAGGTGTTTGAAAACCAGTTGCTCCATAACATCCTACATCACCGTAACCTTCATCGTCTATAAAAATGATTACTACATTGGGCTTTTGACTGTTTTGCTGTTTTTTAGTTTGACTATAGCTATTAAAAAATAGCACTGTTATAAACAGTAATAAAAAGTTGAATTTTCTCATTGGTATTGTTTGACTTTTACTTTGTTGTTAAGTTAAGTGTCCGATATAGCGGTTACGATTGTTATTTCCTCTTCTTTTCATCATTTTTCCATAAAATGATATTATCAACATCATTTTTAGAAAACTCACCTTTCGTATTTCTCCCAGTTTCTATATCTAACTCCAATTGCTTTAAAAGCTTTTCATTTACTTATTAGATTTCTTCTTCTTTTTATTCTTCTTTTTATTCTTTGCTTTTTTACTCCGTTTAACAGTTCTTTTTTTCCATAAAATAATATCATCCATATCGTTTTGAGAAAATTCCCCTGTTGTACTTCTTCCATTTTTAATATCTAATTCTAATTGATTTAAAAGCCTTTCTGCGATTTCAGGATGGGTTGTATATAAGTTTGTAGTCTCGGCAAAATCATTTTCCATGTCATATAACTGAGCAATCGGCATATCATCTAAACTAGCATCATCTTCTTGAGGAGAACTCCAACCTGCTGACCCTCTAGCCAACAACAACTTCCAATTTCCTTGTCTATATCCAAAATGACCACTAATCGAATGATGTATCACACCAGCTCTGGTACTTTTTATTTTCTCCCCTTTTAAAGCGGATAAAAAACTCACACTATCTTCTCCTGCTTTACCTGGTATCGGAGCATCTGTGATCTCAGAAAAAGTAGCAAATATATCCGTTAAACAAATCAATTCATTACTGGTGGAATTGGGCTTTACCACACCTGGCCATTTTACAATAAAAGGAATACGATGTCCACCATCCCATAAATCTGATTTTGAACCGCGATATCCTGCACTTACGATATGTCCTTTTTCCGCCAGCGCTTCTATTTTTGCCGCTTTAGAAGTGCCATTGTCACTACTAAAAATAACAATGGTATTTTCGGATAAACCATTATCTTGCAGTGCTTTGGTTATCGCTCCAACGGTTGCATCTGTTTGCATGACAAAATCTGCGTAAGCTCCGAGTCCACTTTTACCTTGCCATTCTTTGGTTGGCAATATTGGGGTATGTGGCGAACCTAAAGGAACATATAAGAAAAACGGTTTTCCATCTTTATTATTTGCTTTCTCATTAATATATGCTACCGATTTAGTTGTTAAACGAGGTAACATATTGATTTCGTCTTCATGAAGGATTACTTTGTCGTTCTCTATAACGGCTTTCATACTACCGGCGTGATGAAAACCATGATAATAATCAAATCCTCTATTAATTGGTCCATCTGGTATAATTGAACCTACAGGAGGTAGGTTTCTACCTTTTTTTCGAAGTAGGGTTTTGGTAGTAGGATCTGCGTATTGAAAATTGAGGTGCCATTTTCCAATGATAGCGGTATGATAACCTTGGTCTTTCAGAAAATTTCCAATTGTTGGCCGGTCTTCTTTAATTAAATCTGGTTTAAAACCGGACACCACCCCACTTTGTAAACTTGTCCGCCAACTATAACGTCCCGTCATAATTCCATAACGGGTAGGTGTACAAACGGATGACCCGGAATGCGCATCCGTAAACACCATTCCTTCCTTCGTTAGTTGATCAACGTGCGGTGTTTTAATCTTACTCGTTGCTGGCGCCAAACTCTGGATATCGCCATACCCTAAATCATCGCAAAGGATGAAGACGATATTGGGTTGCTGTTCGGTTGAGGCAGGGATCGTTGAGGTGGGGTTGGTTGAGTCCAGGTTGGTAGATGTATTTTTAGTCGATGTACAGGATAGTAACATTAAAAATACAAAAAGTAAGTTCAATTTAGTGAAGTTTAATCTGTTCATAATTAATTAGCGTATTTGAGATAACATCAGCCCCAGCGGGGCGATCATCTTTGTAATATAAAGTACGAAACGTTTCTTAGCCCCAGCGGGGCGGTAATGTCACAATTTTATACATGGTCGCTCCTCTGGAGCTAGGTGCACGCGTTTTTTTGAGGTTACAAAGACGGACGCCCCTCTGGGGCTAAAGAGACCTGAAAGAGACATCAATTTGTGTTGTATTTGTATTGTTGTATCCATATTTATAATTCATATCAACCAGCAAATTCTATTTATTTAAACACTATTATTTTCCGAGTGATACGCTGATTCTTATCATTCGAAAGATTTATAAAATAAATTCCTGAAGTCACAGCGGACAAATCCAGGTGTGTTTTTAAAGAGCCATCCTCCCAGGTTTTTTCAATAACTTTTTCCCCTTTAGTAGAGATAAGCTGGATATGATTTAGCTCCGGAGAGGTTCTGGTAATGGTTAATGTATTAGTCGCAGGATTAGGAAAAAAATTGAAATGCTCTATATCAATCGAATTGGTGGATACAGTTTCCCCCACCAAAAATGCTCCTTCCGGTCTTACATAAGGTTCGAAATCCGGCTTTGGCGATGCTGACATTCTATCACTTATTTCTTGCATTATTTCCATTTCATCATCCGAAATAAAACCATTAGAAATGGTAGTACTCCACGTGATACTTGCTCCTGCATCCGTAAGCGTTCTCACAAAGCGGTATGCTTGTTCAGTTTCAAAAACCAAATCAGCGCTAGCTACGCTCCATCGATCTCTAATTGGACAAAAATAATGTTTTAAGACCAGCTTTCTCCCATCAAAAGAATCCCATGGTTTTTCGACAATTAAAGGAAAAAGAAATTCTTCATATGCCCAGGAGTTTGGAGGTGCTCCCTGACCAAGCGGTGTAGGGTGACCTGCTGTATAATCCATATAAGGATCGGTCGCTTCGAAATTTCTAATTCTATAATCTGAAGGATCATCATCATCCACTCCATCAGCATCTACGTATAAATCATTGCCATCCTCATCTTTTACATAAGTTTTTAAATTATTTGTAGCAATCGCTACATCAGGGTCTGCTGCTCTAATCATCGCTACAAAATCACTTAGTTCTCCGGGTAAATTACTTACATTATCTAACCAATACCCATCAACTAATCCTTCAAATCGTTCAACGTATCCTTTTGCTAAAGTTCTCCACGCTAAACCCTGGTCTCCACCAAAATTGTCGTTACTATAGGCTTCCCAGGCAGCTGAAATTTCTAACTCTTCCGCACTGTTTCCCTGAAGACTTGATGGTCCAGCGGTATTCAAATATAGAATTACTTTTTTTCCTGCATTTCTAAACACATCAATTACATCCAATATAATTTGTTCATTTTCTAAAGAAGGGACCATTGCTGGGTGAATTTCATTAGCGATATCTACATAAGGATTTTCCCTTAAGGTGTAATAATAACCATGCGCTGGATGCGTAAAATTGGTGATTACATGGCTAACTGCTGGTAAGTCGTCTACAATTTGTTGTGCGCCGGCAACCCAGTCATGATTGCTAGTATTGTCTAATCTTATACCTCCACTTAGATTAAATCTTACCCCCCAGGAACCAGATAGAAAAGTTGCTTTGGGGATGGTTTGCTCAGAATATCCAGCAATCGCATCTATATAATAAGTAGTGGTTAGTCCTGCCCCATCGCCAGTAGCAAATCCAATTAGTATCTGGTCATAACCTCCCGCTAATGCCACATCATCAGGAATGGTTGTTCCAGCAAAATCAAAGGAAAAAGATTCCCAGGTTTCTCCTTCAGAAAAATCTAACTCTAAAAATAGATTACTTGACCCTCCAATACTAGCGTTCCTTAAAACAAGTCGAATCCTTCTATTTGTTATATTAAAATCAGTCGTTGGTATGGAGGTATGTGCTTTTAATGAAATAGTATAGGAAGATAAGTCCGTTATTGGGTTGGTTAAATTAAACCGAATAGTAGGATTGTCTTGCCCGTCTCTGACAAATTTAGAAACTGTGGTGTTTGAGTTAATACCGTTTGTTTCCGGACTTACTTCATCGGTGGTAAAAGTACCTCTGGTGGCATTTACAAAATTGATATTATCTGTATTACTTGAATTTTCGTACCAAACCTGTTGGGCTTCTATAGAACCTATAGAAAGAAATGAAAACATTACCAGAAAATAAAAATACTTAATCATGTTTTTGTTTTTAAGAACTTGGACGTTTGTCCACGAAATTATATTAAAATATAGTCTGTTTAGTTGTTTACTTAAATACTATTATTTTCTGGGTGACGCTTTGATTTTTATCATTGGAAAGTTTTATAAAATAAATTCCTGGACTTAAGTTAGACAAATCCAACTGTGTTTTTAAAGACTCATCATCCCATAGCTTTCCTATTACTTTTGTTCCTGCAGCAGAAATTATTTGGATTTGATTTATCCCGGTAGTTGTTCTAGAGATGGTTAGCTCATTGGTGGCAGGGTTGGGATAAAAATTGACATCCGGTGTATAAAGGGAACTGGTGGATACGACGGGGCCTTCCCCTACTAGATAGGCTCCTTCCGGTCTGATATACGGTTCAAAATCAGGAACAGGAATAGATAGTAGTCTATCATTAATTGCTTGCATAATCGCCATTTCATCGGGCATCATATGACCTTTGTTAGGGTCCCACCTACTTATGGTCGTGGCAAAGGTGATACCTGCACCTGCATTTACAAGTTGCTTGGTAAATCGGTAGGCATCTTCTATTCCGAAAACTAAAGGTTGTTGAGGTACATGCCACCTTGCTCTTATCGGAAACCAGGCATGTTTTAATACGGTATTTCCTTCAAACATGGACCATGGATTATTTACCATAGCTGGTATAGTAAATTCTTCATAAGCCCATGAATTGGGCGGTGCTCCACTTGCTAAGGAGGTTACATGTCCTCTTGTAAAATCATGATAAGTATTAACCGCTTCAAATTTTGCTATTTTGTAATCCCTTTCATCCTCATCATCAAGCCCGTCCGAATCCACTAAAATATGCTCTCCGTTTTCAGTGAAACTAACACCACCAGTTTCTGGAAGGACTCCAGTGACTGAAATAGCAGCTCCCGGATCAGTTGCTCTAATCATTTCGATAAAATCTGGAAGATTTTCATCATCTCTAAGCTGTCCAGTTGTGTCTAACCAATAGCCATCGGCATAATCTTTTACACGTGCTATAAATCCTTCAATCAAATCTTTGTAAGCCAAGTACTCATCTCCTGCAAATTCGTTGGTATAATAATCGACCCAAGCAGCATGCGTTATACTATCTGCTCTATCCAAATAATTGGTGGAGATATACAAAATAATTTTCTTCTGGGAATCTTGAAATTTTTGGAGTACTTCAAAAATTATTGCTTCATTTTCAAGACTCGGGACCAAGCTTTCATGTATTTCACCAGCTACATCTACATTGTTATTTTCTCTTAAAGTAAAATAATGGGAATGCGCAAAATAGGATAGATTGGTAATAACATGACCTACGGCCGGAAGCTCATCAATGACTTCCTGAGCACCACTCGGAAGGTCGTAGCCTCCAACAACTTCGGAATCTAATCGCGCTCCTCCAAAAACAGGAAACGTAACGCCCCAGGAGCCTGACAACCAAGCTGCTGGATGATCTGCGATTTCTGCTACTTGTTCTGTTGTTCCGCTGATAGCATCAAGGTAATAAGTCATTGTCGGTTCAGATACCGCACCATTAGCAAAACCTATTTCGACAAGATTATAACCGCCGTTATCTAATACTTCTTGCGGAATTCCAGTGCCGTCAAAATCAAAGGTAAAGGATTGCCATTCTTGTCCAACCGTAAAATTTAATTGTTTAAAAATTCGAATACCTACGGAAGAATTTTCGAAAAAAAACCGCAATTCTGAGTTACTTGATGTTAATGAATCAATAGGCAAATCTAAATAGGCTTTAAGCGTAACGGTATAACCTGAAAAATCTATTACAGACTGATACAAATCGAAATTTAAAAAAGCCTCTAAGCCTTCGTCTCTATTAAATTTAGAAACAATAGCGTTTGTATTAATTCCTGTATCATCAGGGTTGGTAACCTCCGTAGTAAAACTTCCTGCAGTTTCACTTATGAATTCAATTTGATAGGTATCTGTTTCATTTTCATACCATAGAAATTGAGCATTAGAAACCTGTCCAAAGAAGAATAACAATAAACAGGTTAAAATTTTATTCATGATGTTGAGTCGTTAATTATCCGAATCAGGGTTTGAATTTTATGTTATTTGTCATAAGCTTACAGCTGAGACACGCTTCTTGCTTTTTGCCAGGGTATTCAATTGATTAAAGAAACTTCTGTACTTTTAAGAACATTCGTTTATTAATCTGCTCTTCAAAAAATAATGCGACCCACTCCGGGGTCGATCAAACGCGGCCTCGTACCTCGGCTAACATAATGTGATCCCTCTGGGATCATTCCGAAAATACGTATTAAAAACTGCACAAGAAGTTTTCGGCATATTACAGTGTAGATTGAATTCTCTAGCCAATAGCTAGGGTACTCAATCTGAACATAATTTTCTTAAAATTTTCGCTTGCATTCTATTTAAAAATTTAATAACGAATTATCGAACGATAAGAAAATTTTTCAATCAAGAAAACGGTACCTAGAAAAAAGTATATTTAGCTGATAATCAAAATTTTACCTGTTATGACTAAAATCAATATTCAATATTGAACATCCAATATTCAATATTGATTGAAGGGCCAAAAGCAGGGTTAAAATGTACAAGCTTTTTTTCCTCAATTAAATACCCTAGCAAAAGCAAGTATCTATTTAGCTATTATTACTGTTCGAATGATGCGCTCCTTATCATCATTCGACAGCTCTATTAAGTAAATTCCTGCATTTAAATTAGATACATCCAACTGCGTTTCTAAGGAACCATCCTCCCATTCCTTTCCGATAACTTTTGTTCCGATAGCAGATATAATCTGAATATGATTTATATCCAGAGAAGTTCTAGTAATGGTCAATACATTAGTTGCAGGATTAGGATAAAAATTAAAATCCGTTTCATCAATAGAACCAGTAGAAGTTATCATTTCACCCACTAAAAAGGCTCCTTCCGGTCTTACATAAGGTTCGGGATCTGGTTTCGGTGATTGTAGCATTCTGTCATTAATTTCTTGCATGATTTCCATTTCATCATCAGTAATCAAACCACCCTGCTGTGTGGTACTCCAGGTGATACATGCTCCTGCGTCCGTAAAAGTTCTTACAAAGCGATATGCCTGCTCCACTTCAAACATTAATTCTGCGGTGGAAACACTCCATTTCTTTCTAATTGGACAAAAGTAATGTTTTAATGCCTCTTTGGTACAATCATAAGTACCCCAGGGATTTTCAACAATTAAAGGGAAAAGGAACTCTTCATAAGCCCAGGAATTTGGAGGTGCTCCTTGACCTAAAGGGGTAGGATGACCACCTGTTAAATCCATATATGGGTCAGAAATTTGAAAATCTTTAACTATATAGTCTCTTGGGTCTTCATCATCAATTCCATCTGAATCTACATAAATCGGTTCACCGGTTTCATCCGTTACAAAATTTGGGTCCCCATTTGTAGAAATGATTGCATTGGGATCTGCTTCTTTAATCACGGCAACAAACTCATGCAAGCTACCTGGTAAATTACTTAAATTATCTAACCAATAACCATCTACCAAGCCTTCAAACCGTTCAACATATCCTTTGACTAAAGTTCTCCATGCCAACGCTTCATCGCCTCCAAAATTCAGATTATAATACGCTTCCCATGCTGCTAAAATCTCTAATTCTACCGTACTACTTCCTTGAAGATGTCCTGGTCCAGCTCCATTTAGATACAGAATTACTTTTTTTTCCTGAATTTCTAAAAACATCAATTACATCTAATATAATTTGTTCATTTTCTAAAGAAGGTACCATGGCTGGATGAATTTCATTGGCAATATCTACGTAAGGATTATCTCTTAAGGTATAATAGTAACCATGTGCAGGATGTGTTGCATTGGTGATGACATGACCAACAGCAGGTAAATTATCCACAATTTCCTGTGCACCCGCAACCCAATCAAGTTGGTCACCCGCATTGTCTAATCTAATGCCGCCAAACATATTTAATCTCACTCCCCAGGAACCAGATAAAAATTCTGCGTTTCGTGGTAATGGACCTGAAGGTTCACAAGGGCCTTGATCAGAACTTCCTGAAATAGCATCTATATGATAAGTTGAGGTAAGTCCCTGATCATCTCCAAAAGCAAAATAAATGGTTAGTTCGTCATAACCTCCAGCTGAAGTAACATTGGCAGGAATTGTTAGGCTGTCAAAATCAAAGGAAAAATCTTCCCAGGTTTCCCCTTCCGTAAAATCTACCGATAGGAATACATTGCTGGAATTGCCAATAGCTGAGTTTCTTAAATAAAGTCGAATTGTTTTATTTCTTCCCGTAAAATCAGTCGTTTGTATGGAGGTATGAGCTTTTAATGAAATAGTGTAGGAAGAGAAATCTGTTATAGGATACCTTAAATCAAAGTCGATTCTTGGATTTTCCTGCCCATCTCTGACAAACTTAGAAACGGTGGTATTTGAATTGATGCTGTTTGTTGCCGGGTTTATTTCATCTGTTGTAAATGTACCGTACGTTGCGCTTTCAACATCAATATAATTGGTACTACTTGAATTTTCGTACCACACATTTTGGGCTGCTATAGGGGCTATAGTGAAAAATAAAAGGATAATTATTAAATAAATCTTGTTAGTCATGTGCTTTATTTGTTAGGTTTTTACTTTTTAATAGTTAAAATCAAATTAATTCAAGTAAAAGGATTTATTGAGATTAAATAAATTTAAAATATATAGGAATAGCCAACAAATTTTGCTTAAATCTTTCCAAGTATTGCTAAAATATTTCATTAAGTCCTGTTATCTTGAATATTGAGCATAAAAAACAAGGTTAGTGGACTGTTGGCCGCTACTAAATGATCAGTTTTAATTATCTATCACAAATTGATTCGTAACAACTTTCCTATTCTTTTAGCACTATTATGCTAAAATCCTGCTGTTCAACCACCCCAATTCGGCATGCCAGTTTAACCGCCTGGCGTGGCTTTCAATGCTGCTTTAACAACAAATCCGTTTTCATTTTCAATTTTATCTGATAAGTTAACGATAAGACCTTCATCTGTTTGCACCCAATCTTTAATTTTATGCCCTCCAAGGATGGTAACACTTTTAATAGTCCCTTCTTTTTTATTAAAAGAACGAATTAAAATAGTATCAGCAGAAGTCACCAATGAAATCGCATACACCGATTTTTCTTTTGCGGTAAACCAAAAATCCTGGTTGGTAAAATTGCGCTCAAATCCTTTTGCAGCTCTATGGCCAGTCCCCTTAAGAAGGGTTTCATCTTGTCCTTCCCGAGCAATATGCCAGGGAGAAGTACCGTAAACAGCATCTCCATTTGTAGCCATCCACTGCCCCATTTCTAACAACCTTTTTGCGCTTTCGGTTGGCACCTGCCCTTCACCATCAGGTCCAATATTCAATAAATAATTTCCTCCTTTTGATAAAATATCTACAAAATAATATAACAATTCTCTGGTACTTTTCCAATCTTTATCATAAGACTTATATCCCCAGGAGTTATTGGTCGTGCCGCAGGTTTCCCAATATTTA
>ENA-ORXT01005004-ORXT01005004.1-marine-metagenome-genome-assembly--contig:-NODE-5004-length-13284-cov-3.339290_pt1 | contig 13284 bp, 14 predicted proteins | sample MGYA00237868_ERZ511482 | MGnify/ENA metagenome assembly ERZ511482 | reverse complement strand
TTTAATCTTCACTTTTAAAATGGACACATTATTTAATAAAATAAAAGAATTAAAAGATGAAAGCTTACGCTCTAAGCACGAGCAATTAGTTACTGGTATTATTAATGTTATTAACGATAAAACTTTAAAAAAAGGAGATCGCTTACCGTCTATTAATAATATGGTTGTTGGTGTTGGATTTGCTCGTAAAACAATTGTTAGAGCATATGAAGAACTTAAAAACAGAGGTCTTGTAGAATCTAAAAACTCTAAAGGCTATTATATCTCTAATACTAATACCAAGGTAAAACTAAAAGTAGCGCTTTTATTGTTTGCATTTCACTCTTTTCAAGAAGATTTTTATAACACTTTTAGAAAAGAATTAGGTAAAAAATATCATATAGATGTTTTTTTTCATCATAATAATTTTTGGATTTTGAAGTGAATTAAGGATGGCATTTATATTTGAAGATGAAGGCTTGATAGTCAGGACAAAGCTCTTTTTTTGTTTCGTAGCCAAAGCTAAGGGACGGGAAAAAGCTGAAGTATCTGGCTTTCAATGCTTTGTCTGTAGAAGTGAAGGCTATCATTAATTCACTTCTTTATCTAAGACTCCAGTTGAAAAACAAGCTGGGAGTGAATCCTAATAGAGAGACATCGGCTTCTAATAACTGTCCTTCTATGACATCATACGATTTGTACCAAGTATTATTTCTACCATAAACATTGAATATCGATGCACCAATTTTGGCTTTACTTTCATTGATGTTGAAATTATAGTTCCATTTCATATATCATATGTTTATCCATTGGCAGGTCGCCGACGTACATTTGAAAAGCAGTTGGTGCATTAGTGAACGTAAGTTTAAATTGATTATCATCATCGTCAATCAAAAATAGAGACTGGTCCCGTACAGAATTGTTTATATCAAGATTACTGCTTGAGATATTATTTGAGTTACTAATTTGGAGAAGGCTAGAGGCACTATTACGGAATACCCTCAGCTGTAGAAAGCCCATAGTAACATCTGAGGGATTGATAAAGGCATTCCATTCAGGTTTTTCAATACCGTAGAATCTCAATCTCCAGGAAGCACAAAACATTATCACACCATTTCATATAATTTGGGTTTCGTTCGCATATTTAACCCAAGATGGCCAATAGTGTTCTCTCATGAAATAGAACCAGGCACACTTGATACAAGTGATTTCAAAATCAAAACGAGCAAGGGTGAATTTTATGAAGTGGATATCGTCACGTCAAGACCAGCGACTGAAGCCTGTGAATTGAGAACAGTTTTATTGATCGGTGATTATGGCAATGCTCCGGACAATGAACCAGTAGAAGTCGGAATAGTAGGAGATCTATTAGCAAGAAGTGGTCAAAATTTTAAAGGGCAAACCATTGCAGTAACTCCTTTGTCGAATGGACCCTTTTTGAATTATGCAGAATATTTTAAAATCGATGACGACTATCCTTTTGTTGAAAAGGGCATAGGATGCGATTGTCCAAAAAATACGACTACCATTGTCAGAACAGTTTGGGCTGGCGGTGTCCGAGCTATCGATGGAGAAGAATTAGGAGAAAAAGACTTGCGCCAATTCACAGTTTCTATAGAGAAGCGCAAAAGCAAAATAATTGACGTTCATCCATTTAAGATTGCAGATATTGGTGATAATGACAACAATATTGACCTTTGTATAAAGGGAAAAGGTATTCCAGTTTCGGTCAGTGTAAAGCCAAATACGACCATTGATCCCAGAGATGACTCGAATGAATTCACAACAATAAATATTATAAGTAGATGGTAAATCGATTAGTGACCTTGACATATCAATGTGGATTGAGTACAATTTCAGATGATGAAAATTGAGGTATAACACCATTGAACAATCTGTATTTCTTTTTGGTTAGTCTTTCCATAAGTTTGTCACTGCTAGTTGTGTTAAAAATTTGGTCATGAAAAAATAGTATAAATCCTAAATAATGGGAATACAGATACGACGTATATGACTTGACCGACAGACTACTTGTTTTTGCCAGAAGTAACACTTTCTGTCAATAGTAAGCAATAAAAAGACAAGTTAGACTATTGTAATAAAACTTAATTTATCTATGACAACAAGCCTTAAGGCATCACTTACATTACTAATACTGTTCCTTTTTACAGGACTTGCAGGACAGGGTAAGCTTCTTGAATTCTTGACTATCCATCCTAATAAAAAGGCAGTCCAAAGAGATAGTAGTATTTACCCTGCGAAGGTAATCTTTACGCCCGTTATCTCTTATGCTCCAGAGACGAATCTCAGCATTGGTGTGGGCCTGAAAGGGCTGTTCAAGATGAGAGGTTCGGGAGATGAAACCAGAACATCTAATTTGCCATTGACCGCACAGTATACCATAGAGAATAAGTATCTTTTCTTCTCAGGCTTTGAGATATTCTCGCCTCAAGAGAAATACATGCTTACAGGCAATATCAGGATTCAATCATTCCCAAGTCTATTTTTTGGAATAGGCCCCGATACGCCAAAAACAAATGAAGAGGAATTCAATTACAGCCAGATTCTACTGGAACCGATTTTTCTAAAGAACTTATTTAGGAGATACCTCTTTTTTGGTGGGGGAGTACGATATAATAGGATAAGTAAAGTGGAAGTCGAGCCAAATGGATTGCTAGAAAACACGGATCAACCTGGTGCATTGGGCTCGACCTCGTCTGGTCTCGAGTTAGCGATGATCTATGATAGTAGAGATAATTTATTGAATGCAAGTAGAGGTACATTCATAAATTTGACACATGGATTTTATGGCGGCTGGCTAGGTTCTTCACATGATTTCCAATTAACTAAATTTGATTTCAGGTACTTTATTCAGCCCTTAGGAAAACCATCCAGTATTTTAGGGTTCCAGTTTTTTTCACAATTCAGTCAGGGAGATACTCCACTGCAGGAGATGGGTCAATTAGGTGGTCAAGAGATCATGCGTGGTTAATTTGAGGGTCGGTATACAGATCGTCACCTGATAGTCACGCAGGTAGAATGGAGACAAAAAGTATCCCACAGATGGGGCGCAGTTGCCTTTGTAGGAATAGGTGATGTTGCACCTTCGCTTGATGGATTTGTATTCGAGACCTTAAGAACATCTTTTGGAGTAGGCTTAAGATTTTTAGTAGATGAAGAAGAAAATTTGAATCTTCGTCTTGACTTTGGTGTTGGCAATGAAAAGATGAACTACTATTTTAAAATCGCAGAGTCTTTTTGAATCAATGAGATTTGATTTTGATTTCAAAATCATTAGCCGAATTGACCCTGAGCGAAGTCGAAGGGTCTTCCTAGTGAAGTCAAAAGAAATCAAAAACATTAATTTGGAAGTAGGAAGAGTAATTAAATTATGAGAAAGATCAAGATCGTCATCCTATTTATTATCACAAGCTTTCTGATCATACCTGAAAGTCTAAGGAGTCAAGAGACCACTAGCTCTGGGAAAGACTCAATGGAACGAGATTCATTGGTTTGGGATAACTCCATACTTCCAATAGCATTCTATCTACCTGAAACCAGTTTTGCCTTTGGAGCAACAGGAATATTATCTTTTAAAAAATCTTCACAAGCCGAGGAAGAAAGACCTTCTCAGCTACTATTTGCAGCGATTTATACACTTAAGAATCAGCTAGAATTTCTAGGTAATTTTGAGTTCTACGCCGACCAAAGGAAACACCGCCTCAAAGGTGAATTTGGATATTATAGGTACTCGTATAATTACTTTGGAATTGGAGCAGACTCGCGGGCTGAAGATTTTGAAAAATATAAAGTGAATTTTCCAAGATTTAATTTGAGCTATTCCAGAAAAATACTCGGCATATTCAACTTAGGTGTTGGTTACAGAATGGACAATTTCAATATGAAAGAATTAGAAGACAATGGACTTTTGATTACAAATAAACCAGTCGGTTGGGATGGAGGTTTTAAGTCCAATTATGAGATTAATTTTTTCGTAGATACTCGAGACAATATCAATGCTCCTTATAGCGGCTTCTATGGCGAAGTCATTTTTCAAGGCAGTATGGAGTGGTTCTTTTCAGATTATGATTATCGAAAATTAGACGTAGACATACGATACTTCACTCCCTTCAGAAACGATTGGACATTAGGACATCAATTGTGGATCACTCATTCTACTTCTGGGGCACCTTTCTACGAAATTGGACATATATCTACTTCCAGTCGATCACGTGGTTTTGATGATAGAAGATTCATTGCTTACAAGATGGCCACATTTCAATCAGAATTAAGGTTTCCTGTAATAGGTAAATTGAGAGGCAGTGCTTTTTATACTTACAATGTCATGCCTGATAGTTGGTCATCACCATTTGCTGAAAGAGAATTTTTCAGTTATGGAATTGGCGTACGATATTATTTAATAGAGCAATCAAGAGCTGGATTACGGTTTGATATAGCACGAGGTGATGGTGAGTATAACTTCTACCTTACATTTAATGAGGCATTTTAAACAAGTTCAAGAATCAAGTTCAAGTTCAAGAAGCAAGTTCAAGTTCAAGTTCAAGTTTCAAGTTTCAAGTTTCAAGTTCAAGAGGTAAGTTTAGTAATGCGAAAAGAAGAGAAAAAATATGATGTTCGGGAACAAAGGGTAGTGAGATTGGTTTTCCTATATTATAGATACGGACTACCTACATGACAACTTTTAACAAGGAAGACTATTTTTATGAATAATAAGGTTTTTGACTTGGAGGAACGACTGGTTTCGGTTGAAGGAGATATTATTTTATTTTGTAAAAAATTGCCCAATGATCTGTGTGGAGAATACGATGCTAATCAATTATTGCGGTCAGCTGGCAGCTCCACTTTGAATTTTGGAGAAGCGCAAGGAGCACAGACAGTGAAAGACAAAATCTTCAAATTATCACTCAGTTTGAAAGAATTAAAAGAATCAAGAGTCAGTCTCAAAATGTTAAATATGCTGCAATTTGAAAATGCAGGAGAAAGAGATTCATTATTAAATGAAGTGGAACAACTCATCAAAATAATCGCTACCATCAAAAAAAATAAAAGACAAAGCATTCAATGATTAAGACAATAGAAATTAAACATTATTTAAACCCAATAAGTGAAGTAGAAATCGTTACGTGTTTTGGTGACACTTTGATCTTGAACTTGGCACTTGCACTTAAACTTTAATATGACAATCCTCATCATCTGGACCACCGCCTTCATCCTCTACGCCATCTTCTGGCTATGGTAGGTCGGTTTAAGAAACCCATTATCAAAATCAGAAGTCGACCATTACATGAATAAATTAAAAAAATATAACAACAATTCGTCTCAAGGTCTAAAAGATTTAAGAGAGTTTTTAGAGAATAATACGGGCAAAAGTTTTACCATGGTGAATAGTATCTTATTAAATGAAAATCCAGATATGGTTGAAGGAGTCAAAGAAGGAGATTCGTCTCTCAAAACACTAATTGCATATCATAAACCATTCATGAAGATGATGGTAAAGAGAGGAGGTTTAGGTGTTTTCCAAGGAAGAGTAGCGGGAAAATCTGTTGATGTGATTGGGATCGAGAACGGGGAGGAGTGGAAAATATCAGCCATCAATCGATTCAGAAGTCGACGAGATTTTATAGAGATATTGATCCATCCAACATTTCATCAAAAGCACGAATTAAAATTTGCGGCCTTGAGTAAGAGTATTGCTTATCCTGTAGATCCTTGGTTTCAACTGGGAGGATTGGCAGCTGTTGTCCCCTTGGCCATTGCACTCGTAGCAACATTAATTCATATTTTTTTAGTATAAGTTATTCGCATGATTGAAAAAAATACTTCCTGCAGTTATTGATAACAATTATAAAGGACACAAAATAGCCTTATGGTTGTTCTACTTTATTACAATTGTCACCATAGTTAGAAGTTGTATTCATATATTCAAAGATGATGGTGGGGCCCATAGTATCGCTACAATTCCACTAGACAGCTAAACTGATGCAGGTGCAGCAACCGTGATCATGATATTTGCCTATTGGGGATTGAGTCAGTTGATGTTTGGTATCATACAGTTAATTGTAGCGATCAAGTATAAATCTCTAATACCTTTGATGTATGTAATGCTCCTCATTGAGTGGGGAGGGCGGTTTGTTATTTCAGTTTTCAAGCCAATAGAAACAACTGGACAAGCGCCTGGAGGAATAGGCATTATGATTATGCCAGCTGTCTGTTTGTTATTGTTTTTTTTATCTGTGAGAATGGCAAAGCCTCAACATTTTAAGAGTTAAAATTATAGATAACTCAAACGTATATTTTACACTTTAAAAAATGATTAATCAAAGCCAACAATTTTTAAACGATTCAGGAACGAAAATTCAATCATATGCGGCCGGAGAATCTGTAGCTGATGTTGTCAACTCTTTTCAATCAGTTGTAAGCACTAAAATTAATACATTATGAAACGATTCATTTTTATTTCTGCAATCATTGAATTGATTGCTGGTACAATTTTATTTTTTGTGCCTCAATTAGTTCCTGATTTGGCAGATGGGGCAAGTAGTCATTTGGCTATGGCAAGAATGTACGGTGCAGCAGCATTGGGGCTAGGTGTCATTGCATTTCAAGCATGGTGACATAGTGATGATGACAATTTAATTAAAACATTTTTACCAGCTTTTTTGGTGTTTAATTTTGCAGCATTCATTGGAATTTTATCCAGCTTTCTCGCAGGAGTGTTTGCTAATCCAGGAGGTGCAATTTTACATTTAATATTAGGCATATTAACGGCGTATTATTTTATCAATTATAATTTTGGAAATTCGTCTTTAGTAAAAAAACTTGGAATTGGTGCTGGCATTGGAATGGCTACTGTATTAAGTCTGATTTTATTACTGCCTACTATTTTAAATCAAGCAGGATTGCATCCAGATTATAAAGATTCTAAGACTTATAATTTAGATGGCAAAAAAGCTTTGATTATAACGACAAGCCATGGTATATTGAATGCTCCTGGAGAAACGACTGGAGACCCAACAGGTGTTTTTGGATCAGAAATGACGGTTCCCTATTATGAGTTTCAAGATGCGGGCATGACTGTGGATGTGGCTAGTATCAAAGGAGGAGAAATACCAGTAGACCCGCAATCATTTTCATTCATGATCAAATCTAAAGCTGATGATCGTTATTTAGCTGATGATGAGTTTCAGGATAAAGTAAAACACTCTCTAAAGATTGATGATGTAGATTTTACGCAGTACGATGTTGTGTGGCTTGCTGGTGGATGGGGAGGAACTGGAAAGTATGCAGGTGCGTCTGGAGAATTTACAAGAGAGAGATTACTAGCTCCAAATTTTGCAGGAGCAGAAACATTTCGAATTACCTTTCCGGGATTGCTGAGGCCGGATTATTGGCCGGAATAAACAAGTTCAAGTGCAAGTGTCAAGTTCAATTAGCACAATTCACATTTAAATGGAAATCTAATGATTGAAAAACTTAAATTTATTTCAGCAATATGAAAGATAAGTATTCTTTATATTGAACAGCCTGTTGACTGATATTCTGAACTTGCGCTTGATACTCGATCTTGAACTTTAAAACTATGATTATTAAACCTTACATACAAAATCTGATTCTAAGTACTATTGCAATGCTTAGCATGATGCAGAATTGTGTAGCACAGGAGAATAAAGTCCAACCCAATATAGTCCTGATACTTGTTGACGATGCAGCACTTCAGGATTTTGGAGTTTACGGTGGTGAAGCTGCAACACCAAATATTGATATGCTAGCTAATCAAGGGACGCTATTCACCCAATATCGTGCTACACTTATGTGTGCCCCGTCTCGTGCAATGTTGGTCACAGGTTACGATAGCCACCTAACAGGTGTTCCCAATCTTCCCATATTCACACCACCAGAATATGCAGACAAACCTGGATACAAAGGCATTTTAAATAATGAGGTAGAGACAATAGCGACGCGATTAAAGAGGTATAATTATCGAACATATACGACAGGCAAGTGGCACTTAGGACATACGGAGTCTACCTTACCAAGCAAACGGGGATTCGATCGGACTTATATCCTTGATGCGTCGGGTGCGGACAATTACGAACAACGACCGTATCTGCCGACTCAAGAATCTAAACCGCCATGGTTTAAGGATGGTAAACGAATTGATTTGCCAGAGGATTTTTATTCTTCTAAAAATCTGGTAGATGAGATGATTCAATTTATGGATGAAGAAGACAACAAAGAAGATCCGTTTTTTGCTTATCTAGCTTTTCAAGCCATTCACATTCCTGTTCAAGCACCTAAAGAATATACCGAAAAATATATCAAAACCTATGAGCAGGGGTGGGACGCCATTAAAAAACAAAGATTTGAGAATGCCAAAGACTTGCAGCTAATTCCACTTAATGCAATCATGGGTCCAATGCCAGAAGGCTTGCGAGATTGGAATGGGTTAGAAGAAAAGCAAAAACGATATTTAGCTAAAGCAATGGCCGTCAATGCTGGTATGCTCGAGTCTATGGATTATCACATTGGTCGTTATGTAAGTTATTTAAAAAGCCAAGATAAATTTGAAAATACAGTATTCATAATCACATCTGATAATGGCCCTGAAGTAAGTGCAGTTGGGGATGTAAAATCAATGCAACTATGGATGAAATACATTGCAGGCTATCACACAGATTATGATAGGCTTGGCGAGCAAGGATCTTTTAATTATATAGGACCAGAATTTGCCAGTGCCTGTGCGGGACCAAGTTCATTTTTTAAATTTTATGCTGGAGACGGTGGCCTTAGAGTACCGCTGATCATGTCAGGTGTTGGTATTCCTCAGGGTGAAAGAGAATCTGCTTTTTGTCGAGTGACTGATATCACTCCAACTATATTATCTTTAGCAGGCATCGAAAAACCAAAAGTGGCAGCTGCTGGTCCTATGACAGGTCGAAGTCTATATCCTCTTCTAACTAATGATGCCAATGTTATATATCAAGACACTGAGCCAATAGGAATAGAAGCTGCTGGACATGGTGCGCTATACAAAGGAGATTATAAATTAGTACGGAATGGCAGGCCATATGGAGATGGTATTTGGAGACTGTACAATATCAGCATCGACCCGGGCGAGACAAATGATCTTGCTGAGTCTCAATCTTCGAAATTCTCTGAACTCATTTCAGACTATGATGAATATACTACAGAATATGGAGTCTTAGAAATGGGAATTAACTATGAACCACTTAATGAAATTCAAAATAAATTTAAAGCGCAGCTTGTAAGAACGCTGAGACCTTGGTTCATAGGGCTACTACTATTTATAATTGGTTTCTTTTTAATTAGAAAAATACGAAACAGATGATTTGTAAATTGTAATACGTTGATAAACATAAAATCATTTTTTATTAAGTAGCTCAACTAATTGTATTAGCTTGTATTGATGGAATCCATAATACAGAAGGATAGTTCTCTATATCAATTTATGCAATGGGCATTTTTTCCAATGGTGTTGGTGGGGACGCCGTACATCATTTATTTACTATTTAAAATAAATTGGAACCGTTTTCAGCCTTTCTATTTGACTTCCAGTTCAAATTAGGTTTTATCAAATTCTTTGGTTGGTTGAGGATTTTTAGTGAAAATTGATGCGATTAACAAACAACACACAACAACTCCACAAATATATGAAGCCAAATCATAATTTCCCGAAAGGGATAAAGACTGACTAAATAATATAGGTCCAATTGCGCTGGAAAAAACAAACAGAGTCATCGCTTGTCCAGTAATCGCACCTAAATGCTGTCGACCAAAAAATCGAGGTAAAAATAAAGAGACGAACATGGATCCAATACCAGTCGCTGCTCCATAAGCCAGAATTAATAACCAATAGAAAAACCCGAATTCTGATAAATATGTCACACCGATAATGGCTAGTAAAAATGAGAGACCAAAATAATAAGCCAAGTATTTTATTTTAACATGATCACTAATTAAACTACAGACTATCGTAGATACTATTGATACAATCGCAATGGGTTGGAAAATTTGAATGGCGTTTGATCTTCCGATTCCTTGTTCGGCAAAAATGGAAACGACGTGAAAGGTGAATCCAGTAATATACAATCCAAACATAGCAGGGAATCCACACAATACCCAAAAGCTGTAATTACGTCTAGTTTCGTCAAGTGTGAATTCTTTATAAACGGGAAATTTATTTACTTTTTGTGTTGCTTTCTTTGACAAAATTCCATCAGGCTTTAAGCCATATTTTTCTGGTTCGTCTTTAAAGAAAAGTAGAATTAAAATTGGAAAAATAACACCTACAATAACAGCTAACACAATCCATGCACCAGTCCATTCAAAGATTGTAATTAATGAATCAAAAAACATCGGTGCCACCGAAAATCCATATGCCGCTACAATGCCTAAAAAACCAACTGCTAATCCACGCCGTATCTCAAACCACTTCACAATCATCGTCCGACAAGCCAAAGTCAATACGCCCTGACCAAAGAAACGAATGAACACAAATCCACATAGTAATAAAAACATGATCGCTAGTCGAGACGGCCCAGCAAGCTTTGATACCCAATCTATCTGACTCAAATAACATAATGCGATACCTAGGCCAAGACAAGCAAAAAGTGCAGTTTTCATAGCTCCGTAACGATCAAAAAACTGTCCTGCTTTCGTAAGTAGAACTGCACTAATCATCGTTCCTCCCATATATGCCAAACTCAATTCGTCTCTACTTAATGATAAAGCTTCAATCAAACTGTCAGTAAACGCAGAGACACCAATTGTCTGTCCAGGCGCACTCATTAATAATCCAATTGAGCCGACGAGTAGAATCATCCAGCCATAGAAGAATGGCCATTGATTTGGAGGCGGAAGAAGACTAGTTCTTTTCATTTGAGTGGCGAAGGTAGGCTTGTAATATCAGAATCAAAATTTATCTGATTACGAAAATAGAAATGAGATTTACTCTAACGAATAGGCCTATCTGTCTGACGAACTGGATTTTTACTTTTTGTTCTACAGATTTCACATCCTGTCACTATATTCATCCCAAATTGAGTAAATTCGTTTTCATGAAAAAATTTCTTTCCCTAAGCCTGTTGGGACTTAGTATTCTCCTACTAACAAAGTGCCAAACCACCGAAGCAGAAAACCCATTTTCAGACCAAATTCGACTTGCCACAGAAGCCATTGATGATGCCGCCTTAGCTAATGCGGACAGCAATCATAATGACTGGATTACGCACGGCCGTAATTATCAGGAAGACAGATTCAGCAGATTAGACCAAATCAATAAAACTAATCTTGGTGAGCTAGGCTTAGCCTGGACTTTAAATCTAGGAACCAAGAGAGGTATACAAGCCACGCCCTTAGTCGTAGACGGGATCATGTTTTTGACTGGACCCTGGAATATTGTCTATGCTGTCAATACTCGAACGGGAGAATTGATTTGGAAATATGATCCAGAGCTTTCACATGAGTCAGCATTGCTAGGCTGTTGCGGGATTATTAATAGAGGTCTTGCCATTTATAAAGGTGATTTATTTATGGGAACATTAGATGGACAATTAATTTCCATAGATGCTGCAACCGGCACAAAAAACTGGTCGGTGAATACAGTTTACAATAAAGATATGACCTATTCGATCACTGGAGCTCCTCGGATAGCTAATGGTAAAGTGATCATTGGAAACGGTGGCGCAGAGTTTAATGCGCGCGGATATGTTACCGCTTATGATGCGGAGACTGGGAATCAAGAATGGAGATTTTTCACTGTTCCAGGAAATCCTGCTGACCCATTTGAACATGCAGATCTAGAGGAGGCAGCTAAGACTTGGACAGGTGAGTGGTGGACCCAAGGTGGTGGTGGAACCGCATGGGATGCTATTACCTATGATCCAACATTAAATCAAGTTTATATAGGTGTTGGAAACGGTACACATTGGAATCAGTTAATCAGAAGTCCAGAAGGCGGTGATAATTTATATTTATCTAGTATCGTGGCAGTTGATGCTGACGATGGGTCTTATAAATGGCACTATCAAACAACTCCCGGTGACACCTGGGACTATACAGCTACGCAGCAAATCATTCAAGCGGATATTGAGATTGATGGAGCAGTCAGAAAAGTCTTGATGCAGGCGCCCAAAAATGGATTCTTTTATGTTGTGGATCGCACCAATGGAGAACTGATTTCTGCTGAAAAATTTACTTATGTCAATTGGGCAAGCAAAGTGGGCGAAGATGGCCGACCTGTAGAAAATCCAGGTGTGAGATATGAAGATGGACGGACATACTGGTTGGTCCCTGGATCACATGGTGGACATAACTGGACGCCAATGTCTTATAATCGGTCGAATGGATTGATGTATATCCCAACGGCTCATCAGGCAGGACCTTATGCTAATTTGCCCATTGGTGTTGGACCTGGTTCTGGCATAGGTGCCCAAGTGAGTATGACATCTAAATTATATTTACCTCCAGTGATTGATGGGAATGCTGAAGCGCCATTGCCTGGAACATCTTCAGGAGAATTAATCGCCTATGATCCAGTCAAGCAAGAAAAAGTTTGGGGCGTCGACCAAATATTTCATTACAATGGTGGGATTTTAACAACCGAAAATGGTCTCGTCATTCAAGGAGATGCAAAGGGCATGTTTTATATTAGAGATGCTGAAGATGGTTCTATATTGTGGGAATATGATGTCCGATCTGGTGTCATCGCTCCGCCAGTGACTTACATGGTAGATGGCGAACAGTACATCACAATCGCAGTCGGATGGGGCGGTTCTCAAGGAATGTCTGGAAATGTTGCGCCTAGAATTCATCCAGGAACAATCTATACTTTCAAAATAGGTGGATCTGCAACAGCCCCAGAAAAATTGCCTCCTCTTCCAAAAGCATATGCATCATTAGGTACAGATGCTGAACCTATAGAAATCGGACGCGGATTTAATGCCTATATGAATTATTGTATGGGTTGTCATATGAATCCTGGAGCTGGCGGCGGTGCCATTCCAGATTTATTAATGTCGAGTCATTCTGTTTTTGATAATTTTGATAAGATCGTATTGGAAGGCATTTTGGCTAGTGAAGGTATGCCTAACCTCAGTGAATATATTACAAAAGAAGAAGTAGATGACATTAAAAAATATGTCTTGTATGCGGCAGACAAATTAGGAACAGGAACAAATCCAAATGATCTAATGGTAAGTATAGCGCAAATGCAATATCTAGCTGATCAAGAACCTTCTAAAATAAAAGATTAGTTTTATGACA
>ENA-ORXT01005002-ORXT01005002.1-marine-metagenome-genome-assembly--contig:-NODE-5002-length-13285-cov-6.472895_pt1 | contig 13285 bp, 13 predicted proteins | sample MGYA00237868_ERZ511482 | MGnify/ENA metagenome assembly ERZ511482 | reverse complement strand
GAACCCTTCTAAATGCTGAATAAAATAAGGTAGGATAAGATGCTATTCCTGTGTTTGTTTGTGAATATGTGTTTAAAGTACAGTATGTTATGTCCCAAATATAAGGAGAAAATTGGATTTAAGGTAATAAGAGGTAAAGAGAAGTGGAATGGGGCGCTTTGGGAGGGTTAAATGGAGCGGTTCTGTTTGATTTCACTTCTAATCTGGCAAAAATTATTGGTATTCGTATATATGTAATGTCCAAGCGGTATGTGCTGGATATAGGAATCCAATACTTATTGAAAATTCAACGAATCTTCTATGAAACTAATAATCACCGTAGATATCAAATTTTGTCAGGACTTAACCGATGGACAAAAATTTACCCCTTCCCATAAACCCATCCCTCAGAGAACCCAGCATTGGCCGCAATTTGTACCGATGGTGCAATATACTGATGCAACTTTTCCGAAAAATCCGGTTTAGAAAGTAGCGCCACCGTTTCAATTTCCTGATGAAATAAAATGGCGTAGTCTTCTAGGAGCCTTTTTTGTTTTTGGAATAGGAGATGAAACGCATCAAACTGGATATTGGAAAATTTATCCAAATACAAATTGAGATCCGGGAGGCAGTTGCTTTTTGCTGAATTGACCGACCGCTCAATTGGTAGTAGATTCCAGAACAAATCATGGGTGACAAAACTCCAGGGAATAAAGTGATCGATCGAAAAATTATCGGGAGAGATTTTTTTATTAGAAAAGATACAGTCCATCTGGTTCTCCTGAAAGTAAATGTTCCAGAATCTTCTCGCATTTTTTAGGTCTCGTTTCTGAGGCCGCCAAAATATTTTGTCTCCAATGTTGGGAATGTTTGGATTCCTTTTTTGTAAAAAGCCAACCAAATGCCAAAGTGCAAATCCTTCTACAATTGAGCTGTGCTTTTTAAAATAGTCAAACCATACGGGATGAATCTCGATCGTACAGGCATTGATAAAACGATAAGGAGCAAATTTATTCTTCATCAGAAATGATTCTTCTGCTAACTTTTTTATCAACTCATTTTTCACCGAGTCCTTCTTTCCACGTAACTCCTGTTCAAAAAAAAGACGACAAAAATCGGAAGGGAACATACCTATGGAAATCAGAGATTATTTTTTGCAACGCCTTGTTTTCGGTTAAGCGCTTAGTGATTTCAGACTTGACCAACGTAGGACTGGCATCTTCGGGTAGATTCGAAATTTTCTGAATATCGGCTACTGCTTGCCTAAGTTTATCTTGCTTGCCAAAGGATATTTTAAAATAGTTGACGGTGTACCAGGCAGACGAGATCATTTCTGAAGTAATCTCGTCGAGACTGATGACATTTTTATCCTCCGTTCTTATTATCTGAAGTATCGCATAAAACCAGTAGAGTTTATAGGAGTTAGTGGTGTTGTTAAAAACACCAGCTAGTGAGGATATCGGGAGATGAGAAAATGTAGGTAGTTGCTTCATTTGTTAATAGCAATGATTAATTTTCGTTTTCTCGTATTATGATGTGTAGAAATGTTGGATAGGTCCGATCCTCCAGATTAATCCAAATATTAATATTATAAAGGTGTGTATTGAAAACCAAATATAGATATAAAAGGTAAGTATTTGACTATTTAGGGAGTTTTTTTGTTGGGGAAATATATAAACATGGAGGTATGTAATCCAAAATACTAATCAAAGAAGCATATTGTTAAATTAAATTCCTATTTATATAAATTTTATCATTTATGTTCTCGGTATTTTATTACCTTTACACGAAACAGGCTTAAAAACTCATGTACATTTCTAACCTTTCTAAAACCGACTACATTAATTATCTGTCCTGTCCCGAAGAATTTTGGATGTCCTAACTAATATTGATATTTAGGCCTACTTCTTATCTTAATAGGGATAAGAACGATTTACTATAATCTATAATGATCAATTTGGTTCAGTTGATTAAAATTAGACAGTTTTCATTCGGTAAAAAAATATTAAATAAAATACGATTGGTATGAGCGAAAGTAATAACATAGAAAAAGGTCGGATTGAAAACTTAAAAGGACTAAGCTTTTTGGTAAATGACTATCAACGTGGATATAAGTGGACCGCTCGGGAAGTGCTCGACTTACTGGAGGATATAAATTCATTTGATCCAGAAAAGCAAGCATTCTATTGTTTGCAACCGTTGGTGGTTACCTGTAATTTGAAGCCTGAAGATCGTTCTTTGTTCCCTCTATCGGCGGATAATGTTTTCGAAGTTATCGATGGACAGCAAAGGTTGACAACAATCCACCTTATTTTAAAGGAAATTGACCAGGGTATTTTTAGTATTAAATATAAAACCCGGTCATCAAGTACCAAGTTTTTAGAGGGTATAAAGCAAACCTTATCTAACTTTTTTATTGAAAAAAAAGAACCTGAATATGAATTTGATGAATCTCAGGGACTTAAGGAATTTGAAAAGGAGATAAATATAAAATGGAAAGATTATCTGGAGAAGAATGGAAATGTATCAGGGGTTAACAACATCGAGGGTTTCCATTTTTTTACCGCTTATCTAACTAGCAAATATTGGTTTGCTCAAAAAGAAAAGAATGAAAAGGAAGTCTTTTTGGAGAATTTGAAAAAGCGTACCTCTTTTATCTGGTATGAAGATACCAGCGGAACAGATGCTAAGGAATTTTTCAGAAATTTAAATAGTGGTAAAATAGAGCTTACGAATGCCGAATTAATAAAGGCATTATTTATCAATAGTCTTAAGGATCAGAACGAAGAGGTTCAACGCTTGAAGCAAACTACCTTAGCTAGGGAGTGGGACCAGATTGAGCAACAATTACAGGAGGAAGATTTTTGGTGCTTTATCAGTAGCGAAGAGAGCTTTAATTTTCAAACTCGTATAGACTTGTTATTTGAGATCATAACAGGAAAGCAGGGAGGTAAAAACAATAAACTTTCATCTTACCGGGTATATGCAAAGCGATATGAAAATAACAAGATGGATTGGCAGGAGGTAAAACATTTATTTCTGCAGTTGAAGGAGTGGTATCAGGATCGGGAGAAATACCATCTTATCGGTTTTATTGTTGATCGGGAAATTAAGACGATTAGTGAAATTATTACAGCAGGCAGTTCTCAGGAAAAATCAAAGTTTAAAACAGTGTTGATTGATTTTATAAAGAAATTTTTTGACAAAAAGAAAAATGGTATTTCTATTTATCATCTGAGAGGCCTTGATTATAGAATCAAGTCAAAAGCAATGGAGACTGTTTTGTTGTTACACAACATAGAAACCTACCAAAAGAGTGAGGTGGGTTTTCGCTTCCCTTTTGCAAAGTTTAAAACTCAGAAATGGAGTTTAGAACATATTCACCCTCAGCAACCAAAAGACTTTAAAAAAGTGGGTGAATTAAAGGGATGGGTAAATGATACTTCATTGTCCATAGATGAAATCGACCTTAATCAGCAACAAAAGGATGAAGCGAAAGAAATATTAGAAAAGCTTGAGGTTAGCTTGAGAAAAAGTGATCCAGAGTCAAAAATATCTACTGAACAAGCGGGTTTGTTTCAGAAAATTATAGACCTAATTGGTGAGTTATCAGAAGATCATGGAATACGAAACATGGCGCTATTGGATCGAGGCATAAACAGTAAACTAGGAAACAAGACTTTCAAGGACAAACAAAAAATAATTATTGGAATTGACCAGCAAAAGTGGTTGAGCGAAACAGAGAAATCAGAAAAGTCTTTTATTCCCATTTGTACTAAAAATGCTTTTTTAAAATACTATACAGAAGATATTAAACAAGTAGACTTTTGGGGTATTCAGGATCGGATCGATTATTATAATAACATCGTGTCTATCCTTGGAAAATACTATAATTCAAAACAATGAGCATGAGTACAAGCACCTATACTTTTTGGAAACTGATAAAGGAATATGAGATTGAAATTCCTATAATTCAGCGTGACTACGCTCATGGACGCATGGATGAGCAATCCAAAGACATCCGAAAGCACCTAATTAGGAATATAAAAAGTGTATTACAATCAAATGAGCAATTGCACCTAAATTTCGTGTACGGCGAGATAAAAAACAATGCCTTTATCCCATTGGATGGACAGCAAAGGCTAACTACATTATATCTCCTTCACTGGTATCTGACAAGTTGCCTAGAACTCCAGAACGAGAAGGAGTCGCTACTGAGATTTTCTTACGATATCCGTCCTAGCTCTAAAGATTTTTGTGGCAAACTGGTGAAAGCTAAGATAAAACCAGATCCAAATCTAGCCATCTCAGCGGTTGTTAAAGATAAATCCTGGTTTTTCGATTATTGGTTGAAAGATTCTACGGTTCGTGGAATGCTTAATATGCTGGATGCGATTCATGAAGAATTTAAATCAGAAAACGAAGATTTATTGCGAGGGTACTGGGATTCCTTAGTAGGTGGCGAAGGGAAGATTATTTTTGACTTTTTCAATTTGAAGGAGTTAAAACTTAGTGATGAACTTTATGTAAAAATGAATGCAAGGGGGAAGCAACTAACTCCTTTTGAAAATTTTAAAGCTTGGTTAATTGCTTATGTTGAGAAAAGCGAAATGGAAATTGCCGACGGGTCTAGTTCTCCGGATTGGAGAACAAAAATAGATACTGAATGGGCTGATCTATTCTGGTCTAATAAAGACGAGTCTAATTATCTGATTGATGAAGAGTACATGCGTTTTTTCAGAAACATGGCCCAGTTATACTATTTAAAAAATACAAAATATATTCTCGAGGATCAGTTAAATGAAGTTGATGCTGAAAAAGAAAGGAAGAATGCCTCTTTATTAGCAACCACTAAAGGAACAAATGGTGAGTACCTTTTTATTTCAAATGATCAGTTTTCAGAATTAGGAATTTTTACCAAAAAGAATCTAAATGAATGTTTTTCAATCCTTGATATTTTTAAAAAAAATAATGCTGTTTTAGCAAAGGCTAGCAAGAAAATTCCTCTAAATAAGGAATATAAAACAGCTTTTAAAATTTTCATTACTGGTAATATGTCCTACAGGGATAAGCTTTTTTTCTATGGAGTGGTATCCTGGTTTTTAAGTAATCCAGATTCTGAATCCGAAGAAATGATACTTCAATGGGTAAGAGTTTTACGAAACCTAACAGTTAATACAACAATTGATAGACTTGCATCATACCTGAAAACATTAGATAGTTTGGATAGATTATTAGCACACTCAGGCGGGATTATCGATTTCCTGAATAGGCAAGATATTGATAGCAAGCTGGGCTTTGATCCTTTCCAGATGAAGGAAGAAATCAGAAAAGCGAAACTCATAAAGAAGAACGCAAAATGGGAAGGCTTATTACTGAAATATGAAAACCATGAGTATTTCAAGGGACAGATTAATTTTTTACTGGATCTTTCTGCTGTTAATGGAATTGTAAATATGGAAAAGTTTGAAATCTATGCAGAGAAATGCTCGACTATTTTTAACTCTAAACTAAAATACGAAGATGATGTTACGCTTGAAAGAGCTTTATTGACCAAAGGGGATTATTTAATTCATGTCAGAAGTAACCGGAGTTTTGTATCCATGTCATCTTCTGGTAAACGTGGTGGTAATCAAGACTGGAGAACTACTATATTTCGGGATTCGTATAAATTAAAATTACTTAAATCAGTCCTGGATCAAATTCAAGTCGATTCAGAACAAGAAGGATTAGAAAAGTTAATTAACGACAGTCATATTGATGAAGAAATACCTACGTGGCGTGCACTACTTATCAAATATCCGCAAGCAATTACATATTGCAAGAAAAGATATATTCGATATGTTTCAGAGGATAACATCAAATTATTAGGTAGTTCTGGTTTACATCTTAAGCACGTAGAGCTATACTCATTCGCGGTTAGTCAGCAGATTGATCGTGCATCAATAGAGCCATTCAAAGATATTGAGTATTATCCTGCAAAGGGTGGAAGTAAAAAAGGAGTTGCGAATATGGATAAGTTTATTCGTTCTGACAATCACTATGCCTTAGATATAAGATATTTCTATCAAGGTAATTATCAGCTAAGGTTTTTTAATCGTAATTCCTCAGAAATAGAAGCAGATATAAGAAATTATTTTTTGTCAATCGGCTTTGAAGTTGCTGATGCTTCTGAGTATAACAACAATTCAATTGTAAAATATTATCTCTACCCTGATTTGATACAGGGGGTTAAAGATATATGCCTGGCATTAGAAAAGATTAATAATAAGAAGTAAAATTGTTGTATCATGATACAACCAGTATTTACATAAGGTGATGTATTTATTTGGAGGAATGAGTGAGACTAAGAACAATTCACCGGAATCAAGAATTATCCCTGATCCCTCTTGTGTAATAAAACTGTCACCTTAGCTCTTTAAAATCATTGATTATTCAAAATGGTCTGTACAATCGTGTTTGCATTTATTCCTCTTTTTTATTATATTTTGAAATGCTATTTAATTCGCAATCCCCAAAAAAATCCTTATCGCCGACGTTTTGTAAACAATAAAAATAATGACTTTATCTTTGTATTGAAAATTATTTTTTAACTTAAATCTTACGATTATGGCTAAGCCAAAGAAAAGCTCCGGGAACCCAAAACCCAATCCCAATTATCCCTCCACCACTCCAAATAAATCCGGAAAAGGAAGAGGAAATACGCCCAAGCCCAAAAGGAATGGGTAAATAATGAATTAAGGTTCTGCTATCGGATGAATAGCAGAACTTATTTTTTCATTTTCAAGAATGATATTTTTTATGAATCCTAAAAGTTTATTTAAGAAAGTTTCCTTCCTCCTGAAGAAAGAACTAATAGAGAAGTTAAATCTGCATACCCGAAATTTCTTTAATTCAAAGTCAAAGCTGGTCAAAGCAATGAGTGGGTTATTACTATTTTTCTGGCTGCTTTTTGTCTGGATTCTAGACAGTATAAAATGGTATAAGAAGGAATTAGCTAGACACTACGGCATAGGGAAAGAAACACTTAACAAATGGGTGGAGAACTACTGTCCCAATATTGATCTTGAACGGTGGAAAAAAATTCGAAAAATTGATGCTTATGATTTATGTGCGTTTTTAAACATATTCGGTTATCCTGAAAAAGGGGAGCTATTTTCAAAGCATATGATGGCTAAAAATTCTGGAATGGACGGCACTCCAATGCTCAAAAAAAGTATTGAAAGTTTTCCTGAAAAGTTTGGTATCAGTGCGGAGGTTTATGATCGGATGACGATCTTCCCTCCAAAAATAGGAAGGGCGATAATTGCGGGAGGGAAATTATAAACTATTTCATGGGATCATGCTAACTGGAAAATCCATGTGAAGAAAGAAAAAACTAAATACTTGATATTTTTTAATTTTGCCATAAGTTATGAAATGAACTTTTTTAACTGGCACAATTACTCCGGTAGGGTGGCACAAACTGACCGATATATACAAGGTGGGGTAGTAAGTTGCTCAAATATCATGTCATTAGATTTTTCGTTCTCGCTTCGTCTGGATCATTACCGTGTCATCCTGGTCTTGCTACTGTTCCTGCTTCCAGATCTCGTAGACTTTCTGCTCTTTCACTTGTTCCTCAATCCAGCTATCGATATCATATTCTTCAGCTGCTCGGCTCTGAGAATAAATAACTGGACCGGCTTGTTCATTCCTGTGTTTTAAGTAGTACAGGGTAGATATTGTCAGAAATGCTCCGAATAAAAGAGTTGTGATTAATGTATTTCTCATTTTGAATTTAATTTATTGGGTTAGCATTGTAAACATTTATTAATACTTTTTAATAGAAAAACGATCGTGAAACGACACAAGTAAAAGCTTAATGCTAATTGATCTACTACTGTTTAATTAGTCTCTTTAAATAATATTTCTTCTACTGGGTCTATCGGTAATAAAAGCCCAGCTCTTTTTCTAACATAAATATCACATAAGGACATTACCTTTTCTTTATCCGCAACTTTAATTTTTTCTCTGTCTATTCTGGTTAGACCTTCGAATGCATTGTTGGCGAATCCAAAAGTTGATATAAATAGACCTTTGCTTCTCTCCTCGTTTATTATGACATTTAGAAATTCACTTAGAAATTTTCCGCTCACTTTTTGACCAGATGCCCAATGTTTAATCTCTACGATATAGGTTTTATTATTATTTTTACACCTTAAAATTATGTCTTTACCACCATCCCTACTAGGAGGAGTAAGCTCAACCTTAAATCCTATCTCTTCTAAGACATCTGCCATCAATCTTTCAAAATCACGCCATTCAATTTTAACAATTTCAGCGGGATTGTTCAAAATCATTTTTATCAAATTTTCATTAACTATCCTAAATAATATCTTATATTCACTAATGTCATCAATTTCTGTTGACAATCCTGTAAGCCAATTTTTAAGTTTTGGTGTATCAATAATTTCAATTTCTATTGGATGAAATTTAAATGATTGGGAAACCAATTCACCTGGAACTCTTGAGGATAATAAAATTATATTTCGTTTAAATCTTTTTAAATTTCCAAATTGGATATATCTATTTAATCCAGTAAGATTTGAATTCAGTACTCCTGAATCTACATAGATTCCAATTTTTTCATTTGTACGTTCAAAGCTACAGACGAATGGCCTTAGATTTGGAGGAGGATGAGATAGATTAATCTTAAATCCTTCAATGTTTAAAAATGTTTCTAGGATATCTGAAAAGGTCTGTTTGAGTTCCGATTCGTTTAAATCACGGTCCTCTATTTTTTGAATTTGGCTTCTGACTTTTTCCTTGTCTTTAAAGTTCATTTTTTTTATAGTGGTTATGAATGACTTGATACTAGAGTAGGTAATGATACTACTCCTTGGTTATTTAAGACTTATTGATATGCTCGTCCATTTCGAAGCTTCCATTTATTTCCTCGTAAGTTCTGTAATCTGCCGGGGAGTATGGTAGGTGAGATGGTAATACATTATATTTTTGATAATAAGGCACCCATTTTTTATAAGGTGAATTTGCAAAATGAGAAATATCAGTTAATCTTTTGTCTGGACTTTCTGAGTCAATGGTCATTACAAACCCAAAAGGAGGAAATGAAATTTCTGATATACTACAAACTGAAGTACTACCTACTTCTCCGATTATATTATTTCCAATATATCTTCTCTCTCCAACCAAATTGTAATAACAGTATATTTTGTATCGAGGGCTCAAAAACCTCTTCTCTTTATTTAATACAAAGTTAACTAATTCAGGTTCCAGATCATTAAATCCTTCGTGATTGACAGAAAAAAACATTGTTATAATCTGTTTAATTATTCTCAATGGGTAAAAGAAAGTAGGGTAGAGAAGCGTAGGTTTTCCATTAGCTTTTAAAATTATGGCCATTGATTGATGTGTCCACGAAACGAAGTCACTTCCATACCAACTCCCGGTATGATTATTACATTTCATGCAAAGTGTATGAAAACCTATTCCACCTTGCTTTTTTCGGGCTAGCCTTTTTAATTTGTCGGAACCAAGTGAGTTTTCGAAAAATAGTTTCTCATTTGCTGTCAAAACAGCCATTGAGTATTGATAGTAAAATCTATTATCATTATATGCCTTTTCCGGAGGAACATGTTCGTAACTTAGCTTGCCATGCTCTCCACAAATCTTGCAATCTCCAGATACTTTTCTTCTTGCCATAATTGTATGTTTTTGCTTAACAAAAATATACACGTTAATATTATTATATGCAAGTATTTATTAATGTATTTTTTGGATTATCACACTTTTCCTACTTCCCAACCTCTTTAATAATCTCTGCTACTAAAATATCCGGTTCTGGTAAATTTTCTAAATTAATCAAAATATTATCCTTGTACCAAAAAATATCGAGGTTAGTTTTATATCAAGCCTAGATTTTTTTGTAAGAACATTATCGCCAGCAGCAGCTGTCAGGCTTTGTCTGCGGTCAGATTACATTTCTAAAATTTTCTCTGGAGACCTACAGCAGGAAGAGTAAATTAATAATGTACTCTTTTATCCAATACGGGTAAAAAGTCGGGTTAGTTTATAATTACTAGTGTTAAGTTTTCTTGGTAATTATTCTATTTTAAGCTAGAAATTATTAAAGTGATAATCGAGCCGATAATCGCCATCAAAATACCAAAAAAAATTTTATCCTTATTTTTATTGTAAAAGCTTGTTTCATGCTTTCTTTCAAGCTCCATTCTTGAATTAGTTGCTGAATTCATTTCTCCATAAACCCAAACTAGCATCCAGAATCCAATGATGTAGAGCCAAAATTTATAACTGAAAATTTCACCTTTATAGTTTGAGTAAACCCAAAGTGCTACTGCAATGATTAACATAAAAACAATGTTGACTTTAGCATTTGCTGCACTGAAGCTTGTTTCATACCATTTTTGTTTCCGTTCTGTAGCGTACTTTTCAATGGCGTAAGTAAGATTTATTAATTCTTGGTCATTAGTACAATAAATTGTTGTCCCACCATTTTTCATCCAAATATGAATGCTATTAAAACCCTTTGTCCTTCCAGTAATATTTAGTTCCTTTGGATTATTTCCTTTATGCTTTTGTAAATCTTCCAGTGAGTCATAAATATTATCTGAATCGGATAGCTCAATTTTTAGTTCGTGGTCGTTTAGTAGGGCTAATAAACCTTGAAGATCATCCAGATAGTATTTGGTGTTTTTTACAGTCGCAGTATTACTTGTTTGAGGTTTTTTTTCATATGTAAATATAATATTGTTGTCAATAGTTACAATGTGCAACGATGAGATTTCTTAGGAGCACTGATCGACACATACCATTTTGGATGATGGTATCTTCATCTTCCCAGTATTTTTTTTAAATGTTCTTCTTTTGTTTTTCCAATTTTATTAACTACCTCATGATTTGTAATATTTTCTTCAAATGAAGTGAATATTTTAGAAGAGTCAAATGAGTTTAATGCGTTTAAATTTAATTTATAAGTTGATTTTTTTTGAGGAGACTTTCGACCACCAAAAATAAAAAATAATTCCCCTTCATTATTTTGCTTTGGGATGTCAACAGGATCTAGTATTATTGTTTGAGTCTCAGTTAATGGTTCACCGTAATAAAAAATTTCTTTTGCGTTGAAATTTCGATATTCGTGACCATCCATATTGTAGGATAATGTGTAAGCAGGAGACTTGTAGTTACCAAATTTTCCAGGGTTACTTATAAGCCTAAAACTCAATTTTTCTTCATTAATTAATGGGCTAAAATTGAATATGAATATTCTAATGCTCAGGAAAAAGTAACGATAGTTTTGTTTAAAACCAAAACCATGTGAAATTGGTTTAAGATCAATATTTTCTATTTTAAGATAACCTTCAATATTTGGGTATTTTATTTGCTTGAACAACGACTCGACAAAATGGTGTGGTGCAACTTTTGATTGTCCATCTAATCTCATCCAATATCTGCCATCAAATCTGTGGGGCTTATAATTGCTTTCTGGAACTTCAAAGATCACTACACAATCATTATTTGTACCTGTTTCAATAATTTTAATTCTAATTCCTGAAGCTGTTGGAAGTATTCTATTTACAATTTTTGATATAAAATTGTCCTTATCGATTTTTCTATCAATTGGGGATAGATCACCAGCATAGAATTTATTACCTTCGGAATCTTTCTTTTCAATTGGTGCACCCCAAATTAATATTCCTCCACTTGAATTTAAAAAGGCACAGATCGTTTTCAATATTGCATTTTCTTTATGTCCATAATTAGTTTGATTTTTTACATAGAAAGATTTATACTCAATGATATCTGACTCTTCCTTGTTTAAAGAAAAGTGACTTTTTATATCATTTATAGTTAGTTCTTCTAAGTCTTTATTGAAAATTTGTGCAATTCTGGACATGCTCTATTTTTTATTTTTAGCTAAAATATATAGGTTAATATAAGTTGTTGGCTAGTTTAGTTTTCTCTTAATTTTTCTAAAAATTTCAGGTAAATTTAACTTAAAACCTTTTCCTTCGTATTCCTTAATAATTACTGTTCCCCAAAGGATCTTTTCTTCCTTTAGTACTTTCTTTTCTTTATCTTCTAATAGTTTCTTGTACTGGTAGTTTGATAGTTGTAAAGATTCTATTGCAGCTTCTTTTGCTTGTAATACTGATTGACCTAATAGTAATTGAGATTTTAAATGATATACATTTGAAATAAGCTGTTTTACACCTACATTACTGAATTCATTTGCAATTATTTCTAGGTTAGATTCTTTTGGAAGTGAAAGATATACATTAAGAGCGTCCCTGATGTTGGATAAAGCCTCCTCTTTATTTTTGGGCGTCACGGAAAATAGTGTCATATCTCCTTCTTCCTCAATTTTGGTCGTTGTCTCTATTCCTAAGTCATTTAGAAACTGAGAAAAATAAACTAAATACTGCTGACAGGAGTGTTTAATTTCATTTGGAAACTTAAAAATTTCCATCAATGATCTCTCATCGGTTTCATTTTGAAGCATTTGATTTGCTTCAATAAATATTTCATTAAAAATATTAGATGAATCAATTAATGCCTCTTCGATTGATTGCTCATTACCAATTCTCCAAGATCTTATCCCAAACCCCTCATTAATTTCGTCTTGGTCTTGTTGAAAATAGCTAACGTTCCTATTATTGCATAATAGATTTATTCTATTAGATAGTTGGAATAGACTATAAGGTTTGTTCCATTGTTCAATGTCTACCTGGATTTTTATTTCTAAGAAAGGATATTTCTTAATCTCTAGATTATTTCTCAAAACTAAAGTTATATTTTTACCCATAACTATATGAAACTCTTCGATTAAAAACTCATAATCCCTAAATGTTATATCAGTGATTTGGTTAGAAATGTCAGTGTATGGAAACTTAGATATTTTTTCATGATGTTCATTAGGAATACTTATGCCTTTAAAATCGGTATTATTCATTTCGTGTACTACTAATCCAATCACTTCGCCATTAAGGTAAACATTACCAAATGGGCCATTTCTTCTATCATCAAATTTAATATCAATCATCCTTAGTTTTTGTGTTTAGTACATTGTTCTTTTTTTCACAAAATTCATTTGGTGTTTTCATTAATCCCCTAAGCCCCCACCTGATATACACTCCGCCCCCCACCATAATAATTAGAATAAATATGCTGATAAACACTCACCGTTTTTAATTCCACATCTTCTTCAGTATATTTATTGGCAGGAAGGTGCAGTAGTTTATCGCCAATCATCACTATTATTTGCGCTTTGATTTGCCGGCTCTCC
>ENA-ORXT01005000-ORXT01005000.1-marine-metagenome-genome-assembly--contig:-NODE-5000-length-13291-cov-10.859921_pt1 | contig 13291 bp, 16 predicted proteins | sample MGYA00237868_ERZ511482 | MGnify/ENA metagenome assembly ERZ511482 | reverse complement strand
CGACGGGGCCGACGGCGGTGCTGCTGGTCCATTGCCCGACACCATCACACTGGGAGATCCCGACAATCCGGATGCGCCGCTTCAGATTAGCTACGGCGGTTTCTTCTTTAGCGACGGCACGGTGTCGCAGCTGTGCTCCGCTTTGGCCGAGAGCTTTCCCCCGCAGTGCGGTTCGTTGGTCGTCGAAGTCGTGGCCCCACTCGACACGGTGCTTGAACATGTTGCCGAGTCGTTCGGCAACCCCGACGACGCCAAGATCAACATCGAACAGGGCGTTTACTGGACCGACGACTGGATCAACCTGTCCGGCACCCTCGAAGGCAACAACCTGGTGCTTGAATAACCTGCCTACAGGTTGGATTGGTCGATGTTGTAGAGCGACATGACGTTGTCCCAGACGAGCGCTTGGCGCTCGTTGTCGGGAACGCCGGTGAGCACGTCGTCGAGGGTCTTCATCGAGTTTGGCCAGATCGAGTCGTGGTGCGGGTAGTCGTTGCCCCACACCAGGTTGCCGATGCCAATGTCGTGGCGGGTTGCAATGCCTTGGGCGTCGTCTTCGAACGTGACCCAGAAATTGCGATCGAAGTACTGGGACGGCTTCAGGGTGACCTCGTCGGCTAACTCCCACGGCGTGCGATAGGCGGCGTGGTCGAGCCGCTGCTTAAAGTGCGCCACCCAGCCGGTCTCGAACTCGGCACACACGAACCTGAGCCCGGGGAAGCGCGCCACCACGCCACTTGCGATTAGGTCCATGACCGAGTTGGCGACCGTGGTGTGGGCCAGCGTGTAACCCTTGAGCGTGCCGCCCGGCGTGCCCCAATGAGCGGGCAGCCCGCAGTCAAACGATGTGCCGGTGAAGATATGCATGGTCACCGGTAGCTGCATGTCTTCGAGCACTGCCCATAGCGGGTCATACATGGGGTCGCTATAGGGCTGGTCGATAGGCGCATGCGACGGGATAGCAAAACCACGAACACCAAGTTCGCCGGCTCGTTTGGCTTCGGCCACGCAGGCAGCAACGTCGGGGACTGGCAGGCAGCCAATTCCAATCAGGCGGTCTCGGTTCGGAGCGCAATACTCGAGTATCCAGTCGTTGTGTTGTTGAAATGCTGCAGCCTTGATGATTGGGTCCTCGACTGCGAACGTGAACATGGACAGGCTCGGATACATGACCTCGCCCCGGATGCCGTCTTGGGCTTGCTCATCGAGCCGCTTGATCGGATCGACCACGCCGGGATTGAGTCCCTCGTAGCCCGCGGCGATCTTGGCGTTGGTCTCGGGCGTGCCGAGTGTGTTGCCAGCAATGCCGAACCGGCCGACGGCAACGCGGCGTTGACCACCGATGTGCAAGAACTCGCCTTCGCCGGGTTCCATCTTGATCGTGGGAGCAGCTTCGCCGAAGCGTTCCGCCAGCCCATCGAACACGGCTCGGCCCTCAACTACGTGTGAATCGCACGAATAGAATTCCATGACATGTCTCCCTGTTGATCAGAAGCCTGCGTTTTTGTTTACCACGCCTTCGAAGTCGGCACCGCTTTGAGCATTCTCCAGATTGCGCAAGAATCGGGCAACGTTCTTTGGAGCCCGGAGTTGACTAGCGCCCGCAGTGTGCGGGGTCATCGCCACATTGGGCAGCGCAAAGAACGGATGATCTGCTGGCAGCGGTTCACCGGCAGCGACATCGAGGGCGGCCCCACCAAGGTGTCCTGAGTCGAGCGCTCGCACGAGAGCATCGTCGTCGATGATCTCGCCTCGGGTCACGTTCATGATGTAGCTACCGGGCTTCATCTTGGCCAGCAGATCGTCGTTGAACATGGCTTTTGTCTCGCTGGTTAGCGGCAAACAGACCGCAACGACATCGGACGTGGCGAGGAGATCATCGAGCCGATCCATTGCCCAGATCTCATCGACGCCATGATCGGGTTCGGAGGTAAAGACATCGACGGCACTGGTGTGCATGCCAAAGGCCACGGCACGTTTGGCGATCGCTCGGCCGGTGCCACCGAATCCAACGATGCCCATAGTTGCGCCTTCGAGTTCGATCTCGTTACGTCGCATCTCGACCCGATGGTCCCAAGCTTCGGGGCCCAGTCGGATTGCGGTGTGGATCTGACGGGTCAAGGCAAGCAACAAGCCCCAACCGGTATCGGCCAAGTGGCCGCCAACGAGCCCTTTTTCACCAGTGAGCACCACGGTGGAGTTGATGAAGTCGTCGAACATAAACATGTCGACGCCAGATGCGATGGCGTGGACCCATCGCAACTTGGGCGTGTGCTCAAACAGTCGCTCATTCACGATGCCCAGAATGATCTCCGCGTCGGCGGCATACTCGATTGCTTCGGCAAAGTTCGGGGCCACGTTGACCGTGCTGCCTGCTGGGGCAGCGGCACGGATCGCTTCGAGATACGGCGAAGCGTCCATCATCGTCAGGCCTTCCATCACCAAAATATTGGTCGGGCCGCTGAGGGTGAGCCCTGTCATGTGCTGGTCCTCATGTGCTCGTACTCCTTGGGTCAGGTGATGTCGATCTGGACAGTGCCGATGTTTGCGAAAGTGGCCGACCATTGGTCGCCTGGTTCGGTCAAAAATCGGGCGAACGCTCCCGTGATGACCTTCTGGCCAGCAATCAATCCTTGGCCGTGGCGTGCCAGTTGTTCGACGAGCCGGCATAGCGAGATGGTGTGATCGTCGACGAAGTCCTTCGATACACCGCTAAAGACCTGCTCCCCATTGCGGGCCATAGTGATGGTTGTCGCCGAGAGTTCGTGCGCTGCGGGCGGCGGTCCAGCCGGGCCAGCCGCGATGCCCCAGTTCGTGAGGCAGTCGGCAACCATGGCAAAGAAGTCCGGCCGAACCGAACCCGGCCTGGCCTCGTTCAGTTCGAATCCGGCGCTCACGCCACTCATGTGATCCAGAATCTCGTTTGGCGCAATCGATGGATCGTCGATGTCGGCGCCCACGGTGAAGCACATCTCGGCCTCGATCGAAAGTGACTGCACGACCGACGAGTCGATCGATGCACCGGTCTCAAAGACGCGGTCGGCAAGCACGAATCCAAACGGGCGCTCATCGGCACCGAGCTTGATGCGCGACGCCTCCGACGTCAGTCCAACCTTCCACCCACCCACCCGCCTGCCAGAGGCGAGCTGGTTCTGCAAGACCGCCAGCTGCAAATCAAGTGCCTTCGCTAGGTCAAGTTCTCCGGCCAGGAACGCGGGACTGAAGTCGCCTTGTTCGCGGGCAGCCAAGAGACGGGCAGCAAAGTCCGGACTGTCTCGATCCTCGGGTTGACCGCTCATACTTTGGTCTCGGCCACTACTGGGTTGGCAAGTACACCGATGCCTTCGATCTCGATCTCAAGCTGCTGCCCAGCTACCAAGAACCTTGGTGGGTCAAAAGACCCGCCGGTGCCCTCAGGCGAGCCAGTGGCGATCACGTCGCCGGGTCGAAGCTCGATCGACTGCGACAGATAGCTGATGATCTCGGCCACGCTGAAGATCATCTCGCTGGTGCTGGCGTTCTGACGTACTTCGCCGTTGACCCGGGCAAGGACTTGCAAGTTCTGCGGATCTGCGATCTCGTCGGCGGTCACCATCCACGGTCCAATCGACCCAGACCGCTCAAAGTTCTTGCCGGCGTTCACGCTGTGGCGTTGCCAAGCCCGGACCGAACCGTCGTTGAGACAAGTCCAACCAGCCACATGATCCAGTGCGTCGTCTGCCTCGATATGGCGCCCGCCGGTTCCAATGACCGCAGCTAGTTCTGCCTCGTAGTCAAAGGTCTCGCTCACCAGCGGCACCAAAACCGGCTCGCTGTGGGCGACCAATGTGCCGGGTAGCTTGGAGAACCAGGGGGGAAATTTCGGCGTCGGCGGTTTCTCGCCCGCCGGATAGATCTTGTTGTAGTTCAGCCCGGCAGCGAAGACCCGGCCGGTATCGCCGAGCAGTGGCCGAAAGGTGAGATCGGCTACTACGTGATCCGCCGCTGGATCAGCTGGCAGCTGTGATTGCCAATCCAACTGCTGCAGCAGTGCGTGGACCGTTCCGTCGGCCACAAAGCCGACCGACTCTCCGGCGGTTGGATGGCTGTGGACCACCCCGACCCATGGCCGCCCTTGGGCTCCAGCAAACTCTGCAATGCGCACAGCCCAGAGAGTAGGAGATTCTTGCTAGGGGCGAAGAAGTGCGCCCAGCATTGCCTGGAACTTGGCTCGGGTTTCTGCCAGTTCGGCCGAGGGATCGCTATCGCCGACTACCCCTACTCCGGCCCAGATCGAAGCTTGATCGCCTTGGATGTGAGCGCTTCGAAGACCAACCGCGAACTCGCCGTTTCCAGCAGCGTCGACCCAGCCGGTCGGGCCTGCATACAGGCCACGGTCTCCCGGCTCGGCCTCGTTGATTGCCTGAATGGCCTGGTCTTGGGGGTCTCCCCCAACGGCAGGAGTTGGGTGCAAGGCCGCAATGAGTTCAAGAACCGAAGGCGCTGGCGACGAGAGACGGCCTTCGACTCGCGTGCCCAGGTGATGCACATTGGGCAAGGTCACGATCGCTGGTTCCGGTTCAGCGTCGACATAGCTGCAATAGGGCAAAAGATTGTCCAAGAGCCAGTCGATGGTAATTCGATGCTCGGTTTGATCTTTGGTCGACACATTGAGAGCTGCGGCTAGCTCAGCGTCTTGGGTTGGGTCGCTTGATCGCGGTGCTGTTCCCGCAAGCGGGTGCGCGCGCACCATCTCATCGTTGCGCGACACGAGCAGCTCAGGCGATGCACCCACGAAGCCTCCGACAGCGAAGATGATCGCGGTGCCAAAACTCTGATGAAGCCGACGCAGCACGGCGGCAAGCGCTTGCCGCCCTTGCCGCCGTCGCCACCGGGCTTGCCGCGCTTGCCGCCGACGCAGCGCTTGCCGCCCTTGCCGCCGTCGCCGCCGGGCTTGCCGCGCTTGTCGTCGCCGACGCAGCGCTTGCCGCCCTTGCCGCCGTCGCCGCCGGGCTTGCCGCGCTTGCCGCCGTGCGCGCCGCCCTCCCCACCCAGCGCAAACCCACACTCACCGGGTCCACAACCTCGCGGTGTGCCACCTCGCGGCGGCGCACCCCTACTCAACCTTGCCGTTAGGCCGCGACCTGTGCGTGAGCACGAAGACACGGGATGGCCCCGTGCCGACACAACGCGGACCCGCACCCCGGCTTTCGCCTCGTCGCCAAGGTAGTCAACACCCCGACGAGGTCGGCGCCTGCCGGCAACGACGATGACCACCCAGCAAGTGCTGCACCGCGCGCACGACTCGGTGGTAACCGGTCTTGAGGTGCGAACCCCACCCCCACTCTCGATAACACGGACCCGCGTCCCGGCTTTCGCCGTGTCGTCGGGGTAGTCAAAACCCCGACGAAGGAGGCGCCACTCGGCGCCGACGACGGTCGCCCCAACACGTGTTGCACGACGCACCTGCGCATCAACGGGTCTTAACCCCGACGCTCGTCGCCCGTCAACCGGCCGCCTGGCCCCCACGCCCACGCCGACGCCGACTCGCCTGCGCGGGCGCGCGTACGCGCAAGCGCCGGTCGGACCCGCAGCGTCAGCTGCCCGCCACCCACGCCCACGCGTGCGTGGCCGGACGGTCGCGACCGACGACGGCGAACCGCCACCTCCCCCCAATCGGGACTGGGCGGCGCGCCCCCCACGGCTCCCGCCGCCTGGGCGGTTGCGCCCGCGCGGGCCCGTAAGAGGCCGCGATCGCCCAATCGGGTTTCACCATCCTCGGATGTCACCGGCACGGTTCGCATCTCGCGTTGGAGGTATGTAGCATATCTCTGCTTCCAATTGGCAATTGGCCACAAGTAGCCCCCTTGACTGGCCAAAGCCCATGTATTGTGGGAATTGGCCTGTGGCACGCCCGTTGGGGGGTTACTTCCGCACTGTTCATTTTTTATTGTTTATTTACTTGCCTGTCTTATGTGTCTGCCGGCACTCACTACGATCGCTTGTGATCGGACGGTCGATCGACCAGTGCCCTCGTTTGTACTAAATCACCGTGGGTCCGGGGTCGCCGTCGTGGGCGCCACCCGGCTCCCCATCGGATGCCCTTCAACGAAAGGTCTTTCTTCCTCGCCACGACGGCGAGGGAACTCGCTTTATTGCTTGGCTACGGTCGGTCTCAGTACACTGGTAATTGAACTAACGTTATTCATACCACAGTAGTCGAGGCCTTGCGTAAGGCGCAACAACGTTACAAACGTAACTTCGACCACTGGGTCGCAACCCGCAATGCTGTCGTCAAGATCGGCGACTACGTATACACGACCAACCATGATCGGCATATTAAGCTGCAAAGCAAAGCCATTGGACCCATCGTGGTCACCGACGAAGACGCGGATGCCTCCACGTTTGACATTGGCATTGACGGGGAGGATAAACGTGTCAGCAGTGACCATGTCACCCCAGCTTCTCGTTAAACGATAACGGACACGATTCCACACCCCCTGCTGGATGGTCTTGACCAACGCAAGCCACCCCCGGAAACTGCCGTCCAGTTTGCGATTGAAAAACTTAGAGGCTTACGCCAGACTGGCGACAGACATAGCGCTAAGGTGCGCTGGTTCGACTGCGGGTCGAAGGACGACACCTGAGAACCCCTAGAGAATTACCCACGCAGCCTGGTGGTGCGCGTTCTTCGTCAGAATAAGAAGCACGTACCATGGTATGAATGGCAAACGCCAACACGGCGAAGTCGCCGACAAGCGGAGCTCACAACCGTGGCCAACATCGTCATGAACTCCTCGTGGATATCTAGTACCCAACATGTCCATGTTACCGGTGACAGAAGTGTCTATGCCAATGTCTCGTGGACAGATTCAACTACCGCCGCCGCAATTGAGGAAGTACTTCCTGTCACGTGGCTTAGGGCCGACTCTACCGTCCATGACGCGCAATTTTGCGCATGACCCCCAACCTGCCTTGCGGCATTTCCCTCGGCTGAACCGTGCTCACGGTCCCTACACATATGTGTGGCCAGAATCCGCGCAAGCGACACTGATCGAATCCGATCCCTCGTTCCCAGCGCTCCCCAACGGGTTCCTCGCGCCACCGGTACAGCACTTGGATTCAATCCTTCGTCTCCTGTCGACCTCCACAGAGGAAGTGACCCTGGTCATCCCACAATGGACCAACACCAGTTGGTACGCAACCGCCATACGCGCATGTTTCGAGTACGAAGTACTTTTATCAACAGATGCAAGGGATACGAATCCTAGACCATGGGCCATGCTGGCCTGCGTCTTCCCCCATCGCAATGACGATAAAAAGAAAAACTGGGAAGTGGATACAAACATGTCAAACGACAAACAATCACAAGACGAAGAAACATCAACACCTTAAAGGCGTAAGCCCCAGACACTGGCACCCCCTCCCACCAGGGTCAGCCGAGCAAGTCACTTAACAGTGAACCCCGCTACTGCTCCTCCTCATCATTACGACGCGAGTCGCGACGGCCAGGGTGGCGAGAGCCAACGCTGGCCCCAGACTCCTGGGAAACGCTACGCGCACGCGTATCGCGTGCCGAGGGCGGGGCCCCGCCTGACGGCCCCGCGTCCACATGAGCAGGACGCCCCAGAACGATCTGAGCAATGAAGCGCATCGGCGCTGCCACCTCCTCCGGCTGCACAGCCTCGAGGTGCTGAGCAAAGGGCTCGCAGTTGGCATCGCCATCGACGGCGCGATCCACGGCCTGCCCAATATTGGCCCGAGGCCGACTCAACCCCTCGCCCGTCCGCCCGCTCCACAGCACGGCGCAAGCCAGTCACTTGATTCACACAGGCATGCGCCACCGCTGACACAGCAGCCCCACGGGGCGCGCGAAAACGCACGTCGCGCACGCGCGCCGGCTCAAACAAGGAAACCGCCGCGGAGGAAGAGGCACGCGTCGGCCAAGTGGCCTCGATGGCCCGTGGCGGCGATGTCGACCGCGAGCGATCGCGACTCGGCGACCGCGAGCGATCGCGACGTGGCGAACGCGGACGGTGGTAACCCCCACGATGAACACTGACGGCATATGCCGCTCCCGAATGGGTCTGCCGACCGCGACGCCACACCCCGAGGTGACTCGGAGGAACCAGTGCCACATGGGCAGGCGCGTTCGGGTGAGGTGCCTAATCGAACTCCACACACGCGTGTCGAAGGCAAAAGCCGAACTCCTTGGTCGCATCGACCGTCACGCGCACCTGTCGCGCCTCACCGGTGTCTTGGTACCAACGGACCACGTCCTTGAGGACGACCTCCGAAGGGAAAACGTCAATTGCGCGGCGCATCTTGCCGTATAAGGCATGTGCCGCCTCGCCGTCAGGCGCCTCACGCAGTTTGGACGTGTCCAGGACGTCAAAGTGACGAAATGTCTTCTTTTTCAGACGGACAAAGACCTTGTCCTCTTGAAGGGTGCGAACCCAGGCCGCAATCAGATTGCAGTAGCACTCCGAGTACACAATCTGCCAGGCAGAACTATATTCGTTTCGCAACGAGTCCGCCAGGTACGACACCACAACCGGGGTCGCCACCCAAAGATCGGTCTTGGGCTCCCAGTAGGGGACTGGCGGAAGCCAACGAGACAGTTCAAATGACTTCGGCGCCCGGAGGAATCCGGCTGACCACTCCGTCGTCAACAGCCCGCGGCCGCGTAAAAAACCGTGTGTCCGCCGCGCGGCAATGGTCGGTCGCGAACATCGGCACCCGAAAGGGGTTCTGTAGCTCGCTCATGCGACGTCTGCGATGCTCATCGACTGCATCATTCTCCTCCGCCGCCACCAGCGTAAACTAATCCAGGTACTCGCCAAACCGGCCTCGTGGCCGATTGTGACCGCGAGGTCCGTGGCCACCGAGCTCCCAAAAAAGACTGCCTTCGGCCAGTTCCGCAACAGGCGGCAAAACGAGTTGGCAGCCGCCTCGAAGGTCTTGGTCCCCCTCTCGGGAACCAACAAGGCGTTGGTGTATACCAAACGGTGGAAGGGGTGCAAGGGCACTTGGTACCGGATAACTTCGTTGCAAAACGACATGACCTCGTATACCCGGCGCTGTGGTCCCTGGTTCCCAAAGCACGGGTCCCCGTGGACATCGGCCACGCGTTCACCAGCATGGCTGGGCGAGCCGTGCTCGGCCAACACGTCGACGAGGCGCGGCAGGGCCTCGTACCGCGCGTGAAGACGCCGAGTGTGCGCGCAAGCGCGGTTGCGAATGCAAATGTCATACAGACCTCGGTCAGCGATGACCGGAACCCCGTCAACCACCTCGGTTGGGCCAACATGGGCATAGAACATGCCGCTAGGCCTAAATTGACGAAGCATCTCCGGGTCGGTGGACCGTTCAACATCGAGTCCGTCACCCTCCACTGCGTGAGCCACGGGCGCCTCGCCGTTGGCGCTGCCGCCGTCAACCGCCATCGCGGCCTGGTCCGCCATGCTGGTACCGGGGTGCGAACCCCTCCCTTTCCCGTACGTAGCCGCAAGGCAAGTCGCCCGCGCCGCCGGAAGCTGCCGCCGCGCCGCCCGGCAAAGCGCACGCGCCGCAAGGCGAACCACCCGCGTCGCCGCCCTTGCCGCCCTTGCCGCCGCCGCGCTTAGCTGCCTGGCTGGCCGCCCTCGCCTCTGGCCTTGCCGCCCTTGCCGCCCTTGCGCGCCGCCACCGGCCTTGCCGCCCTTGCCGACTTGCCGCGCTTGCGCGCCGCCACCGGCCTTGCCGCCCTTGCCGACTTGCCGCCCTTGAGCCCCGCCGCCGGGCGCGCCGCCCCCTTCCCCCAAACCCACACTCACCGGGTCCGTAACCTCGCGGTTTGCCACCCCGCGGTAGAGCAGCCCCACTCAAGCCATGCCAATGGGCCTCAATCTGTGGACGAGCACGAAGACACAGGATGACCCCGTGCCGACAAACACGGACTTGCGTCCCGGCTTTTGCCTTGGCGCCGGGGTAGTCAAACCCCGACGAAGTAGGTGCCACCCGGCACTGACGACGGTCACCCAGCACGTGCTGCACAACGCGGACCCGCGCACGACACGGTGGTGACCGGTCTCTGGGTATGGACCCCCCCCCACCCTCGGCAACACGGACCCGCTTCCCGGCTTTCGCCTGGTCGCCGGGGTAGTCAAACCCCGACGAAGTAAGCGCCACTCGGCACCGACGACGATCACCCCAGCGCGTGCTGTTCAACGCACCCGCACACCGACGAATCTCAACCCCGACGCTCGTCACCCGGCACCCGGCCGCCTGGCCCACTCTCCGACGCACACACCCCTCCCTCGTCAAACACCACGCCCCGCCCCACCCCCCGCCGCTGCCGTCGTGGCCCAAGCAGCGGCGGCCAGCGACGCCCCGACGGCCGTCTGGTCGGGATCTTGCAGCGCAATCGCCATCACCTGAAACGCTGGCCGGTTAACCACGTTGTTTGACGCGGCGACGATGCCGGTCCCCTCCATTAACTCGGCCGCCGCGACCGGTCACATCCCCGATTGATGGATGCTGGCGTCGATGTCGGCAGCTGCCGCAGCCGCCTCCTGCGACTGCCGCCAGTCCGCCCAGCAAGCTGCATGGTGCGCACGCAACCACTCAGCGACCGAAGCGTCAGTGACGAGGAGGCAAACGTAATAAGAGCTGCTAAGCGGTGGCGCCGTCCGCTGACGCGTCGCGTTGCCCGTCTTGTTGTCCATCTGGCAGCGATCCGACGACAGCACGAGGGTGCTGACGTGGTGCCCAACGATGGGGAACTTGGTGCACTTCGTGTGGTGGCGACATTCCACATCGAAGCTGTCCCCGTCTTTGCGAAAAGGGTGCCCGACTGGAAGTGCGTGACGACAAGGCATGGAATTAAGGCCGCACGTGCGCTGCGTGTGTGACCTCGTGCGCTGCACCTTATTGGCGTCGACACCCAAGTCAAAGTTGCATAGAAGGCACCGCCCCGTCATTTCCCGAGACTTTTGAACGTACTCGCCAAGCCGAACGCCGACGAAACACCGCCCACAAAAAAGAAGGCGAGTCCGAGACGCCGCGCTCCTCACGACACCACCGCGCACGACGTCGCGGCTCACGCAGACAGGTATCGACGAGCGCGTACGATGCGCTGGGCAGCTTGCCCATCCGCACGGCAGCACAGATCCTCGGCCAGCACGAAAGAAAGAGGTCGAAAAAAATGACGGGAGCGCAGTGGAAGAGGACGCAAGGAGAGAGAGTGCGGCGGAGGAGGCGTTTTGGCAGGGGCTACAGCATGTGTGGCACTTTCCGCAATCACATGCACAGACCTCATCGCTGCGCGCAAGAAAGCCCAGATCGGGACGGCCTTGGCGCCAACACATGTGCCCCGCTTCGTTATTCGACGACCCTCAGTGACTGCTGGTCCAATCGCAGGCCCGCAGATCCAGGCGCCGGTGATCACACGACAATGCAATCTTCTTGTAGCCCATAGTTCTAAGCTTTGCACACCGGCTCATACCGTTCGTGCCCCACCGCGAGGAACACGATGTGGAGCACATTTCTAAAATTCCAGGGCCAGAGGCCCCACATTCGGGGCCGGAAAGCGGATGAAATCCGAGCACCTCGCTTGAGGCCCGCTGTCAGGGGTCTCGCTTCAGGATTCTTTGGCCCAATTAGGGGGCAGAGACACGAAGTCGAGCACGTTTCCCATCTAAGCGGCCCGCGAGGCACGATTACCGGCCTTGCGCCACACTGTTAGAACATCGGTCCAAAGATATGTCCGGTCTCTCCGCGATTGATCTCTCGGCATCGCATGCTCGGTCTCTGACGTTGCGACCTTTCGTCTCGGGACTGCACGCGCTTTCAGCAAAACGAGGCCGAATCCCAAAACATGCCTGCCCTGACGAAGCCCTGGCAAGGGGTGAAACGCGTTTCCCGCAAACGTGCTGCCGGGGGGGGGTCCAAAATACAGGGATCTGCCATACGAGACAGCACCCGTTTTCAACGAGCGTTAAGGAGCAATTCGAGCGAAAATCGGGCTCATGGTGGATCTAGCGACAAGGTGCACTGCGCTGCCGTTGGCAGCCTTTGGATTTTGGCATCACATTCTAGCCGCGTCCACGACTTCCTTAGAGCACACCCAACAACGTCTTCCCCAAGTTCGAATACGCTGACGTGTCAGAAACGTGTCTCGTAAATGCGCCACGTGCCTGAATTTCAGCTCTTGGCGATGGGGAGGGTCCCACAGCAACGTCAGGCACCCCGAAACGCTCAGATAGAACTTATATACAGTTAATCTGAATCGGGTAAGTCCTCCGACATTCATGCGTCAGAAATTGGGGGAGGCGCCGCCGTCCCCCATTTTCTCAACGATTTGGGGGGACCCGCTGCTCCTTCCCAATTTTTCCTGGAGTGCCATTGGCTGTTGCAGATTCAGTTCCTTTCGGAAAATGAGCTCACGTGGCATGATCAGATTTCAAATCATACGGCCCGAAACTGGCGCTTTGCGGGGCTGTCTGCGATTTTGGCGATCACTATCGAGACCAAGAAAAGCCTGAACGAGTCTGACCGTTTCAGGCCCCCCCATTCGACGCGCATTGACGGTGGGGTGGGTCCCTCCGCTGCCGCCTTTTGTGGCGCGCATAGCGCGAATCATGGCACGGCGGCGGCGTTCCCCAGGCACTGGTTTCCGCAGTCTCGCGAGATCGTTTCTGTCCGTGCTCGCGGCGGGGGGCGGGGGACGTTGGAGGCTGGGAGATGGGATAAACTTGTGGGCCTGTCGGAGGGGGCAGTGGGACGAGGTCCCATCGGCGCCCCGCGGCGTGCTTGCGTGACGGCGACAGGCGCGTCGCGACGCCCGTGTCCACGGTCGACGTCCCCGTCGACGACACCGTCTTTTTCCCACGATGGACGATCCACTCGAGGTGTCTGCGGATGCGATGCTGGCGGACCCCGTCAACGGCGAAGTTTCCACCGCGGTGGCAGCCCACATGCAGGCGCTGTGGCGCTATCGTCGTCGCACCCGCCGGTCGCGGCTCGGCCGGCGGCGGTATATTGGGTCGGTGCGTGGCCGCCGGCCGAACAAGCACCGTGATTTTCGATCAGGTTTGCGAGCTATTTTGAGGGACTATTTTGGATTGGACGGATCCCCTCCCGTATACGACAAGGCGGACTTTGAAAGACGGTTCCGTGTGCCCCGGTCAGTGTTTTTGCGTATCTACCTCGCCTTGAAGGGTCGCCCCTTCTTTGCGCAACGCATTAACGCGACAGGCAGACCGCAGGCACACCCCTTGCAAAAGGTGGTGGCTGCTTTCCGAGTGATTGCTTACGGAGAGGCGCCCGATCG
>ENA-ORXT01004998-ORXT01004998.1-marine-metagenome-genome-assembly--contig:-NODE-4998-length-13293-cov-4.086864_pt1 | contig 13293 bp, 16 predicted proteins | sample MGYA00237868_ERZ511482 | MGnify/ENA metagenome assembly ERZ511482 | reverse complement strand
AGCCATGGGTTAGTTCGTTAGTCTGTTAGTTCGTTGGTCCTTCAGTAGACCAGCGCGCTGATTAAGCGGGCGCAAAAGTACGGCTTTTATTCGGCGCAGAATCGGCCTTCAGGACGAATGTTCAGGGCAATCGCAAGAATACTGCTTCGCAGCTTATTTTGCCCACAGAGTCCCGCGGAGGACTACGCAGAGTCTCGCGGAGCACAACGTTGGAGCGTTGGCGTAACCGACCTAGCGATTGACCTGGCCGAATGTTTGTCAACAGGGCCGGGGCGGTTCTCTTGCAATTTTTTTGACCTTAAAGCGCGTGACGAGTTTTCGGAACTGAATGCTTGTCTGACGGCTTGGGTTTCAAAGCACCGCGAGTCGTCGGACGAACTCTCTGATCAATCGAACTGCTTCGCAGCCTGATTGATCAGTAAGAATTCGTCAGACGACCGCTACGTCAGGTGCTGACGGTAAGCCCTCAAACAAACTCCTCCATCCCGCTCTCCCCGATCGCCTCCAGCAGCTTGCCGTGCATCAGTTTGAAGCCCGCCGAACTCATGCCGTACACCAGGCCGCACAGCGCGCCCGTGACGCCGAGATGGATGCCGATCCACGCCTCGGGGTTTTGCCGCGGCAGCCCTTCCTGCCAGTAGATCAGGAAAAGACCCGCGCTGAGCAGCAGCAATTGCGCGACCATGCCCCAGCGGAAGTTCCTGGCCCGGGCGGTGAGCTGTTCCCGTAGCCCGCCGAGGAAGTAGGAGGAAGGCGCGGCCAGGTCGAAGTCGTCCATCGGAATCTGAACGGCGTAGGCGGCCGCGACCAGGCAGCCCCCGGCGGCCAGGATGAGCAACACCCCGAGGAAGCCGTAAACGGAGGTGATCGCCCCGACGGCGTAGAAGAATGCCAGGAAACCAACGGACATCAGTCCGACAAAACCGATGGTGAATGGCTTCCACTTCTCCTGCATCGCTTCCTGTTTCCGCAAACCGTGGAGTTTGTCGCTCAGATCATCGACGTAGGTGAGGTTATCGGGGCCGGTGGTGGGCGCGGCGTAGCGGGCGTCGGCCCAGAGGTCTTTTAATTCGGTCATGACGTTATTGTTTTGGTGATTGGAGTAAGTAGTTCGCGCAGCCGCCCCTTTGCCCGGTGCAGCAGCACGCCAACGTTGTTCTCCGTCAGGCCCAGCACCTGGCCGACGTCCTGGTGGCTCAGCTCTTCGAGGTGCAGCAGCACGACGGCCCGCTGCCGGCGGGGGAGTCGGGTGATGGCGCGGCGGAGGTGCAGGGCGGCTTCGTTCGGGCCGGGCGATTCCGGCGCGGCGATGGCGGTAGTTTCCGTCAGATCACCGGAAGCAGGTCGCGCCTTGCGCTTGTCCATCAGGCAGAGATTGACGGTGATGCGGTAGATCCAGGTGCTCAGCTTGGCGTCGCCGCGAAAGGTGGGCAGCCGCCGCCAGACCTGCACGAGCGTTTCCTGCGTCAGATCGTCGGCCAAACCGGGGTCATTGGTGAAACCGGCGCAGATCTGGTAGATCAACGGTCGATAGGTGGCCACGATGTGTTCGATGGAAGGTTGCATCACGGGTTGGATGCGGACCAAGGTCGGAATCTTACAACCGGGGAGGCTTTTTTTGAAAAACTTTGTCTGTACCCGCGTCCCCGCCCAAATCAGTAAGAAGTGGGAAGCGGAGAAGTGGGAAGTCAGGTAACGATCAGGCTACTTGCCTTAAAAATTCGGGCCTTTGGGGCTCATCATTTCGACCAGGAAGTGCTGGAGGATGGCGGGCTCGAAAGCGAGGCTGAGGGTAACGAGCGTGACCAGCCCGAAAATGGCGCCCCAAAGGTGGGCGTTGTGGCCGATGTTGGTGCCGCCTTTCTTATCCGCGTAATGGCTGTACGCGATGTAGCCGATGCCCAGCAGCCAGGCCGGGAGCGGTGGGAAGATGAACCACGACCAGGGCGCCAGGAAAATGAAGGGCCACATGACCGCCGCCACCGCGCCGGACGCGCCGAGGGCGGTGTACCCGTAATTATCGTCATGCCGCTGGTAAGTTACCAGGCTGGCCGCCCCGATGGCCGCCAGGTAAAACAGCAAATACCCCACGCCGCCAAGCTTACCGAACATCAACTGAAACACGTATTCCGCCGCCCCGCCGAAGATGTACAGCGCGTACATATTGAAGATCAGGTGCATCGGGTCGGCGTGGATGAAGCCGTGGCTCAGGAAGCGGTAGGTTTCGCCCCGCTCCTTTACCGCGGCGGGCACGAAGAGCATCTTTGACTTCAGTTCCGGGTTGTTGAAGGCCATAAAAGACACCAGGCAGGTGATGGCGATGATGGTGTAGGTAATGATCATGGTCAGTGGTTTAGGCCCGGTTGGCGGTGGCCGTTTCGGCAAGTATACGGATTGGCGGGGTGGATGGTTGGTTTTGGGGCGGAAGAAGTTGAAGTGGTGGCGAGGTCGCCGCATCATGGTCTTTTTGCCCCCGGCACCTACAACTTTCTGACCAAAAGCAATCGCCTGGCCTCATCGACCGACAGCTACCGGACGGCGGCGGATGAATTCAACCGCGCCCTGAACTTCGCTACGTACGGCAAACAAGCGCGTCTCGGTCCGCTGAAAACCCCGCGTCGGCTTTGCGAGCGGGACGCAAACTACTGCGACCGGGTGAAGGAGCAGCGGACTTTTGTGGAGGGCATGGGCCGGCGAGAAGCCGAATTTAACGCATCCTGATTTTTACCCTACTTTAGCCAATAAATCAGCTGAACATGCAAAAGTTACTATTTCTCCTCGTCTTCCTTTGCGCCTTCACCACCTGCAAGCAAGTGGAAGAGGAAATCGAAATCGAGAAAACGGTGGATGCCGCCCCCGAGCCCGGCCTCATCCACACCGTTTATTTCTGGCTTAACGACGAGGTGGACGAAGCGGGCGCGGCGAACTTCGAGCAAGGCGTCCGGAGTCTCGAAGGCATCCCGTCCGTCAAGCGCATGTTCGTCGGCCCGGCGGCGAGCACGCCCAGCCGGGGCGTCACCGACAATTCGTTCGACTACGCCCTGATCGTTTGGTTCGACGACGTGGCGGGGCATGACGTGTACCAGGATCACCCCATCCACCTCAAGTTCGTCGATGAGCAGGAGGCAAAGTTCAAACGGGTACAAGTCTACGACAACGTGTTGGGGAAGTAAACCGGTAATTGCCGGACGCCCGCGGATTTGTCATCTCCAACGCCTCCAACGCCTCCAACGTGCGGCAGCTACTACATAACTACATTACTACATTACTACACTATTAATCCTTGCTTTCTTCCTCATCGCCCTCTGCTACGCCATGGCCGGCTTCGGCGGTGGGTCCAGCTACCTGGCCTTGCTCGCCCTCGCCGCGCTACCGACGGGGGAGATGCGCGTGATCGCCCTGGTCTGCAACGTCATCGTGGCGGGCGGCGGGGTGTTCCACTTCATGCGGGCGGGGGAGGTGCCGTGGCGGCGGGCGTTGCCGTTGGTGTTGTGCAGCGTGCCGGCGGCGTACCTGGGCGGGCGGATCGCGCTGCCGCGGGAACAGTTCTTGATGTTGCTGGGCGTGGTGTTGTTGCTGGCGGGCGTAGCGATGTGGTGGCGACCATCGGATAATCATTCGGACAACGAGCCGCTTGCAACTACCAACGAAATGGGTACGGTTTTCTCCGCCGGGCTGCTGGGCGGAGGCTTAGGTTTCCTCGCCGGGCTGGTCAGCATCGGCGGCGGAATATTCCTGAGCCCGGTATTGTTCCTGTGGCGGTGGGCGGCGGCGCGGCGAATCGCGGCGGTGACCAGCCTGTTCATCTTCGTTAATTCGCTGGCGGGGCTGGCCGGGCAGTGGAGCCGGGGCTGGGAAGTCGACCTGGGTCTGCTGCTCCCCCTCGGCCTGGCGGTGCTGGCCGGCGGGCAGATCGGGACGCGGCTGACGCTGCGACGCTTGTCGGCTACCGACATCCGACGGGTGGCGGCGGTGCTGATCGTGCTGGTGGGCGTCAGATTGCTGGTGCAGGTGGCAACGGCGTAGTAGCTTTGCGGTCATATGGAACCCATCACCCTTCGCTGCTTCGGCGTGGCGCGCGACATCGCCGCGGCCCCGACCATTTCCCTGCACCTGCGTCCCCGCCCGAAAGTGGCGGAGGTACGGGCGAAACTGCTGGAAGCCTACCCGGCCTTCGGGGAACTGGTGAGCTTTGCAATTGCGCGGAACGAGGAATACGCAAAGGACGATGACGTTGTGGAAACGGGGGACACGCTGGCGATCATTCCGCCGGTTAGTGGTGGCTGATCTTTTCTTTTCAGCCTGAAGGCTGGAAAACCCTCAAGGCCGGGCAACCAAAAATAATATGACCGATATTTCCATTTCCCCAACCGCTCTCAGCATCGACGCTTGTTACACCGCCGTGCGGGACCCCGCGTGCGGTGGCATCTGTCTCTTCGTCGGTACCATCCGCAACCACAATAAAGGCAAGACCGTCACCCATCTCGATTTCGAGAGCTACGAGCCGATGGCCATCAAAGAGATGCGCCGGATTGCCGACAAGGTCATCACGGACCACGGGCTGCACAAAGTGTCCGTTCACCACCGCGTCGGGTCACTGGCCATCGGGGACATCGCCGTCATCATCGCCGTCAGCAGCCACCACCGCGCCGCCGCTTTCGCGGGCTGCGAGCAGGTCATCGACGAGCTGAAGGAGCACGTACCGATCTGGAAAAAAGAGTTTTTGGAGGATGGGAGTTACTGGGTGAACGCGAGACCGTAGGATGAATAATGTAGTAGTGTATTTTTGTAGTAATGTAGTGCCGTCGTTGGAGGTGTTACAGGCGTTGCAATTTACCCACACCTATCACACCTATCACACCTATCACACCTATCACACCTATCACACCTATCACACCTATCGCTTGCGGTAGCACTACATTACTACACTACTACAGAACTACACTACTACCTCCCAAGAGCCACCATTCCCCCCTTCAAGCTAATCGCCTCAAACGCCGGGTGCTGCTTGCGAATCTGCGACGCCAGCATCAGGCTGAGCTTGCCGGAATTGCAATAGATCAGGTATTTACCGCCCGCTTCCATGCGCTCGACGCACTGGCCGAAGGGATTGCGTTTGCTGACGCGGATAACGTCCGGCGGTAGCTCCGGCTCGCGCTTTTCGTCGAGCATGCTGAAGACGAGATCATAGTCGCTGAATGCGGCGAGGGGGACTTCGGTTTCCAGCTCGGCGCGGGTGGGCGTGGTGGTTGTCCAGGGCGGCGTAACGGCTTTGGTGTAACTTTTGCGCAACTTGAGGCGGTACTGGTGGTTGTCCAGCGCGTTGTAGGTCAGCAGTTGGCGGACGGGCGGCTCGCCGATGCCGAGCAGGTAGCAAAGGGCGGCGTTGGCTTGCAAAAGCGCAACGATACCGACGGCGGTGGGCAGCACGCCGACGGTGGCGCAGTCGGGCAGGGTGGGGTCGGGCGCGGGGAAGAGGTCGCGCAGGTGTAAATCGTCGGTTGTTTCGTTGGGGAAGAGCGCGACGTAGCCCTCGTATTTGTGGACGGCGGCGTAGACGAGCGGCTTGCTGAGCAGGTGGCAGGCGTCGCTGACGAGATGCTTCGTGGCGGCGTGGTCGGAGCATTCGACGACGAGGTCGGCGGCTTCGATCAGAGCTTTGGCGTTGCCCGCTTCCAGGTGGTTTTGGTGGGCGCGGACGCGGGTGCCGGGGTTGAGGGCGGAGCAGTGGTTGGCCAGCAGCGCGGCCTTGTTCTCCGTATCCCCGGTCCGGAAGAACACCTGGCGGTGGAGGTTACTCTCCTCCGGCGCATCGCCGTCCACCAGGTCGAGGTGCCCGATGCCCGCCCCGGCCAGGTACGCCGCCACCGGCCCGCCCAGCCCGCCGCAACCGACGATGAGGACGCGGGCGGCGGTGAGGCGAGCCTGGCCGGCTTGGCCGATTTCGGGGAGGACGGTTTGTCGTTGGTAACGCATTTTGGTCTGTTGGTCTGTTGGTCTGTTGGTGAGGGCTGGCTTTTATCGCCGATAATCGGCTTTCCCGCCGGTCTTCGATACCAACCGCAAATCGGTAACGGTAATATCATGGCTCATCGCCTTGCACATATCGTAAATGGTGAGCGCGGCGACGGAGGCGCCGTGCAGGGCTTCCATTTCCACGCCCGTTCGGCCGGCGGTTTTAACGAGGCATTCCACCCGCACGGCACCCGCGTCCGCGCCCTGAATTTCGAACTTAACGGAAGAAATGTCGAGCGCGTGGCACAGCGGAATGACCGACCAGGTCTGCTTGACCGCCATCGTTCCCGCAATCACCGCCGTCTGGATCACCGAACCCTTCTTCGTGCTGAAGTCGTTGCCGGACAACTCGGCCATGATCGCCGCGCCCAGCACGACGGTCGCTTCGGCCACCGCAATACGCGTGGTGACGGCCTTGTCGGCTACGTCCACCATTTCCGGGAGCCCGTCTTTGTTCAAATGCGTCAGTGCCATACTTTAATACTGTTTTCGAAATTTCACCCACCACCCGCTACCCGCCGATACTCGTCATGCTCGCAAAGACGTCCCCGGTCTGCTCCGCCCGCTGCGTATCGTGTCCGGTTTTGTGCTTGCCCTTCACGAATTCCGTGATCAGGTCGCCGAGGTCTTGCCGCCCGATGCCGGAACGGAGCAGGGGGAGCAGCTCCAGCCCGTTGGTGGAATACAGGCAGTTGAGCATCGTGCCCTTCGGCGTCAATCGCAGCCGGTTGCAGCTGCCGCACAGGCTTCGGCTGTAGGCGGGGATGATGCCGACCGTGCCCCGGAAGCCCGGCACGCGGTACGCCACCGAGCTGCTGTTCGCCTCGTCCACCGACCGCGCCAGGGTGGGGTAGCGGACCTTGATGCGCGCCATGATCTCGGTATGGGAGAGGTAAACGTCGTGGTTCCCGTCGTCGTCGTTAAACGGCATCGCCTCGATGAAGCGGACGTCCAGCCTCTTGTCTTCGGTCAGGGCCACGAAATCCACCAGTTCATCGTCGTTGGTGCCGTTCATGACCACGACGTTGATCTTGGTTTGCAGGCCGCGCGCCAGCAGTTCGTCGAGGGCCATTCGGGTGCCCTCGAAATCGTTGCGCCGCGTGATGCGCTCGAAGCGGTCGGGGCGCAGGGTGTCCAGGCTCAGGTTGTACTGGTCTAGCCCGTAGCCGACCAGCTCGTCGAGCACCGGCGGCAGCAGGATGCCGTTGGTGGTCATCGCCATTTTAGGGAAGATGCGGCCGAGGCCCCGCACCAAAGTCGGTAAACCTTTGCGCGACAGGGGTTCGCCTCCCGTCAGACGCACCTTGTTTACGCCCAACTCCGCCAGCACTTCGCAGAGAAAAAGTATCTCCTCAAACGACAGCAACTCGGCCCGCGACGCGAAGTCGATACCCTCCGCCGGCATGCAGTAACGGCACCGCAGGTTGCAGCGATCCGTGACGGCGAGGCGCAGGTAGGTGGATTGGCGGTTGTGGTGATCCTGGAGCATAGTGGAAGTTACAATCCGCATGATGCAAGAGTTGCAGGTGGCAAGGTAACAGGTAATTGGTAGCTTGGTTGGTAAATGGTCAGGGCAATCGCTTTTGAGCGGACCGGACGCTTCGAGGACCTATGCTGAAGTTGTGAGGTCTTCGAAGCGTCCAATTCTATGATTCCGCGGCGATCAAGCGTAGCGTAATCGCCGCGGAATCATAGAGTTGGTCCTTCGAGCGTCTGGTTTTACTATTGCTAATCCTTGATTTTAAAGGCCCGCACCCAGTCCACCTCCAGCCGCTGTGGCCAGATCGTTTCGTCCACGCCGTTCCGCCCGCCCCAGTTGCCACCCACGGCCAGGTTGAGCAGCAGGTACTGCGGCTTGTCGAAGGGCCACTGCTCCGCGGTCGCGCCTTCGATCTTCGGGTAGACGTGCATGCGGCGGCCGTCGACGAAGAACTCCAGCCGGTCTTCGTGCCAGTCGAGGCGGTATTCGTGAAAGTTGGTTTCGTAGTCGATCGCCGTTGCCGTGCCGCTTTTTGCGTTACCGATGATGTGGTTGACGGCTTTGGTATGGACGGTGGAATAGACCGTATCCGGTGCGTAGCCGACGTGCTCCATGATGTCGATCTCGCCGCACAGCGGCCAGCCGGCTTCTTTGATGTTGCCGCCCAGCATCCAGATGGCGGGCCAGGTGCCGCGGCCGGCGGGTAGCTTGGCGCGCACGATGATGCGGGTACCGGGTAGAAACTCGTGCTTGCCGCGCGTCACGACGCGGGCGGAGGTGTATTTATTTCCTTCGTAGTCTTCTTTATGCGCCTCGATCATCAGCTTACCGCTGAGCAGCCGGACGTTCTCCGGCCGGTTGGTGTAGTGCTGTAACTCGTTGTTGCCCCAACCCTTGCCGCCAATGTCATAGGCCCATTTGCTGCCGTCGGGCGGTTCGTGACCGTCGAATTCGTCGGCCCATAGCAGTTCCGGGCCTTTGGGGCCGAAGAGGGTTTTGCAGGAAGTAAGCAGGAGGAGGGGGAAGGCGAGGAGGAGGAGACGCATGAGGGGAGGGGGATGGTTTGGGGCAAAGATAATTCAGCCTCGGCTTCGCTTCGCGAATCCGTAATTTCCAAGGAGAGGAGGAGAATGAGGAGGAGGTAAGATGGAAACAGTTGATGCTGAATGTCTCAATTTTTGTAAATTATCCTGCATTCGCGTGCGGCGGTTGAGTGGCCTTCGGTCCCCAAGTATGTAAAACAATAAACGCTTCGGCACAACGCTGCTCGGGCGGTAGGCCACTCGACTGGATAATAGTCTCCTTCATCTCTTCCTCTCCTTGGAAACAAACGCGCGCACTCGCAAGCGCGGCGAAGCCGGGCAATCAGAACGGCGACACCCACGCTTTTCCCGCCATGATTTCCTTCACCTCTCCGTAACTCACCGGTGCGTACCCGTGCACCTCCACCCCGACGTCGATCGCCCGCATCGTCGGGTCGTCGGGCAGGGTGCCGTGGCTGTTTAAGAGGCTTTACTCCACGTTTATCTCCGCCACTTTATAGAAGCCGTCACCAACCGCCATTTCTTCCACGAAGCCCAGCGGCACGGTGCCGTCCGCCCGCGTATCGTCGAGCAGCCGTACCTCGACGGCGTAGCGACCGGCGGGAAAGTCTCCGGCAAGGGGGAAATAGTAATTGATCCAGTTCACCAGGTTGGCCTCGCCTACGGTGTTGAGCGATTTGCTGACCTTATATACTTTGGACGCCTCCGGGCCGCTCAGCCGCATCTCCAGTTCGTACCGCTTGCGCATGTCCGCCGGGCCGACGGTGCGCCAGTCCATCTGGATTTCGAGCGTCTCGCCGGGGGCAATGGCTTCGGGCAGGGCGAGGGCGTAGACGTAATGCCCGACGCCGTCGACCGGCTTGGCCACGGTGCGTTCGGAAAGGTCTATTTCCTGGCGGCCGGTTCCGGATCCGCAGGCAAAAAGAAACAGTAGAAAGAGGGGTAGGAGATAGCGCATACGGGAAGTAACGCGGGATCACCTGACCTTGTGCTGCGAATTGAACAGGTCGGCAAAAGCGGGTGTCAGCCTATTTCGCGTTTTCCTGCTTGATGGCCGCCATCTCGGCCTGTAAACGCCTGCCTTCCTCGATTTGGAGTTTGGTATCCTGCACCGGCCGGCCGATCTGGTTCAGCTCGGCGAGGTACTGGTCGCGGTGCGCCATAAAGTCGGGAAGCAGCGTATCGGGCATGTTTTTGGCGGGCGGGAAGCGGAGCTTGGTGTGGTCGATCTGGCGACCGTCTTTCCAGAAGCGGTAGCAAACGTGGGGTCCGGTGGCCAGGCCGGTGGAGCCGACGTAACCGATCGTCTGGCCCTGCTTGACGCGGGTACCGACGTGCTGCCCCTCGGCGAAACGGTTCATGTGCAGGTACTGGGTGGTGTATTGCTTGCTGTGGCGCACCTTGACGAAGTTGCCGTTACCCCGGCGACGGCCTTGCTCAACGACGACGCCGTCGGCCGTAGCCAGAATGGGCGTACCGCGGGCGGCGGCGTAATCGGTACCGAGGTGGGGCTTGACGCGCTTCTGCACGGGGTGAAAGCGGCGCAGGTTAAAGGCCGAACTCATGCGGCTGAACCGCACGGGTGACTTGAGGAAGGTGGATTTCATCGGCTCGCCGTTGAGGCCGAAATAACCCTGGTAAGTCGAGTCGGGGCTGACGTACCAGAAGGCGTAAATATCTTCGCCGGCGGTACTGTAACGGGCGGCTTTGACCGCGCCGGGGGCGGCTTCTTCGCCTTCGACGTATTTCTTTTCGTAAACGAGCTGGAAAGCGTCGTTGGGCTGCACGTGGTAGAAATCGACGGACCACTGCAGGGCATCTTCCATACGATCGGTCAGTTCGAAGCTGTGGCCGGCGTCGGTCATCGCGTTCCATAGGCTGGACTCGATCTTGCCGGCGGCGAGGGCCGTTTCGGTGCGCACGGGCAGCTCCGCCCGCAGGTCGCCGACGGTGTCGCGGAGGTCGAGGCGGACGTATTCGTAGATGGAGGGCTGGTAGGCCAGGAAGTCGGCGCCCTCGGTATCCGGATCATCGAGAATGGAATAAGTGCGGCCGGCGCGGAGGTTGCGCACGTCCATCATCAGGTTGAAGCGGTTGGCGGCGTTGAAGGTTTGCATATTGTCCAGCCCCTGATCGAGCAGGATGTCGGACAAGGTCTGGCCATCCCGGATGGTATCGACACGGAAGGAGAGGGTATCCATCGCCAGGCCGTATTTCACGGTAGGGGGGGTGATGGGAAAAGCATTTGTCGTCAGCGCGGGAGGCGGTGGCGGCGGCGCGAGACCTACTAAAGAGTAGACGATGGCGGCGCAGACAAAGAGGCAAAGTGCGGAAACAGCGGCGATTCTGGTCAGCCGTAACTTCCGCTTTCGATGCGATAAATTCACGTTTGATGTTTTGGCGGGCCGGCGCGGAATAGCCGCATGACCCGTAAAGCTCTTTTTTCGAACCCTTAAGTTCTGGTGCAAATATAACAATCTTCCACAATGTGAATGTTAAGGGCGGGATCGCGGGTGCGGGGAAAGTAGCGAGGGAACTCGTTGGCCGGGACGCGACGAAGGAGCTGGCTCGTCCGCCGAGCAAAGACAACACGCTCTGAAAACCTTCCACCGCACCCGCGTTCCCCGCCGCGTAAAAACCCAATAAATAGAAAACATCTATATTTGTACTGCGTTATCTAATCAACTTACTACACCAACACGTCCCGAAATGAAAAATTTGATCCCCCTGATCGTCGCCCTGGTGCTGACGGTCGGTAACCTGCGCGCCGAGCAGATATTCGTCCTCTTCGACGGTACCTGCGGCGACCGCGTCCTGTACGAACAAGCCATCGCGCAGCAGCCGCGGATGGACTATTACGCCTACCACTTCGGCCTCGTCGGTGGCGACCGGCTGTCGCTGGAAACCGGAACCGAGGGGGCTACGGTCCAGAATTTTCTTCCCCAGGGCTACATCTACTGCGGCGACCCGCGGCTTAACCTCGAGCTGGCGAAGCGCGTCAACGGCGGCGTCGATCAGGTCTTCGTCCTGCTGCCCACCCAGAACAACCAGTACATCATTCAGCCCGTCGTCATGGCGAGCACCCTGCAACGCCGGGGCGCGATTTTCGCTTACCAATCACCATTGACCGGTTTCGATTTCGACGTCGATAACGGCATCATCGGTGAGAACCTCGCTACGGCGGGCAACCCCGACGCCAAAGTCTACTTCGAAGGCCGCGAGACGAGCCCCTGCGCGGGCTACTTCCTGTTCCGTCAGTTGAAAGTCGGCAGTTCCTATCCGGTCATCGACTACAAAATTTCTCCCGAGCTCGGCGTTTTCGAGCGTCGCCTCGGCAGCGACGGCGTCAGCACCACCGGTGGCATGATCGTCGCCCGGGAGGTGAACGGCATGCCCGTCGCCAACTACCTGAGCAGCATCTGCGCCGGTGCCACGGCCATGAACAACGCCGCCGGTCAGGCCGCCCCACCCGCGCCGACGGTGTCCGGCTATCAGAACGGTGGACAGGCCGCGCCCCAGGGTTACTCCAACCAGCAGCCCGCCCCGACCAATTCAAATAATTACGCCCAGCCGGAATCGCAGGTCTACGCCCGGACGAACCCACGGGCCCCCGTCACCACCAGTACGCTGACGCATACCGTCGCCAGGGGCGAGACGCTCTATGCCGTCTCGCGCAAGTATAACACTACCGTCGACGCCATCAAGGCCGTTAACGGTCTGAACAGTAATACCTTGTTTCCCGGCCAGCAGCTCAGCGTTACGACGACGAATGCCGTCACCCAGCCCTACACCGCGCCCGCCGCGGACCCCCGCATCCCCAACGAAACCGTTGCGATGAACCCCACCGTGCCGACCGTTCCTTACAACGCCGGTCCGGTCGCCACGTCCAACCCCGGCGCGGCCCTGCCCACGCCCTACGGCCAGTCGCCCGCCGCGCCGCAAGCCTACGGTAACCAGCAGACCCCGCGTGGTCAGACGGCCGTTTACGGCGAAGACGTTCACATCGTCCAGCCCGGTGAAACGGTCGCCAGCGTGGCTCTGAAGTACGGTTACACCTCCGCTAAGTTCCGCGAGATCAACGAGCTGGGCCCGAACCAGATCGTAAAAGTCGGTCAGCAACTCGCTACCACCGCCTGTAACTGCCCCGCCGCCGCGCCCGCGCCGGTCACACCCGCCGCTACGCAACCGGCCGCTTACGGTCAGCAGGCACCGGCCCAACCGCGGTCTTACGGTCAGCCTACACCCGCGCCTCAGGCGTACGGCCAACCCGCACCCGCACAGCCGCAAGCTTACGGTCAGGCACCTGCCGCTCCGCAGAGTCCCGCGCCCGCCTTCCGTACGCCTCAGGGTTACCAGGCACCCGGTGCCGGCCCACAACCGGCGGCCACTACGCCGAGGGTGCCCGAGCCGACCACGATCACGAACAACCCGAATTTCGGTCAGCCGGTGCCTAACGTCTCCGCGCCACCGAGTGCCACGATGGGCCAGCTGGAAGGCCGGGGCACGCCCGCTGAGCGGTCACCCGCTACTACCAATCCCGGTACTTACGGTGCTTACCCGGCACCCGCCGCGCCGCGGCCTCAGGCGTACGGTACCCAGCCCGCCCAGCCGCAAGCTTACGGCAATCAGCCCGCCGCTCAACCATATGAGTACACCGCGCCGCAGCCGGTGCCCAACGCTTACGGTACGCCCGTCGGTGCCAACGCGCCCCAGGCACCCGCTCCCGATCAGACGAACCGCGCCTTTCACCTGGTG
>ENA-ORXT01004996-ORXT01004996.1-marine-metagenome-genome-assembly--contig:-NODE-4996-length-13298-cov-6.472657_pt1 | contig 13298 bp, 8 predicted proteins | sample MGYA00237868_ERZ511482 | MGnify/ENA metagenome assembly ERZ511482 | reverse complement strand
CTGGCGCATGACGTGATCCTGACGATCGGGGTCTTCTCGCTGATCGGGCTGGAGTTCAACCTGTCGATCATCGCGGCCATCCTGACCATCGTGGGGTATTCGCTGAACGATACGGTGGTGGTCTTCGACCGCGTGCGGGAAAACCTGCGCCGGTACAAGAAGATGGTGCTGGAAGACCTGCTGAACCTGTCGCTGAACGAGACGCTCTCGCGCACCTTGATGACCTCGATCACAACGCTGCTGGCGCTGCTGGCGCTCTACTTCCTGGGCGGGGCGGTGTTGCAGGGCTTCACCTTCGCGATGATCTGGGGGGTGCTGGTCGGCACGTATTCGTCGGTCTACATCGCGTCCCCGATCCTGCAACTGCTGGGCGTGAAGCGCGACTGGTCGAAGCCCGAGGACGACACGACCGCCATGGGCGTGCAGTTCGGCGGGACCGAGAAAGCCTGACGCCTCTGACGACGGAGGCGAAATGAAAAAGGCCCCGGCACATTGCCGGGGCCTTTTTCATGTTCGCAGCGCCGCCAACCGATCCACCGCCGAATTGCTGCGCGGGGTCCACAACCCCCGCTCCATCGCCTCCGCGAACCGCTCCGCGATCTCGCGCAGGGCGGCGGGGTTGGCCTCTGCGATGAAAGCGCGGGTATCGTCGTCGTCCAGAAACGCCTCGTAGACCAGATCGAAATGCCGCGAGCGCACGGCCCTGGTCGTGGCGGCGAAGGCGAACAGGTAGTCGACCGTCGCCGCGATCTCGAACGCGCCTTTATAGCCGTGGCGCTTGACCCCCGCGATCCATTTCGGGTTGACCACCCGGCTGTGGATCACGCGCCCGATCTCGTCCTCCAGCGTGCGGATGACCGGGCGTTCGGGACGGGAATGGTCATTGTGATAGACCACCGGTTCGCGCCCCGACAGCGCGGCCACCGCCGCCGTCGCGCCCCCCTCGAACTGGTAATAGTCGTCGGAATCGAGCACGTCATGCTCGCGGTTGTCCTGATTCTGCACCACCGCCTCGGCCTGCGACAACCGCGCCTCCAGCGCCCCGCGCGCGCCCTCGCCCATCGACCCGCCGCCATAGGCGTAGCTGCCCCATTCGAGATAGCTGTCGGCGAAATCCTTTCGATCCGACCACAGCCTTTCGTCGATCAGCGCCTGCAACCCGGCTCCGTACGCCCCCGGCTTCGAGCCGAACACGCGATATCCCGCCGCGACATCCCCCCCCTCGGCCCGCCAGCGCGCGGCGGCGGGGTTCTGATCCTCCGGCTCGTCCAGCGCCATGACGGCGCGGGCGGCGCTGTCGAACAGGTCCATCTGCGCCGGAAAGGCATCGCGGAAGAAGCCGGAGACGCGCAGCGTCACATCCACGCGCGGGCGGCCCAGCATATCGGCGGGCACGATCTCGAACCCCGTCACCCGGCGGCTGGCCCCGTCCCATTGCGGGCGCACGCCCATCAGCGCCAGACCCTGCGCGATATCGTCGCCGCCCGTGCGCATATTCGCCGTTCCCCAGGCCGTCAGCACCATCGCCCGGGGCCAGTCGCCGTGGTCCTGGAGGTACCGCTCGACCAGCAGCGCGGCGGATTTCCACCCCAGCGCATAGGCGGCGGGGGTCGGCACCGCGCGGCTGTCGACGGAGAAGAAGTTGCGCCCCGTGGGCAGCACGTCGGGCCGCCCCCGGGTCGGCGCGCCGGACGGCCCGGGGGGGATGAAACGGGCATCGAGTCCGGTCAGGATCGCCCGCGATTCGGCAGGGCCGCAGGAGGCAAGCGCAGGACGGGCGACGGTTTCGATCCAGTGCAGCGCGGCAGCCGAAGCCTCGCCCGGCGCGGGATGCGTCCCGTCGACCAGACCCGCCGCCAACAGTTCCAGCCGCTCGACCGTATCGCCGTTGGTGCGCCAGACATCCCGTGTCAGTCTCGCCAGCGCCTCGGGTCGCGGCCCGTCCCACGCTTCGGCCATCGCGCAATCGAGGGGGTCGAACGCCATCCCGAAATCCGCCGCCAGCGCCCGGATCAGCGAGGCATCGCCCCCCTGCCCCGCCCCGCGCGGCACCCGCGCCAGCGCGACGAGCAGGTCGGTCCCCAGACGCCCCTCCGGCGCGGTGCCGAAGATGTGCAGACCGTCGCGGATCTGCGCTTCCTTCAGCTCGCACAGATATTCGTCGAGCTTGGCGAAGGCCGCATCCTCGTCCTCCGCCGCGCTCATCCCCGCATCCTCGTCGATCCCCGCCGAGGCCGTCAGCGCGCGGATTTCGCCGCGCAGATGCACCAGACGGCGCGGATCGACACCGCTGGCCTCGTAGTATTCGTCCACCAGCGCTTCGAGATCCTTGAGCGGGCCGTAGGTTTCGGCGCGGGTCAGGGGCGGGGTCAGGTGGTCGACGATCACCGCCGCCGTGCGCCGCTTCGCCTGCGTCCCCTCGCCCGGATCGTTGACGATGAAGGGATAGAGATGCGGGGTCGGGCCGATCGCGGCCTCCGGAAAGCATTCCGCCGACAGGGCCAGCGCCTTGCCCGGCAACCACTCCGCATTGCCGTGCTTGCCCAGATGGATCAGCGCATCCGCACCGAACTCGCCGCGCAACCAGGCGTAGAACGCGAGGTAGTTATGGGGCGGCACCAGATCGGGGGCGTGGTAGGTTTCCTTGGGGTCGATATTGTAGCCGCGCGCGGGCTGGATACCGACGCAGACGGCCCCGTAGCGCAGGATCGACAGCGCGAAACCGCCGCGCGCCGGGTCGATGAACGGGTCGTCCTCGGGCGCGCCCCACCGCTCCTCGATCCGCTGGCGCATCGCCCAGGGCAGGTCGGCGTAGAAGGTGCGATAGGCGTTCAGCGGCAGGCATTCGCCGCCCGTGCGCGCGGCCCGATCCGCCAGCCAGTTGGTCGGCCCGGCCTGGATCGCGGCCATCAACTCCGCCGAGTCGCCCGGCGCATCCTCGACCGCATACCCCGCCCCGGCCAGCACCCCGAGCATGTCGACACAACTTTGCGGCGTGTCCAGCCCGACGCCGTTCGCGAGGCGACCGTCCTTGTTTGGATAGTTGGCGAGGAGGATGCCGACGCGCTTCTCCGCATTGGTCTTCGCGCCCAGCCGCGCCCAGTTCGCCGCCAGTGCGGCGGTGAAGGCCACCCGGTCCCCGACCGCGCGATAGGCGGCGATGCGGCATTCGGTGGCCTCGTCAAAATAGGCCTCGCCCTTGAAGCTGACGGCCCGGGTCAGCACGCGGCCATCCACCTCCGGCAGGGCCACGTTCATCGCGATATCCCGCGCGCCCAGGCCGTTCAGCCCGCTCGCCCAGGCCTCCTCCGTCCCCCCCGAAAATATCGCCTGCAACACCGGCACCCCCGGCGCATCCAGCGGGGTCGGGGTGTGGGTCGCGTTCTGGGGGGAGGAGACGGCGAAGCCGGTGGCGTTCAGCACGACCGAGGGCGGGGCCTGCTCAAACAGCGCCGCGAGGGTGGCGGCGGAGACAGGGTCCTTGAGCGACGCGACGAAGACCGGCAGGGGGTTCATCCCCTCCTGCATCAGCGAACGGACGAGGCGGTTGACGGGGTTCAGGCCCGCACCCTGCAACAACGCCCGGTAGAAGACGATCGGCACGACCGGCGCGCCCGTCTGCCACTGTTCGCGCGCCGCTTCCAGCGAGGCGATGCCCGCGCCGGGCCAGTACACCCCCGCCCGCAGCAGGGGCCGCGCCGGATCGGGCCGCACCCCCTCGCCCCGCGCCATGGCCCCGGCCATGCGCAGCAGGTTCGCGGCGTTCTCCGGCCCGCCCTCGACGAAATAGGCCCAGAGCGCATGCCAATCCGCCTCGCTGACGGTGGAGGCGCGGCGCAGGGCCTCGTCGGGCTTGTCGTCCCCGGGCAGCGCGGCGAAGGCCACTCCCGCCTCGCGCAACCGGGCGGCGAACTGCTCCAGCCCGTAGGACCAGTATCCCTCGCCCCCCAGAACCCGCGCGATGACCAGTTTCGCCTTGGTCGCGGTCTGGTCGAGATAGAGATCGACGGACATGGGATGCGCGAGGTGCAGCAGGGAGGCGAGGCGGAGCGGCGGGGCCTCCGCCTCCAGCGTCCCGCGCGCTTCGGACAGGGCCGCGAGTTCGGTATCGGCGGCGGAAATCACGATGACGTCGGCGGGGGTCTGGCCCAGATCGACCGCCTCCGACCCGTCCGAAATCTCGCCGGGCTGCGCGAGGAGGAGGTGCATCTATCCCTCGCGGTTATCGGCGCGGATCATGCCGCCAGATCCGCCCGGATCGCCGCCTCGTCCAGCCCGTGCAGGCCGATCACGACCAGCGCACTGCGCCGGGCATCGGTGCCGAAAGGACGGTCGAAATAGGTTTCGATGCGGGGACCGACCGCTTGCAGCACCATGCGCATCGGTTTCGCCTCGACCGCGAGGAAGCCCTTCACCCGCAGGATATCGTGCTTGCGGATCGCCGCCTCGACCCGGGCGCGGAAGGCGTCGACATCGGTGACGGCGTCGAAGGACAGGGCGAAACTGTCGAATTCGTCGTGGCCGTGGCTGTGCTCGGCATCGTGGTGGTCGTCGTCGTCCCCGTGGTCGTGGTGATGGTGGTGGATTTCGTGGCGCGCGGCCACGTCGTCCTCCGCCCCCGCGCCGAGGCCCAGCAGTACGTCGGGCGCGAGGCCGCCTATGCCGGAGCGGATCAGCCGCACGCCGTCGCGGGTGCGCGTGCCGAGGGCCGAAACGGTCGCGTCCGCCCGGGCCGCATCCATCGTGTCGGTCTTGGACACGACGACGATATCGGCGCAGGCAAGCTGGTCCTCGAACAACTCGGCGAGGGGCGTTTCGTGGTCGATGCTCTCGTCCGCCTCGCGCTGCGCGGTCACGCGCGCCTCGTCATGGGCGAAGCGGCCCTCTGCCAGTGCGGGGCCGTCCACCACCGTCACCACGCCGTCGATGGTCGTGCGGGTGCGGATATCGGGCCAGTTGAAGGCGCGCACGAGGGGCTGCGGCAGGGCGAGGCCGCTGGTCTCGATCACGATGTGATCGGGCGGATTCTCGCGGCCCAGCAGTTTCTCGATGGTCGGGATGAAGTCGTCGGCGACGGTGCAGCAGATGCAGCCGTTCGACAACTCGATCACGTCGTCATCGGCGCAGCCCTCGATGCCGCAGCCTTTCAGCAGGTCGCCATCGACGCCGATATCGCCGAATTCGTTGATGACCAGCGCGATGCGCTTGCCGTTCGCCTGTTGCAGCAGGTTGCGGATCAGGGTCGTCTTTCCGGCGCCGAGGAAGCCGGTGATGACGGTCGCGGGTATTTTCTGGGGCATCGGGTTCGCTTACCTGTGAAGCACGCGTTCGGGCAGGGAATGGCGCTGTTGCCAGCCTGCGCGCGCGAGTTCGGGGTCGGTGTGTTCCTCGACCGGATAGCCGAGGCAGAGATAGGCGACGAGGGACCAGCCGTCCGGCACCGCGAGATCGCGGGCGAGGCGATGGGGATCGAGGATCGACACCCACCCCATCCCGAGGCCCCGCGCGCGGGCGGCGAGCCACATCTGCATCACCGCGCAGACGACGGAATAGCGGCGCATCTCGGGCATGGTGGCGACGCCGAGACCCTTGCCCTGTCCGCTCGCCTCGTCGCAGAAGACGGCGAATTGCACGGGCGCCTCGCGCAGGCCCGCCAGCTTGAGCCGGGCATAGAGCGCCCGCTCTTCGGCCGGTTGGGCCGCGAGCGCGAGGGCGTTGGCCTCCTCGAAATTGGCGACGACCGCCTTGCGCGCGGCGACCGAGCCGACACGCACGAAGCGCCACGGCTCGGACAATCCGACCGACGGGGCCGACCCTGCCGCGCGGATCACCTGCGCAACGAGTCGCTCCGGCAGGGGCGTCGTCTCGAACCGTCTGACGTCACGCCGCCACCGGAACAGCCCTTCCAGATCGCGCCGGAACACGGGCGAGAAGACGGGAGGGTCTTCGGTGGCGACGGGCGCGAAGGCACCCGCCCTCATCGCGTTCAGCCGAGACCGAGAGCCGCGAAGGCGATGCCCTCGACGTTTTCGAGCAGGAAGGTCGCGCCGACACCGGCCACCACCGCGCCCGCGAGGCGGGGACGGATCGCGTCGGTGCCCTTCGCGAGCAGGGACCCGGCGATGTAGGCGACCGCGTATTGCGTGACCGCGAGGCCGAGCAGGTAGCCGACGAGGACCGCGCCGCCGACACCGGCTTCCTGACCCGCGATCGCGCCGCCGAAGGCCCAGCCGTGGAACACGCCCGCGAGTGCGAACAGGCCGAGGACGACCGGCACGGTCATCCGCGCGCCCGACGCGACGAGGGCGCCGAGGACGACGAGCGATGCGGCGATGACCAGTTCGACACCCGGCAGCGCGATGCCGCCCGAGACGAGCGCGATACCGCCGAGCATTCCGGCCAGATAGCCGAAGGGCGCGCTTGCCAGCCGTCCGATCATCGCGGCGGCGAGGCCGACGGCGACGACGAAGAAGAAGTGGTCGAACCCGAGCAGGGGGTGGCCGATGCCGGACATCACGCCATGGGCGAACGTCTCCATCGGGGCGCCCGCGAGGGGGTGATGCGCCAGCGCGGGCGTTGCGATCAGGGCGGCGATGCCGGAAGCCGAAAGGCCGGTGATTCTTTTCATGTCGTTCTCCGTTCCCGTCCCACCGACGGGGTTTGAGGGGGTCGTCTTCACGGCAGGTCTCCTGACTCGCGATACCGGCTTTCGCCCGTGCCTCCCGCCTTCCCGGTTTCCCAGTGGCATCGGGGCGGCACGCATCGCTCACAGTCGCGGGGGCGGTCGCGGCTTCGGGCCTCCTGCATGGATCGGCCCGTTCCGCGTTCCCTTTCAATCCATCGCCCTCGCCTGTCGGCGAACGCTTCGGAACCGTTCCCTCAACCTGTCAGGCATGACACCCGATGTGTCAATCGCGAAGCACGGTTTCGAGCCAGCGAAGCGCATCCGCGACGGAATGGGCGCGCGGTGCGGCGGGAGGCGGCGGACGTTCCACAATATGCAGCGGCAGGTCGAGCGCGGCGGCGGCATCGACCCGCGCCCGCGATTCGCCCCCCGAATTGCGGGTGACGAGATGCGTGATGCGCAGGCGGGTCATCAGCGCCCGCTCGGCTTCCAATGTGAAGGGACCGCGCGATGCGATGGGGACGATATACGCGGGCAGACCGGGGACGGGATCGACGCTGCGCAGGTGAACGGTCAGGTCGGAGCGCGCGATGTAGGGCGTCACGTCCTTGCGCCCGGTCGTCGCCAGAACACGCGCGCCGCCGGGCAACGCATCCACCGCCCGCTCCAGCGTCGGGAAAGGACGCCAATCGCCGATGGCGGGCCATGGGGGGCGGGAGAGCGAGACGAACGGCAGGGCCAGCGCGGTGCACGCCTCGGCGGCATTGCGGGAGATGACCGTGGCGAAGGGGTGCGTTGCGTCGATGACCGCGACGATACCCTCTTGTAGATACTCGCGCAGACCCTGCGCTCCTCCGAAACCGCCGTGACGGGTGGGACACGGGTAGGCGTGCGGATGCTCGGTTGCCCCCGCGAGCGAGGCGACGAGGCGGGCGCCCGGTATGGCGAAGGCGGTTGCCAAGGCTCGCGCGTCTGCCGTTCCGCCCAGCAACAGGACGGTCTTCATCCGAACGGGCATCGCGCCAGCAATTCGCCCGAGCGTCCGACGATCAGCGTCTCCACTTCGATATCGGCGCCGCGCAGCGTCTCGCGCACAACCCCCCGCGCCCCCTCGCAGACGAGGTCGGCGAGGGGGGCGCCGCCGATGCCGAACGCTTCGAGCGCCGTATTCGCGCCAGCGATCTCGGGGCGCTCCACGAGCTGCGCGAGAGCGGCGAGGTCGACCTGGCTTCGTTTGGAGTGAAGATCCAGCGCGCCTTGGGCCAACTTGGTCATCTTCCCCGGCCCGCCCGCGATGGTCAGGCGGGGGACGGGATGGCGGCGCAGGTATTTCAGCAATCCGCCCGCGAAATCGCCCATATCCAGATAGGCCGTGTCCGGCAGATCGTGGAGCGTGCGCACGTACCCTTCCGACGTCGACCCCGTCGCGCCGACCACATGCGCCGCCCCGGTCGCCACCGCCACGTCGATGCCCCGGTGGATCGACGCGATCCATGCCGAGCAGGAGAACGGGCGCACGATGCCGGTGGTGCCGAGGATGCTGATGCCGCCCTCGATGCCGAGGCGCGGGTTCCACGTCTTCAGCGCCAGCGCCGCGCCGCCCGCGACCGACACGACGATCCGCAGGTCGGGCGTGACACCATGTTCGGCACCGACTTCCGCAAGCGCCTCGTCGATCATGCGGCGGGGGACGGGGTTGATCGCGGGGTCGCCGACAGGGATGGGGAGACCGGGTTTCGTGACCGTGCCGACGCCCTCGCCCGCGTGGAAGGACAGCCCGTGGCCGGGCGGCGCGCGCTCGACCCGGACGGTTATCAGCGCGCCGTGGGTCACGTCCGGATCGTCGCCCGCGTCCTTCTTCACCGTCGCTTCCGCCCATCGGTCGCCCGTCCGCGCGGTGTCGATGGCGAAGACGGGGCGCTGTCCCTTGGGTAGCAGGATCGAAACCGTGTCCGGCACCGTACCGGTGCACAATCCCGTCCACGCCGCCCTGGCGGCGGCGGTCGCGCAGGCGCCGGTCGTCCAGCCGGAGCGCAGGGGGGGAGAGGCGTCGGTCATGGGGGGCATCATAGGCGATGCGGAAGGGGAATCATCCCTTCATCGACAGCCCCCGCGAATCGAAAGGGCGGAAGCGCATTGCAAGCACTTCCGCCCCGTCAGGCCGTCACATACGCCGGACGATCAGTCCATCTGTTTCAGGATCGCGTCGAGGCTGTCCTTTGCATCGCCGTAGAGCATCCGGCTGTTGTCCTTGAAGAACAGCGGGTTCTCGACGCCCGAATAGCCCTTGCCCTGACCGCGTTTGGAGATGACGACGTTCTTCGCCTTCCAGACTTCGAGGACCGGCATCCCGGCGATGGGCGAGTTGGGGTCGTCCTGCGCGGAGGGGTTCACGATATCGTTCGCACCGACGATCATCACGAAATCCGTCCGGGGGAAATCATCGTTGATCTCGTCCATCTCCAGCACGAAATCGTAGGGCACCTTCGCCTCGGCCAGCAGGACGTTCATGTGGCCGGGCAAACGGCCCGCGACCGGGTGGATGGCGTAGCGAACGGTCTTGCCCTTGGCACGAAGCCGCTTGGTAAGCTCGGAAATCGCGCCCTGCGCCTGCGCCACCGCGAGACCGTAACCGGGGACGAAGACGATGCTATCCGCATCATCGAGTTGCTGGACGACATTGTCGACGGTCGTGGGGACCATCTCGCCTTCCACTTCCTGCTGCGCTCCCGCCGCCGCACCGCCCCAGCCGCCGAGAATGACGGAAGCGAAGCTGCGGTTCATGCCCTTGCACATGATGTAGCTGAGGATCGCGCCCGATGCGCCGACCAGCGCGCCGACGACGATCAGCAGGTCGTTGCCCAGCGTGAAGCCGATGGCCGCCGCCGCCCAGCCCGAATAGGAGTTGAGCATCGACACCACGACCGGCATGTCCGCCCCGCCGATAGCGAGGATGAGGTGGCAGCCGATGGCCCCCGCGATGACCGCGACGATCAGCATCGTCCACAGCCCCGCACCCGACAGGTACATCGCGCCGAGGATGAAGCACAGCGCGAAGGCCGCGAGGTTGAGCATGTGCCGCCCCGGCAGGGTCAGCGCGTTGGAACTGATCTTCCCGGCCAGCTTGCCATAGGCGATGATCGACCCGGTAAAGGTGATCGCGCCGATCAGGATGCCGAGGAACAGTTCGACCTTGAGGATGCCCAGTTCGACCGAGGATTTCTTGGCGATGGTCGCCGCGAAGCCCAGCAGGTTTCCGGCGGTACCGTCGGCCACGGCGGCCAGCGCGCGCTCCATTTCCAGATGCGCGCTGATGCCGATGAAGACGGCGGCCAGACCCACGAGGCTGTGGAACCCGGCGACCAGCTCGGGCATCTGGGTCATCTGCACCTTCTTGGCGACGAACCAGCCCGCGATGCCGCCGATGGCGATCATCGCCACGATCAGCGGCAGGTTCGCGACCCCCGGCCCGGCGACCGTCGCCACGACCGCCAGCGCCATGCCGATGATGCCGTACCAGATGGCCCGCTTGGCCTTTTCCTGATTCGACAGCCCGCCGAGGGCGAGGATGAAGAGAATAGCCGCAACCACATAGGCGGCGGTGACAAGTCCGATACTCATGGTAACCGCCTCCGATCAGCTTTTCTGGAACATCGCGAGCATGCGCCGCGTAACGAGGAACCCGCCGAAGATATTGACGGAGGCCATGAGGATCGACAGCGCGGCCAGCACGACCACGACGGTATTCGTCGATCCGATCTGCAACAGCGCGCCGACGATGATGATCGACGACACCGCATTGGTGATCGCCATCAACGGCGTGTGCAGCGAATGCGCGACGTTCCAGATGACGTAGAAACCGACGAAGCAGGACAGCACGAACACGATGAAATGCTGCATGAAACTGGCCGGCGCGATGGTGCCGAGCAGCAGCAGCAATGCACTGCCCGCGACCAGCATCATCGTCGTCCGGCTGCCCGCCTTGCGCAGGGCCTCGGCCTCGCGCGCGGATTTCTCCTCCGGCGTTTCCTCGACCTTCTTGGGCGCGGCCTTCTTCGGCGCGACGGAGGTGGAGACGGCGGGCGGCGGATAGGTGACCTCGCCCTCCTTGATGACGGTACAGCCGCGAAGGACGACATCCTCCATGTTCACGTTCGGCTGGCCGTCCTTGTCGGGGGTCAGGTCGTCGAGCATGTGGCGCAGGTTGGTGCCGTAGAGCTGGCTGGACTGCGCGGCCATGCGGCTGGCCATGTCGGTATAGCCGATGACGACCACGCCGTTATCCGTGACGACCCGTTCGCCCTTGACCGTGGCATCGCAGTTGCCGCCCTGCTCCGCCGCCAGATCGACGACGACCGAGCCGGGCTTCATGGCGTCGACCATCGCCTGCGTCCACAGCTTGGGCGCGGGGCGTCCGGGGATGAGGGCGGTGGTGATGACGATGTCGATTTCTGCGGCCTGCGCCTGGAACAGTTCCAGCTGCTTCTCGCGGAATTCGGGCGAGGAGGGCTTGGCGTAGCCGCCCTCGGTCCCGCTATCGGCATTGTCGAAATCGAGGAACAGGAACTCCGCCCCCATCGATTCGATCTGTTCGGCGACCTCGGGGCGAATGTCGAAGGAGCGCACGATGGCCCCCATCGACCGCGCCGCGCCGATGGCCGCCAGACCCGCGACCCCGGCCCCGATCACCAGCACCTTGGCCGGGGGCACCTTGCCCGCCGCCGTGACCTGACCGGTGAAGAAGCGCCCGAAATTGTTCGCCGCCTCGACCACCGCGCGATAGCCCGCGATATTGGCCATGGAGGACAGCGCGTCCAGTTTCTGCGCGCGGGAGATGCGCGGCACCTGATCCATGGCGAGGACGGCGTGGGGGTTCCGGTCCTTGAGTTTTGCCAGCAAGTCCTCGTTCTGGGCGGGCCAGAGAAAGCTGATGAGGGTCTTGCCCGCCTCCAGCTTTTCGGCCTCGTCCATCGTGGGCTGCTGCACCTTCATCACGATGTCGGAGCCGGACCAGACGGCATCCGCATCGGGCAGAACCGCGACCCCCGCCGCACGGTAGGCATCGTCGGAGAAGTTCGCCCCCGCCCCCGCACCGCTCTCGATCTGGAGATCGTAGCCGAGTTTCTGGATGCGCCCGGCGGTTTCGGGCGTCAGCGCGACGCGCTTCTCGTCCGCCGCGATCTCTTTCGGAATACCGACTTTCATCGCCATCAGTAATATTCCCCCTCGAATGCGTCAGCTTACGCAACAAAATTTCTTCTTACCGAAGCAGTGGACTATCACCAGTTCGGGAAAGGTTGAAAGCCCCAAAATCGCCATCGGGGCCGATTGGTCTATTTGCGCTTCGGCGGCATCAGGTCGGTGATCGTGCCGTCATACATCTCGGTCGCCATCGCCACCGTTTCCGACAGGGTCGGGTGCGGGTGGATCGACAGGGCGATATCCTCGGCATCCGCGCCCATCTCGATGGCCAGCACGACCTCCGAGATCAGATCGCCCGCCGACGACCCGACGATGCCCGCGCCGAGAATGCGATTGGTCTCGGGGTCGAAGAGGACCTTGGTGATCCCCTCGTCCCGCCCGTTGGCGAGCGAGCGGCCCGATGCGGCCCAGGGAAAGACCCCCTTGCCGATCTTGATCCCCTGCTTCTTCGCTTCGAGTTCGGTCAGGCCGACCCACGCGACTTCAGGGTCGGTATAAGCGACCGACGGTATCACCTTGGCATCGAATGCGGATTTATGCCCGGCAGCCACCTCTGCCGCGACCTTGCCCTCGTGCACGGCCTTGTGCGCCAGCATCGGCTGGCCGACGATATCGCCGATGGCGAAGATGGTCGGCACGTTGGTCCGCATCTGCTTGTCGGTGGCGATGAAGCCGCGTTCGTCGACCGCCACGCCCGCCGCTTCGGCCTTGATCTTCTTGCCGTTCGGAATGCGCCCGACGGAGACGAGGATGCGGTCGAAGACATCGGTGAAGGTGCCGTCCGGCCCCTCGAAATCGACCTTCAGGCCCGTATCCATCGCGGTGACGTTCGTGACCTTGGTCTTCAGGAAGATGTTCTCGAATTTCGGGGCCATCCGCTTCTGCCACGGCTTCACGAGGTCGGGATCGGCCCCGGCCATCAGCCCGTCGAGCAATTCGACCACCGTGATCTGCGCGCCCAGCGCCTCGTAGACGGTGGCCATCTCCAGCCCGATGATCCCGCCGCCGAGGACCAGCATCCGCTTGGGGATGTCGGCCAGCTCCAGCGCCCCGGTGCTGTCCATCACGCGCGGGTCGTCATGGGGGATGAAGGGCAGTTCGACAGGTTCGGAACCGGCGGCGATGACGGCCTTGTCGAAGGTGACGGTCTGGGTGCTGCCATCTTCCGCCGTCACGCGGATCGCGGTCGACCCCTCGAATTCCGCCTTGCCGTGGATCACCTTCACCTTGCGCGCCTTGGCCAGACCGGACAGGCCGCCGACCAGCTTGGAGACGACGCTGTCCTTCCATCCGCGCAGGGCATCGATATCGACCGAGGGCTTGCCGAAGCTGATGCCGTGGCCCTTCATCTCGGAGGCTTCGTCGATGACCTTGGCGGCGTGCAGCAGCGCCTTGGACGGGATGCACCCGACATTGAGGCACACGCCGCCCAGCATCGGCCAACGCTCCAGCAGCACGACATCCATGCCCA
>ENA-ORXT01004995-ORXT01004995.1-marine-metagenome-genome-assembly--contig:-NODE-4995-length-13298-cov-9.915891_pt1 | contig 13298 bp, 15 predicted proteins | sample MGYA00237868_ERZ511482 | MGnify/ENA metagenome assembly ERZ511482 | reverse complement strand
GAGTGGTCAAAAACACACATTTTGGCGGCCGCCAACATCAAGGCCACCGTGCTGGCGTCGACGACATACCAACGAGTAAGCGGCAGCCACCTATGGCAAAACTGGGCATGTAGAACAAATGACATCCGTCAGCGGTGCAAAAAAACCAGTGGCAGACCGTCCAGTACGACCCACGTGGGAGCGACATCGGGCGCCAAGAAAAAAACTCGCTACAAAGTGGGGTCATGCCCATCACGCACACAACTGGGTGATAATCTACGGCGCATCATCCTGTACCGATATGCACCAAGAGGCAGCCGCGCGGCGCGGTTCCCCCTTCTTTAGACCCCCCCACCCACAAGCACCCCCCTCAGATATATCAAAAACGCACCTGCGGGCTCCGAGTCGGTGGCCACCGTGTGCTGAACTGCTCCATGACTATGCTGGGGCGCCACCACACCTCGGGACATATGGCCGAGAAGGATTTATGGCACGTTACAGAAGGCCAAAAGGTGCAGCCGCTTCACGTGGGGGTGGGTCTACGTCTCGGCGACGATGACGGTGACGGAATAAAAGAAAAAACTCACCACCAAGTCAGTTCTTGTCCGATGGACACGAAACTAGGTGTCCCTGCTGCGCTACCCATGTACAGGAACCTCATGAAGAGAGCGGTGCATTATCTCCAGTTCCCCCTTGTCCAGACCCCCCTACCACCCCCCCCCAGAGTGGTCAAAAACACACATTTTGGCGGCCGCCAACATCAAGGCCACCGTGCTGGCGTCGACGACATACCAACGAGTGGGCGGCAGCCACCTATGGCAAAACAGGGCATGTAGAACAAAGTACATCCGTCAGCGGTGCAAAAAAACCAGTGGCAGACCGTCCAGGACAGCCCACGTGGGAGGCACATCGGGCGCCAAGAAAAAAACTCGCTACAAAGTGGGGTCTTGCCCATCACGCACACAACTGGGTGATAATCTACGGCGCATCACCCTCTACCCAAAGCCACCAACAGCTACCAGCACTATGCATCTGTGTTCTGGAACCGCTAACAGTGCATCAGCCGGCGCACCTGCCTAGGTGCACGGTTGGTTGCCAGCGTTCGGAGCTGCAGCGGCGTGTTCTTGGGCGCACCCGTCCTTGGCGGCGGCGGCCGGTTCCCGGTTGTCCTCGTCTGCGGACGCCCCAACGGTTGGGGCCGTCTTCGCCAGGTAGCTTTCTTGCAGCTCCCCCAGTGCCGCCCGTCGTTCCGCCAGTGACATCTCGATACCCGCATAGAGCGAATTGAAAGTTACGAGAGCCAGCTTGTGCGCTTCAAGTCGTGAATTATCCGCATGGCGCTGCTTCTTGAGCTTCGTATCTTGAGCAATAGCCTCGGCCAGGGATCCCAGGTGTGCGGTCACGGCCGTGCTGTCGTCCAATCCAGCGGCCGACTCAATCTCGGCCTTGCGCTTCAGAGCCTTGCTCCGCTTCGCCGCCTTGTTGCCCTCAGGCCGCTCGGCACGGGGTCCGCTCTCGACCACGTCCGCTGGACGGGAAGAACTACCCGCAACGAGCCCCTCCACGTCACCGCCACCAGCTTTGTCACGCACTCCCCCGACCCCCAGTACAGCCGCAGCGCGCGTGTCGCTCCCATCGCGCGGAGGCCCTCCATCATCATCTCCCAGCCCACCCTGGGGGCTGCTCTCATGGGCCACTCCAACAGCACCGGTGTCCCCTGGCGTGGAACCACCGTCGACACTAGAGCCCGCGTCCACTCCGGTCGTCAGGAGCAAGTCCGTGTTCTTGATGAGAACACGGTAGCAAGGTAGGTACTCAAAAGGTGGGCCGATGGGATAGTGAGCGTCCCGGGCAATAGTAGTGAGATGCTTTGATCGGCTGCCCATCCCGGATTTGTCGACATGTGCATTGTAACAGGCCAGGTAGCACCTGGCCTTCTCCGCGGCCGTCGGGTTGCCCGTCATGTTGGCGCCCTCCACAAAGTCCACAGCCTGCTTGTAGATGATGCACGCGGCCTTGATCGTGTCCCACCGCTCTTTGCATGCTCGAGCCGTGCGCCCCGCCCAGCGGCGCGGGTCGAGGTCGCACCCAGAGTCCAGCTTGGAGCCCGCAGCAGGTGGGGCACGCGCCAAAAAGCGACTGCGGATGCGCCGCGAGAGGGCGGCAGCGGTTTGACCGGACCCAGTGGCAGGGTCCTGAAGCACCAGGGGTGCTGTCTCAACAAGTGCAAGCACCTCAACAGGAGACCACCCCAAACCCCGCCCCGGGCCACGCGCCTTCTTGGCAGGGGTCGCCATCGCGACGGACGTCGGACGACGCACGGCCCACGACGACGGGCGGTGGCGATCGTGCGGTGCGGTGTCCAAGTGCGCTGTGGGCGAGGCCGCGCGGGGACGAAGGGAATCCCGCGCAGGCGATGAGTTTCGAAAAAGAGTGACGCCGCCTTCTGGCGTCGCCCTGGCGGGGCGTGACGGAGGATCAGGCCTGTGTCGTGGCACCCAAAGATGACGCGGCGGGGGCGTTTCCGTACACATGGCAAACGCAGACGGCTTGCGTCGGACAATCGCGTGCCGTGGCACGGTGGAAAGCCAACGTCTTCGGTACTTTTGGGCTCCTTTCACGTTTCGACAGCACGATTCCGCCAAACGGCTCCGCCAAATCTTGGGATGGCGTGGATCTCACGCCATACCACCGGATTATAGCGTCGGATCTCCGCCATCCCAACATTTGGCGTGGATTCCGGGCCATAAATCTGACCGCTGGGCACCCCTTTCCGCTATAGTTTGGCGTTAGCGGAGATTCTCCGCCATAATCCGAACCGCTGGGCTTGCTCTAACTGGAGCTTCGATGAGGGGGTCCCAAATCCTGTTTTCCTCACAGGGGGCTACATGGGGGTCTTTTTCACGTTTTTATTGGTAAGGTGGTGCCCTTTTCTTCGTGGACAAATTGTCAGCACATGCCTGCTCTGGTATCTGTGCTTTTGATTGGGCCGCGTGATCGTCACCTGTCGAAGTTGCAATGAATGACACTTTCCTCCATGACACGTCAGGATGTGCCGCCTCTGCTAACACTGTCAGGGGCTGTTCTGGAAACACAGTGGGACCGAGTGGGTCACATTACATTATCGGACCGTTGCGGAAGGCCAGTGGGCCAAGAAAAAAAGAAAAAACCGCGATGTCTCATTTTTAGGACGCGCACCATAGAATACCACAAGCGATTTTATGAGTGTTCGCCGATCGTAAGTTAATTATCAGCACGTCGTTGCAATGAGGGCTGTTAATTGGCTGATCGGAGGCGCAAATGATGCCCGAGCAACGGGGGGGCACGGTGTGGGTCCACCCAAAAAGCAGGTGCAGACACCTCGCCGCCGCGCGCCCACCCTCATTGCCTCGTCCAGCTGCCGGGGTCCCGTGACCGCGCGGTGCCGCCCGCCACTTCGAACTGAGACGCTTCGCGCTGCAAGCGCGGATCTCCCTGCACAAGGGCTGGAACCAACCATCATCTCTAATCCCCACTGGCCACACTGGATCTCTTGCTGTGGCTATTCGTTGCACGTGCTGTCTCGCGTCGTGTCCACCCCACCTTGCCCCCCCCGATTCTGTGGGCGTCCCATCCTCCCTTCCCACCCCCATCCGATCCAACTCGCGTCGGATTCTTGTGGCATCATCCCCATGTCGGCGGCGGGTGATCGCGTCACGGTGCTGCCGACGGCGTCCGCGGCATCCTCCGTTGTGCGGCGGGTTTCTGCGCCTGCGGCGGCTGTTGGTGAGCGGTCGGTGCCGGGCATGAGCCCCGACGGCAATGGCGGCGACTCGTCGGGCGGAACCATAGAAGCAAAATCAAGTTCCAACAACTTTTTCGGTCATGTGCGTCTGGGCATCGTCAAGCAGTGGAGCCAAACCGTCTTTGGCCGGGCCCAACGTCATCAGAAGCGGGGCAAGACCAAGTGCCTCCAGGCGGCCGCCGTAGCGAAATCTCAACTATCCAACGACTCGTGGGTGAAGCGGCTGTGGGTTGCCGGAAAGCCAGTGGACAAGGGCGTGCTCTCGCGAGTCATCGGGAAGGCCGTTACGTTTTTGAACGAGGCTAATGCGATCAAGTTGGAGAGTACCGCCGGGGCGGAAGATCGTGTCGCACAACTGACGGAAGAGTTGGTTGACGGCAAGCACAAGGCCTGGCGTATCTCGTTGGCCGAAGCACGAGAGATCCTGGAGTTGGCGTCCGACACTCAACCTCTCGTTGGCGGCGTGCGACGCTCCGCACCTCCCTTTGGTGGGTCGCCGCCGGACGACGCTCCGCCGGCGGCACCCTCGGGGACGGTCCCTGGTATGGCCATCCCGAGACTGGGATCTGCCATCGCCGGAAGCGAAGCGCTGTCGCCAACGGTTTCCCCAACGGCGGCACGCCTGCAGCCTGATGAAGAGGAAGCAAGTTCGGTCGGGTCGGCTGCCCGCGAGGATGCCGTTGGCCCGATGAGGGGCGGTCGGGCAGGTGGGGGGATTGTGGCCGCGGAGCCGTCACCCGTGATGGGGGGGCACGACGATGGGGGCCGTGGGAGCAATTCGGAGGAGTCCGGTTCATCCATTTCGCCAGTGGCGACTAGTGGGGTTCCAGTTGGTGCCACCGCACGTGCGCCCACATCTCATTTGGATTTGGGCGCTGGAGGGGCGAGCGGGCGGTCTAAGAGGGCTGCCCAGGGGGATGCGGCGATGGATGCAGCGTCTCCCGGTGGCGGCGACCTGATGCGATCTCTGGCGGCCTCGTTGGCTGATAGTTCCCTGCCGGTTTGACGAGAAGCAGCGGACAAAGCGGCTGGCTGCCGCTGCGGCTGAGCGGACGCGCCGGATTGAGGTGCTGGCTGCCTTAGTGGAGAAGCACCCAGACAATCCTGCATTCCAAGATATGCTTATGAGAGCCATGGAGCCTACTTCTGGGAAGCAGTAGCGTTGCGTGTGTTCATTTGTTTGTAAAACGTTGTCCATGAAATGATATCAACGGCTTCTCTCTTGCTCATACATTCGCTCTGTACGTCCCATTTCGCCTCATAAATGCACACACGCGCTCCTGTACCTCTCTGCGGCGCACACGTGCACCGACCTCCGGCTGCATCACCGATGCAGGGGGACTCGTCCGAAAGAGCTTCCTCAGGGAAGGCGTCTCCTTCTTTGACACAGACGTCGTGTAGCACGCAGCAGGCTACGACCCATCCCATTGCAAATGAGAACAGCTTGTCCGTCGCCAAAGCGACTCGCAGCTCTTTCAGGCTGCTCCAGCGGCCCTTGAGTATACTAATCGTATGCTCCGACTTGTCCCGCAGACGAGCTAGTTGGTAGTTGAAGTTGCGCTCCGCCGGAGAGGTACAATCTGGTTCTTTGATAGGACCGATAACGCGGCTCGTGTACAGCATGCCCTTGTCGCTCAACAAATACTCACCCGCGCTGAAGTAGATAGCTGGATTCTGGTGCCAATGCGCCGTGCTCTGTACAAATGTATCCGGGGCGGCGCCGGTACACCCCAGCATGACGTTGATAACATTGTAGTTCCAGTCACACGTGATGATGCCATTAAGGCTGTACCTCGAATTTCGGTCGAAGTACGACCAAGGGTGAAGAGCAGGTTGGTAGGCTAGCGGAAAAGTTGTACCGTCAGTGGCCCCGATGCATCCTTGAAACCCGTATCCGTCTGCGGCGAAACGCGACGACGCCGCCCGACACGACCTGCTTGGCCATTTGATGTGCTCGGGAGCAATCATAGACAGCGCCTTCACGACGCGTCGAATAGACTTGATAACGGCACCGACCGAAACGCCAAATAGTTCCGCCACAGCGTCCACCGAACATGCATTGCCGTAATGGCCAAGCCGGTACAACGTGATGGCGAGTTGCAGGTCGAGAGCCAGCTGGGCCCCCCCACGCCGCCGACGAATTATGGGACGCGCGTGAGCCCATAGGACGTCCCGGAGCTTTGAAAATGTTGAGCGGCTTACTTGAAAGTGGGTGCGAAAGCGTTGCTCGGAGGCACGATCCCGAACAGCGTGAAACCAGGCCGCCGACTTGAACGTGACGCCACGGTTGCGCTCCAGGTACCTCCGTGCTTGCGTCTTGCGAGGGGCCTCCCACGTCAAAGCCCAGGACAAGTGGACTCACACCTTGCCCAGCTGCTTTTCACCTGGAAGAACATCACCCACGTCCACGAGGCGTACGTCCATGGCAGCAAGTATGATGGATAGAAAAAGAAGGCGTTTACGAAGCGAAGACAAACCTACCTTGCGCTCCTGGCGACCCATCACGGCGTCGTACGAAGGGGGTCAGGGGAGGAAGGAACAGGGAGGGGGGCAAAGAGGTGGGGCTGGGGCCGATGTGTCCAGATCAGGCGGCGAAAACCCACGGTTCGGTCGTGTCATGAAGCTGATAATCGCCTGTGTCCCCAGAAAGAGTGAGAACTGGGGGGTCCAGAAACGAGTGACTCTCGCGCGGCGTGTGTGAGTCTGGAAGTCGCAGACAATGGTTCTGAGATTATAATCGAAAGTACGTTCGCGAGGAGGAGTGTTCGTAGAATCGCTGGTGATGGCCAGAATCACCAATGAATTCTTGCGATCGTGAAACAGCCTAGTGTCAAGCGGGAGGGGGTTGGTTACAGCTGCTAGAGCAGTGGAGTGTCCAAGGGCTCATATACTTACCAATCCAGAACGCCCCTTGTGCTTAACCTAAGGCTATTCGGCACCCCGTTTAAAGAACCAGCATCACCGGCAAAAGCACCCAGCCACGAGAACCGCCCCGCAGCTGTCCGCAGCCCCCCCATCTTCCACCGGAGATCTCTGCCTCCCCGCAGCCCGCTGCCGCCACTCTGGCTGCCGACCCCACAGCAGGGCACCTCCCCCGTCTATGACTTTCGCCCAGCCGCCGGTCGCCGCCCCACCTGTGTGTCTCCTTCCTCCCCGTCGCCCGCCGTTGGCCGCTGTCTCCTCGTCGCCCTGTGCCGCCCCGCGTGAGCGGCTCCCGCGCACCCCCGCGGCATGCTGCCACCAGGCCCATGGTACTGAGACTGTCGCTGGTGGCTGCCGTGCTGCTCGCGCATTGCGCTTTGTTGGGGCAGCTGTGGGGTAGTGGAGTGCGCGCGAGGTTGCGGGGAGGTGTCAGCTATTATCTTTTTGTTTCCCGTGTGTGAGTCAGAGATGGACACCGGGTGCTTCTCTGTATTATTGATGTCGTCTTCAAGTGGAGCAGTTCACCGCCTGAAAACTCGGCGTCCCCCAGTCTCCCTTGCAGTCCTCAGTGCACGGGTGCTATATCTGGGCGAAGAGAGCGTCTGCCCCGCACCGCCGTCTGCTTGGGCATCCACCATTGTATGTGATTCACAGAGGGGTCTAGCAACATACCACGCTTCTGTACGGCTGGTGCACACCACAAAATTGCCGGTTGGGGGCTGGTTCAGCACGCCGTGTTCTCTACGCTTTTCGCAGATGTATCAGAGACGGCGTTTTCTGCTCGACACAATTCTCCGTGCTTCTAAAGGGCAGCGCGTATAGAATGTTGGTCAATGGGTAGGTTGGTCGGGATGGGGTGGCGGCGGCTGCCTCATACTGCAAGTACCTTTCTGGGCCCAAAAAAAGAATGGAGAATGCTTTTATACGCGAAACGACGCATACCACCATGATCAGCCCACTTGAATGCACTATGTATGCTCCTCTCCAGAAAATGTGTTTTGCAGTCGTTTTGCACCTGTTTCATCCGGAAGTGCCTAACGCACCCCCAAATGGGACTCTACAGAAGACCTGTACAGACCGGGATAGGAGTTTACATGGGTAGTTTCAAATCTGGCCAAGCATACTCGGAAGGGATGGAGTACCCAGTAGGACACTGGTGCCATGGTTTTTTTCCGGGAACAAACGATTGGATCTGCCGTAGGCGGAATGGGAAGCGCAAACGTGTATTCAGCTGAAATGCGCAGTGTCAGATGTGAACGAGATTCGTGGGGTTGGCCAGTGTAATCAGCGATCTGCAGTTTACAATGGGGTCATCAATCCGTGAGGGGGCGCGGCATCCGTCCTGCTCAGTGTATCTGCACCTTCACCCCCGCCCCCGAAATGGTCACTGGTCGCCTGCCAGCCTCCCTCCACGAGTCCCGACCCTGTTTTGTGTTTCTCTTTTCCTTCCGTCTCGACAACATGACCCCCCGAGTACTACTCTCGCTCTCCCCCGTTCACCACCACCACCCGTCCGGCACACCGTCACCGGCACACTAGGGCGGCCAAAAGAGGGAGGCGACCAGCAGTGAGGTGGCACCCACTGGCGGGGACCATGTCCAGCGGCGCGGGTGGCAGCAAAAGTGGGCCGCCGCAGACAACGGGGCGGCGACAGCCACAATAGGCGCAGCGAGCGGCGACGCCGGTAGCCAGCGGCGGGGGTGGCAGCAGCCAGCAGTCTGGGCGGTGGCGCGCGGCGGGCAGCGGCGGGCAGCGGTAGGCGCGGCAGGCAATGGCGGGGGCGGCCGCCAATGTGGGCGGCGCCGAGCGACGAGCAGGGGACAGCTATCGGTATGGGCGAAGGAGAGCGGCGGCGCGACAGCAAGCGGGGTGATGAGCGGCTAGCGGAAAGGCGGCAGGTAATGGCGCCGTCAGTGGCCAGTAAAAGGGTGGCAGCCAGTGTAGACAGAGGCGAGAGACCGGAGGGCAGCAACCAGCAGCGCCGATTGCCCGCGGAAGAGGCGGCGACCAGCGTGAACGGCTACGGTCAACAAGGGATAAGCAGCTGGAGCAACGGCCACAAGTAACACGGCGGCATCCAGAGGCGGGGGCGGCGGCAGCCAGCGGCGGAGGCGGCGTCAGCCAGGGGCGGGGGCGGCGGCAGCCAGCGGCGGGGGCGGCAGCAGCCAGCGGCGGGGGCGGCGCCGAGCGGCGGAAGGGTGGCAGCCAGCGGCTGGGGCCGCTGTCAGCGGCGGGGTGGAAACAAGCATTGGCGGCGAAGCGCGACCGAGGCCTGGCTGCCACCAGCCAGCGGAGGGGGCGGCTGCCAGTCTGAGGGGTGGCGGGCAGAGATGGGGCAGAAACCACTACCAGAGTCGGCGACCGGCGGTGGCGGCAGCCAGCGACGGGGGCGGCGGCTGCTCGTCGCGTGGGCGGCGGAAAGCGTCGGCGGGGCGGCGGCCTGCGCCGCGGTCGGCGGCCAGTGTCAGGGAGGCAGTCCGCATGGGGGGCAGCAAGTGGTGGCGGGAAGGTTGCCAGAAGCGCGGGCGGCTGGCAGGGTGGGCGGCGCCGGGGGACGAACAGGAAGTTGCAAGCAGGTGGGCGGCCACGAGTGGCGGCAGCGTGGCAGCCTTCGGCACGAGCGGTGGCCGCCACGAGGCGGCAGCCTGCGGGATGGACGGTAGCGAGCGGCGGGGCGGCAGCCAGCTGGGCAGGGGGGAGGGGGGGGCTGCGGCCAGCGGCGGTGAATGGCACAGGCGGCGCGGCGTCGGCCAGGCGGGCCTGCCTCGAATGGGGGCGCTCGTGGCTAGTTAATATAGTAACAGTACATGTGCGGATTAGGGAACGGATCATGGAAGAGCTAGGTCAAGGACCGGACGTCATGCGACAAGTCCACTACCGGCCAGGACCTCGAGGTGCCTCAGTGGCGAAACGCCTATCTGTAAAATGATCAGAGGACTGTCATATGACCTTCGAGCGAGGCCTGGGCCCTGACCTGGGCCCGGGCCAACAGTCTAAAAACGGGAGGGCCTGAATTTGGTTTTGACGTCAGCTAGGCCAACGTGAAAAACGTTGCCCAAACCCTGTCAGAATACTGTCCCTGAGGCAGTTCTGGATCAGCGACGCAAAGCTGGATCACCGGAATCGTCGATTCCAGCTCACTTACCAGTCTTTTTATGGCTTTCTCTCTCCATTTCGGCGCTGCCACAAACGTACAACAGCGGAAGTGGAGAAAACATATCACTAGAAAGTGCCGAGGAAGGCGCATCTTTTGCTGTCAAGGGCCTTCTTATGCCCTTCATAACCGGTAGCAACGTCGCTCGACGGCCACGACTCATCTGTCACCCACCATCTCGTCACCACTGCACCACGACGACCCGCCCTTGCCCCCTGCTCACTTTTTCTTCCACCCCGCAACGCGTCCTGTGTGCTGAGGCATGGCGAGGCGAGCACGACCGACCAACGCATTGCACACGATCGCCTGCTTCCATTCATCATCGGCCACAGTTCCGAAGTATCCTGCAAAATCAATCCGATTGGCCGTGATATACAATTGCGTCGCCCGTGTCACGAGAGTTCGTAAATGAAACACAGCTTCAAGCTCCAAGAACGACAAGAAGAACGAACAAAGGGACCACATGCCGGAGACAAAAGAAATCTCTCCTCAGCGCCTTCTCAGGCCCGTTCGCAGGTGCAAACCGCGTGAAGGCATACCGACGTGACGGCGGTATATCTGCTAAAGACCCTTAGCGTACCGTCTCGCACATGAAATCAAGTGCACAATTATTTTCATCAGAGACGCAGGATTTTCATCGCCATCAGGCGCGAACAAGACCGACCGTCGAACCAGCCATGACCGCCATGCAGCTTGTCAACGCACAGCGACAGCCGACATGGACCCTTTCCATGTCCCACGCGCGGGCGCCTTCGTGACGTCACTGGCGGAGGAAGTGCACTCTAGTACGAGTATCTTTTTATCACCCACTCAATACACAACCACTCGCGTTTCTTTTTCCCATGAGCGGGCTCGTTACGTTCCCACTATGAGCGCGCAGTGCGCATGTCTGACGGCGCGTTTCATGCCTTTCTGGGCATTTTGCGTCCTCGCTTACCTCGCCCCGGTCTCTCCGCCGAGGTCCGCACAGCTCTGGCCCTGCGATACATGAATGGCGGCAGCTACATTGACATGCGCATCGTGGCCAACGGAGGGGGACTGGGGGGGAACAGTGTGCAGTTTGGGTGGGAAGGGTTGCAGCAAACAGTGTCATCCAGCGCGGTGCGTCTTAAGTGGGCTGCGGGGTCGACTTCTCAGGCATGTTCGCAGCGGCGTGTGTCGCCACACCGGCGAGGAGCTTCCAGATTGTCGACAATTCGTTTGACAGTTCTTGCAAAAGAGGAATTGTAAACACTCGAGACGTGAAACTCCCCGTTCTCAGACGATACCGCGGTATAAACATACGCGAGTATCCCGCGTATGTCTGTACCGGGATACCGTCACGTGACGGGCTTGGCCAATCAAATTAACGTTACGTCGGTATACCGTCACACGGACTGCAACTGCGAATGGGCCTCAGATCTGTCTTCAGTTATTTTCTCCGTTAAGATTCATGGACTCTATCCTCTAGAGGGGTGTTCTTGATCCAGAATTGCGTCAAGGACAGCACCGGTTCAACGAATGTGATGACGTGCCCTTGGCTACGTCAGGTGCTCTAGTGTCACATTATTTGAGCCGGCTCTCTATCGTCCACAATACAGAGACTGCGGACCTGTGCCATCTGGTGCCCCAGAAAACGCAGATGGGCTGGATCCAGTCACTGCTGTACCCTTCATTAATGTTCATTGGTCAATAGAATGTCAGTGACCCGTCTTGATGTCAATGAGCAGTGGCGATCTACTGATCACGGAGCTCACGTGTTTGGAGGGCCAATGAACGGCCCGAACGGACAGAAGAGAATTGCAAGAACTTCTCAAAAGTCATGCATGTTCGGAGGTCGATTCAGTCTCTGCTAGCAAACATGAGGGGCCGGGTGGGTGGGATTCTTCTGACGGCACTGCTGAGGACGATTCACGGTTTGCTGCTGCATAAGTAGGATCTCAAGATCAAAGACACCCCTCAGAAAAGAGTTGACAGCATATTAACTGTATTGAAAGGGCGCACTTGAACTGGATCACTGGTGCACCCGCTTTCTCGGTTTGTGCGGTCGCGCCTTTTTTGAGCAGTGCGCGCTCGCCTTTGCGCGGTCGTGCCCCAATAATGCTTACTCGGCGGAGCGTGTCGGAGCCAGTCCGCGCCGGTGGGTGTCCTGAGGCATATCAAGGCCGTGCACCGTCGGTGGCGGTGCGTTTTTGTTTATCTCTAACCGACTTCTCCACATCCGCAGATACCCCTCTCTTTACCGAACTATTGTCATCACACCCACCTACTACCACTTCGCACATCTACCCGAGCTCGACGGAGGGCGCGCCTACTGCTGTTGCTTCTCGTGCCCGCAAGCGTGCGGCGGCGGGTGTGGCGAGTCCGCCCGAGCCCAGCGCCAAGAAACGTACTTTTGGGGAGCGCAAGACCCTGCTGGCTGCCGCGCGCAACCACTGGTCGGAGTACCGTGGTCGCCGTACGAGAGACAAGACCCGCCGCACATGGACTGAGCTCTCGTACGCGTTCGTCAGCCTCGTGCCGGCGGCGGAAAAGGCCGCTGCTGCGGCGCGCGACCCGAATGCTCAAGACAAGAAGCTCAAGAACATGCGCTCTAGCTACAGCACTGCCGCAAAGGGAAGTCGGCGAACGGGGGCCAGCAAGGCTGACAAGGAGGATGCAATTATCAAGTTTGGAGGGGCTGCCCGTTTCGAGATGGCTAAGGTCGTTTTCGAGGACTGCCCCGTGTCTCATGAGCATACAGTCCTCGAGCCGGTGGACTTCCTGCGAGGTGCAGATGACGACACCGCCGGGCATGGCGGGGGGGCCGTCGTCGCTGGGGGCGACGTGTCGGACGGCGGCGTGGTGCCGCCGGCGGACAGCACCTGTACGGTCCGCGGCGGCTCACGCGACAAGGAGTTCGGCAAGTGCGACGGCGGGGAAGCCATCGATAACGACTACTCGGACGGCGAAAGCGACGGGATGCCGCCGTCGGGCGCACGACTGGCTGCATCCGTGACGGCGTCCCCGAGAAAGAACCAGACGGCGGTTGAAATTGAGAATAATGTGCAGAGCAAGAAGGCCAAGACCGTGAAGAAAGACTTGGCTGTCAATGTTTTGCGTAACTACCTGCAGGTCAAGTAAGCTGGCACTGCGACTTCCACTTGTCGTGCTTGCGGTCGGAGTGCGGAGGGCCGGATTGACAGGGCCACTGCGTCCGACGGAGCGAGTGTTGGCGACGTGCATCTGGCGATTATCAACTAGTTGAATACGTACGCGGACTAAGAAGGTGGGCAGTAGGGCGTGCATCGCTTTCCCAAACATGCAGGATGTAGCAGAATCGACTCAAGCTTGTGATCTTGGATTTTTGTGTTGCAGTTCTTGGTTGCCTCATCTTCTGTTTCTTTCCTGTCACAGCTTCGTTTTCGTTTCATTATTTTTGTGAATGGCAATCCACAATAGCGTCCAGGGCAGCCCCGTTTCTGACCATGCTACGAATCC
>ENA-ORXT01004994-ORXT01004994.1-marine-metagenome-genome-assembly--contig:-NODE-4994-length-13298-cov-18.322593_pt1 | contig 13298 bp, 10 predicted proteins | sample MGYA00237868_ERZ511482 | MGnify/ENA metagenome assembly ERZ511482 | reverse complement strand
ATCCTATCTCTACTTATTTTGGTGTGTTAATACTTAAATCTGAGCTCCACTTTTAATAGTTTACTATTCTGGAATGTACACAGAATAGTCTCATAAATAATTGGCAATAATAAAATATTATATTACATATATAATATTACAAAATCTATGCTAGAATCGCAAAAATAAATATTTTTTTAATATATTTTATAAAAATATGTTTTTTTTATGAAACCTATTTCCATTCTAGGTATATAAATAGGGTTTATCCTTCTCCAACGAGAAGAACAGATTAGAAGATTGATCGTAAAATTGGCGGAATTTTCTTTAGAGGTAAGTCTTTCAGTAAGTATCGACTTAAGAAAAAATTTATCAAAGAAATAGACTTCCCAGGGAAAGCCATAAAACAGTGACTACTGAAAGTAAGACAAGATTTTTTTTGAAGAGCCAAACTGTTCTGAGATTAATACCTGTTGTAATGAATTTATGCTTCGTAACTATAAACTTTTCCTGATTATTATAGTATAATAAACATGAATTACTACCTAACAGTTGTTATGCTGATAGGTATTGTTGTGATCTTTGATAAGAATTGCCAAGTAATTCGAACAATATTTCAAAAAACTAAAAAACATTGTAAAATAGGTGATGTTCTAGTTTCCAAAATTTTGTTTTGTTATTAAACAGATAGAACTTGTATCTGCCTAATAACCCGTAAGTTATATCATTTCCACTGAATATACAATAGATTTTTCTAATACCTCTCCTAAGTTATTCAATTATTAACGAAAACGGTATATTTTTGCTAGAATTCGGAGTATTCAGAAATGTTAAATTTTTTTCCTTTTTTTTGAAACCTTCTTCGTTCCTTGTTCCTAAGGAATGCTGTAATAATAAATATTCATTCTTGGCTGATTCTTTTATCCTTATTTTCCTCTTTGAAAACAGTCATTATATGGAGATAACTCCTGTTTTCAAAGAGAAAACTAAGAACAAAATAATCTACCCAAGAATAAACATTTATTATTACAGCATTCCTAAGCTAATTATCATTGTAATTTTTATGTAAAAATTATATATTTTTGAAGGAGCAAACCCACTAGCAAGCCTTTAGGAGTAAAAAAAATAAAAAATATGCAATTTGACAAAGATTTAAAATCTGAATTTAGAGACCTATTTCTCAGAGCAAGAAAAATACTACTTTCCTATGAAGGAATTGTTGAGACCAAAAAAGAAAGAATCACAACTTATTCAAATAGTAAAGGAGGAATTTGTCATATAAGAACTATGCCTTATGGGATTGATTTTGGATTCTTAAAAGGAGCGAAAATGGAGGATAATTATGGCGTATTAACGGGTAAAGGAAAAGCTATTAGAGTTCTACCTCAAAAAGGCGAATTAAATGAAGAAATAATAAACTATTTTATCAAGCAAGCAGTTGAAATTAATGCTAAAAAGTAATGGGGTAGCCTTACATTTATAGTCCTACCAAAAAATCTTTGAATAAAATTTGCTGGACAATCGAAAATTGTCCAGCAAAAGGCGCTTTTGTCCAGCAAATTTCCATTGCTGGACAAATTTAATACTGCCATGCAAAAGTCGAGTTAATTGTTATGAACAAGTTGGCGGTAATTAAAAGAAAAGAAAAATGAAACAATTTATATATCTAATCATCTTAACTACCCTATTTTTATCGTGCAATGAAAATGATGACATGAAGAGTATTTATAAAACAAAGTAATTATGGGATTAATAATTTCGCCATTTATAATTGGAGCCTTCGCAATCATCGTGTTTGCTATAAAAAAATCATATAGATTATGGAGTTCAGGAACTATAGGCTTACTTGAAATCGGAATTGGAATAACCCTATCTTTGGCTCTTTTTGGAGTTATAGTATTGCGTTATGTAATGAAAGGAAAGTATTGGGCATTAAGTCCATTTTTCATATTTCCAATATTCACTGTGATTATACCATTTATAATCTATATAGTAATGACTAATATTAGTTTTCTAAGGTTTGACTATATTTCAAACCTGCTACTCGTTAGCCTTTCAATTACTGGGATCTTATCTATTGCTTATGACTATACATTTTCTTGGTTGATGGATTATTTTAATATCCAGACTACTTATTAAGGAACAGTCAAATAGAAGGAAGAAACGATTACCAAAGAAATCATTAAATTCGTTTTCACTATACAGTCAGGCGAAAATCCATGCTAACCTTTGTCATCAATTAAGAAAAAATGAAAGAGACAATCGAAAAAATTCAAGACTGGTATAAAATAAACTGTAATGATGATTGGGAACACAGATATGGTTACAAAATTGAAACTTTAGACAATCCAGGATGGGCAATTAAAATAGACCTTACAGACACTGCATTAAATAATCTTGAATTTGAAAGAAATTTTCTACCAACTATACTTTTTCATCATTGAGTGCTTAGCCTCTTTTTATTGAAACGCATACACCAACACCTCTCCATGACTTGTTAAAAAGCCACACTTGCCACCAGAAAATGGTAAAATCGAAATAATGGTACTCCCCTTTGTTTTAAAGGAATATAAAAGAAAAGGCATTTTTTGTGTACTTATAGTATCATCAAAGACAAATATTTGATTTCGTTTTGCTACTACTAGACCGAGTCTCGGTACAAAAGCCATAGCAGTGGGCTTAAAGCCTTGTCCAAAATAAGGGGAAGTTAATCCTTCCGTACGTATGACAATGCCCTCTTTTGTGGAAATCGCTACTTTTAGATTTAGGTTTTTATTCGTGACACACATAAACGTAGCTAGGCTATCCCAATAAGTGAATACCTGCCCCTCTTCGTTTACCCGAAGTACTTGACCATTATTTTCTGCAAGAAAATAAAAGTAGCCTTCCCGATAACAAAAAGAGCTAATGAGGGTGTTGTATAAACTCAGTCCTTCTGCGCCCATCAGACAAGGCTTAGAGTGTCTTAAAAATCCATTATTGTCATAAAAATAAAGCTGTGCATTTCCTATATTATCCGCAGCCAATACGCCAATTTCATTTTCTCCTATTCTTGCTACGCCTTTAGTGTTTTCTGGTAGCCAATTAAGGCAGTTTAGGCATAAATCCGTAGGAAAAGAATCTGATTTAGGAATAATAACACTTTCTAAGTCTTTCTTTTCAGGTGAATAAAACAAGACAGGTCCACTATCTTGGTCTTTTTCTACAAAATGAAAGTTGGCATAAGGAGGAATCGTTGCACTCCAAGAATGATGATTTTTTGCTCCTAAGTAATTACTTCTTACAAAATGTAATTTTCCGTCAGAGAGCCCCAATGCTAAGTATTGATTATTGTAAATACTACTTTTTTCCCATACTACATTTTTATCTAAAATAATTTTTCTAAAAAGGTAAGTATAAGGCTTACCTTTCGGCAAACTTCGTTTCTTCTTTTTTGCCTTGAAGCGATTTACATCTGTGGATAAGAGCCTATCTGTTGGTACAAATTTAGGCAAATCAGCAAGGCGATCAGTTTTACCCTCATTAACCTGTTCTCCAATAATTTGATAGGCTAATTCCCTTGTTGTATCCTCAAGCTGAGGAGCTTGTGTTTGGTTTTTTAGATGGAGCAAAATATTTAGAAAATCATTTTTTCTTTGCGGAAGCGTATGGTCTTGATATACGCTTTGCACCTCTGTTGCTAATTCGGAGGAGGTCGTCATAGCAAAATAACGTCTTAGACAAGCATCCGCTTTATTCGTCTGTTTCCAACCATCTAATAATACCTTTTTAGCCTTTGGCGTATCGTGTAATTTATCGGCTAAGATGCGGGAAGCATCTAAATAATCCTTTCGCAATAAAGACTGAGAAATAGCCTTGCCATAGTTTTTTTCTGCTGCTTCTATTTGGTCCAATTGGCTATACAAATCCCCTACCTTCTCATGTTTGTTCAATTCTTTATAAAGGTCCACTGCTTCGAATAACAAGCCACCTTGTTCCAAACATTGTGCTGCTGCGTATTTATCTTTAACATGCTCTAAATACAATGCTGCCGCTTCTCTATAAAAACCACCTTGTTCAAGTACATTAGCTGCCGCTCGAAAATCGCCTAGTAAATGGGCGTAGATATAGGCTGCTTTTCTAAAGTCCCCTTCCGCTATTTTTTGTTTAGCCGCTGCTACATATTTTCCTCTTAAGTTAAAATAATGTTTTCCAGAACTCCAAGCATCCCCCTGTCCACCGCCACCTAGTTTACCTAAATTAAAATCAGTAGACCGTTCGGATAAATCACTAGAAGGTGGAGATTGTCCTCTATTTTGATAGGCACTATCTAAGGGAATAGCATATTTTAAAGCCTCGTCTATATCTCCGTCAAACATATCCACTAAGCGATCCATTTCCTGATTTCGCTTATTCTCTAACCCATCCAATTGCTTTCCTGCCCAATCCATAAATTTATTAAATAGAACGGGGTCTCGTTGACCATTTTCGCTACTAAATGCATTAAGCATTGCCCCTGCCATTCCTATTCCTCCCTTCAAGGCAGCCTTTTTAAACATATCCTTCAAATCTTTTCCTGGTCCTTCTTTTTCTTTCGTAACACCGGGAATGTCTGCTATCGGTTTTGAGCCAATATCTTGTTTTAAAGAAGCGATTAATTCTTCGGGTGGAATGGGCGGCATTTGTATACTACGTAAGGCTGGTATTTTAGAAATACCTTCCGCCGCTTGTCCCCAATCTGTAACATCTTCTTCTGGAAATTGTAATAAGCTGGCAATAGCGACTTGATCTTTTTTATTAAAACCTACTAAGCCAATTCTCGGATGAAATAATTGCCGATCATATAGTAATTGTTGTTCTAGTTCTGCTGTTTCTATTGCGGGTACTAGTGCCGCATCTACTGGCACCAATAAGCGCTCGGATATTCGACCATAGGCTGTAACTACCGCCGCATTTGCCCATTTGGGAAGTGCTCCTGAAAATAAAACTACTAATCCAACTGCCCGAATATCTCCTTTGGATGCAGGTAGTAAATAACACTCCAAATTTTGCACCTTTACCTGCCAACTATTAATGGTTTGTAACCAAATATAGGGGTCGTCGCCCTTAATTAAAAGAGCGCTTGGTGCATGTTGAGGAGTGGATTTATATTTTAATTGTAGTTTCATTTTTTTGTATCTAAGTTATGCGCATACACGTAGCCCAGACATTCCTGTCTGGTAAGAACCCAGACAGGAATGTCTGGGCTACGTGTTATTTCGGAACAATAAAGGACTTGAGCAAGGGTATTAAGTATTTTCCATTAAAGGCTTGAACCCCTATGTTTCTTATTGGAATATAAGGAATAAAATAGGTGTTTCCACAGACTGTTCCGTCAGAAGCCCAACAAGCAATAGGTTTTTCTAAGACTAATACAATCGTCACTTCTGGTAAGTTTTTATTATAGCTCTTTAAATGCAATAAACCTCTTCTATCTAATATTATTCTGCTTCCATTTTCCCAGACAAATCGCTTATAATTAGGCATTTTTTGCTCTTCTTCTGAACTAGCATTATGGATAAATTCTTTCTGAATAGGCTTAAAAATATCTATAGAAGGGGTATGTTTTTTCGATTTAAAAAACCGTAAAAATTTAAAACTACCTGCCCCCTCTTTAATATCTAATGTATACTTACCTATATTCAGTATACCTTCTCGTTGCACACTCATGTAACTAACCCGTTGCAGTACACTATAGCCATTATTGATAAAAGATTTTATTCCCTTAAATCCAGTCCTTCTATGGGAACGCTCGTGATAGGCACTTCTAATAAGCGTTATTTTATCACCTTCAAGAACTTTATGTAAACTTAAATCTTGATTAACGCTATAATACTGATTGTCCGAGCTATTTAGAAAATAATATTTTTTTCCATAAGAAACTCCATAGTTCACGGAATATCCAGTTAAGTCTAGACTTTGAAAATTTAGTCCATCTTTAGAGAAAATATATATTTTAGTAAGTGGTTCTGGTTTCGTTTTCTTAACGACAACCCAACAAGTATCGGTGTCTATTTCTAGCACATAGGAACCTTTCTCTATACAAGCTAATAATTCAACAGCTCCTTTCTTACTAGAAGACCAATACAATAAGCGCATTTGCTCATTAATTAATAAAACTTCTAGGACCTCCCATTCAGACACAATCGCCCCTTTCTCCTTTCTTATTGCAAGCACTTGATTTTTTACGATTTGGCTATAAGTCGAAGGGAGTAAAAGGGGAGTCGATTTCTCCAAGAGGAAAGCAGGAGTCTCTTTTGACTGAAATGGCAACCCAAGGTGTGATTTTCCAGCAACTCCCTTTTTTTTATTCAACAATATATCTAAATCAAAAACAGGGCTACTCAATAATTTTCTGCGACCACTTATACATTGATAAAACCGCAAAGCACCGCTTCTATCTACCGTAATCACATATCTTAATTGTTGTTGAATCTCTTCTGAATTAGCCAGATATTTTGGATGACTTAGTAATTTTTCATTACTAATAAGCACGACCTCTTCGTCTTTACTAATGGATTGTTTTTTGTTTAAAAAATTCAATAAAGTAGCCATGCAATCCATACCGCCATCTAATAAACCCATAGCATGTAGTACCCCTTTTTTATTGCTCAAATCTATTTTGGTTTCCGCTTGGCTATCAATTGCATACGCAGTTACTTGTACTTCTTTTTTCTGAGTTTTAGCACAAGCTAGGGCAGCAGACAGCGCAAATACCCGAGGTAATCCCCACATGCGCAGCGTTGTATCTACCAACAAAACCCTATCTCGATTAAGCGGTGCAGGCGGTTCTTCATGGTGATAATACAAGGCTTCATTGTTCACCAAACGAGCCGTTAAGGTATCATTGTCATTCGCCAATTCACTTAATAGTAATTTATCAAAATTGCCTCTATTGGTAATGTCAGAAATACCGCCATAAGATTGATCGCTTACCCCTTGCGTTTGCATAGGAATATTTATAGCGGCAATCAAACGTTTGGTTAATTTGGCAATGCCCATCGTGCGCTCATCTTCCATTAATGCTTCTAATACCTCACCTTCATCTTCCTGCGGTAATTCTAAGACTAAAGGTTCAGGGACCGTATCTAGACCAGTTTTTAGAAAGTGTTCTAGTTCATTTTTATCATAAAAAACGATCCCAACAGGGTAGAAGCATTTTAAATCTCTGTTTAATCTAGTAAAGCATTCTAATCTATCAGCGTTAAAGATTTGCTGATCCAATACCCCACTTTCAAATTTATCTATTATTTGACTAGCAATTGGTTGTTGAATTTTAAGCGTCGTATTCCGAAAGCATTCTTTTAATAAAAAACTCCTATAAGCACCGTTTCTTAAAGGTTTATCTATACTGGCTACTACTGCTGCCATGGATAATAAGCGTTTCAAATGTTTCCGTTCTTGCTTTATTAAGCTAGACCGATTGATGAATACTGCTTCGTTTAATACAATATCTAAGGCATCTTTCCCATTCCCCTTTTTCCAATTATCTTGGCACATAGCGGTTCCTAATAAAACTGCCGAAAAAGGAGGGAGTCCACTTGGAGCGAGTTCTTTTAAAACGACTAGTACATCTTTCCAATAACAAAGGGTTTGCCCATTAGACCATTCAATTATTTGTCCTCCTTCTGCCCATTTCCAAAAATATTCTTCGGTAGACTGGAAATAACTGATGGTAAGTTTATTGATAGCTGCTTGCATTGATTGTATTTGAGAAGTCAGAAGTCAGACCGAAAAATTATATTTTTCTGTCAGAAGTCAGATGTATGACGTGTTCTTAGACGTACCGCTGGCGTAAAAGACGTTTTTTTGAAACACAAAAGGAACAAAAGACACAAAAGGGTTTTCACAAAAGTTTTTTATTTTTTGAAGGGTACCTGTAAAACGTAAAACATATAGTACCCTTTTGTGAAAACCCTTTTGTGTCTTTTGTTCCTTTTGTGTTTCAAAAAAACGTCTAGATACGCTATCGGTACGTCTAAGAACACATCATACATCTGACTTCTGACAGAAAAATGTAGTTTTTCGGTCTGACTTCTGACTTCTTTTTAATTTTCATATTCCACTTAATCGAACTGCACTTCTAGTAGTCGGTACCAATTGCTCTAAAAATACCTTTTGGTAAGTGCCTGTTTCCTGGAATAACAAATAAGCATTTTGCTCCTTATTCAAAGTAGTATTAAGTAAGCTTGCCATACTAGATAAATCAAAATCATAGCCATTGGGAATCAATAATAAATCTTGCTGCCAATAAGCCTTACCGGGAATAGGCGGTAGCGGATAACCAACAACCAAGACCTCATTCGTAGCAGAAACCGCAAATTTTAATTGGTCTAATCGAATTTGTGGTGCAGTATTTACGTATTTTTTCCATTCTGATAAATCCACTAATAAAGCCGCCGCTTGACGTTCTATTTCGGCAGGAATTAATTGAATCGCATATTGCTTATCAGTTTTCCCGGAGAAAGCAGAACTTGGTATCTCTATTGGAATAAATTGTTTTAGAGGCTGCCATTCCCCTGCTGCCAATGTGCCAACAGGTGTTAGTCCACCCACAGGAAATAAGCGATTTTTCGCATCTATATAATAGCGACCGATACTTGGTAACTGCTGTAACAGCAAGGGAATATTTTCGGCATCAATGCCTCGTAGCCAAATATGTTGCTCGGTGTCCAAGGCTTGCAAATTTGGCAAACAACGAACCGCTCCCAATAAATACTTATCCATGCTTGCTAATTGCAAGACCATTTTATTTAATTCGTGTGGATTATCTTTTGCCATAGCTCATTGATGGGTTCTTGTACATACGTGCGTTGTTCTTCGTTTTTTATCCAATCACAACGCCCATTTAAATACCGCAATCTATCTTTAATAATCGCTCTTTCTGATAAAGGAATTTCTGTTCCTTCCCATTTCTCTTTTAACTGTTTCACTTCCTTATAAATTTCATCCGCATCAGGCAAACTATCTTGTTTTGCTCTAGGATGTTGCGCTTCCATGTTGGTGTCTGCTTCTATGACTGCATTCACAATGCCTGCAATGACTTCGATTTGTTCTTCTGTATCCCAAATAAACCGTAGTACCCATAAATCCGAAGGAATGGCTTTGGTTCGCTTACAAATAACTGCACTCGCTGCAATCAATCGCTGTAATTTCACTGCACGCCGATCAGAGACAGCCAAGCCTGCATTTCGTAATTTCGTTACAAGGTCTATATACACTTCTTGAATATCTTGTAAGTCTACTTGCTTGAGTAAATTTTGCAATTTTTGGATGCCTTTCACGGTAATATTAGGCGCATTTCCCTTGTCTTTCTGTTCTAATTTCCAACCTGCTTGCAATACTTTACTTAATAAATCAGGGGCTACATTTTCGCAGCGTACCCGAATTAAGAACCGATCAAATAAGGCTTGTAAGGCTTCGTCTTCTGGCAAATGATTACTCGCACTGACTATCATTAAAGCGGGCAAATCTTTTTGCTCTTTTCCTCTACGGAAAATCCTTTCGTTTAACACCATTAATAAACTATTTAAAATAGCACTATTGGCATTTAGCAATTCATCTAGAAAAATAAGGGTGGCTTCTGGTAACATCCCCTCTGTATTCGTAATCAATTCTCCTTCTCGTAATTTTCGAATATCGAAAGGGCCAAACAACTCGTTGGGTTCTGTAAATCGGGTTAGCAAATATTCAAAACTTTGCCCTTGCAAACGTTCTGATAATGCTCTAACCATTGCACTCTTGGCCGTACCTGGCGGACCTAATAAAAAAAGGTTTTCTCGCCCTACTAAGCAAATGCCCATTAGGTCAATAATTTCCGCCTTTCCTACAAAGGTCGTTTTTAAATGGTCAAGGACTGCTTGGAGTTGATCTACTTGTGCTATTTCTTTCATTGCTTTTTTTTCGAATTTTTATTCGCATTCTTGGATTTTGACTGCATTTTCGGACTTAATTGTATTTCCGTATTTTCATCCGTGCTCCGTATTTTTGGATTGTGTCCGTGTGTCCGTGTGTCCGTGCATCCATGTATCCGTGCCCTCGGATTTCATCCGAGGCTACTCGTGTTCAACTACTCCGTAGTTATAAGTTCAAGTTCAAGCTCAAAACTAGACGTTGTATCACGTATAGTTGGCAACGTCCCGTTTTGAACTTGAACTTGAACTTGAAAATTTAATAATCTACCCACAATTCTTTTTGATAATTCCCCAAGACTTCTGCTATAAACGGTTCTAGCTGGTATTGTTGGATTCTTTTTTTATCCTTGGCTTCAATAATTCGGTCAATATAGGCTACTTTCAAAGAAGGATGTTCTAATATAAGGGTTTGATCTATTGGCTCTTTTAATTCAATACCTACGGAAGAAAAAGGGTGTTTTAAAGCTAGTCGGTTTAAGTATTGAACTAAAACATCCTTTGGTGCTAAGCCTTTAGCTAAGTGGAAAAGATTTGGCAAATACCTAAAAGAGAGATCCATCGAATAGATGGTCGCTGCGCTCTGTGTGCGGGTATAGGCTTGCAAGTGTTTTTGTATTTCTGCTTCTTCCAAATGCCGTATTAAAATTAATTGTATTGTTCTGTATAAATACTTAGCTGCCCACAGGGCCGCATCCCCATCAAAAGCTGGTGCTTCATGCGGCATATTTTGTATCGATTTATCGTAGGCTTGCTCTAAAATCGTCGTTGCTAATAGTTGATCATTTTCGCCAATTTCCGTGATGATAGGGGCAATAATCACTTCCCCTTGACTAAATAAATCCACTAAGAACGTAGTGAGCTGTTTTTCTTTCATGCTAGATATTAGGCTATTAGCTGATTGAATTATTACTTAATGGCTCTTCTTATTCCGTATTCATTTTATTTATAGACGTTTTTTTTATAAGAAACGTTCTTATTTGTGGTTTTTTGTTAGAAAAAATCTTTTTAACGGTTTATTATTTAATAGAGCCTGTTTGGCTTGCCACGTCCCACTTGCCACGTCCCACTTGTCATTTCGTAGGAAATCTACTAACGCCGTATTAGCCACGTCCCACTGCGTCCCACTTGTCATTTCGCAGGAAATCTACTAACGCCGTATTAGCCACGCCCCACTGCGTCCCACTTGTCATTTCGTAGGAAATCTACTAACGTCTAACTGGCAAAGCTGATAAGACGTTAGTAGATTTCCTACGAAATGACAAGTGGGGCGTAGTGGGACGTGGCTAATATGGCGTTAGTAGATTTCCTGCGAAATGACAAGTGGGGCGCAGTGGGGCGTGGCTAGCAAGGCGTTAGTAGATTTCCTGCGAAATGACAAGTGGGACGCAGTAGGGCGTGGCTAGTATGGCGTTAGTGGATTTCCTACGAAATGACAAGTGGGGCGTAGTGGGGCGTGGCTAGTATGGCGTTAGTAGATTTCCTGCGAAATGACAAGTGGGACGCAGTGGGGCGTGGCTAGCAAGGCGTTAGTGGATTCCTGCGAAATTGCACAAGCTACTTTATCTTTGAGGAAAATATGGAAGTGAAGTTATATAATCCAGCCGTACATTTGCGGGAACAAAATAATGTGACTATTAAATACCCATCAATTGTTGAACAAATTGAAGCGATTATGGTAGAAGCACATACCTCTGCTACTATTGAACGTTTTAAAATACAAGAGTTGGGGAATTAAACCATCCAACCATCACCACAATCATTCAAATAAATGTCCATTCGGAAATTAGTAGGCGAAACAGTAATTTATGGCGTTAGCAGTATTCTAAGTCGAATACTAAACTATGTAATTTTAACCCCCGCCCTAACCAGAATATTTACCACAGGAGAATATGGTATTGTTTCCGAATTATTCTTTTATGCAGGTTTTTTAACCGTTTTATTTACCTATCGGATGGAGACGGCGTTTTTTCGATTTGGTAGTAAATCTGATAATTTAGATAAAGCGTACTCGACAGCTACTATTTCTTTGCTTGGTTCTACGCTTATTTTTGCCGCTGTGTTGATTGGGTTTAGCGATAGTTTAGCTCGCTTCTTAAACTATCCAGATAATGTAGAATTTGTGCAAATAGTGGTGGTGATTATCGCTTTTGATGCCTTGATGGCAATACCCTTTGCCCGCCTGCGCTTAGAAAATCGACCGATTAAATTTGCATCATTAAAAATAGCGCATATTCTCATTAATATTTTCTTTTTCTTCTTTTTTCTAGAATTTTGCCCAATCCTAATCGAACGAGGATATGATTTTTTTAGGAATATTTACAATCCAGAGAATACGATTCAGTATGTATTTATCGCCAATTTATTAGCAAGTGGATTTGTGTGTTTATTCCTCTTACCCGAATATTTTAAAATAAAACCCATTTTTGATTTTAGCTACTGGAAGGATATGTTTTGGTATGCCTTGCCTTTAGTTGTGGTAGGATTTGCAGCTATTATTAATCAGTTGGGAGCGATTCCATTGCTCACGCTATTTTTGCCAGATGCAGTAGAAGCCAATCGAGCAGAAACGGGCACTTATGGCGCAACGCTCAAACTAGCGGTACTAATGAACCTATTTACCCAAGCGTTTAATTATGCTGCTGAACCCTTTTTCTTCCGACATTCAAAAGAAAAAGGGTCTAGGAAAATGTATGGTCAAGTAGGTTTGCTATTTACTATGGTCGGTAGCATTGTCTTTTTGGGGATTATGCTGTACATCGATATTATACAATTATTCCTAGGTAAAGATTTTCGCTCAGGAATAGAGGTCGTACCTATTTTATTGATTGCTAATCTACTTTTAGGCATCTATTATAACTTTTCTATCTGGTATAAATTAGCCGATAAAACGATATGGGGGGCTTATATTTCCATTGGAGGAGCATTGATTACCATTCTTTTAAATCTTGCTTTAATCCCTGCACATGGCTATTTAGGCTCGGCTTGGGCTACTTTGAGTTGCTATGGATTTATGGTAATGGTCTGTTATTGGACAGGCAAAAGATTCTATCCCATTCCTTATCCAATTGCAAGGATGTTTTTGTTAGTAGCCGTAGCTATTGGTTTCTACTTGGTAAGTATGCTAATACGGATGTGGGTGGGGTCTAATTTAGTGGTCTTATTGGGAGTTAATACGCTTTTATTTGTGGCTTTCTTAGGCGTTGTTTATTTATTAGAGGGCCAGGCAGTTAGAAAAATAATGTTAGGCTAGTAAAGTTTATTTATAAATATTTATTGATTTAGTTATTGAATAGACTTAATTCTGAATGAAGAATTTTGAATGCCTATAAAACGTTGACATCCAACAATTAAAATTTTTATCATACGATTTATTTTGGAATAAACACT
>ENA-ORXT01004992-ORXT01004992.1-marine-metagenome-genome-assembly--contig:-NODE-4992-length-13302-cov-3.436975_pt1 | contig 13302 bp, 20 predicted proteins | sample MGYA00237868_ERZ511482 | MGnify/ENA metagenome assembly ERZ511482 | reverse complement strand
AGTTTTTATGGTTTCAATACGAAAAGTGGTACGAAAGAGGCGTCCTTACAATGGTGAGGCTTATACTCTTAATTTATAACAGCTAAGGAATCAGAGGATTATTGTTTATTTCCAAAAGGCTCAGGGAAGCGTACTTATCGTGGAACTTATAGAACAAAGACTGAAGCTAAAGAGTCTATTAAGCATTTAGAGTATGAGGCGGCAAAATTTAGTAATAACCTTGATGATTCGCCGACTTTGGCTGAAGTTAACAAAATGTGGCGTGAGATAGCTCAGCTGAGCGATTCCACTATGTATGTGTATCAAACTTGTTGGAAGCACTTATTGACTTTGCATGATAAGCAGCTGAATTCAATCAGCAGGCGTGAAATAAAAGATTTATAGGAGTCATTGCCGTTCACAAAACAGCGTACTAAGAGTGTCAAGGCTTTGTTGAATCATTGCTTTAATTATGCAATAGACGAAGAGCTTATTAGTGATACTCCTATGGGTGATTTACGGATTAAATATTTTAAGCCTTCTGATAGTAAAGAAATTAGGTATTGGACTCTTTCCCAAGTAAACAAGTATTTATCTCACGTGCCTACACCCACTTACGATTTGTTTTATAGGTTGTTGTTACATACCGGTTCTAGGCGGGGTGAGTTATTGGCCTTGAAATGGGATCAGGTCAATTTTGAGAACAACACGGTTTCTTTCTGGGCTACTTTTGACCACCAGTTTGGGTACAGAGAGCCTAAAACTGATTCGAGTAAACGTACAATATCTATCAGGCAGCAAGAGACTGATCTTTTAAAATCGGTTTATCATGATGGTCTGGTATTCGTTTTTCAGCGTTTGGATAAGGTGGAACCTGTTAGCATTAATTCGATTCAGAATGAGTTCTATAGGTTGTGTGATGTGTTAAAATTTATCAATGATTATTTCTTTCTGTTTTTGGGGGTGTTTGTTTGTGACCGGTTTTGGCTTTGTCGGGTGTTTTGGGTATAGCCTTCGCTCAAGGTTCTTGCCAGGATCTCATGTATTATTCAAATAATCTTCGGGGGTTTTAGAAGTATGGTTTGATGGCTTCCTCTGGTGTCATGAAATCTAGTGTCAGTCTTGGTCTATTGTTTATCTGTTCAGCGATTTTGTCTAATTCTTTCTGGCTGATTTCTTTGAGGTTAGTTCCTCTCGGCAGGTACTCTCTGATGAGGCCGTTAGTGTTCTCATTAAGCAGGGGCTCCTCGGGTCACAAACATAAACGTCCATCTTTGTTCGTTTCTCAGTATTTTTGTGACCTGCTATTTCTTTACCCTGATCCCAAGTCAACGAACCACGCAAAGCTTTCGGCATGTGTTTGAAAGCATATGCCATAGCGTCAGCCAAATTATCAGCCGACCTACCCGGCATCTTTATTATTTTTAGGTACTTGGTTTTGCGTTCCACAAGAGTAGCAACAACAGTCGACTTTCCGCCGACTACAAGATCGCCTTCCCAATGACCAAGCGTCAACTTCGACTCTATCTCCGCTGGCCTCACGTTAACAGAGTTGTACCCCTTCAAAACGCCTTTACCACGCCCCGAGCGGTAACTACGCGATTTACGCTTACTACGTTTGGACCTCAAAAACTGACAGTAATCTGGATCGAAAATACTGTAACCGTTTTTGTACAACGACTTGTAGATAGTTTCATGAGACACCCACATCTCAGGATCTTGCGGGTAAACCAGTTTCAAACGGCCAGCGATCTGCTGAGGAGACCACTTCTCAACAAGCAACAACCCAACCAAGCGCCTCAAATCATAATCATCGGCTAATCTTGTTTTCTTAGGACGCTTCGCCCTCCCACGAATACTTGCCTCACCCACAACAGCTCTATACTTATCACGGCCACCATTAACATTGACTTCTCGTGAAACCGTCGAAGGAGACCTACCCAAACGCATCGCTATCTTACGGAAAGACAAACCAGAAGATATACCCCTAGAGATTTCCTCACGCTCAGCCAAACACAAAAACCTATCAGACCACACAGCAGGTGGCTTCGGTCTACGATAATTATGGCGCATCAAATACGCCTGAATCGCAGACATAGACCTACCAGTCACATCGGCAATATCAGTAACCCTCAAACCAGAATCCAACAAATCCCAAATCCTACCCTCCAAATCAGAACCAAAACGATGACTAGACATAAACAAACCCGCAAAAACAGCTAACAAATTATACAACTGTTGCATCCACCACTTGAAACCACCGTCATTCAACTTGACCAGGAGAACCAACAATTACGACTAAAAACTGGCCAAAATCGGTGTTGATTTAATACTATTTATATGCTTTTTTATCAGCTCTGTTCATTAGAATTTGCTATTTGCTTCCTTTTTCTCCAACGAAATGGCAATAGAAACAAAGCGCTTAAACTAAAATAAAAAACTGTGTTATACAAAAAATTCAACTTGTGTAGGTTTCCCGAAACTAGAAACCCAGCATGTCTTTTCTCTGTAGAAAATCTCCCTGAATCCCGCGAGAATATAGCGGCATCATTCTTTGTGACTATATAACCGAATGGGAAACCAGCACTACTTAAATTAAAGAAAACATCACCATGTCCACCACCAACCATAGGGGCACTATAACCAGAACCTTCCGAAGTCTCCCTAATGTTCACCTGTGAAACCCAACTAGCTGATACCGCTATCAGAATCAAAACCAAAAACAAATAAAAAGATCTCAAGCCACCAGACATCTGCCCAGTTTACCAGCACATTCTGTCATAAAGTGACAAGTAGCCTTTAGTGATCGCCGTAATGTCCACCGATTTGGATAACATAAATACTGGATTCATCCCAAAGATAAAGCACGCGATTACCTTTATCAATCCTTCTTGACCACTCAACACGGTTTTTAAGTTTCTCAGGTTTTCCTGTACCTTGACCAGGATTATCAGATCGCAGAAGCTCTAACAACATTCTATCTAACTTCTTAACCAGTTTTTTATCTACACGTTCAAGGTCTTTATACTCAACCCAAGCACCATAAATAAAGTTAAGACTTCGTTTCAAAACGTAGCAGTCTCAATATTCTTCAAAAGATGCGCCTTATCAGGATAAGCCGCTTTAAACTCTTCAATACGCTCTAACAAAACTTGACTATCTTTAAGAGCTTCCAACTCATTCAAACTCTCAGAATCAACAACCCTATAGCTTCGCCCTAAAAGCCTGTCTACAAACTTAGTTAACATTTTCATAACTTTACCATTCACTCATACCAGTATCGGCTGAATTTCAAACAAGCTTAAACAACCAACAGCCACAGCTGTCAAATCAACCTTGTCTAACATAAGCATACCGCAGATAGAACCACTAACCAAGGTCTAACCAATCTACAAACACTCCAGTTTTATACCCTCTATTTGCTACACCGACCCCGTTAACTAATTGACCTTAAGTGGTTTGCAAGCCTGAGACTTCCCCAGCAGAGCGAGTGAAAGTTTAAGTTAGTTTGATTCTGAAATCGGTCATGATATTTTTACGGTTTGGCTAAGATATCAGAAATTGGACTATACAAGTTTAGTTTGGAGTTAATAAATGAATTTATATTTGTTTGATGTTGATAGAACTCTTGTTTTACCTGGTAGAGAGAAAAACTTTGGTGAGGTAATCCATAAAATCTTTGGAATAGATGTTAACGATGACAAAGATTACCAAGGTTTGACTGACCAAATTATCCTCTCGAAAATATGTTCTAAATCAGGCGTGGACAAAAATCTTCCACATCATCTGGCGTAGCATTATCAACTAGATCGGGACTATGGATTCCCTTCAATTCAGCTCTCATAAATGTTCAGTATATCTGATCGCTAAACTTGTTTTGTTCAATATCATTGATACCTATTCAGGACCCTAGACTTACTGCGTTAGCTCACCAAAGTTTTAATTATCCTCTTTGAATTTTTCAGGGACTTGTGCGAGCTGTGTTTGCAAATTCCAATTCTTGGGTTGCTCATCTGGCATAAACCATTTTGCTCCTTCAGAAATCCATCTTTTTCTAGAATTAATTGAAGCAGATACTGTTGCATCTCCAGATCCTGACTCAACTCCGCAGCACGGACAGAATTCAAACAAAGGAGTGGCACCGTCTAAACCCCAAGGTGGTTCAGACGACTTAAGACCACAGACTCTACAGTATAAAAGTTCAGATTTGCTAGTTAAGTCTCGCATTCCTAGAATTATATCAGAACCCACTTAGGCGTGATAGTAACAATTATCACGCCTACTCAAACATCCTGAAAACCCCTTGAACAAGCCATTTCTTGTATTGGTTAAACGACAGTTAACAAACGCAAGATAAGCTATTATGTTTAGTTTTATCGGATTTTGTTGATGTTGTTATTGATGGTAGAATGGTTGCATGGTAGATAAAACAGCTGTTAAAAGAGTCCAGATGTCTATATTCCCGACTGAGGCAGAACTTAAAGCTTGGAATCGGCTAACACGCGATGAACAGCTTCAGAATCTAAGAATGGATTTAGAAGACGATATTTCTTCAGGTGATGGGCTGTTGACTCGTGAGCAAATTAGAGAAAAAGCTGTCGCTCGTATCGCTGAAGCCCGTCAATAAAATATGACATACAAGTTATCCGCTAATGCTCAAACAACAATTGAAAACATTTTTGTATATACATCACTCAATTGAGGTAATGAACAAGCAATAATCTATGAAGATGGCATGTAAGACACCTTTAAACGATTAGACAAATCACCAAAAGTTGGTAAACCCGTTGACGAATACATCAGAGGCATGCACCAATATAGATATCAGAAACACTTCATTTTTTATTTTATTGAAGATTCAGGTATCAACATAACAAGCATCCAACATACAAGCAGAGATATTAGAACCCATTTCCAAGACATTTAAACCAATCAACCGAAAAATTCTTGACCACGTTCAATCAGACCCCAAGCCGATTAAACAATTTTTTGTTTAGCTCTCGTTACCAATATCGCTAGTAAAAGGGTTTGGCTCTCAGAGCACGTTTGTTATCAACAAGCAGGAAACCTTAAAAACCAGGCTATATACCAAAAACACACAAACCCCTTGAACAATGCATTCCTTGCCGTAGCTCACCGACAATTAACTGATACAGCAAACATCAATTTTTAAGCCTGTTTCAAGAAAAAAACAATCGAACAGGTTTTGATCTCCCCTTTTTAATAGGAAAATAGGTTTATGGTACCCCTTTTTGATAGGAATGTGTAAATTATATGCCGCTGGTCTGAATCTGGAATTATATTGTTTGGGCTAAATTTTTAGTAGTGATTTTGGTAGTTTTTGGCTTGAGGTCTAAAAATCAGCTTGTAAAAATAAATCCAGCTAGTCCCATACATTGGATATTTTTTTAATCGGAATATGATTGAGTATGATTTCTTTTATTCGAAAAATAATATTCGTATTTGGTTTAGCAGGTCTAATCGCAGCAATAATAAAGTTGCGAGGCACTGGTGGTGTTCCCCCTAAGACTGGTGGTTGGAAAGAAGTTTTGCCTTCTGATTTAGATTAATGAAGGTATATGTTTCTGGGCTAGGTGCAGTTGGAACATCGGTAGTTACTAATTTGATTGAATATGGGAATGGAAACTTCACTATCTTCCTTGATGAAAGTAATGAATTAGGTTGCCAGGCACTAAAAGCTCAGTATGGAAATGATGTGCATATATCTAGTCTGGATGTGTGTCAGCCCGATTTATCAATCTTAGCTGGCCCAAGTGGGTCTCAGATCAAACAAGCTGAGGCTTTGTTGAATGTAAGTTCTAATATTATTTCTACCTCAGATGATTTATTTGAGGTTAATCAGTTTTTAGAACTGGACGACTTAGCTCGTTCTAAGAATCTTTCTGTTGTTGTGGGTGCAGGCTTTATGCCTGGTATCAGTTGTCTTTTAGTTCGTTTAGCAGCACACGATCTTGATCAAATTAATACAATTATGGTTTCTAAAGTGGGTACGGCTGGCCCGGCTTGTGCTCGTCAACATCATAGAGCTCTAAGTAAAGAAAGCATAAATTGGTTTGATGGCGAATGGGTAATAACTAGGAGTGGCAAGGGTCGTGTTTTGCTCTGGTTCCCTGAGCCGATCGGTGCAAAAGATTGTTACACAGCAGCCCTACCCTCACCCATTTTATTACGTAGAAAATATCCTAGTGTAAGGCGAGTGTCTTCTCGTATGGAAGCAAACCGGCGTGATAGATTAACCTCAAGGTTGCCTATGTTAAGGCCTCCACACAATGATGGAGGGCCTGGTGCTGTAAGGGCCGAGGTTAGGGGTTCCTATAATGGTGAGATTAAGACGAACATTTATTCTGTGATGGATTCGCCGATAATTGCATCTTCTAAGATGGTTTATGTCTTGGCGAATAGGTTTCTAACAGGAAATACATCTTTAGGTGTTAATGGTGTTGCTATGTGCAATGACTCTAAAGGGTTGATTAAGGATCTTATTGCTTTAGATATAAAAGTATCTATATTTGGCTCCTAGGTCGTTGGAATCAAATCAATTTTAAGTGCTTAAGACTCTGCTCTGGGTGGTCGTTATATACGATAAGGAAATTTCTAAATATTTTTTCTAAAGTTTTTTTGATTTTGTGCCGAGAACTTCTTTTGTATAACAAATTATTATCTAAAGGGTGAACAATGAAAGCAGAAGAATTAAAAGAAGTTAATGCAAGGATCGAAGCTAATGTGAATTTAGTTAATCATGTAGTCTTTCAAGTAGCTGTTCATTTTCCTCGTCACGTTGATCGTGAAGAACTAGCTCGTGCCGGAGCTCTTGGGTTGGTTGAAGCATCTAGACGCTTTGATGCAAGTCGAGGTGTACCATTTGAACGTTTCGCTGCTCAAAGAGTTAGAGGAGCTATCTTAGATTCTGTTAGGGCTGCTGACTGGGCTCCTAGATCTGTCAGGCTTCTGGCTCGACGTATGGAAGCAGCTGAACAAGAACTAGCAACTAAGTTGGGTAGAGTCCCTGATGCTGTGGAAATGGCTGATGCTATGGGTGTTACTGGGAAAGAGTTAGCCAAAATTCAGGATCGGCTTTTCAGGTCTGTGGTATTGGCTCTTGATCATGAAACCAATGACAGCTCTGATGAGGATCTTACTTTGGTTGATCTTTTGTCTGATCCTAAAGCTATTGATCCTTTGGAGGAGCTTGAGGGTCGTGAAGTTCATGCTTATTTGCGTGACGCTGTTAAACTTCTTCCTGATCGTCAACGTTTAGTAATTATTGGTTACTTTCTTGAAGGTAAAACTTCGCAACAACTTGCCGAGTTTTTAGATGTCACTGAGTCTCGTGTTTCTCAGCTTAGAAGTGAGGCTTTAAAGAGTCTTAAGCTTGGTATTGAGTCTCAGTATACAGAAGTTGAAGATGAACTTCCTGTTGGTAAAGCGGCTAAGCGTAGGGCAGCTTTTTCTGAAGATATTGGTTTAGCGTCTGATTGGCAGAATCGTTTAGATTCTTGGGATGACAAGTATCAGATCCCTGAAGAACCGTTTATTCCTCAGAAGAGAAGAATGGCTAAGTCAAAATAATTTAATACAAAAGTTTTCCTGGGTAGGAAAAAGTAAGCAAGTTTTAAGCACCGGCGGGTGCTTGCTTTATTTTTAAGGGTATGGCAACCTTTGGGTTGCTTGCGGCAACGTTCGTTGCCGATGGATTGTGTAAAAGTGGCAACCTTACGGTTGCGTTTAGCGTTCTTCTTTGAAAATTACGTGTTTGCGAACTATTGGATCGTATTTTCTTAGTTCGATTCTTTCACGTGTGTTTACTTTATTTTTTGTTGTTACATATAAGAACCCAGTACCTGCGGTAGAACGCATTTTAATTACTGGTCGTTTGTCGCTTGTTTTGCCCATTAGACTTTTTCTCCACGCTTACGGAGGTCAGATAACACAGACTCAATACCGTTTTTGTTTATTGTTTTAATACCTTTTGCACTAACAGTAAGGCTTACCCAACGTTTTTCAGATGGTACCCAAAAACGTTGTCTTTGAATGTTTGGATTCCAACGACGTTTTGTTGTGCGATGCGAGTGGGATACGTTGTTACCGAAAGAAGGTTTACGTCCGGTGACTTGGCATATATTTGACATGTTTTCTCCAATCACCATTTCTCTTGGCTCTCGTACTTGAACTTCATTATTCTAGCTGTGTATTTATAGTATTTACTACGCATAGACCTATATCATTTGAAGTTTTTTATCTATATTTTGTTCATTTCGAGCGAATTTATGAATCACATATATGTAGTTTAAGTTGTTTTGAAAGGCATTGTCTTATTAAATGATCCATATAGGATTTGTTAGTTAGGGCTTTGATTAGGCGTTCAGTTCGTTAAGGTTTGTTATTCCTAAACTTCAAAGTATTTTCTGTAGTCAACTTCTGTAGTGCTTAGTTTGATAAGTATTCCGTAGAATTCGTCTGGGTTATTGAGAAAATCGATCGAGTTTAAGGCTTGGTCTTGGCCTGCGGTTTCAACTCTGAGTGTTGCATAGTCAAGGACTTCAGCCAAAACAGATTTTTTAAGTGAAATGTCTGTGACTCTTGACAGTGGCATTGTTGAAATTGATGATTTAAACAGACCTTCTGATGCTATTACACGTCTGTTTGTTATGTAGCGTCTGTGATAGAAAGCCCATAATGCAAATTCTGTTATGAATCTCATCGATATTATGCAGATCCCTAGTATTGCTGTTGCTGGGGTTCCTGCAGAAGTTATGAATAATGCAAGGATCGCAATGGCAGCGTATACCTGAAACTTTTTCCAGTTTCGAGATCGCAAGTATGAAAATGTTGCTATGAATGTGGCGATTGTGACTAATACGCCAGTACTGGTTGTGGGTGTTGTGCCTGTTACTAATATTGTGACTGTGAATAGCATCGCAGCGGTTTCATATGCTGGCCTTATTAGTGACGCCCAGTGTTTGCGTTGGCAGTATAGGATTACTTCATCCTCAATCAGGATACCTTCGTGGGCGAGAGGCTTCAGTAAAGTAGAGAAGCCTCCTGATCGTTTAGGTATGTGAGTAGCCGCCATAGCTACTAGTTAGAAGCTGGACCGAAGTCGTCTTGTACGTTTAGTCCACCAAATTCAAGCGTTGTAACCGTTGTAGTATCAACTTCTGGCACTATTAATTGGGGAGCTTCCGCACTTCCGGCTGCGTTTTGGAAGAACGTTACAATTCCTGACACGAGTCGGCCTAATAAGCCTAGGAATGATCCTGCAAATGCGCCAGCTCCAGCTGGGTCTGCATAAATTAGAAACAACACAAACAGTAAGGCAAGTGTGTACATCCATTGTTTTGGCATAATAGCCTCCTTAGTCGAACCCAAATAGGCCCTTCTAAAAGTCAGCTCCACCCGACTTTTAGATAATACCTCTTATTTATTCATAAGTCGACGTTTTTCTATATTTTTCAAGTTATATGTCTTATTTAATGTTGAACTAGATTTTTGTTGAAACAGAATTGGGTTTGATTAGGTATAATTAAATTATTAATTAAGGCGGTAAATTTAATGGTAAATGGGAGTTTTTTACAGAAAGCGGCTCTTAGAGCTCCAGATGTCAAAAATGTTGGAGCTGCATTAGTAATTTTATTAGCGGCTGCAGGGTGTGCTTCAAGCCAGCCGGAATCTACCACTAGCCCTCAGCCAGCAACAGATCCAACTATTACTCCTACAACTATTGTTGAAGATCAGCCAATGGCAGAAGCTGCCCAACCTTCAGCTGAAGATAATCCAGCTCCTACAGCAACTACATTTCCTGAAACTGCACCAACAGTTAATCCATCTTCTTCTGAAATTCCTGATGAAAATCAAGGTAATTTACTATCAGAGATATCACAGGAAGAATTGGATATAACAGCTCAAGCTGCCTTGAATGGTCTGGGTGTAGTTTCGTTTGAATCTTTTGACGGAGGTTCTGAGTACTTTACAGATGGTCGTACGGTTGTTAATGGAGAGACTGGTGAAATAGAACTCACAGACGATCAAGCAATACTTGATGCATCAACAAATAGACTTTTTCGTGAGGCTGGCTCGGCGGGTGCAACTGTTCGAGAACACAACACTGACTACGGTTTAAACAGAGGTACCAATATGCACCTCAATGATGCAAGAAATGCAGAAATAGCTAACGGTGCTTTGATCATAACATCTGAGGAAGCACAAGCCGATAGCCCGCCTAAAACTGCTACCGTAAAAACTAACCAACACGAGTATCTTCCTGGCGATACCATGAATTTTACGGTTAGCTATGATCCTATTAATCCCGAAGATCAAGATGGTCAGTTATTGAGTGTATGGGTGGTTTTTGGTAACGAATGGCCTAAAACCGGTGAGTTTGATTGTTTTGAAATAAACACTTCAGTGGATCCATCAAGATTAATTTTCTCAGTTCATTATGAAAATGAACAAGGTAAAAAAGAAAAATTTTCCACTGAAGCATGGCTAACTAAAGATGGGGTTAAAATATTAGAGCTAGGGGAAGAAGAACCTTCAGAAGATCAGAAAGTAAAGTTTTCTGATTTGGATGAGTTGGAAATTAACTGCCATTACATGACGCCTGACCCAGAATCAGGCAAACCAGTTATGAGGATTGAAGTTAAACAAGATTGGGTTGATGGGGCTGAACCTGGTTGGGTGGAAGTCTTTAATAAAGATCCAGAGGAATTAAATCTTTTTCAACTCCCTGATGGGGAGTTTACGAATAGAGGTTTAACTACTTCTAATGGTCAGCTTCGTTTTACTTCCTATATCCAAGATCCTGATCACCCGACAGCGAACGTAGGGGAATTTAATGGTTCGGCAAGATTTTCGATTGGCAGGGTAGTTATTCTTAGACCTCTAGAGAATCTATCAAATGACCTTACTCCTGCAGGTTTAGCTCTGGTAGCAAGACAAGCTTGGAGAAGAAAAATGTTAAATGGTCACCGATCTGCTGGTCAGAATAGAATTCGCCCTGCAGGGCATGATTTAACCGAGAAAAGCCGCAGATCACTAGCTGGCAGACGCAGATAATTTTGTATTTTAAATAGGCTTAGAAATTGCGCACTTGCAGGGACTCGAACCCCGAACCTTCTGATCCGTAATCAGATGCTCTATCCAATTGAGCTACAAGTGCAAGTTGACAATTGTACTGGTTTTTTGGGCTCTGTTGCACATAAAACATACAGCTTCTGTTACAAAAGTCGCACCTGGGCATCTATTTGGCTATGGTTGAGGTTGTGCTATATGGTTTAATTGCAGTGTCGGGTCTAGCTTTAGGGCTAATATTATTGGTTTTTAAATCAAAACAAGATTTACAGGCTTTGAAAGCCAAGTCGCGTTCTGTTGAAGAAAAAAATGAATCATTGACAGAAAACCTAGCTATACAAGTTGCTGCGTTAGATAAAGTAAATACAAAAGCTTCAGCTCTTGAAACTGAGCTTTCTAAAACAAAAGCAAAAGCAGCTACCTTGAATTCTGACTTAGGAAAAGCAACAGAATCTTTAGAACAAAAAACTGTTGAAGCAACTGGACTGTTCAAAGATAAAGAAGAACTCGCCGAGCAGCTTCTGGTTGCAGAAAGAAAAATTGTTGATCTAGCTGCCCGTCCTGATGTTGTATTAAATGAAATGGCAGTAAATAACTCTAATAACGCAACAGCATTATGGAAGCTAGAGCTTCTACGAAGCGAACGCGCTTGGCGCAATAGTGTAGCTACAAACCCAGTAACCGATGAAAGCCCTTTTGCAAAGTCTGAAGACCCTGTGCGGTTGGCTATTGAAACAGATGCTGCAGCTTTGCGTGAAGATGTGGGGGCGTATGTGACAATTGACTGGAAAGCAAAAGTGGTGAAAGATCCAGCACGTAGCCATCTGATTGTGCGTGTGGCTCAAGAGCTTTTGGCAGCTGCAGCGAGAACTTCTGGCCCTTCAACCCTTGTAGTGTCAGGTTCGAAAGATTTGAAGATGAAGTTCGAGCAGTTAGATGATTCTGCTGAAGAAATAAATCTTATTGCTCCAAGGTTTGATAGTGAAGTAATTGATATAACAGACAAAGATGGCATAACAGTTACTGTTAAGGCATAACCTATATTTCAAACTCTTCTTTGTAATCTTGCAAAGATGCTGTGACGATTTCTTTGGCTCTGTCTGCTCCGTATGTTCCTAGTATTTTGATTGGGTTCTCTTCACCCGTTGTGCTTTGTTTATATGTGGCAAAGTAATGGATAAGTCTGTTAACAACGGCTTCTGGTAGTTGGCTAAGATTTTTTGCGTATTCGAATACAGGGTCTGATGCTAGGAGTGCAACAATTTTATCGTCTGCTTCGCCTCCATCTAGGAGCTGAATTCCTCCAACTACTCGTGCTGGCACAATAACTTCTGCTCGGTTAATATTTTGTTGACTAAAAACACAAATGTCTAAAGGGTCTTTATCGCCCTGGTCGGCTTCTTCGGTAAATTTTGCGACACGTTTATCGCAGTAAGTTTGTGGAATGAATCCGTAAAGAGTTGGAGGCAGAGCCGATGAGCCTTGTGGTCTGTCAACTCTCAGATAACCCGATTTTTTATCTATCTCATACTTAACTGCATCGAATGGTGTTATTTCAATGTAGGCATCGACGGTATTTGGTGCGTCTTTCCCAGCTGTTAAACCATGCCATGGGTGGGCTCTGAAAGTATCAAACATTTTAGACATAGGCTCTTTAGTGTAGAAGAAAAATATTAGTTATGGTTTTTGTATATTTGCACGTAAGGCTGGTTTTGTCTAAGACGTTATCGGTTTAGCCACCAGAGCGATAGTTGGAGTGTTGTTGCTATTGCGACCCAAGCTAAATACGGAATGTATAAGATGGCTAGCCATTTGTTTTGTGGCCAAAGTACAGCTATTGCCCAAATGAGTGTGCCGAGTACAAGAAGAATAATCAATGATATAAGAGCGTTGTTTTTTGTTGTTATTTGGATTGGAGTGAATGCTATGTTGAACCCCAGGTTTATCCAGACAGCTAGCGCTACAGATAACGGTATTTTGTTATTAAAATATTTTATGGTTACATAGGCTGTGACAAATAAAATAATCGGGTAAAGTAGTGTCCATACTCTCCCGATAGTTTGAGCGCTGGGTGCCCAGCCTGGCTGGTTGAGAGAACTATACCATTCGCTAAGATCCATACTTGCAGTCTAAGACAGTTGAATTAAATTATAAGCCATTAGGTTCCTGAACCCTATTGGCTTATAAGATCAAGATCATTAGAAGAATCATTTTTGACTTTGTTGTTGTGCT
>ENA-ORXT01004988-ORXT01004988.1-marine-metagenome-genome-assembly--contig:-NODE-4988-length-13311-cov-4.483981_pt1 | contig 13311 bp, 13 predicted proteins | sample MGYA00237868_ERZ511482 | MGnify/ENA metagenome assembly ERZ511482 | reverse complement strand
TATATCGAGGAGCCAATGGCGGCGACCGGAACCGATGGCATCGCCCCGCCCATGGGTCAGGGTCCCGTCGCCACTGTCGTCGACCCTTCGGTAGCGGAAGCGCCAGCGGTCAGCACGCAGGCCACACAGGCACAGGCACCGCAGCCGATGGCGGCACGGTCAGGACTAAACCTGATTCGCCGTGTCGCCGACAGCCTCGGGGGCCGCTCGTCCTCAGCCGTCGAAACTCCCGCTGCAAAGCCTCCGTTCAAGGGTGACAGCATCGACGGGGACGGCTCGCCGGACGATGATGCATTGCAGATTCCCGCCTTCCTTCGGCGGCAGGCGAACTGAATCACCCCGAATCACCCCGCTTCGTGATCACCCGGGTTCGACCGTTTTCAGGGTCGAATTTCGATCGGAGCGGGATTCGATCCGCGATGTCGTCGCGTGATGCGGGAAAATCCGGCGGCGAGACGGGAGAAAACCCCGTCCTGCCGCTTTTTATCACGCAACCGAAAGTCGCTTAACGCTTTGTCAACTATCTTTTTCGCGATCCGTTTCTTTGTCGGACGCTGTTGCAATCTGACATAAAGCTTGAATTGTCGTGCCGTGTACTGACTGCTAGATGAAGCTTACAGTCCACGTCCACGAGGTATCTCATGCAGCGCACTCTCGCCCGCAAGGCCCGGCTTTCCGGTGTCGGCGTCCATAGCGGCGCGCCCGCCACGGCAACGATCTTTCCGGCCCCTTGCGACACGGGCGTGCGCTTCGTCCGCATCGATATCGACGGCAACAACCTGATCGACGCCCGTTTCGACGGCGTGACGGACACGACCCTGTGCACCTGCATCGGCAACGACGCGGGGGTGGGGGTGTCGACGATCGAGCATCTGATGGCCGCCCTGGCCGGATGCGGCATCGACAATGCCCTGGTCGAGGTGGACGGACCCGAGGTGCCGATCATGGACGGCAGTTCCAGTCACTTCCTCGCCGCCCTGCTTTCCGCCGGAACCATCGAGCAGGACGAACCGCTGCGCGCGATCCGCATCCTCAAGCCCGTCAGCGTGACGCTGGGCGACAAGACGGCGGAACTGCTGCCCGCCGATCATTTCGAGATCGAGTACGATATCGATTTCGCCGATGCCGCCATCGGCCAGCAGCGCCGGGTCGAGCGGTTCACCGGCGACGCTTTCGTCCGCGACTACGCCGATTCGCGTACCTTCTGCACGCTGGGCGATGTCGAGGCGCTGCGCAAGATCGGGTTCGCCCGGGGCGGCACGCTTCAGAATGCCATCGTCGTCGACAAGGGCCGCGTCCTGAATCGCGAGGGCCTGCGCCACCGCGACGAGTTCGTGCGCCACAAGATGCTCGACGCCGTGGGCGATCTGGCGCTGGCCGGGGTGCCGATCATCGGGCGCTATCGCGGCGTGCGCGCGGGCCACGACATGACCAACCGCCTGCTCCGCGCCCTCTTCGCCGATCCGACCGCGTGGCATTACGAGGAAGTCACCGACCGGGGTCTCGTCGCCCCCGATTACCGGACCAGCCACCCGACCCGCGAACTCGCCTGCGCCTGACCCCCCCCCGCACCGGCACAGGCCGCGACAGGCGACGCGCCGCAGGGACAGAACGAGAAAAGCGGTTCCATAGCGGGGACCGACTGCGCTATGCTCATCCTCATATCGCCGAAGATACCTTTCGCGGGTGTCGCGCAACCGACCATTGGGTGACAGAATGTCCGATACCAGCTTCCGCCGCCTCTCGCGCCCCGCCCTGCTGGCCGCGCTCGCCCTGTCGCTCGGCGGATGCGGCGGCGCGCTGCCCTCCGTGGGATCGCTGTTCTCCGCCCCCGATGCTCCCCTCGAAAGCCGCAATCCGGAAGACATCTTCGCCGATGCCCGGACCAAGCTGAACGGCGGGGAGCCGAAGGCCGCCGCGTTCCTGTTCGACGAGGTCGAGCGGCTGTATCCCTATTCCGACGTCGCGAAGAACGCGATGCTGATGTCCGCCGTCGCCTCCTACGAAGCGAAGGAATACGACCAGGCCGTCCTCGCCGCCGAGCGGTTCATCGGGTTCTACCCCAGCGACGACCAGACCGATTACGCCCGCTACATCGTCGCGCAGAGCTATTACGAGCAGATCGTCGACGTGGGCCGGGACCAGGGCATGACGATCCAGGCGAAGCAGGCCCTCGACGAACTGATCGCCCGCCATCCCGACAGCAAATACGCCAAGGATGCCGAACTGAAGCGCGATACCACGATCGACCAGATCGCGGGCAAGGAGATGACGGTCGGGCGATACTACCTGAAGAACGGCCAGTATATCGGCGCGATCAACCGCTTTCAGGTCGTCGCCAAGGAATACGACACGACCAGCCACGTGGAGGAGGCGCTGCACCGCCTGGTGGAGGCGAATCTCGCCCTCGGTCTGGTGGACGAGGCGAAATCCGCCGCCGCCGTGCTGGGCTTCAACTATCCGGGGTCGGACTGGTACGGTGCCAGCTATGCCCTGCTGACCGGTCAGAACCTGACGGGTGGCCTGTCGCAGGATGCGTGGTACGAGCGGATGTACCGTCAGGTCGTTCGCGGCGACTGGCTCTAGCGTAGGGCCGCGCCATGCTCCGGCGTCTGTCGATTCGCAATATCGTCCTGATCGATGCCCTCGACCTCGATTTCGATGCCGGACTCGGCGCGATGACGGGGGAGACGGGGGCGGGGAAGTCGATCCTGCTCGACGCCCTCGGTGCCGCGCTGGGGGCGCGGGCGAATGCCGATCTGGTGCGCGCGGGGGCCGATAAAGGCTCCGCCACCGCCGAATTCGAACTCGATGATGACCACCCCGCCTGGGGCTGGCTGCGCGAACAGGGCCACGAGATCGAGGATGCGAGCCTGATCGTCCGCCGCGTCATCTCGCGCGAGGGGCGCAGCCGTGCCTTCGTCAACGACCAGCCCGTCGGCGTCGCCACCCTGCGCGAACTCGGCACGCGCCTGATCGAGATCCACGGCCAGTTCGACGACCGCGCCCTGGTCGACCCCGCCGGTCACCGGGGCCTGCTCGACGCCTATGGCGGGTTGCAGCGCGAGCACCGGCAGGTCCACGCCCTCTATACCACGTGGCGCGAGGCGGTCGGGACGCTGGAGAAGACCCGCGCCGAGATCGCCGAGGCCCAGCGCGACGCCGAATTCGTGCGCCATTCGGTCGAGGAACTGACCGAACTCGCCCCCGAGGAGGGCGAGGAGGACGTGCTGGATGCCGAACGCCGCCGGATGCAGCGCGCCGAATCCATCGCCGAGGATGTCAGCAAGGCCATCGCCCAGCTCGGCAATCACGGGGCCGAGGGCGCGATTTCGGATACCCTGCGCCGGATCGAGGTCGCCGCCGGAAAGGCCGACGGCAAGCTGGATGCCGCGCTGGAGACGATCGGGCGGGCGCTGCATACCTGCTCGGATGCCCTGTCCGAAGTCGAGCGCGCGGCGGAGGCGCTGTCCTTCGATCCGCGCCGGCTGGAGCAGGCCGAGGAGCGTCTCTTCGCCCTGCGCGCCCTGGCCCGCAAGCACCGCATCGGCGTGGCGGACCTGCCGAAACTCTCCGCAGGGCTGGGCGAGAAGCTGGCCTTCATCGAACAGGGCGAGGCGAAACTGGCCGAAATGGAGGAGAGCGTCACCGCCGCGCATACGGCATTTCTCGACGCCGCCAAGGGTCTCAGCCGCGCGCGGCACGAGGCGGCGGGCGTGCTCGATAGCCAGGTCGTCGGCGAGTTGGCCCCGCTGAAGCTGGAGCGCGCGATCTTCCGCACGCTGGTCGCGACCGACCCGGACAGGGCCGGACCCGACGGCATCGACCGCATCGCCTTCGAGGTGACGACCAACCCCGGCTCCGCCCCCGGTCCCATCGACAAGATCGCGTCGGGCGGCGAACTCTCGCGCTTTCTGCTCGCGCTGAAGGTGTGCCTCGCCCGGAAAGGCGACGGCAAGACGCTGATCTTCGACGAGATCGACCGGGGTGTGGGCGGAGCCACGGCGGCGGCGATCGGCGCGCGGCTGAAACGGCTGGGCGAGGATACGCAGACCCTCGTCATCACCCACGCCCCGCAGGTCGCGGCGGAGGCGAATCGCCAGTGGCGCATCGAGAAGTCGGTCGAACAGACCGAGGACGGCGAGACGACCCGCACCCGCGTGCTGGAGTTGTCGAAACCCCAGCGGGTCGACGAACTGGCCCGGATGCTGGCGGGCGAATCCGTGACGAAGGCCGCAAAGGATGCGGCCAAGAGCCTGCTCAAGGCGGCGAGTTAGGAGAACACCCATGGCCTTCGATGCCACCATCGCCGCGCTGAAATCCGACTACGGCGACCGCTGCGCCACCTCCGACGCCGTGCGCGATCACCATGCGAACGGCGAGGCGTATCACACCCCCGTGCGCCCCGATGCCGTGCTGTTCCCCGGCTCCACCGCCGAGGTCGCGGCGATCATGCGTACCTGTGCGGCGGGCGGCTGCCCCGTCGTCCCCTACGGCACCGGCACGTCGCTGGAGGGGCATGTGGTGCCCCTGCGCGGGGGTGTCAGCCTCGACATGAGCCGGATGGACGCGATTCTGGCCGTCAATGCGCAGGATCTCGACGCCGTGGTGCAGCCCGGCGTCACCCGCCGCCGCCTGAACGAGGAGTTGCGCGATACCGGCCTGTTCTTCCCCGTCGATCCGGGGGCGGATGCGTCGCTGGGCGGCATGGCGGCGACCCGGGCCTCCGGCACCAATGCCGTCCGCTACGGCACGATGCGCGAGAACGTGCTGGCGGTGGAGGCGGTGATGGCCGACGGGCGGATCGTGCGCGCCGGCACCCGTGCGCGCAAATCCTCCGCCGGGTACGACCTGACCAGGTTGCTCGTGGGGTCCGAGGGGACGCTGGGGATCATCACCGAACTCACCCTGCGCCTCTACGGCCAGCCCGAGGCGGTGGCGTCGGGGGTCTGCACCTTCGATACCGTCGAGGGGGCGGTCGATGCCGTGATCCTGACGATCCAGAGCGGCCTGCCCGTCGCGCGGATCGAGTTTCTGGACGAATTGCAGATCCGGGCCGTGAACGACTACTCGAACCTGTCGCTGGTCGAAAAGCCCACGCTTTTCCTCGAATTCCACGGCACCGATGCCGGCGTGGCCGAACAATCCGAACGCTTCGCCGAGATCGTGGGCGAGTACGGCGGCGGCGCGTTCGACTGGGCGACCCGGGCCGAGGACCGCAACCGCCTGTGGCGCGCCCGGCACGACGCCTATTACGCGGTCAAGGCCCTGCGCCCGGGCTGTCAGGGCTACGTCACCGATGCCTGCGTCCCGATCTCGCGGCTGGCCGAGGCGATCCTGGAGACGAAGAAGGACATCGCGGCCAGCGGCATGCTCGCGCCGGTCGTGGGCCATGTCGGGGACGGCAATTTCCACCTCGCCATCCTGATCGACCCCCGGGACAGGGACGAGTTGCGCGCCGCCGAGGCCCTCGCCCACCGTATCGCCGAGCGCGCGCTGGCCATGGGCGGCACCGTGACGGGCGAGCATGGCGTGGGCATGGGCAAGATGAAATACATGGCGCAGGAGCACGGCGAAGGCTACGAGGTCATGCGCCAGATCAAGCGCGCGCTGGACCCGCAGAACCTGCTCAACCCGGGCAAGATCGTGGATCTGAACTGAGCGAGCGGTATTTTGCGGGGGCGCGGCAGGATTGCCTGCCTTCGCGGACCATGACGAAAGACCGGACCATGATGACCATCCCCCCCCTCGACCGCTCCCCCGAACCCGCCCTGCGCGCCCTGATCGACGGCAAGGCGAAACCCGTCGGCTCGCTCGGGCGGCTGGAGGCGCTCGCGCTCCGGATCGCGCTGGTGCGGGGCGAGGAACGACCCGTGCTGGGCATGGCGCGGTCGGTGATCTTTGCCGGGGATCACGGGCTGACCGCCGAGGGCGTCTCCTCGCACCCGCCGGAGGTCACCGCCGCGATGGTCGGCAACTTCCTCGCCGGGGGGGCGACGATTTCGGCCTTCACGCGGATTTCCGGGGCGGAGTTGCGGGTGGTCGATGCCGGGGTCGCCTCCCCCCTGCCCGCCCATCCGGCCCTGACGAATGCCAGGATCGCCCCCGGCACCCGCAATGCCGCCACCGAACCCGCCATGACGCCCGACCAGTGCGACGCGGCCCTCGCGGCGGGCATCGCCCTGGCCCGCGAGGCGGTGGCGGAGGGCGTCGACATCCTCGCCCCCGGCGAGATGGGTATCGGCAATACCGCCAGCGCCAGCCTCATCGTCCACCGCCTCGCCCCCGCCCCGCTGGAGGACGTGATCGGGCGCGGGGCGGGGCTGGACGACCCGGGGCTGGCCCGCAAGCGCAAGGCCCTCGCCAAGGCCGCCGCCCGCACCGACGTCACCGATCCGCGCGCCGTGCTGGCGCAGTTCGGCGGGTTCGAGATCGTCATGATGGCCGGATTCATGCTGGGCGGGGCCGCCGAGAACCGCCTCGTCATCGTCGACGGCTTCATCGCCGGAGCGGCCGCGCTGGCCGCCTGCCGCATCGCCCCCGCCGCCCGGGAACGCATGATCTTCGCCCATCGCTCCGCCGAACCGGGAGCCAGGGCGATTCTCGACGCGCTCGACGCCGACCCGCTGCTCGATCTGGGCCTGCGCCTCGGCGAAGGGTCCGGCGCGGCGCTGGCCATCCCGCTGGTGCGCGCCGCCGCCGCCATCCTGACGGATCTGGCGGACTATCCCCGATGAAACGCGAGGCGCAGGCGTTCTTCTCGGCCATGCAGTTCCTGACCCGCCTGCCGACCCCCGCCTGGACGGGGTGGGAGGTCGGGCGGCTGGACCGTGCGACCCCGCATTTCACGCTGGTCGGCGGGATCGTCGGGGCGCTCTGCGGCGGCGTGCTGCTGCTCGCCGGCCTGTTCTTCGTGCCGACCGTCGCCGCCCTGCTGGCGCTCGGCACCGGCATCCTGCTGACCGGGGCGCTGCACGAAGACGGCCTTGCCGATTTCGCCGATGCGCTCGGCACCCGCGACCCCGTCCGCGCGCTGGCCATCATGAAGGACAGCCGTATCGGGGCCTTCGGCGTCATCGCCCTGATCGTCGTGCTGCTGCTGAAGGTCACCGCGCTGGCGACGATGCCGCCGCTGTTCGGGGCCGCCGCCCTGATCGGCGCGCACGGTCTCAGCCGCGCCTGGCTCTACCCGACCATCAAGTCCCTGCCCTATGCGCGCGACGAGTCGGAGGCGAAGGTGCCGCCCATCTCGCGCAGCATCGTCGCCGGCGACTGGGTCCGCACGATCCTGTTCGCCGTGCTGACCTTCGCCCCCGTCGTCCTCGTCGCGCTGGAGACGGACCCCCGCCGCCTGACCGGCTGCGCCTTCGCCATCGCCTTCACCGTCGTCGCCATGCTGGCCACCCATGGCGCGATGCGCCGCAAGATCGGCGGCTGGACCGGCGATACCCTGGGCGCGCAGCAGCAACTGACCGAAACCGCCTTCCTGATCGGAGCGAGCGCATGGATGTCCACCTGATCCGCCACCCGCGCACCGTCGCCCCGTCCGGCACCTGCTACGGATCGCTGGATCTGGAGCCGCATCCCGACGACCTCGCCGCCGATGCCGCCCGCCTCGCCCCCGCGATTCCGCCGAACGCGCGCTTCGTCTCCAGCCCGCAGCAGCGCGCGCGCCGATTGGCCGAGGCATTGGCCGGGGGGCCGGTCGCCACCGATCCCCGCCTCGTCGAGATGGATTTCGGCGCGTGGGAGGGGCGGCAATGGTCCGACCTTCCGCGCGGGGAGATCGACGCCTGGGCGGCGGATACCGGCGGCTACACCCCCCCGGGCGGCGAATCGGTCGAGGCCGTGGCCGCGCGGGTGCTGGACTGGTGGCGGGGGGTCGGGATCGAGGATACCCCCCTCGTCGTCGTCGCCCATGGCGGCCCCCTGCGCCTGATCGCCGCGCATATCACCGGCTCGACCCCGGCGAGGAGCATGGCCTTCGAAATCCAGTGGGGCAGCCGCGCCCTGATCTGGCACAATCCGGGGCGCACGGTCCTGGCGGGGTGGAACCTGCGCTGAACCGGGCGGGATCGCGGCTTTCGCATCCTCTTGCGCGGGGGGCGATTCCGTGCCGTTATCGGCGGATGGAAACGCACCCCGCCCCCGCCGCCACGACGGCCCTGCGCCCCCCGTCGGACATCATGCGCCTTGCCCGGATGGGCAGTTCGCACCAGACGCGACTCAGCTTCATGCGCTCGCTGCTGCGCTCGCTGAAGCGCGAGAACTGGCGCTTCGACCGCCCCGTCTGGCAGGTGGACGGGAACGGCGTCGGCCACGCCGTCTATCGCGCCATCGGGCCGAGGCGCACCTATTCGCTGGTCGCCTTCGCCCATGACCTGCCGCCCGAAATGCGCTCCGACCGGGTGATCGCGACGGCGTGGGACGCGACCTTCACCCTGTTCGACGGCACCCCCGATGCCGACGACATCGCCCGCCTGTCGCGCAACGTGCCGAAGCAGGAGGCGGGGCGCATCTCCGACCGCGAACTCTCCCTTTCCCGCGCCAACCGCTCGGTTCGCCTGTGGTCGCATGTGGTCGAGCGGCTGGCGGCGGGCGCGCAGCCCGATGCGGACCAGATCGAGGCCGTCGGCTACCTGATGCGCACCACCGCCGTCTACGGCTCCGGCAAGTTCGGCGCGGCGGACCGGGCGGTGCTGGCCGGGCGCACGGTGATGGGCGCGCCGTTCCATGCCGAGATGCTGGCCGTCTGGCTGATCCGCACCTTCTCACTCGACCTCGTGGAGCATATGGCCCGCATGATGGGCGGCGACCGGGCTGCGCGGATCGAGGCCCCCCTGCGCCGACGTCTCGGCATCGGCAATTCCACCGGCCTGGGCATGGCCCCGTTTCTGGTGAACCACCCCGCCCTGCTGAATGCGTGGATGACCGCCCGCGAAACCGCCATCGCCCGCGTCCGCGCCCTGCCGACCGCCACCCCCGAGGCACAGGCCGTCTTCACCCGCCGCCTGTCGCGCGCGCGGGAGAATGCGGCGGGCTGGACCTCCGAACACCCCGTCCAGATCCCCAGGATCGCGCATCTGCGCGCCGACCTCGCCCGCCTGACCGCCCATGTCGAGACCGGCGCGCTCGACGAGGCCGCGCCGTGGGATGCCCTGATGCACTGGGCCGAAACCGCCCTGTCGCTGGAGGGGCAGGAGCAACTCGCCGCGCTCATCCTCGAACCCCATGGCGCTCTCGTCGACGATCTCGTCCCCGGGATGGCGACCGACGAGACCGCGTGCTTTCCCATCGACGGCACCATGACGGTCACCTATCTGCGCGCCCTGATCGCCCGCGACTACGCCTGGGCCACCGCCCTCGACCATGCCCCCGCCGACCGCTGCGCGCGGTTCTGGTACGTATCGGAGGAGAAACTCGAACCCCGCCTCGGCCAGCGGCATGCCGAACCGGGGGCGGAGCGCGAGGAGCCGCTCGACATCTCCCGCGCCGTCTGCGCCCTCGACACCGCGCTGGCGGCGGAAGACGACGGCACGCTCCTCGCCGATTTCCTGCTGCGCCACCCCGCGCACCGGCATATCGTGCGCCGCGTCCAGATCGCCGCGCACCGCCCCTATTCGGAAATCCGCGAGAACCTGATCGACGCCGACATGCTGCCCATCGACATGCTGCGCTGCAAGCTGGCGTTCTTCGGGGCCAGCCGGTTCGACCCGCGCTCCGACCGCTGGGTCCGCATCTGCCTCTACCGCAACGCGCCCTTCCCCGATGACCTCGCGGATGCGCCCGAAGACGATTGGGCCTGACCATGCCGACCCTGACCCTCGCCGAGATCGACGCGACCGCGCGCAAGGCCGCCCGGGGATGCGGCTGCCCCTGGGGCCTGGCCGAGGAGGCGGGAAAGTCCGCGCGCTGGCTCGCCTCGCACGGTTTGCCGGGGCCGGAGGCGCTCGCCGCCCTGCTCGCGGACCGGGACGGATGCTGCACCGGAGGCGGGCCGCCCTGCGCCCTCGTCCTCGCCGCGACCCTGGCGGATCGCGCGCCCCTGATCGGCTCCGAGACGGTGGAGGACGGCGGTACCCCGCTCCTGATCCTCGCCCAGATGGGCCGCACCGCCGACGCCTCGGGCCGCGCCTATGCACTGGACTGGCCCGGCGGCGGCGCGACCGTGGCCCGGCACGGCCTCACGATACGCGGCGGGGAACAAACCGGCCCCATAACCTGCACGGCTGTCGATCCCCCCGACACCGGCACCCCGCCCTCCCCCGCCTCCCGCCGGGTGGACGAGGGCGCGTGGACCGCCCTGACGCGCCTGTCGCACCGCATCCTGGTCCCCGCGACCGAGGCATCGCGCGCAGGTGCGGGGGCCGGAACGAACGACGCGGATTAATTCTCGAATCGCATGCAATCTATCGTTGACACATCATACGAACCAAAATAGAACGAAATGCGATTACATAACCCTTATCGAGAACAAGCCGTATCTTGAGGTGGAACCCAGGGGGAACCGCCCGGGGTGACAGTATCAGAGTACACGGCTCCAGAACCCGGGAGAGGACCGACATGCTGACCAAAAAGCAGCACCAGCTTCTGACTTTCATCGACCAGCATATCAGCGAAAAGGGGATATCCCCGTCATTCGACGAGATGAAGGAAGCGCTGGACCTCAAATCCAAATCCGGTATCCACCGCCTGATCAGTGCGCTGGAGGAGCGCGGCTTCCTGCGCCGCCTGCGCCACCGCGCCCGTGCACTGGAGGTGCTGAAACGCCCCGAGGAAATGTCGAAGGCGAACGCGATGCCCTTCCGCCCGCGCGTCATCGAGGGCGGTCGGCGGCAGGAAGATCCCCGCGCGACCACGCCCGTGCCGGTCGGCGTCCGGGAAATCCCCAAACTCAGCAAGATCGCCACTGCGCCAAAAAATAGGGCAGTTTTCAAGCGCATCTGATCAGTTTAAGATAATTGAAAACTCTGGCCCAGTGACGGAATCTCCACCTGACCAAAACCATGTTTGCCCATAAGCTCCCGAAATGCCATTTGTGTATCATATTCTCCATGTACCAAAAAGAGATTTTTAAGTTTCTTTTGGTTCTTTATGAAATCCAGCATCTCGTGTCGATCACCGTGAGCCGAAAGAGAATCGATGCGCTCTACTTGCGCACGGACCTGCTTTCGCTCGCCAAAAAGCTTGATGTCTTCGATGCCATTGAGCAGCATGCCTCCGGGAGTCGACGGAGAGCAGTAACCCACAATCAAAAATGTGCTCGCAGGATTTTCAATATTATTAAATAAATGGTGTTTCACCCTGCCAGCATTCATCATTCCAGATGAGCTAATGATGATGCAAGGTTCTGGCGAGTTATTTAGTTCCTTCGAGACCTCTACCGAACGCACATAGGTGAGATTATTGAATCCAAAGGGATTGGGATCAATCAATAAATATTCATTTAGATCCGAATCGTAGCATTCGGGATGTGATCCAAATATTTGAGTGGCATTTACTGCCAGCGGGCTATCGACATACACCGGAATGCGCGGTAGTCTTCCCGCGGTCTCAAGTTGATCCATGAGATAAACCAACTCTTGTGTACGGCCCACGCTGAATGCAGGGATAATCAGTTTACCACGTTTTTCTCGACAGGTATGATCGATGACCTGCAATAATTTATCTACTGATTGGGGCATGCCTTCATGGTCACGATCCCCATAGGTAGACTCGCAAATCAGATAGTCTACTTCCGGCATGGGTTGTGGATCTCGCAGTATCGGTCGGTTGGGACGGCCTATATCGCCGGTAAATCCAATCATTTTCTCTTTGCCCCCTTCCTTTATTTTGAGAGTGACACTTGCACTGCCTAAAATGTGTCCTTGATCTTTAAAGCAGACTTCAACACCTTCTCTAATTTGAAACCAACTGTTATAACCATGTCCAACAAATAAATCCATAGCAGGAGCCACATCTGCACTTTCGTAGAGAGGTATTCTAAAGTCTTTATTTTTCTTTTTAAATTGCTCTAGACTTTTCTTCATGTGATAAGCGAGATACTTATCAGATGCGGGGTCCCAGACTTCATAGTCTACTCCATTGAGCAATCCGATCATCTTGTGCGACTCATGCTGAAATATCCACTCCAGTCCTTGCGATGTAGCAGGGAGCTCCTCTAGGTAGCCTGGACTTACGGTATTGACTTTATCAGAGCAGCGGAGAGCACTTGCTAGGCTGTCTATCGCATCGTCCCACTCTAGGAGTCCACTTTGCCAAGTGTCGAAGTGTGGCAAGAGAGACATTTCAGACCAGCTCAGACGACCGCGATGGAGTGCATTGTGAATGGTGAAGAACACGCTTTTGGCCGAAAGGCCCTTATAAGCATATGCATGTCTCATCAAGAATGGCATCAGGCCTGTCATATGATCATGACTGTGAAGTAGATCATATCGATCAGGTTCACTATTCCACCACTGAAGGATGGCACGCTGAAAACTGATATTACGCAAGGGCTCGTCGCGATAGCCCTCACCATTACTGTCCAGATATACGCTTGGTCGATCAAAGAGACCTGGAAGATCGATGGCGATTAATTCAAATCCTAGTATCTCTGGTGCGTACCTTATCACTCTGAATGGATGGACGGTGTGCGGATACTGCAAGTATCCCTCATGGATAAGTTGATGCTCGTGATCATAGAACCACGGCAAATCATATCTCGGCATCACCACGCTAGGAATCACTCCGCAGCGCGTGAGGTACTTAGGTAATGCACCCACGACGTCTGCCATGCCGCCAACCTTGGCGACGGGGTAGCACTCTGAGCATGCCATTAATATGCGTGGAGTAGTCTGCGTCATGCTTTTTTCAGGATTACTGCCCCTAGAGGCGGTACGGTGAGTGATAGGGTGTAGGCTTTACCGTGCTTCTCACCCTTCTTACTTTTCAGTGAAGAGTTACTCATGCCAGAGCCCCAGTACTTTTCTTCATCACTGCTGAGCAATTCTCGATAAACACCATTTTGGTTTACGCCGATCTCATAGTCTGTAAGTATCTGCGGTGTGAAGTTCATGACTGTAACGATGTCCTTTTTACCAGCACGTCGGATATAGGCTAGTACACAGTTCTCCGTGTCGCCATGATCGATCCACTCAAAACCTTCTTGGTAAAAGTCATTTTGGTGAAGTGCTTTTTCTTTTTTGTAGAGGTGATTGAGATCTCGTACGAGCTCCTGTATGCCAGCATGATTAGGATGTTCGAGTACAGGCCATTCTAGCTGGCTATTGACATTCCACTCGCTGACTTGGCCTATTTCTGCTCCCATAA
>ENA-ORXT01004987-ORXT01004987.1-marine-metagenome-genome-assembly--contig:-NODE-4987-length-13313-cov-5.405938_pt1 | contig 13313 bp, 10 predicted proteins | sample MGYA00237868_ERZ511482 | MGnify/ENA metagenome assembly ERZ511482 | reverse complement strand
CAACAGTGTGGCCCCAGTCCATCGCAATTACTCAAGAGGTGTCAATCCAATCGAGCGTGGGGTTCTGCAACAGTCTCGTCAGAGCGTGGAAGCGTAGTCTTTCGTCCGCACCTCCTCAACGAGGCAACGCCTCCACGCTCTCACGAGCGCGGCTACCTTCGGCCATTTTCTCCCCCCTAATCTAACGGTTCAACCACCAGAAACCTGCGTTGAGATAGGTCGCGAAGGTGACCCAGCACAGGTAGGGCACGAACAGAAGACCCGCCGTCCGGTGGACTCGGAAATTGCTTCTCATCGTGGCCACAATGGCAAGCCAAAGCAGGACGATGACGCACAGGGCCAACAACAGCCTCTCGCTGCCGAAGAACACCGGGGACCAGAGATAGTTGAGCGCGAGCTGGATGAAGAACAGAATCAGCGCGGTCGAGCGCACAGGGTGCTCCTTCTGTTTCCACACCAACCAGGCAGCGACGGCCATCGCCGTGTAGAGCAGCGTCCAAGCGGGGCCAAACAGCCAGCCGGGAGGAGTGAGCGGCGGCTTGGTGAGGCTGTCGTACCAGTCGTTGGGCGGCCAGAATGAACCGACGGCCACTGCACCAAAAGAGAGAAGAAGGAACCCGACCAGGACGAGGCCCGAGTAAACCTGAGGGTTCATCGTTGAACGTGAAGAAAGCGGTTCTTCACCCAGCTGAGGCCGAAGTAGAGAATGATCACCGTGATGTCGACGTTCCCCACGGCTGGGATCACCGAGCGAAGCGGAGCAAGGACAGGGTTCGTAATCTTCTGGAGAATCTCCCCGATCGCACTGTTCCGCAGCGGCGGGATCCAGGACACGACGACGTAGGCGATCAGGATTCCGAGTACGATATTGATGACGAGTCGGAGTGTTTTCTTGATTTCGGGAGTCATGTGGAAGCAACGCTCGCGTAGCGAAGGGTGACCCGCGAGCGAATTCAGGCTGGCGCTACTTTGATTGGACCTCCTGAGCCTTCTCCCGATCGCGGGCACTCGGCGTTTTCTTCACGGGCGGGGCCGCGGCGATGAGTTCCTCCCCTCGACTCCTCCAGGCAGCAGCCATCTCCCTGACCCGCTCGGGGTACTCTCCTGCGACGTTCCTGGTCTCGGCTCGGTCGGTGGCGAGGTCATAGAGTTCCCATTCTTCGCCTTTGACGGAAACCAGCTTCCAGTCTTCTACCCTCAAGGCACGGTGACCGTCATGGCACCACCACAGTTCGTCGTGGAGGGGATTGCCATCCTTGGCAAAGACCGGGACGATGCTGTGGCCTGGCAGAGAATGCGCGGGTTTCGCGCCTCGAGGAGGGGAGACACCTGCCACTTCGAGGACGGTGGGCGCAAAGTCGATGACGTGCCCGGGCGTAGAGCGCAGTTCCCCGCGCGCCGTGATTCCTTTGGGCCAGTGAGCGATGAAGGGGGTGGCGATGCCACCTTCGTGGGTCCAGGTCTTGTGCTTGCGGAAGGGCGTGTTGGCCGCGGTGGACCAACCAGGGCCAAGGCAAAGATGCGAGGCTGCCGAGCCCATCGGGGCGGAGGGGTCGTGACCGTCGGCGCGGACCATGATCTCGGCACTCGCCCCGTTGTCGGACAGAAAGATCACCAGGGTGTCTTCGAAAGCGTTCATGGCGCGGATCTGATCCAGGACACGGCCGACGTTCTGATCCATGCTGTCGATCATGGCGGCGTGAATGGCCATCTTGGTGGCCTGAAACCTCTTCTGTGCCGGAGTGAGACTGTTCCAGGCAACGGGCCGGTTGACCTCGTCGGAGCCGAGGATCTCCAGATCAACGGGGAAGTGATAGGGTGGCCCAAGCTCCGGCTCGACCTTCGATGGCCTCTCGGCGGCAAGTCCGAGATCGGCCATGCGTTTCCAGCGTTCGGCGCGGATCTCTTCCCAGCCGCCGTCGTAGCGGCCCTCGTATTTGGCGATGTCCTCGGGCTTGGCGTGGAGCGGAAAGTGCGGCGCGGCGAAGGCGAGGAAAAGAAAAAAGGGGGCGTCGGCGTGCTGGGCGGCGTGCTGCTGGAGAAACTCGACACTGTAGTCACCGAGCGAGTCGGTGGCGTAGAAGCCGGTACCCGGCTCGACCCTGGGAAGCGGGTGATCATCGAGAAAGCGGATAGCCGGACTGAAGAACCGATGCTGGTCCTTCATGTAATAGGAGCGATCGAAGCCCTCGGCGACGGGTTCGCCGTCAAGGTGCCACTTACCGACGTGGTAGGAACGGTAGCCGACCGTTCGCAGCACTTTGGGAAGGATGGGTGCCCAGCCGGGCCGTTGCCCGCGACCGCCGCCCGAGTAGCCAAGCTGCGGGATCGAGTCGCGCCCGACCTGCTGCGGATAGAAACCGGTCTGAAGCGAAGTCCGCGTCGGCCAGCAGCGTCCGGTGTTGTAGAACTGTGTAAAACGAAGCCCACCCGAGGCAAGCGCATCGAGGTGGGGCGTGGCGATCTCGCTCCCGTAGCAGCCAAGGTCGGAGAACCCGAGGTCGTCCGCTAGGATGAGGACGAGGTTCGGGCGGTCTGCGGCTCTCCCGGGCCCGGCTCCAAGCGCGAAAAAGGCGGCCGCGAGGAGGACGAGCAATGGAGAGCACATGAGTGGGCTACTTCTTCGGGCCGTTCTTCGCCTTGGCACGTCGCTCGAGCTCTTCAGTCCGGCGCTGGAGAAATTCCGCGCTGATCTGCACCGCCTTGGCACGATCGTCGGCATCGTAATCCCAGAATTCCTGAAGGATCGCCTCGGTCTTGGGGAAGTCTTCCCCGGTGTCACCCACCGTCTTGCGGAGCTCGGCAAGCTGCGTCTTCAGTTCAGCGACGAGCGGGGCGTACTCGGGATTGTCGTACTGGTTCTTCGTCTCGTGCGGATCGCTGCGCAGGTCGTACAATTCCCATCCGGGAGGGGTCTGATTGTCGCCTTCGTAGCTGGCTCCGTAGTAGTAGATCAGCTTGTGCGTCTTGGTGCGGATCCCGACGTGACCGGGGTTGTCGTGATGCGCCATGTGCATCCAGTAACGATAGTAGGCGGCCTGCTTCCAGCCCTTTGGCTCGGTGCCGGTTTCACAGATCGACTTGAAGCTTCGCCCCTGCATGTACTCAGGGGTCGCCACTCCTGCGAAGTCCAGCATGGTCGGGGCAAAGTCGACGTTCTCGATGATGGCATCGGTGCGCGTGCCCGCCTTGATGCCCTTCGGCCAGCGCACGATGAAGGGCATGCGCTGGCTCTCCTCGTACATCCACCGCTTGTCCTGGTAGTCGTGTTCTCCAAGCATGAAGCCCTGGTCCGAGCTGTAGATGATGATGGTGTTGTCGTACTGACCGGTCTCGCGCAGATGAGTGAAAAGCCGGGCGAGGTTGTCGTCGATGCCCTTCACGCAGCGCAGGTACTTCTTGAGGTAGACGTTGTACGCCATCTTCTTGAGCTCATCGTCGCTGAACTTCGTGGGGTCGAAGTTCTCCGGGTACTCCTCGGGAAACTCTTTCGGCAGATCGACGTGATAGGAGCGGCGGGGATTGCGCGGCCCGATCGAGGTGCCGATGTGCCGAACGAGTTCGTCGTTGTGACCGCGGGTCGCGATGGAGCCGAACTCCGGGGCGTGGGAGTCCCACAGCGAAGCGGGCTCGGGAATATCGATGTCGGCAAGGTAGCTCTGGTAACGAAGCGCATTCTCAAAGTAGTCGTGCGGCGCCTTGAAGTGGTGCATGAGGAAGAAGGGCTGCTTCTGATCCCAGCCCTCCTTGAGCCACTCGAGTCCCTGATCGGTGATGGCGTCGGAGGAATGCTTGCCCTCGAACTTGATGACGTTCTTGGTCCAGGGCTGCTCGCCGCGGATCCGGAACTCAGGGTCGAAATAGGTCCCCTGCCCTGCGAGCACGGAATAGAAGTCGAAGGCACCCGGCTCGTCCTTGAGATGCCATTTGCCGATCATGGCGGTGTGGTATCCCGCCTTCTTCATCTCGATGGGCAGGTACTGATGCTCGGCGTCAACCGCCCCGCTGAGGTCGTAGGCGCCGTTCGTGTGAGGGTACTGGCCCGTGATCACACAGGCGCGGCTCGGAGAGCAGATCGAGTTGGTGCTGAACGCATTCTCGAACACCATGCCCTCGGCGGCGAGGCGATCGAGCGTGGGGGTCGGATTGAGCGCGGCCAAGCGACCGCCGTACGCGCCGATGGCGTGGGCCGCATGATCGTCCGACATGATATAGAGAATATTCGGCTTGTCGGGCGCGGCCTGAAGAGAAAGCGAGACCGCGAGGGCCAGGAAGAGTGAGGCAGTGAAACGCATGGTTAGAAAAGGTCGGGGACGCGATTTGTTAGCAGAGTTTCCCATCGACGAGGCGCGTGATACCCATGGGGTTGGATTCCTGGAGCTCCGCTGGGAGCGCGGAAGCCGGAAAGCCCTGGTAGCAGAACGGACGGGTGAACTTGAGAATGGTGCGAGTGCCGATCGAGGTGAAATGACTGTGCGTGGAAGCCGGGTATGGACCGCCGTGATGCATGGCCGGGCAGACCTCGATGCCGGTGGGGAACCCGTTGAACAGGAGACGCCCGACCTTCTCCTCGAGAAGCGCCACGAGATCAGCGTGAGATTCAAGATCCGCTTCGGTGCCGTGGATGGTCGCGGTGAGACTTCCGGTCATCTGCCGCGCGTACTCAAGCAGGTCTTCCGCACAGGAACAGTTCACGAGAGTCGACGCTGGCCCGAAGACTTCCTCCTCGAGAGTCGGGTCCGCCAGGAGGGTGGCCGCAGTCGTGCGGAACACCGCGCAGGCCGCCTGCGCCTGCGAGGCATCTGCATCTGACTTGGAGGTGGCAAGTGACTCGACGCCCTTGCTGGAACGGATCCGCTCGACTCCAGAGACATAACCTTGATGGATGCCCGCGTGGAGCATCGTGGCGGGCACGGCGGCCGTCACGAGCTCGGAGGTCTTCTCCTCGAACGACTGAAAATCGGCCCCTTCGAGACCTAGAACCAGGCCGGGGTTGGTGCAGAACTGGCCCACCCCCAGATTGAGTGAGCCGACGAAGCCTTCGGCGATCGCTTCCGCGCGCTCCGCCAGAGCGCCGGGCAGCAGGAAGACCGGGTTCACGCTGCCGAGTTCGCCGTAGAAGGGAATCGGCTCGGGACGCGCCGCACAGAGATCGGCGAGAGCGCGACCTCCCGCGAGAGACCCGGTGAAGGCCACCACCTTGGTGAGCGGATGCTCCACGAGCGCCGCGCCCACCTCGTGACTTGCGCCGTGCACGAGCGAGAGCACACCGTCGGGCATGCCGCACCGGTCGGCAGCGGCGAGCACCGCTCGCGCCACCATTTCACAGGCGCCGGGATGCCCGGGATGTGCCTTGACCACCACCGGGCAGCCCGCGCCAAGGGCGGCGATGGTGTCTGCACCCGCCACCGAAATGGCGAGTGGAAAGTTGCTGGCGCCAAAGACCACGGCAGGACCCACCGGCAGAAGCATCGAGCGGACGTCCGGCTTCGGAATCGGCTCACGATCCGGCTCGGCGTGGTCGATGCGGGCGTCGACCCAGGCGCCCTCGCGGATCAAAGCTGCAAAGGACCGGGCCTGGCTCGTGGTCCGTGCACGCTCTCCCTGGAGCCGGGCAGGGGGAAGACCCGTCTCCTTTCCGGCGCGCTCCAGCAGGGCATCCCCAAGCGCCTCGATTTCATCGGCAATCGCCTCGAGAAACTCGGCTCGGCGGGCGGCGGGCAACTTCCGATATGGCTGGAAGGCAGACGAAGCAGACTCAAGAGCCCGATTGATCTCTGCGGACGTCGACTCGTGAAAAGCAGTGGGTAGTTCAGCGCCGCCGGCAGGATTCCTTGCGCGAAAAGTCGTCGACCCTTCGGCGGAAGGAGTCGTGGCGATCAGCTGTTGTCCGTGCAGTTCCATGAGGAAGCTCAGTCTCGCCAGTCCACCCGCGGCCTGCAAGCCCGGTCTCACTTTCTTTCCTGCCTGCCCTCCCTTTCCTGCCTGAACTCATCGTAGACAAGCCTCTTCAACCCCCGCTCCAAGGCCCAGCTGTAGGGCATGGTCTGCTCCAGCGTAATCACGATCAGATGATCCTTCGGGCGGACCCAGTAATGACAGCTCGCCGCTCCACCCCAACCGAACTCCCCTGGCATCGCCGCCTTGTCGAAGGAGCTCCCGCCTTCCAGTACGACGTTGAACCCAAGCCCATAGCCGATGCCCTGTCTTGGGCCGCCGATCTTGATCGGCCCCGCTCCTTCCGGCAACTGGTTGGTGGTCATGAGATCAACCGTCTCCTGCTTCAGGTAGCGCCGCCCGCCTGCTTCACCGCCATCGGCGATCATCTGGAGGAAGCGCGCGTAGTCCTCGGCGGTCGAATAGAGCCCGCCGCCCGGCATGCAGAACTGGGGAGTCTGTTCGGGCACCACGGATTTTTGGTCCTTCACCAGCAAGGGCCCCACCTTGAAATAAAGCGAGGCCACCCGGTCGCGCTTCCCCGAGGGTACGTGGAAATCGGTGTCGGCCATTCCGAGCGGTCCCGTAAGCTCTTCCCGGAGAATGGTGGCGATCTCCTTCTGCGACCAAATCTCAACGAGCCGCCCGAGGACGTCCGTGGCGACCCCGTAGCTCCAGTCCGTCCCCGGCTCGTAGAGCAGGGGGAGGGTCGCAATCAACTCGACGGTCTCTGCCAGCGACTTGCCCGGATCGAGCACCCCCGCCTGCTTGTGCAGCTTGCCAACGGGGCCACCCTGAAATCCGTAGGTCAGCCCAGCCGTGTGCCTCATGAGGTCAGCCACCGTGATCGGGCGCGTCGCCGGAGTCCGCTTGCCACCCTTCAGAATTTCCATCGACTCGAAGCCCGGAATCCATTTCGAGATGGGATCATCCAGTTCAAAAGCGCCTCTCTCATGCCATTGGAAGGCGGCCGCCGTGATGATCCCTTTCGACATGGAATGGACCCGAAAAATCGAGTCCGTCGCCATGACTGTTGCCGCCGACTTGTCCGCCAGTCCGTGAGCCTGCAGATGGACGATCTCCCCCTCGCGGGCTACAAGGGTGGTGGCGCCGACCAGTTTTCCATCCTTGATGAGTTGCTCCACCTTGTACCCGACGGCGGGGAGCACGGGATGAGAAATGACTGCCGTCTGGCCCGGTGCGTGGATAGCCAGAAGAAGCACAGCGAAGGCGAGTCGTTTCATGATCGAATGATACGAGAGGAGTCTCATCGACCAAAGCCTCTTCTCCCGACCGATCCGACACCGCACTGACTCGGCCGATTGTCCTTCTCGCGGAGAGCCATCGCAGCCAATCTGAAAGCACGCCTTCGACCTTCGACCTGCGGCCCGGCCTCGCTCGCGAGCATCCTTCGGGAACTCGGAGTCGAAGTCACCGAGGCGCAACTCGCCATCGAAGCCCATTCCTACATTTGAGAAGGATCCGGGTTGGGGGAATCTCCGTGAGGGTCTGCAACAGTCTCTCACGAAGGCGGCTACATGGCCTGCGAACAAATTAAGTCCGACAGCCTCCTAGCGAGAATGGCGCTTGGTTAGTGGGGGGTGTGGAGGATTCTGGGCGGGATCTCTTCCTCTGGGATTGAACCGGATCGACCCTGCCTCGCCGCTTGAAGCGATCGCAAAACGGCTTGCCTTGAGGTAGGGACGAGGGTCCCTCCTCGTCCGGGGAGGAGCGAAGCGACGGACCGCCGAGGCCCAAGGCTACCCCGTAGCCAGTGGGTCGATGCTTTCGGCATGGATGAGGGCGTCGTTGGTCGAAACCTCGTTCGCCGACGGTCGCCTTGGGCTCCCTGCGGAGGCGCAGGGACGCACCTCCCTACCTGTCGCCACCGGGTCGAAAACCCCATACCCGAATCGCCCGGGGGTTCTTAACCAAGCGCCATTCCTCCTAGCGATCTGCATCACGGGAACTGGAGCCCGGCCTCCGATCGGGCGGCGCACTCCGGAGGAGGATCGCCCCTCGTCCCGATCTCGAAGAAAGATCTGTCCGCGCGACCGACGAAGCCGAAACACACAGCAGGGGGAGGTTGTCGTGCCATCCTCCCACGGACTAGGATCCGATCGATGAACCGACGCCGCCTGCTTCCGCTCGCCCTTGCCCTGCCGTTTTCGGAGCCCCTGCTCGGTGCGCCCCGTGCGCGACTTCGGCTGATGAGCTACAACATCAAGCGGGGCTTCGGGATGGACCAGCGGACCGATCTCGAGCGCACCATCGAGTATGTCGCCAGGCAGAAACCCGACCTACTCGCGCTTCAGGAGGTGGATCGAAACTGTCGGCGATCCGGCTCGGTCGATCAAGCTGCCGTGATGGGCAAGGCACTCGGGATGAAGGCAAGCTTCCACAAGTTCATGGACTACGACGGCGGCGAATACGGTCTCGCAATCCTGTCGCGTCTTCCCGTGAAGAAGACGGTCACCCACGAACTGCCTCCGGGCGTGGAACCGCGAGTCGCCGGAGAGATTCAGGTCGAGATGGACGGAGAACCTCTCTCGTTTGTCAGTCTGCATCTCGACTGGACTACGACCGAACGCCGGATTCCGCAGGCCCATGCACTCACGGAAGCGCTGGCTGCTCGCAAGCATTCCGTGATCCTCGGCGGCGACTTCAATGCCAAGCCGGGCAGCCCGACTATGAAGCTTTTCGGCGAGGACTACCACGTCGTCGCCAAGCAGGGTCACCGCCTCACCTTCCCTGCCGATGTCCCCAAAATCGAGATCGACTTCTTTGCGGCCCGGAACGTCGAGAATCCTCAGAAATTGACTTCGAGAGTTCTTGATGAGCCGCTGGTGAGTGATCACCGTCCGCTTGTGATGGAATTCTGATCCAGTAACAGGATCGAGCGCGGCTTCCCATCTTGTACGTTGCGGGCGGGCGACTGCCTCGCCACAGGCGAGCAGGCAAGAAAAAACCGTCCCCGGCGATTTCGCAGGAGACGGTTTTTGGTAAACGCGATGGTTTCGCTAGGAGCGCCGACGGCGCAGCATGAGACCGGCTAGGCCGAAGGTGGCGAGGAGCGCGCGCGAGGGCTCTGGAACGATCTCGGGATAAAAACGGCCACCGTCGAGGGTGATTCCAAACGCCGTGTCTGCGGCCCACTCAGTGACTCCATCGGTCATGTCAAAATCAATGAAGTTGAAGGTGTACTTGGCTTTGCTGACTTCGTAGTAGTTGCCGTTGCTGTTGTCTCCCGGGGTCTCGGACCATGCTCCGGAAGTTTGGGTTCGAATCGAGGACGTGACTTTAGTAGTGTCAAAGATGCCGTCTGCTCCGCCGTTGGCCTGAGGCGTCCAGGTCATGGTATTGCCTGCAACAGAGAGTACGTAGTCGTCGTTCCTGTTGGCTCCGCCCGTTAGGAAACTGTCGTTGGCGGTGGTGCCCACCGCAGGTACCGCCAGTGGGTTGTTGGCCGCGTCGAACCAGTCGACTGCCATCTCCATGCCATAGGAAGGCACTTCCGGCGTAGCGGGATCGCCGTCATGATCGTAGGTCGGGGCCCCGATGACCACTCCAGTAAATCGGATCGACGATCCTCCCGTCACAAGCGCTCCAGTAGCCTGATCATACCAGCCTCCGCTGTTGTCGATATCCCAGCCGTAATCGACTTCCATCATGAAGCTGCTGTTGGCAGTATCCATGGTGAAGTTGCTCGCTCCACCTGCCACTGTCGTGCCCATCAAAGTGTACTTCACATTACCACCGGGCCCCATGTTGTTGCTCCAGGCCATAGAGTTCGGGTCGCCCGGCGTGCCTTTCTGGTTACCCTCGAAATACATTGAGGTGCCAGAAGGCGCGGCATCCTGGCCTCCAAAATTGAGGGCGGCGTGGACGGAGGAAGTCCCGGCTGCGATCAGGCAGGCGAAACCTAGGGGGAGTTGAGTTTGGATTTTCATGATAGGGACCCAGTGAGGGCTACCAGCATATGACGAAGCGAGGAAAGCCTTAGGAAAAAAAATACACCCCACAGAACAGGGCGACCGAGCTTCACTCGGATCGATACCTCATCTTTCGTCTGCCCTCGAACTCTCGGCGACTAATCGCGGAAGCGTCCTCGACCGTGCAGTACCCTTCCATGCCTGCGAACTCCTCGAGGCGCACCAGGATGGCCGGAGCCAATGCGGCGTCCTCCGGGCTCGACAGCCCCAAAATCCAACTGCCATCGGAGCAGTAGGCAACAATCGCGTGGGCAGGCGCCGGTCTGTTTCGTTCGAATTGTCTAACAGATGACCAGCTTCCATCCGAGGAGGGGGGGACCGGCGTCCCGCCGGTCAGCGAAGGCTCGGTTGACCGGCGAGACGCCGGTCCCCCCCTCGTGGAAATGGTGGTTCAAGGCGGCCAAGCGATACCCCCATTCATCTGAAACAGTCCACTCGTCGCTGCTACGCCTTGTTGTTCTTCTTGTTGCCGCCCTGCTTCGCCCCGGGCTTCTTGGCTTCGGGCTTTTTGGCTTCGGCGGGGGGCGGGTTGCGACCGTCGCGGCCGGCCTTGCCGGGGATGGCGATCTCGTAGCTGCCATCGGCATCGGGCATGACGGGCGGGTCTGCGTCGAAAGCAAGATTCTTGGGCAGCAGATCGACGTCGTCCGCAAGGGCGTCATCCCACTTCTGCTCCTTGCCAGTGTAGGTGGCGTAGCGACCCAGGATCGAGGTGAAGGTGCTCTCCGCGACGTAGTAGGCGTTGTTGATCGGCTCGTCGCCACGAATGGCGGCTTGCAGCACACGGTGCTCCTGCTCGTAGGGATTCGGGTCTTCCTTGACGCGGTGTCGCCAGACGACCTTGCCAGCGCGGTCCTTGATCTCGGCGAAGCCGCCGGACTTGTTGGACATGAAGAGCGATCCCTTGGTGCCATGAATCTCCTCGCGAACCTGCGAAAGCGTGTCGCGCTGGTGGCGGCACTGACTGCTCACGACTTGACCCTCCGGGTAGCGGAATTCGACAGCGTGGTGATCGTAGATCTCGCCATTCTCCTTGCCGGTGCGGACCTCGCGTCCGCCCATGCCCTGCGCCTTGTCGGGGTGCGCTCCGATGAACCAGTTGGCGACGTCGATGTTGTGAACGTGCTGCTCGACGATGTGATCGCCGCAGAGCCAGTTGAAGTAATACCAGTTGGTCATCTGGTACTCCATCTCGGTCATGCCGTCGAGCCGGTCGCGGGTCCACACGCCGCCACTGTTCCAGTAGACGTTGGCGGAAACGATGTCGCCGATCAGGCCTTCCTCGTGGACCTTCTTGTAGGCTTCCTTGTAGCTGTCCTGGTAACGGCGCTGTAGTCCGGCAACCACCTTGAGGCCCTTTTCGTCGGCCTTTTTAGCGGCGGCGAGCACCTTGCGGGTGCCGGCGGAATCGACCGCGCAGGGTTTCTCCATGAAGACGTCCTTTCCGGCCTCGACGGCGGCTTCGAACATCATCGGGCGGAAGCCGGGAGGCGTCGCCAAAATGACAAGGTCGCACTGGTCGATCACTTTCTTGTAAGAGTCGAAGCCGACAAATTTCATGTCGTCGGCGACGTTCACTTGATCGCCGTTCTGCTTGACCAGGTTCTCGAGGCTAGAGCTGAGACGATCCTCGAAGGCGTCACCCATGGCGACGAGCTGGATGTTCTCGCCGACCTTCAAGGCCTGCCCGGCGGCGCCGGAGCCGCGTCCACCGCAGCCGACGAGGCCGAGGCGAATGGGACCACTCTTGCCCTGGGCGGAGGCGGTCGAGGTCAGGGAGGAGGCGGCCGCAACGGCTGCGGCGGCGGAACCGGCGGCGATGACTCGACGGCGGCTGGGATCATTGGCTTGGTCTTGGTTCATGAGAGTCGGGTATGAGTTCTACTTGGCGGCCGCTTCCTTCCTGGGAGCGGGCTTTTTCCTGGGCTTGCGAGTCTTTTGAGTCTGGTCGAGGAGGGCTTCGAGTTCGGCCTCGGTCGGATTGGGCGACTCGACGCCCTCTTCGGGCACGTCGACCTTGGCGATCCAGGCGATCGCGTTGAGCACGGTCTTGCGAAAGTTGGGCTCCATCCAGTTCTTGTGGAAGTGACCGCCGGTAAATCCGAAGCCACGGCTGCCGCTCTCGTTTTCAGAGACCCAGCAGACGTGCTGCGGGAGACCGGCGGCGACGGCCTTGCGGACGTGCGGGTTGCCGCTGTGCGCGCCGTCCTTGCGGGACATCGTCTCGGCGGGGGCGACGGCGGAAAGGATCGGGGTGACACCCTTCATGTCGTCGCGGAAGCGCATGTGGAAGTACCACTCGTCGCGAATGGTGAAGGGCTTCACGCCGTTGGCGACCGGGTGATCGGGGAATTCCCTGAACTCGGGATCCCAATGCGGGTTGACCGACCAGTTGGCCTCGAAGTAGCCGCCCATCCAGTCGAGAAAACCGTCGCCGGCATCACCAGCGGGAATTTCGACGGCATAATGGATCGCGCCGATACCTACGCCCGAATCGCTGAGCATGGCGAGCTGCGGAACGTGGAAGTTGGCGAAGTGGCGTCCGCCACCGTCGCAGTACATGACGACGGCGTCGGCATTCTCAAAGGCGGTGGGATCGCTGGGCCAGCCGTTCTGGTAGACGGTCGCGAGGATCTGGTCGCCCATGTTGTCGTTGAGTGCGTTGGCAAGAGCGCGGCAGCCGCCATTGTGCTCATGAGCCCAAGCTCCGTGACTCGGCACCCCAGCGAGGAACACCACTTTTCTGACGTCCTCGAGAGGCAGTCGCTTCACGCGGATGTCCTTGAAGGAGGCTTTCATGGGAGGACCGACGTGGAGTTGAAATCCGATGAGCCCGCTACGACGGCGCTGGGCTTCGTCCTCGTCCGTGAGATCGGCGACGAGGTCGATCGTGAACTCGAGACGCTTCGCCGGTTCCGGGAACACGAGTCGAGCAAGGAAGTTCCCGAACGGGTCCTGCTGCCAGTTGATGAAATGGTCGTCGGGCGAGATCGTGAGGCTGTACGCCAGGATCGGGGTGCGCGAGTGCGGAGCCGGTCGAAGCCGGAGGATGTGCGGATGGACCGTGGTGGCCCGGTCGAACCGGTACGTGGTGCGGTGTTCGATGGCGATCTGGATACCCATGGTTGCCTTTCGTGTGGCCTGTCGACGCGAGGTCGATCAGGCGTCTTCGTCGATGCGGCGGACGTCGACGGCGACGTCCATCGTCTGGTCGGAGCTCAGCCCGAGCACGACACCGCGGACGGGTGCGACATCGGCGTAGTCGCGTCCCCATCCCACGGTGACGTGCCGTGTCGGCGGCACCTGATGATTGGTGGGATCGATGTCGAGCCACTCGTCGCCGGTCCAGGCCGAGAGCCAAGCGTGCGACGCATCGGCACCCAC
>ENA-ORXT01004986-ORXT01004986.1-marine-metagenome-genome-assembly--contig:-NODE-4986-length-13317-cov-5.697583_pt1 | contig 13317 bp, 10 predicted proteins | sample MGYA00237868_ERZ511482 | MGnify/ENA metagenome assembly ERZ511482 | reverse complement strand
GCACCGGCCATCGACAGCCACGCATCGGTCATGCGCCAGCCCAGATCGGGGGCGCGCTTGCCGTAATCCATGTGGCCGTAGATGCGGGTGCCGTCGATTTCCTCGACGTCTTCCGAGAAGAATTCGGCGATGTCCTCGTAGGCGGACCAGTTGACCGGCACGCCCAGATCGTAGCCGTATTTCGCCTTGAACTGCTCCTGCAAGTCCTCGCGGTCGAACCAGTCCTTGCGGAACCAGTAGAGGTTGGCGAATTGCTGGTCGGGCAGCTGGTACAGGTCGCCATCGGGACCGGTCGTGAAGGACCTGCCCATGAAATCTTCGATATCGAGCGTCGGCGACGTGACGTCCTTGCCCTCGCCCGCCATGAAATCCGTCAGGTTGACGGCCAGTTGCAGGCGGGAATGGGTGCCGATCAGGTCGGAATCGTTGATATAGGCGTCGTAGAGGTTGCGGCCCGTCTGCATCTGCGTCTGCACGGCCTGCACCACCTCGCCCTCGCCGAGAAGCTGGTGATTCACCTTGATGCCGGTGATGTCCTCGAACGCCTTCGTCAGCGTCTCGGATTCGTAGGTATGCGTCGGGATCGTCTCGGACAGGACGTTGATCTCCATGCCCGCGTAGGGTTCGGCGGCCTCGATGAACCACTCCATCTCCGACTTCTGCTCGTCCTTCGACAATGCGGAGGGCTGGAATTCCTCGTCGATCCATTTTTCGGCGGCGGCCATGTCGGCAAACGCCGACGGTGCGGTCAGCACCATGGCGAGCGTCATCGACGCGCCCATCATCAGGTTACGCATAACTATCCTCCCTTTAAATCCCTTATGACCGGGTTCCGGCAACCCTTTCCCGTTCGCCGTATGGGGTCAAGTGAAAACTCGGATTTTCGATTGATGTTCACTTGAACAATACTATGGTCAGCGAAACCGAACGAGAGGCGGCGCGATGAACCTGACCGAGCGGCAATCCCGCATCCTCGCCGTCGCGCGCCGCGACGGGCGCGTGGACGTTGATCTGCTCGCCCGCGAATTCGCCCTGACGACCCAGACGATCCGGCGCGACCTCAACGACCTGTGCCTGCGCGGGTTGCTGACCCGGGTGCATGGCGGGGCGGTGCTGGCCAATTCGCTGGCCAATGTCGGGTACGAGGAGCGCCGCTCCCTCGCCTCGCTGGAGAAGCACCGCATCGGCGAGCGCGCCGCCGCCCTGCTGCCGGAACGCTGCTCGCTGATGATGAATATCGGCACGACGGTCGAACAGGTGGCGCGCGCCCTCTACGAACGGTCCGGGCTGATGATCGTGACCAACAACCTGAACGTCGTGAACATCCTCAGCGGATCGCCGGCCAAGAGCCTGATCCTGGCGGGGGGCGAGGTGCGCCAGTCCGACGGGGCCGTGATCGGCGAGGCGGCGGTCGAGTTCATGCGCGGCTTCCGGGTCGATTACGCCGTGATCGGGGCCTCGGCGCTGGACGAGGACGGGGCGGTGATGGATTTCGACCTGCGCGAGGTGTCCGTCGCCCGGGCCATCCTCGACAGCGCCCGCCACACCATTCTGGTCGCCGACAACCGCAAGTTCGAGCGCAGCGCCCCGGTGCGCATCTGCGGCATGGACCGCATCGATACCGTCGTCACCGACCTGCCCCCGCCCGTCGCCTTCGGCGGGGCGTGCGCGCGGGCCGGAACCCGTCTCATCGTCACCGAATCCACTCTATCCGAGGTTGCCCATGCCCAATGACGACATCTTCGACATCGCCGTCATCGGCGGCGGCATCAACGGCTGCGGCATCGCCCGCGACGCGGCAGGGCGGGGGCTGAGGACGCTGCTCTGCGAGAAGAACGACCTCGCGCAGGCGACCTCGTCCGCCTCGACCAAGCTGTTCCACGGGGGGCTGCGGTATCTGGAATACTACGAGTTCCGGCTGGTGCGCGAATCGCTGATCGAGCGCGAGAACCTGCTGGCCGCGATGCCGCATATCTCGTGGCCGCTGCGCTTCGTGCTGCCGCACCATTCGGGGCTGCGGCCCGCGTGGCTGCTGCGGCTGGGGCTGTTCCTCTACGACCATATCGGCGGGCGCAAGGTGCTGCCGCCGACGAAGACGCTGCGCCTGCGCGACCATCCGACGGGCGCGGCGCTGAAGGACGAGTTCACCAAGGGGTTCGAATATTCGGATTGCTGGGTCGAGGATTCGCGCCTCGTCGCCCTGAACGCCCGCGATGCCGCCGACCGGGGGGCCGAGGTGCTGACCCGCACCGCCTGCGAGAGCGGCGAGCGGGTGGGCGACCTGTGGCACCTTACCCTGCGCGACCTGCCGACCGGCGAGGCGCGCACCATCCGCGCCCGGGCCGTCGTCAATGCGGGCGGGCCGTGGGTGGAGGAGGTGCTGCGCGGCACGCTGCGGCGCAATTCGTCGGACGGGGTGCGGCTGGTGCGGGGCAGTCACATCGTGACGAAGCGGTTGTTCGACCACGATCAGCCCTACATCTTCCAGCAATCGGACGGGCGCATCATCTTCGCGATCCCCTACGAGACCGACTACACCCTGATCGGCACCACCGATGCCGAACATGACGGCGACCCCGGCACCGCCGTCTGCACGCCCGCAGAAGCGGATTACCTGCGCAAGGCCGCATCCGAATACTTCGCGAAACCGATCGCGGCGGAGGATATCGTCTGGACGTATTCGGGCGTGCGGCCCCTGTACGACGACGGGGCCAGTTCGGCGACCGAGGCGACGCGCGACTACGTGCTGACGCTGGACCATGCGGAGGGGAACGCGCCGCTGCTGAACATCTTCGGCGGCAAGATCACCACCTATCGCAAGCTGGCGGAATCGGCGCTCAAGCGGATCGTGCCGTTCTTTCCGGACGCGGGCGATCCGTGGACGCGCCGGGTGCCCCTGCCCGGGGGCGACATGCCGGTGGACGGGGCCGCCCCGCTGGCCGCGAAGCTGCGCACCGCGCATCCCTTCCTGACCGACCGCTGGGCGCTGCGCCTCGTGCGCGCCTACGGCACCGAGGCGGCGACGATCCTGGAAGGGGCGGCGACGGCGCAGGACATGGGCCGCGACTTCGGCGCGACCCTGACCGAGCGCGAGGTGCGCTGGCTGATGGAGAAGGAATGGGCGCGAACGGCGAACGACGTGCTGTGGCGACGCTCGAAACTGGGCCTGCGACTGAGCGCGGACGAGGCGGCGGCACTGGATGCATGGATCGCCGCGTCGGGCGGACTGGCGAACGCCAACGCCGCACCGGTCGCGCGGGTGGGGGGATAGCGCCCTACTCCGCCATACCCCGGATCGTCGTCCGGGGCAGGGCATTTCTCGCAGCCCCCTACTCCACCCCCGCCACATCCTCCGCCGTGCCGCGCGACAGGGTCAGCAGGTTCGACAGTTTCGCCGTCTGGGTCGCGACCAGTGCGCCGCACATGCGGGCGCGTTCGCCCTCGATGCGGCAGTAGTCGTAGCTGCCCATGTCCAGATTCAGCGCCATGACGGGGGACAGGGCCGCCTCGACGGCCAGGGCGGCGTCGTGCAGCGTCATCGACGGGGTCTCGAAGATGCCGATGGTGCCGTCCCGCAACGTGTACAGCAGCCGCCGGGCGAAGCGGGGGGCATTGTCGCGGGGGCGGGTATCGACGGTGCCGTCGATCACCAGCATGTGGCTCTGAAAGGCCGACCACCCGCCCCCCTTCGCCGCCTGCACGAAGGCCCGGCGCGAGGGTTTGCGGCGCAGGTTGAAGCGCGCGGCCCCGATATCGACCCGCTCGGCGTAGTGCAGCGACAACCGCCCCCGCCCGTCGATCACGACCACCCCGTCCCATCCCTGCGGATAGGGGTCGAGCGGCACGCCCGCGACGATGAACATCCCCTCCGGCTCGCGCTTCTCGCCGCTGGTATAGGCCCCGGTGACGGTGATGCGTTGCAGGGCGGTCAGGGGCGCTTGCGGCGCGACGCCGCCCTCGTCCACGAGGGACAGGGCCGCGACCGTCTCGCCCGGACATCCGGCGAAGACGACGCCCGGCACCGCCGCTCCGCATTCCTGCGCGGCGGCCGGTGCGGTCCCCAGCGCCGCCAGCGCGGCACCTATCGAAAGAAACCTCAATGACAAACCGGTCCTCCGCCCAATCGAGACGCATCCTTGCCTGATCCCGCCACCATGACACCTAGTCGATGAATAAGGCGTTGACCGGGCAGGGTTCTCTTCGCGATGCTGGGCGCAGGGACGGGGCGAGACAAGGTGGCGGGGCGGCATGGGTGCTTTTCTTCGGGGTTGTGTCCTTTTCGTCCTGTCGGCCGGGGTGCCGGGGCGGGCGCTGGCCCATGCGTCGGATAGCGGGATCAAGCTGCTGCTGCCGACGGGGTACTATCTGGTCGGCGGCACTCTGGCCGTCGCCGCCACCGTCCTGATCGCCGCCGTCATGCCTGCGCGCTGGGCGGGCGCGCTGTTCCGGCCCCGCATCCTGTGGCGCGGTCCCCTGCCCCGGGTCGAGATCCTCACCAGTCTGGCCGGGGCGGCGATTCTCGCCCTGCTGCTGCGGATCGGTTTCACCGGCACCCCCGATCCGCTGGAGAACCTGCTGCCGCTGACGGTGTGGACCCTGTGGTGGGTGGCGCTGCCGCTGCTGTGCGCGGTGGCCGGGAACCTGTGGGCGTTGATCAATCCGTGGGCGGGGGTCTTCGCGCTGGCCGGGGGCGGCGGGGTGGTGCGGCTGCCGGAGCGGGTCGGGTACATGCCCGCGACGCTGCTGTTCCTGGGATTCGCGTGGTTCGAGCTGGTCTCGCTGTCCCCGGAGGACCCCGGGGGGCTGGCGCGGGCGGTGGCGGCCTATGTGCTGTTCACGTTCCTCGCCGGGGCGCTGTTCGGGTGGCGCGACTGGGCGGCGCGGGGCGAGTGCTTCGGCGTGTTCTTCCGCTTCATCGCCCGCCTCGCCCCGATCCAGGTGGCGCGCGACGGGGGCGGGGACGTGACGGTCCGCGCGGGCTTTCCCGGGTTCGGCGTGCTGCACGGCCCGGCGATCAGCGTCAGCGGGGCGCTGTTCATCCTGCTGGCGCTGGCCACCGTGTCGTTCGACGGATTGTCCAGGACATTCCCGTGGCTGGGCCTGATCGGCGTCAATCCGCTGGAGTTTCCGGGGCGGTCGGGGGTGGTGGCGGCGAACAGTGCCGGCCTCGTCGGGGCCTGGGCCGCGCTGGCCGCCGCGTTCTTCGCCTGCATCCTCGCCGGGCGGTGGCTGGGGCGGGAGGGCGGTGCGCCGATGGCGGGGCGGCTGGCGCTGACGATCCTGCCGATCTCGCTGGCCTATCACGCGGCGCATTACCTGACCGCCCTGATGGTCAACGGGCAGTACGCGGTGGCGGCGGGGCAGCGGATGCTGGGCCTGCCGGAAATGCATGTCACGACATCGTTCCTGAACACCGTCGCGGATGTGGAGCGGATCTGGCAGGCGCAGTCGGGGGCCATCGTCGCCGGGCATGTCCTCGCGGTGCTGCTGGCCCATGCCGCCATTCTCGCGGTGACCGGGGACCGGGGCGATGCGGCGCGGCGCGGTGCGCCCCTCGCGGCGCTGATGATCGGCTATACCGCCTTCGGCCTGTGGCTGCTGGCCGCCCCCACCGGGGCCTGAGCCGGCATCGTCCCCGCCCGCATTTGTGCTGGACATTCGCGGACCGGCACGAAACCATCGCCCGGACCGTAACACCCCCCGGGAGGATGCCATGGCGACCGACGACACCCCACGCGGAACCGACCGCCGCACGTTGCTCAAGGGGGCCGCCGCCATCGGGGCGGTCGCGGCGGGCGCACAGGTCGCGCCCGGGCTGACCGGCTTTGCCCAGGCGCAGTCCTCCGCCCCCATCAGGATCGGGTTCCAAGTGCACCGCACCGGCATCGGGGCCGCCTATGGCCGCTGGTACGACCGCACGACCAAGGCCGCGACCAGGCTGATCAACGACAATGGCGGCATCAACGGACGGCCCGTCGAGATCATCGCCGAGGATGACGGCACCGATCCCAAGCGCGGGGCCGAGGTCATCGAGAAATTCGCCTCCAAGCACGAATGCGACGTCGCGTTCGGCACGCTGTTCTCTCACGTCGTCATCGGCTCGGCCCCCCGCGCGGGGGAGCTGAAACTGCCCTATTTCGTGGTATCCGAGGGGCATCACGTCGCCGGCGGCATGCTCAACCGCTGGACGCTGCAACCCGGCATCACCGACGTGAAGTCCCAGGTGCAGTCCATGGCCCCCTGGGTCGCGAACAATCTGGGCAAGAAGATCACGATGATCTATCCGGATTTCGCCTTCGGCCACGACCACCGCGACTATTTCGGCGAGGCGGTCGAGCGGCAGGGCGGCGAGGTGATCGCGAAGATCGCGATTCCGCCGCGCGAGACGTCGTTCTTCAAGTACCTGCCGAAAATTCCCAAGGAGACCGAGGTTCTGTATCACGTCATGGTCGGCCCCGGCGTGCTGACCTTCGTGAAGGAACTGGGGGAATATTTCGGCGACAAGCGCCCCGAAATCTTCGGCTTCATCGATTCGCTGGAGGCGGTGGACATCAACTCCCCCGGCCTCGAATTCCTGGAAGGGTCGCATTTCTGGGAAGGGTACCCGCGCTATGCCGGGCCGGACCAGTCCGAGCATGACAAGTTCTTCCGCGCCGCCGTGGGCGTCGACGACAACGGCGCGTCGCTGTCGGACCCCAAGGACGTGTCGACCTATGCCCACATGTTCGGCTGCTGGGAGACGCTGCATATCCTGAAGGCCGGGATGGAAGCGGCGGATTACAAGGGACCGAAGGACCGCCAGGCCCTGGTCGAGGCGGTGGAGGCGATGGACGTGCTGCCCGAGAGCCGCGCCCATCCGCAGGGGTCCAAACTGTTCAACGGCCGCACGCACCAGGTCTTCGGCCATCAGCATATCAGCAAGGTCGAGGGCGGAAAGCTGGTGCCGGTGCACCGCACGTCGATCTTCGACACGGTGTATGCGGACGAGGTGGACTACACGAAGATGAGTTTCTGAGGCCGTGTCGCTCCTATCCCCTGCCCCGGACCCGATCCGGGGCCTGTCCGGGTTGCCTCGCGGTTTCCTCACCCCGAAAGGCCCCGGATCGGGTCCGGGGCATGCTCCCTGTCGAGAAGGCACCGATTCGCCGTGAACCTCCTCGACTACCTCCCCTTCGACCTGCCCCACCCCGCCCTGCTCGCCGCCGGGCTGCTGGAGGGGACGGTGCTGGCCGCCGTGCTGGCGCTGACGGCGCTGGGCCTGTCCATCGTGTTCGGCATCATGCGCGTGGTGAACGTGGCGCATGGCGAGTTCTACATGCTGGGCGCGGTGCTGGCATGGTTCGTGACGCATCAGGTGACCGCCACGGTCGGCGGCCCGCCGTGGCTCGGCTTCGCCATCGCGCTGGTCGTCGCGCCCCTGATCGTCGCGGCCATCGCCGGGGCGACGGACCGGCTGGTGCTCAAGCGCCTGAACTACGACCCCGAGGCCACCATCGTCGCGACCATCGGCCTGCTGTACATCCTCCAGCAACTCGCCCTCACCTTCTACGGTCCCGATGCGCGGCCCGTGGAAGCGCCCTTCGATTTCCGGGTGCAACTGCCGTGGTTCGGGTATTCGGGCTACAAGCTGTCCGTCGTCGCGGCGGCCATCGTGCTGCTGCTGGCCGTGTGGCTGGTGCTGACCCGCACGAAGATCGGGCTGGTCATGCGCGCCACGCAATACGACCGCGAGACGGCGCAGGCCTTCGGCATTCCGGTCGACAGGGTGTACATGGTCGTCTTCGCGCTGGGCGCGGGGCTGGCGGCCATCGGGGCGGTGCTGATCGTGCCGATCCAGCAGGCGCATTACCTGATGGGGGGCGACCCGCTGCTGTTGTCCTTCATCGTCGTGATTCTCGGCGGGCTGGGATCGCTGAAGGGCACGGTGGTCGCCGCCCTCTTCATCGGATTGTCCGACGGGCTTATCTCGACCCTCTACGAACCGACCCTCGCGAAGATCCTCGCCACCCTGCTGGTCGCCATGGTGCTGGTCTTCCGCCCGCAGGGGTTGTTCGGGGCGCGGGCGGCATGAGGGGGGCATCTGCACCATCCTCCTGCCCCGCACTCGATGCCGGGCCTGTTGCCACCCCGCGCGTCGCCCGCAGAGGCCCCGGCTCGGGGCCGGGGCAGGAGAGGGGCAGCGCATGATCCGCTCGATCCTGCTGCACGGTGCGGTAATCGCGGCCCTCATCGCGCTGGAGCCGATGCTGTCCGAGTATCACCACGGCAACCTCGCGCGCATCATGGTGCTGGCGGTCTATGCCACCGGGTACAATATCCTGTTCGGCTATGCGGGGTTGCTCAGCCTGGGGCACGCGATGTTCTTCGCCGCCGGGATGTACGGCTGCGCGATGACGGTGCGGCTGGCGGAGTGGAGCGTGGGGCCGGCATTCGTCACGGGTGTGGCCTGCGCGCTGGTCGCGGGGATCGTCGTGGGGTTCCTGGCGCTGCGCACCATCGGGGTCGGCTTCATGATCGTGACGCTGATGTTCGCGGAAGCGGCCTATCTGACGATCCTCTACTACAACGAATACACGCGCGGGGACGAGGGGTTCACGATCCCGCAATCCGCCCGCACGCTCATGGGCCTCGACCTGTCCGATACCACCACGCGGTACTTCGCGGCGCTTGCGCTGTTCGCGGCGGCCCTCGTCACCTGCGCCGCCGTGGTGCAGTCGCGCGCGGGGCGGGTGCTGGTGGCGATCCGCGAGAACGAGGACCGGGTGCGGATGCTGGGCTACGACCCGTTCCGCTACAAGCTGCTGGCGCTGGTGCTCTCCGCCGGGATGGCCGGGGCGGCGGGGGCGGCCTATGCGGTACTGTTCGGCTATGCGGGGGCGAGTTTCGCGGGGGTGCAATACTCGATCCTTCCGCTGCTCTGGGTGCTGCTGGGCGGGCCGGGGACGACGCTGGGGCCGTTGCTGGGGACGGTGCTGATGTTCTATCTGGTCGATCATGCCAGCGGCACGATCATGCCGGGGCTGGCCGCGTTGGTCGAGACGCGGTTCGGTATCGAGGCCCCGGGGCTGGCCTCCGCCTGGCTGCTGCTGGTGGGGGTGGCGCTGGTCCTGCTGGTGCTGTTCGCGCCCAAGGGGCTGCTGGGAACCGTGCGCGCGAGGGTGATCCCATGGCTGCCCTAGCGCAACTGACGGCCACGGGGCTGGTGAAGGATTTCGGCGGCCTGCGCGCGGTCGATGTCGACGCCTTCACGCTGAACGCGGGCGAGATCCGCGCCGTCATCGGCCCGAACGGAGCGGGCAAGACCACCTTCGTCGGCCTGCTCTGCGGGCGGTTTCCGCCCACGGCGGGCCGCATCGCGTTCGAGGGGCGCGACATCACCACCATGCCCGCCCACGAGCGCGTGGCGCTGGGCATCGCCTACACCTTCCAGATCACGAGCGTCTTCGGCAACCTGAGCCTGTACGACAACGTCGCCCTGCCCGCCCAGAGGCGCGTGATGCTGGACGGCGGCGGAGACCTGCGCGGGCGGGCGATGGCGGCGCTGGACCGGGTGGGGCTGGCGGACAAGGCGGGCGAGATCGCCTCGGCGCAGAGCTACGGCCACCAGCGGTTGCTGGAGGTGGCGATGGGGCTGGCCCTCGGCCCGAAGGTCCTGATCCTCGACGAGCCGACCCAGGGTCTGGCCGACAGCGAGATCGCCGAGTTCATCACCCTGATCCGCGACGTGGCGCGGGAGGCGACCATCCTGCTGATCGAGCACAACATGCCCGTCGTCATGGCCCTGGCCGAACAGATCACGGTGCTGGATGGCGGGCGCGTGCTGGCCGAAGGGACGCCGGAGGCCATCCGCGCGAATCCGGCGGTGCAGGCCGCGTATCTGGGGGGCGGATGACGCGATGCTGACCCTGACCGGAATCGACGCTTCCTACGGCAATGTACAGGTCCTGCGCGGGATGGCGCTGGAGGTGCGGGCGGGCGAGATCCTGTGCCTGCTGGGCCGCAATGGCGCGGGCAAGACGACGACGCTGAAGACGATCATGGGGCTGGTGCGGGCGCAGGCGGGGGCGATCACGCTGGACGGGACCGACATCACCGCCCTGCCCGCCCATGAGATCCCCGCGCGCGGCATCGGCTATGTTCCGCAGGGGCGGCGGCTGTTCGCGGAGATGACGGTGGCCGAGAACCTCGAAATCGGGCTGATGACGCGGGGGCGCGGGAAAGACGTGCGCGAGCGGATGCTTGCTCTCTTCCCCGTCCTGCGCGACCGGCTGAAGCAGGTTTCCGGCACCCTGTCGGGGGGCGAACAGCAGATGCTCGCCATGGCCCGGGCGCTGTGTCTGGAGCCGCGCGTATTGTTGCTGGACGAGCCGACCGAGGGGCTGCAACCCTCGATGATCGCCCTGATCCGCGACGTCGTGGTCGACCTGCGCGCCACCGGCACCGCCATCATCCTCGTCGAGCAACGGGTCGATGCGGTGCTATCGGTGGCGGATCGGGTTGTGTTCATCGAGAACGGCACCCCGCGCGAGGCGGTGGAGGCGGCGGTCCTGCGCGCCGATCCGGCGCTGGTGCAGCGGTATGTGGGGATCGGTTAGCGCCCCCGGAACACCCCGCCCAGCACCCCGCGCACGATCTCCCGGCCGATGCGCGACGACACCGAACGCGCGAAGGATTTCATCGCCGCCTCCGCCACCGTCTGGCGATTGCCGCCCCGGCGTCTCGGGGCGGGGGCCTCCTCGCGCGGGGCGGGGGCGGCGCGGCGGGGGGGGACCCGGGCGGGCTGGCGCGCTTCGGGGACGTTGACGGGGACGTAGCGGCGGGCGGAGTTGAACTGTTCGAAATCGATGCTCAACCCGCCACCCTCCTCCGCCGACGGCACCGCCGCCTCGGCCCGCCCGGTCAGCTGCTCGAAGGCGCTGACCCGGTCGACCGGCTCGTCATAAGTGCCGAACAGGGGCGAATCGTGAATGACTGCCTTGCGCTCCGCCTCCGTCAGCGGGCCGAGCCGGGAGGACGGGGGCCGGATCAGCGTGCGTTCGACCATCGAGGGCGCGCCCTTGTCGCCCAGCGTCGAGACCAGCGCCTCGCCGGTGCCGAGATCGGGAATGGCCTCCTCCGCGTCGAAGGCGGGGTTCTCGCGAAAGGTCTGCGCCGCCGCGCGCAGCGCCTTGCGGTCGCGGGGGGTATAGGCGCGCAGGGCGTGCTGCACCCGGTTGCCAAGCTGCCCGAGGATATCGTCCGGCACGTCCGCCGGGTTCTGGCTGATGAAGTAGACCCCGACCCCCTTGGACCGGATCAGCCGGGCGACCATTTCCACCTTGTCGATCAGGGCCTTGGGCGCATCGTCGAACAACAGATGCGCCTCGTCGAAGAAGAAGACGAATTTCGGCTTGTCCGGGTCGCCCACCTCCGGCAGTTCCTCGAACAGTTCCGACAACAGCCACAACAGGAACGTCGCGTACAGCTTGGGCGACTGCATGAGCTGTTCGGCGGCGAGGATGTTGATGCGGCCCTGCCCCTTGGGGGTGGTCGCGATCATGTCGGTCAGCTTCAGGGCCGGTTCCCCGAAGAACGCCTCGCCCCCCTGCTGCTCCAGCACCAGCAGGCGGCGCAGGATGGCCCCGATGCTGGATTTGGTGACGTAGCCGTAGGTGATCGAGATCTCCTTGGCGTTCTCGCCCAGATGGTTGAGGATCGCGCGCAGGTCCTTGAGATCCAGCAGCAGCATCCCCTGGTCGTCGGCGATGGTGAAGGCGATGTTGATCACCCCCTCCTGCGTGTCGTTCAGGCCCAGAAGCTGCGAGAGCAGGAGCGGCCCCATCTCGGTCACCGTGGTGCGGACGGGGTGGCCGTGTTCGCCGAACAGATCCCAGAACACGACCGGAAAGTCGTCATAGCCGTAATCGTCGTAGCCGATCGTCTCGGCCCGGGCGACCAGGGCATCGTGCAGCTTGTGCTCGTGCGTACCCGCCGCCGCCAGACCCGACAGGTCGGACTTCACGTCGGCGAGGAAGACCGGCACCCCGGCCTGAGAGAACCCTTCGGCCAGAATCTGCAACGACACGGTCTTGCCGGTGCCGGTGGCCCCCGCGATCAGGCCGTGGCGGTTGCCGTATTTCAGCAGCAGGGATTGCGGCTCGGCATAATCCCTGCCGCCGCCGCCGATGAAGAGGGTTTCGGATTCCATCAGGTCTTCCTCCGGTCTTCGATGCGCACCTTGGCACCGGTTGCAACATGCACCCCGACATCGTCAGGCTCGGGCGGGCGCGGCGGGTGCAGGTGGCGCGGGGCGGTCATGCAGAAGCGGAATACCGTCAGCACCGCCCCCAGCGTGATGAACAGCCCCGGTATCGCCCCCAGCCGCGAGACGGCGGCCACGACCCCCATTCCCCCCTGATGCAGCAGGCACCACGCCGCGAAGCCGAAGGCCAGCAGGCCGATGACCATCACCGCGCGCCGCTCCAGAATCACCCGCCGGTCGGCATCGTCCCCCGGCACGACGATGTGCAGGATCGCGTGGAACATCGCCCCGGCAAAGGTGACGAAGAACAGGGCGCTGAGGATCAGCAGCAGCACGCGCATCGTGCGGGGCATCCACAGCTCGTTCAGCGCCAGCAGCAGCGCGCTGTCGGTGCCGAGGCGCGGCAGGGCGGCCCAGATCTGCCCCCCCGTGCGCTGGTCCATGGCCAGCGTCAGCCCGCCGAGGATCAGGATGCACAGAAGGCTGAGCAGCATCGGCGCAAACACCAGATACCGCACCGCATCGGCCAGCGTATACCCCCGCGCCGCCCGGCTGAGGACATAGCCGACGAGGGGCGCGAGCAGCATCCACCCCCCCAGATGCGTGATCGTCCAGCGCCCCGCCCAGCCGCGCGGATCGTCCAGAAAGCCGCCGAACATCAGCGCCGGAAAGTTCGAGAGCATCGTGCTCAACGCCCGGAACCCGCCGCCGAAGATGAACCCCTTGGGTCCCAGGATCAGCACCAGCAGCAGAAAGACCAGCACAAGCCCCAGCGACACGCGCGACAGCGCGGCCAGACTGGTGCCGAGGGGGCGCGCGCCGAGGATGACGGCGGTGAATACCAGCGTGACCAGCACCCCCGTCAGCAATCCCCCGCGCAACCCCGTCCCCGACAGCGCCAGCCCCTGCGCCGTGATCGACACCGTGGCACTCGCCAGCGCCGAGATCAGCGCGAGGATGGCGAAGACGAACACGATGCCGTCCAGCAGGTCGCCCCAGGCCGCCCGCCGCCCCCGCCGCGCCCCCGCGATCACGCTCTCGACCGAACGCCGCCCCTTCAGGGTGCCGGTGGCGAC
>ENA-ORXT01004985-ORXT01004985.1-marine-metagenome-genome-assembly--contig:-NODE-4985-length-13318-cov-33.057473_pt1 | contig 13318 bp, 8 predicted proteins | sample MGYA00237868_ERZ511482 | MGnify/ENA metagenome assembly ERZ511482 | reverse complement strand
GAGATATGGGATGCAGAAGTAGGACCAGATGGAATGCTTAATTTTTTATTTGATTACAATGTGCAAGCTTCTCCAAAGGACAATCATTATAGGAGCTTTGTAAAGTACAATGTTCAAGGAGATGAAGTCTATCGATGGACAAATCCTCCTGAGTTATTTGACCAGAATTATTTCCATATATCATTTGTGATTTTATCTGATAACAGTATTGTGACTTATTTATTTAATGATAAGCATATAAGTCAAGATATAATTAGAGTGAGTGCAACTGGGGAAATTATATGGCGAAATAGATTAGATCCGCGATACGAATATGACCAGCGAGGAATTCTTAATTTGTCGAAGTCTAATAAAGGGAATATTTTTGGGGTTGGTGGATACAGCAATTTGCCAGAATTACTATCATCAGGATTTATATTTAAAATTGATGTTGACACAGGTGAAATAATATGGGAAAGAGCCTATGCTGATAGGACTACATCACCATATTATAGAACTGATTTTTCTCAGAATGCTACACTTTTCAATATCTCACAATTGTCTGATAATAGCTTATTTCTATCTGGTACTAAAGATCGATACCTGGCCGATAGCTTAGGTAATGATGATAGATATAAGGACTTATGGCTGATGCATGTAGATGAGGATGGCTGCTTAGAGGCAGATTGTGGTGGTCAGGTGCAACTTATCGGAGGTGATCCTTACCTTAGCCCTATGATGCATCAGGGGGCGATATGGTACTATCAGAATCCGACTGCAGATGGTGGCATCATTAAACAGTCATTCTTTAGATTTGCTCTTGGTTCAGGAATGGCAAGAACGGATAATTTTCTTGATTTGAGAGATGATTTTATATATGAGGATATTAATAGGATTAATTTTTATGTCACTGATGATAATAGACAACATTATTTGCTTTCTGATGGAGACAGTATATTAGTTTATGACTTTAATTTAGAATTAGGAGATACTTTCGAGTCGGCGTACACACCTCATAAGTTGACGGTCATCGAGACAGATACGATGCGACTCACTAATAAAGCTAAGCGTCAGTACTGGGTACTCGCTAGCGAGGATAATCCTGAGCATACACTGACATGGATACAAGGTATAGGCACGTATCATGGTGTACTATGGCCGCCTGACTTTCCTTCAGGAGAGTACGGAGATGATCTACTTAACTGTTATTATCTTAATGAGCAGTTTTATCATATTAATCCTGCTGTACCACACTGTCGTGCTACTGGGTTGGTCTCAGTAGATGAGACAGAGATTGATGTATCACCTATTATCGTATATCCTAATCCTGCTTCAGATATACTTCAGGTTGTACTTCCTGATAGTGGCATCTATAGTTATAGCGTTACATCTATGGATGGAGCTGTTATATTCGCTGGTGTCTCAGATGATGCGTCACAATTAGATGTCAATATCAGTAACTTAGCATCAGGCATGTATCTTATTATGCTCAGAAAAGACGAGCAGAGTTATGTGTCTAAGTTTATCAAAGTGAATTAAATCGAACCTAAACTTCTATTATTATGAATAAGCTAATGCTGTTTTTGATTATTATATCCATTACTATGGCTTTTCAAGCTCCTACTTTAGCACAATGTGAAGTAGACGCAGGAGAAGATTTAATAGGCTGTATCACAAATGCTAATCAAGAAGATACGATTAGATTAGATGGAAAATTACTTAGTGGAGATATGGTCAGTTTCAGTTGGTCTGCAACGACATTATCAGATGGAAGAGATGTAACAAATCAATTATTCCGTGAGACGGATAGATTAGATCCAAGTATTGAATCCTACTTTGGTGAATTTCTCACAGTTTATTTAACTGGAATTACATCAGATAACCAGACATGTACTGACTCTATGAATTTAATTTTTTCTGCTTGGGATTATAGTTTTGCTAATACTACCAGAATAAAAGGTCCAGAGGATACTATTCAGATATTTGGTGCAGCATTTTCAGATTCACAATTAACTTATGCATGGTCTCCGAACTATATGATATCTGATACTACTGCAGCAAGTCCACAAGTCTGGAATGATACAACTGTTACATATTTTTCTAATGTTGTGGATACCTTAGGATGTGTTGAAACTAATGATTCCTTTGCGTCTACTGTGTCGACTTCTTCCGTTGATAATGTATCTCAAACCGAATATTTATCAATCTATCCTAATCCAACAAAAGGAATATTTTATGTCACCTTCTCAGATATCGGAAGTTACAATTATAGTGTCACCTCGATGTCAGGTAGTCATATATTATCTGGAGCATCTAATCACTTGTCAGAATTAGAGCTGGATATGAGTCATATAGAATCAGGAATGTATCTATTGCAATTGACGAAAAATGAGCAGAGCTATGTGACTAAATTTTTAATCTCTAATTAATTATTTCATCATAAATAAAATACTATGAAGTATCTATTCTTATTATCGTTCGCAATACTATTCCATGGTTCTACTATAGCACAATGTGAAGTAGACGCTGGAGAAGATATAGTGGCGTGCTTAACAAATGCACAGCGAGATGATGCTATAAATTTAGATGGTCAGATTGTTAGCGGCAATGTTGAAAAAATAGAGTGGAGTGCTATGCGATTATCTGATGGTAATTATATAACAGATCAGCTATTACAGGACTCAACAATACTAAATCCAAAAGTAGATTTATTTGGGATTTTTGATATTGTATTAAGCTTAAAAGGTACTATGATAAACAATGAAACTTGTACAGACTCTACGATTGTGAGGATTAGTAGTTGGGGATATCTCCCTACTGAGAATGCTGCATGCAAAGCCCCAGCTGATACTATTTCTTTGTGGTCTACAGCAATACCAGCATTACCTGCGAGTTACGCTTGGTCTCCCAACTTTATGATATCAGACACAACTTTAGAATTTCCTGAAGTTTGGAACGATACAACTATAGTCTACACCTTGACTATAACTGATACGTTGGGTTGTGTAGAATACACTGATCCTTTTGAATCATTTGTGAAAACTTCATCTTTAAATCAAGAAACATCTGGGTCTCAATTACATACTTATCCTAATCCCACACAAGGTAATCTATTAGTCACTCTTCCTGAAAGCGGTAACTACAACTATACCGTTACTTCAGAATCTGGCAGACTCATACTGTCTGGCACATCCGATCACATATCAGAATTAGAACTGGATATGAGTCATGTAGAATCAGGAATGTATTTATTACAATTGACGACAGATGAGCAAAGTTATGTTACTAAGGTTGTGGTTGCCCATTGACTATAAGGAATTATCCTTAATCTGTGCAATCAAAAAATCCGTATAATCCGTGATTCCCCTTTATGTATGGATCACGGATTAGGCACGGATTAATCGGATGACACGGATTTTCGTTACTGATTAATGAGAAGTTTGAGTATTGTTTGCTTAGTATGTAATGATTGCTTTCAAAAATAATCCGTGTAATTCTTTAATCTGTAAAAATCCGTGATTCTGACCTATTTGCACTTTTAATCCGTGTAATCCTTTAATCCGTAATAATCCGTGATTCGCCTTTTTAGTTTTGTTCCGCGTAATCCTTTAATCCGTATAATCTGTGATTCCCCTCTTTAGTTTTAATCCGCGTAATCCTTTAATCCTTAATAATCCGTGATTCCCTTTTGCACTTTTAATCCGTGTAATCCTCTAATCCTTAAAAATCCGTGATTCGCCGCTCACTTTACACTATATTATCCATCTTATCTGTAACAACATAATATCTAGGATCGTCTACGTTGTCTTGTATGTACTCATCCCACTTAGGATTAGATTTCATAAGAAGTGTCTTACACTCAGGACTCAGGTGTACGAGCTTTATTTCTTTTCCGGAATCTAAGTATTTATTAGCGATACTTCTGAGTGCTTCTATGCCAGAGTGATCACTGACTTTGGATTCTATGAAGTCGATTTCGATTTTATTAGGATCATTTTTTACATCAAATTTGCTATTGAAATTTTGGACTGATCCAAAAAATAGAGGCCCCCATATTTCGTATACTTTCGTTCCGTCATCTTTGATTCGCTTACGTGATCGGATCATGGTAGCATTTTTCCAAGCAAAAACTAATGCCGACATAATCACACCAGCAATTACTGCAATGGCTAAATCTTGCCACACTGTAATTACAGATACAGCGATTAATACTATCGCATCTGATATTGGAATTTTATTAAGGATACGGAAACTACTCCATGCAAATGTTCCGATAACAACCATAAACATTACACCAACTAATGCAGCTATAGGAATCTGCTCTATCAGCGCTGCACCGAATAGAACGAAACTCAATAAAGTCATTGCTGCCATAATTCCTGATAGTCTTCCTCGACCTCCTGAGTTGACATTTATTATAGACTGTCCGATCATAGCACATCCACCCATACCTCCGAAGAAGCCACTTAGAATATTACCCATTCCTTGAGCGATACATTCCCGATTTCCACTACCTCTTGTATCTGTAAGTTCATCTACAAGATTAAGTGTCATCAGAGATTCTATAAGTCCTACAGCGGCGAGTAGAACAGCCGTCCATAGAATAAGAAACCAATGAGGGGCTATTGTATCTGCCATTTGAAAAATCTGAGTCTGAAAAGTCGGTAGACCACCGCTTAGTCCAGAACCGCCATTATCAGTAATAAATGAACCGACGGTTGCGACATCTAATCCTCCAAAGATTGTTATAGCTGCTACAATTACAATTGCCGCAAGGGCAGAAGGAATCTTAGTTGTAAGCTTAGGTAAGAAATACATAATTGCCATCGTCAATAATACAAGACCTAACATCATGTATAACTCATTGCCTTGCATATAAGAACTGACACCATTAGTTGTTGTCTTAAATAAGCCTAATTGTGATAGAAAGATGACGATCGCTAATCCATTAACGAAACCCATCATTACAGGGTGGGGTATTAATCTAACGAACTTACCAAGCCTAAAAAGACCACCTAACATCTGGATACACCCGACGATAATTAAAGTAATCAATAGCCACTGAAGTCCAAGATTAGGGATCGCATTATCGAGTGCCATACCTACAGCATTCCCTTCCTGTATCATGTGTACCATAACAACGGCCATAGCTCCTGTAGCTCCAGATATCATACCCGGTCTACCACCGAATACTGCAGTAATAATACCCATGATGAATGCACCATAGAGACCGACCATAGGATCAAGACCTGCAACGAATGCAAAAGCTACCGCTTCAGGTACGAGTGCCAAGGCAACAGTAAGTCCTGATAGAATATCATCTTTTGGGTTTTCAGTTATTGATTTAAGCCACTTCTGCATTATCTCGCTTTATTGTAAAAGGCGGCAAATATATAGCTTTTCCTAATGTAGAAGGTTGTCTTATGATTATCAATGCCTTATGTACAACGTTTATTTGTATCTTGCTATTTGTAATTTGAATTTTGTCGGTTGCTATTACCTTAATAGTTGCTTGCTGAGTTGAGATATTTTATTGATCACAAAGCAAGTATAATGGAAACACCATCAGGTCACGTACATTCTTTCGTACCATTCGCCGATAGCCCTATATGGCAGTTAAATAGAAATTATTATAAAGAGAATGGTATAGATGCGTGGCGCAGTGGAGAGGTGCCTCATCATGTGACCAGTAATTCTATGGTCGGCAGAACATATGCAGAAATGATATTGGCTTTTCTACATGATATTGCAAAACAGGGCAATGTAACTGATACTGTATATATCATAGAGTTAGGAGCAGGACATGGTAGATTAGCGTTCCATATCCTTCAACACCTTGAGAAACTCATCCAGTATCATCAAGAAAGTTTGCCACCATTTTGTTATGTACTGAGTGATATTGTCGAAGAGGATTTATCATTTTATAAAAACCATAATCAACTCAAGAAATTTTTTGAAATAGGATGGCTGGATGTTGCTTATTTCGATGCAGTCAACAGTAATGAGATCGAGCTGAGAATTGCAAATACTACTATTGGGATAGGTGAGCTTAAGCAACCTATTGTTGCTATAGGTAATTATTTTTTTGACTCTATACCAGTTGATCTTTTCAAGGTAGAAGGAGATCAGATATTTTCTTGTAATGTATCACTGGAGACTAATGAAAATAAAAAAGAAGATGATAAAAAATCGATTATCGAGAGTATAGAACTGACCTATCAGAATACTAAAGTTACAATGCCGTTTTATAAAAATAGTATTGAGAACAAAATATTGGAAGCGTATAGAAATAAGGACCTTAATACATATCTATTTTTCCCACGTATAAGTATGCATTGCATGGATAACTTAGCAAAGTTATCAGAGAAGGGACTTATTTTATTGTCGATGGACAAAGGATTCCATGAAATATCTGATCTTAATAAGAGACCAAAACCTGATGTAATCAATCATGGTAGTTTTTCTTTCTGGGTTAATTACCACAGTCTTGGTGCTTATTGTGATAAGAAGGGAGGTAAAAGTTTTTTTCCAGATTATTCTACTTTCCATATAGAACTTGCTTGTTTTCTTATGATCGACAACACTGATCAATACAAAAATACTGCAGCAGCTTATGAACGGTTTGTTAATGATTTTGGCCCTGATGATTTCGATACTTTAAAAAAGTTAGCATATAAGAATGCTTTCAGACTTGAGCTATTTGAGATCATCGCTCTTCTGAGATTGGCAGCTTATGATAGCTCAGTATTTATGAAGTTATTACCTCAGATAAAAATTCTAATTAAGAATATATCATTAGCTGATCGTAGAAGATTGACTCAAGTACTTAATCAAGTAGGCTTTTTTTATTTCCACATAGGAGAACCCATGGATGTCGCATATGCTATCGCTGGAATTAATTATGATCTTGGATACTATGAAGAAGCATTAAATAGTTTTCAGATTTCTGTTGTAAATTATGGATCCAAAGAAGATACATATTACAACATAGCATTATGCTATTATCAGTTGAGAATGGATGTACAGTTTGTAGATATCCTTCACACTATTAAGATTGAATATCCTAATAGTATGAGAGTCCAGGAATTAGAAAAACTGGACTTATCAGTCGTATGATTATAAGCATCTTAATCTAATTATTTGCTCATTTTATTTTCGCCGTCGGTCTACATTCATTTTTGTAATTATCAGATATAACTTTATCGCTGATCTTATGTTATAACTTTCATTAATTTATATTAGACTTATGAAGTTACTTATCACAGGAGGCACTGGTCTCATCGGTACAAGATTAATAGAATTATTAGGAGATAGCTATGAGGTGAATGTACTCACAAGAAGTCCTCGACCATCACAAGGTAATGTGCATTATTACAAGTGGGATCCTAAAGAAAAGTCTATGGACGAGAAAGCTTTGGAAGGTGTCGAAGCGATTATTAATCTTGCTGGTGCTGGTATAGCTGACAAGAGGTGGACGGATGAGCGTAAGAAAGTTATACTCGATAGTAGGGTAGATAGTGCTGCAACATTAGCTAAATATCTTAAAGACAAATCAGAAAAGCCGAGTGTCTATATCGGTGCTTCTGCTGTCGGTTATTATGGTGATCGTGGTGAGACGAGATTGATGGAAGGAGATGATCCTGGAGAGGGATTTTTATCTGACGTCACAGTAGCTTGGGAAGAAGCTCACGAGATTGTCACTGAGTTGATAGACCGTTCTATGATATTAAGAATAGGAATAGTCCTCAGCACCAAGGGGGGAGCACTAAAAGAAATACTTAAGCCATCTGCAGTAGGAGCTTACGGATATTTTGGCAAAGGAGAAGCATATTATGCGTGGGTACATATAGATGATATATGCGGCATGATGATAGCGGGACTTACAGATGATAGATATGGAGGTGTATATAATGGAACAGCTCCAGAACCACTGACTAATAAAGACTTAGTCAAAGCAGCAAAAAAAGGAAAGAATGGGTTTGGGTTAGTTATGCCAGTTCCAGTTCTTGCTCTTAAGTTAGCTATGGGCGAGATGACAGAGATGCTTACTAATAGTACAAGAGCAATTCCACAGAATCTTATGGAAGAAAATTATTCATATAAATATGAGGATGCAGCGCTGGCAATCAAAGACCTGATAGATCGTAAGATCTAATCTTCGAAGACTTCGATATCTTTTTTGGCCATTATTAGATCTGTAAATTTTCCTTTAAATCTTGTAGCCTTTACAAGATGATTATCTATCCAATGATAGTTACCACCACGAGGCTTACCCATCAGTAGGCCATGATATTTGAATCCATGCTTATATAACCATGTCTCAGTATATTCTCTGTGTTCTTCTGTACGTGATGTAAAGAATGTAATGACATTACCCTCGTCATACCATTTATTAAGAATCTCAAGTGCATCTGGATATGGCTCACATGTAAGCATACGTTGTGGCTCTTCATTAGGGATGTCATCACATATAGTACCATCTATATCTATGAGATAATTTTTGATATGATCCGGTAGTATTGGGCTGAGAAGATTACCGTCTTCATCTAATAATTCTTTAAGATCTTGCATATCATGCTGTTTTTTATTAGAAACTTATGTATTCCGATGGATTTATAGCGATGCCATTTTTCCATAATTCGAAGTGCACATGTGGTCCTGTTGTCAGCTTTCCTGTATTACCGATTATTGCTATGGCCTCACAAGAACTGACTTTATCACCTATCTTCTTAAGCAATACAGAATTATGCTTGTATACAGATACCATATTGTCATTATGTTGTATGCTTATGGTGTTACCTGTATTAGTAGACCAGTCTGCATTTATGACGACACCATCTAAGATGCTCTTAACGGGAGAATCTTTACTTGCGACGATATCTATACCATAATGCTTAGTAGACAGGTCAAATGCAGCACTTATCTCTCCTTTGAGAGGGCTACAAAAATAATAATGTTCTAAACTCAAAGTGTTAGATAAATCGTGTCTTTTATTGCTTGATCTTAGAGAATTTCTATTTAAACTGTCCTTACTTAAAGTTGTATCTGATTTTAGAGCAGATGGATTGAGCATATTCTTTACGCCTTCTGTATAGACACGTTGGTCTGTTATATCTTTCTCTAGTGCATCTATTTTTTTGCTGAGTTCCATGTACACCTTATTATTAGCGATATCGCCATATCCCGGTATTAAAAATTTCAGTGGAGTATATATAACTGTAAGTAGTGTCAGGACAGCTATTAGGATTATAGTAGTAAAGACTGCACTGAAAAGCCCAAGTATGGTAAATTTCATTGATTTTTTCTCACCGCGAGTGTCATCATCTAGTATTACTACACGATATTTATCAGTGATTTTCTGCTTGAATGGACGCTTATTATCGGAAGGCTCTGACATCTAATGATTTATCTATACAAAGTTAGTTTAATACTATTTCAAATGAAATCTATCTTTCTATAGTTTTGCTCACTTTTTTAAAATAATTTTGCACTAAATCAGTTATGTAGAATGATAATGTATCCAAAGTGTACGTTTGGACAGATATACCGTGTCAAATGTCCATCTTCTATTTGTAACTATCACATAATCAAGTAATTAGTTTTGAGAAAGATACCATCTATATTTATTGCATTCATATTACTTAGCATCCTATTTTCTTGTTCTACAACGAGAAAAAAGTCTGAAGTTAAAGGGCTAAAAAAGCTATATCATAATACGACGGCCAAATTTAACGGTTATTTCAATGCAGAAGAGCTAATGGATCAGGGTGTAGTTAGGCTACAATCGATGCATCAAGATAACTATAATACCATCTTAGATGTCTATGATTATGTCGATGTGGAAGGAGCGACATCTATCAATGCAGATATGGATAAGGCTATAGAAAAGTTGACGAAGGTAGCGACCATTCATGATGTCAGTAATTACTTAGATGATTGTTATGTCCTTATCGGAAAAGCACAATACTTAAAGCAAGATTATGCAGCTGCTATAGAAACCTTCCAATACTTCGAAGAGGAATTTGACCCTAAGAATCCATATGGCCGAGTATACAAAGCCAATAACAAAAAGAAATCATCGAAAGATAAGCGTAAGGAAATAGCTCAAGCGAGAAAAGAAAAAGATAAAGAGCGAGAGAAAGAAAACAAAGAAAGAGAAAAGGCAAGAAAAGAATCTCGTAAGGAAAAAGATGAGCTCAATAAGCAAAGAAAGAGGGAAGCCAAAGATCGTAAGAAATCGAGAGGTAAAACTTCAAGATCTTCTAAGACCAGAAATAAGAGAAAATCTGATGAAGAGAAAGCTGCAGAAAAAGCTTTAGAAGAAGCGGCAAAGAAAGCAAAAGAAGATCAAGAAAAAAATAAAGCTACCGCAGAGACAAGAGCTAAAGAAATAGAAGAAGAACTTAAGCGTAAAAAAGAGGAGGAAGAAAAGAAAAAAGATGAAGAAAAAAAATATGAAAGAGAGGGCGAAGGCGCAATTTGGAAGAACAAAACTGCATATACTTTTGGACTATACTGGCTTGCAAGAACATACATAGAGCAGCAGCGATACGGAACGGCAGAGTATGTAATAGATAAGTTAGAATCAACGGCTGGATTATCAGAAGACATCGCTAAGCAGCTTCCTGCAGCCAAAGCACACCTTTATCTAAAAAGGAAGGAATATACACTTGCCTTGGTAGAATTAGAGACAGCGATAAATAAGGAAAAGAATAGAAAGAAAAAAGCTCGTTATGCATTTATTAAGGCACAGATATATGAGCAAGGTGGTAACTCTGCGATGGCCTTTGAAGAATATGGACGTGCTAAGAAATTTAGCCCAGAGCATGAGATGGAGCTGAACGCTAAAATCAATGAAATAAAATTAGCCTACAGTCAAGGTCAAAATACGAGAGAGTCTGTTCTTTCAAAATTAGAGAAATTACTATCTGAAAAAAAGAATGAACGGTTTAAGGATCAAGTCTTATTTGCAATAGCTCAAGTAAAATTAGATGGTGGTGATATTGATGGTGCCATTGAAGATTTTGAGTCAGCGATACAAGCTTCTTCTGGTAATAAAAATATTGAGTTAGAAGCTAATTATAAATTAGGTAACCTATTATTTGAAAGAGGTCTGTATAGCGAAGCTAAGACGAAGTATGATGCAGTGCTTAGCCTTATGAGTAAGCAAGATGAGAGAGTGAGACAAGTAGAGAATCTATCTTCTAACCTTACTGCTATCGCTCGTAATATTGAGATTATAGAACTACAAGATAGTCTTCTTACACTTAGCTCTAAGTCAGAGAGTGAGTTAAGAGAAATTGCCCTTGAGCAGCTTAAGGAAAGAGACGCTGACCTTGCGGCAAGTGCAAGTAAAAATAACCAAACTAAAAATTCTAATATCCTTAGATCTAATGTTGCGATAGGGGCTGCAAGGAGTAATTTTTTCGCATATAACCCAGTAGCACTTAATCAAGGAAAAATTGACTTCCAGCGTGTGTGGGGAGACAGAGCGTTAGGTGATAATTGGAGAAGATCATTGAGGTCCGATATTACGGGATCTTTTGATGATGAGATTATAGAACAAGAACCAGAAGAGAAGACATATTCTGATAAGGAAATAGATGATATACTCAGAAGTGTGCCCAGAAGTCCAGCTCAGAAAGAATCTGCTAATGCTAAGATATCAGAATCTTTGTTTGAGTTAGGGACATTATTCAGAGATCGTATAAGGGATTATTCTAAGTCGATAGAAGTACTGGAGAGACTTAATTCTGAGTATCCTAATTTTCCTAAGAGAGATGAAGCGCTTTTCTATTTGTACCTTTCCTACAATGATCTTCCAGATAATGCAAGGGCAATTAAAGTCTTAGAGATGATGCGTAGTGAGTATCCTGATTCTAAATTTACTAAGATAGCTACAGATCCTAATTATGCTAAGTCACTCAAGGATAGTGAGGAGACGATAGCAACTTATTACGATAAGACTTACGACTTATTTGAGCAAGGTAATTATGCGGAAGTGATAACTCGTAATAGCACAAGGACGGAACTTTTTCCTGGCAATAAAGAATTCGCTGGTAAGTTTGCATTGCTTAATGCAATGAGTCTTGGTAGTACGGAAGGGAAGGAAAGATATATCAAAGAATTGCAACAAGTAATACGAGCATTCCCTAAATCTAATGAAGAGAAGAGGGCTCAAGAAATTCTTAGATTTTTAAAAGGTGATCAGCAAGCTTTTAACGAGATATTGTATGATGAGGCAGAGGATGCATTTGAAGTCGAAGATGATAAGTTGCATTATGTTTTTGTAATTACATATGACTTAGGACAGAAAGACTTCGACAAGTATAAATTGGATATATCTAATTATAATAAGAAGTACCATAGATTCGAGAATCTAAAATTGAGTAACATTTATCTCAATGTAGAAGAGAAGTCACAGATCATTCTTGTAAGATCATTTGAGGATAAGGAGAAGGCCATGAAATACTATAGAGGTGCTGAAAAAAATAAGGCAGAATACATAACAGCGACTGACGCCGGTTTTGATATATTTGTATCTACCCAGAAGAATTACAGAGAAGTAATCAAGCAAAGATCTGCCAATGCATATAGGGTCTTTTTTGATAAGTCTTACTTAAAGAAAAAGTAAGATACTGCGAGATAGTTTATTTATCTACATTAGGTTTTTATATGTCTTCAGCACTAATTAATCAGTCTATTAATCTATTGCCAAGCAGGTAAAAGTTGATAATCATTTTTGATGCTTATTTCTTCTGTTATAGTAGTAGATTATTATTTCCTTTGTCTGCGGAATAAGTAATCATTATGAAAAAATATACCTGCCTTATCTTCCTGATTATAGTAAGTGTAGTAAGCTGTAAAGAAAATCCAACTCCTGAAGCAACAAGCCCAACCCCACAGGTCGTTGTTAATGATTCTACCAAAGAAATGATCGCTGAGCTAAAAGCAATAGCAAATCAAAAGGGCAACATTAATATGTGGCACCTAAATAAGGAAAGAGCCATAGCTATGGATCAGAAAATAGCTTCGATATCAGATTACGGTCAGAAGATACAATTGCTTTTTAAGTCAGGTGTACAATGGCTTAATGCAGGAAATTATAATTTTTCTATAGATAGATTCAATGCAATATTTGATCTTGTAAAACAGAATAACTTAAGGCTGCCAGCAGAAGCCTTATATAGTATAAGAGAAATGGCAGGAATGGCATACCTCAGAAAAGCTGAAATCGAAAATTGTCTGCATAATCATAATGAGTATTCTTGTATTCTCCCGATAGCGCCACAAGGGCAACACACTAAGAAAGAGGGTAGCGAAGCAGCTCGCGATGTAT
>ENA-ORXT01004982-ORXT01004982.1-marine-metagenome-genome-assembly--contig:-NODE-4982-length-13320-cov-102.099373_pt1 | contig 13320 bp, 11 predicted proteins | sample MGYA00237868_ERZ511482 | MGnify/ENA metagenome assembly ERZ511482 | reverse complement strand
CTCGCGGACTTTCTATCTGTGATTTATTTACTAACTTTAGTGCTCGAAACACGCAACTAATCATACACAACAACGTTGGCATTCATTATGACGAACCAACAAACAGCAGAATAAACTATCAAATTTTGAACAAACCAACATTAGAATATGAATAAAGAATTTTTGGCAAACATAGTTTATGGTGCATTAATAATTTGGCTACTTTTCTCTCTCTATTATATAATCCGACTTTGGTATAGGAAAAGCACAAAATCTTATAACGAATATCTATATAATTCTATTCCTTCTGTTTTTACAACAATTGGAATACTTGGAACTTTTGGAGGAATTTATCTTGGATTAAGAAATTTTGATGTTAATGATATTGACAAAAGTATTCCAATGCTATTGGAAGGAATGAAACTTGCGTTTCTTACCTCAATTGTTGGAATTATTCTATCATTAGTATTTAGAGTTTTTGGACAACTAATATTACGAACAGTTGAACTCAAAGAACCACCAAAACAAACGGATGAATTATCAGCTTTGAGCGAAATACTCGAAGTCTTAAAAACTACCAAAACAGAAACTAAAACCAATTTTGATAAATTAAACACATCACTAATCGGAGAAACTGAAACAAGTATTTCTACTCAATTAGTAAAACTTCGTAATCAAACGACTGACAACCAAAAAGAACAAGAAAAACAAAATACTTTACTTGAAAAAATACAGACCTCTTTAATTGGTAACGAAGAAACAAGCCTACTTACACAACTTGAAAAATTAAGAAGTCAATTAACCGACAACTACAAACTACAAAAAGAACACAAAAACGTACTTTCTGAAATTAATGTAACTCTTGGTTCTAATAAAGATGATAGTATTTTATCGCAAATTAAAAGTTTAAAAGACGACCAAAACGAAAATAATAAAACATTAGAAAGTAAGTTTGATGAATTTGCGGAAATTCTAAAAAAGAATAATACAGAGGCTTTGGTTGAAGTAATGAAAAGTGCCACAGAAACTTTCAACGCTCAAATGACAGAATTAATTCAAAGATTGGTTCAAGAAAATTTTGCAGAATTAAACAATAGTGTTCAGAGTTTAAATGATTGGCAAAAAGATAATAAAGAAATGATTTCATCATTGACAGAACAATTCAAATCTGTATCTAAAGATTTTGAAATTGCATCAGTTTCCATTAAAGAAATTACAGAAAACACAACAAAATTAACAGAGGACAACAGTCAGTTATCGAAATTAATTGAGGAGTTACAAAAGGTTTTAATTGATGACACTAAATTTCAAGAAATAGTTACAAAACTTGAAAGTTCTATCGACACAATTAAAACAAACACAGAAACATTTGACGAAACAACTAATAAATTAAATGATTGGATTGGTAAAGAGCATAACTTCAAACAATCAGTAGATATATTAATAAGTAGATTAAAAGAAATAGAAGATATTAAAGATATAAATGGAGAGTTTTGGAAAAACACCAAAACCCAAATGGAAGAAGGAGTTTCAATTATAAGTAATTCATCAATAGAATTAAGAAACAATCTTGACAATATTTCTGAAGAATTTACAGGACAATTAAATCAAACTCTAACGAGTTTAGATGAACTTATTCAACGTCTAATAGAACAAGCAAATAGATAATGAAAGAAAGTTCAGATAACAATTGGATTTCATTTTCCGATATAATGACTGTATTGATGATTATCTTTTTGTTCATCTCTATTTCTTATATGATGCAAGTGAAAAAAGAGCAAGCACAAAGAGATGAAATATTTGAGGAATTTAAGGCAACAAAAGAGGAACTTTATAATGAACTGAATACTATTTTTAAAGATGATTTTCAAAAATGGGATGTACAATTAGATAAAGATTTATCAATAAAATTCACAAATCCAGATGTTTTGTTTCAATCAGGCAGAACCAATATCAGACCATATTTTTCAGAAATTTTAAATAAGTTTTTACCAAAATACTTTGACATCATTTTACAGAAAAAATATCAAGATAAAATTTCAGAAATAAGAGTTGAAGGTCATACAGATAATGTTCCTGCACCACAATATGACAAAGACCCTTACATTGCTAATACTTTGTTATCACAAGAAAGGTCGGCAGAAGTAATTAAGCATTTTCGTGAAATGGAGTATTTTAAAAATCTATCAACTAAAGAAATAACTCTTATAGAATATCTATTAACTGCCAACGGATTGTCTTATGGCAGAACAGTTGATGATAATGGAAATTTAACCATAAATAGTAATCAACCTATAAATAATGAAAAATCTCGAAGAGTTGAATTTCGGATAATAACAACAAGTGATAAATTAATTGATAAAGTCCTTAAAGAGTTAGAAAAATAATGCCATTAATCAAATTCAATAAAGCACATAGTTATCTAGATACTATTGGAGTTCCTCGATTAGAGGAATATAATAGTAATGTTATTATTGAAAGAATTGATTTTACAGAACAAGAAAGTGATGGAAATTTAGAATGGCGTGAAGATGGCGTTTATTTGAATGTAAGAGGTAATTTTCAAAAGGGGTTTATGTTTAATAAGGATTATAGAATATCAGAATACGGAAATCCAAAATTTCATTTATTTGAGTGTTCTGTTATAGAAAGATTTATTGAGCAAGGAATTTTATCAAGATATTATTTTTGGTCAAATTCAAATTTAGTAACCGTAACACAAAGAGGAACAAATATAGAATACCCAGAACAAAATCTAAATTTATGTTCACAATGTAGAGTATTATTGCACGAAAGAAATCTTGATACAATTAATGATACCGAAGACTTTCATAAACTACTTGATTTAAACGATAAGAACATCAAAGAGAATATAGAGGAAGTTGAAACCGACCTTTATAAAAGACCTTTAAACTGGCGTAGTGTTTCCAAAGCTTATAGAGAAGAACAAAACTATACTTGTGAAGAATGTGGTTTTGGAGGTAGTGATTTAGAAAATAACTATGACAAACGGTATTTACACACACATCATATTGATAGTTATGACTTATTAAATACTCATAGAGATAATTTAAAATCTCTTTGCGTTTTATGTCATTACAATCAAGACGAACATCATCAATCGAATTTTGAAAAACCAAGACTAAAAGCGGAATTGAATTCTTTTGTGAATAAATACAGAAATAGACTAATTGAAATCGGAAACAAATATATAGAAAATTACGAATGAAAAAATAACGAAATGCCAACACCGTGTATAATTAATTGCTGTTAAGTGCTTAATTCATTGGCTTTTTCATATATTTAAAGTCAGTTTAAATCCGAAAGGTTCGTGCTTATTTACACGCAACTAATCATACACAAACACGTTGTGTTTCATTCCGAAAAAGCCAACCACACATTTTACACATTTATTTTTTCCCAATACTCAAATCCAACCCTAAAAAATAAAAGAGTAAAATCTTCCCTGTGCTCACAGAATTCTAATAATTGGCAGTAAATTAATTTTTTTGCCAATTTATAGTTTAGTACATTTGCAGGATTAAACAAAAATAATATCGCTAAAGACAAATTACATATTGAAGAATTAACAACATCTTTCAAAGATCGAGATAGCTTTGAAACAAAGGATATTACTCTTTTCTTTAAAGAATTTGAGCCCAATATTCGTCAAACAACTGTTAATTGGCGAGTATATTCATTAATAAAACAAGGTATTCTTAATCGAATTGGAAAAGGAATATTTACTCTTGGTACAATGAATTCTTTTATACCGGAAATTTCTCCAAAAGAAAAATCTTTAAGTAAAAAAATAAATAAGGAATTTCCTTATTTGGAATTTTGCATCTGGAACTCTTCTTTTCTGAATGAATTCACGATACATCAGGCTAATCAATTCTATCAATTAATTGAAGTTGAGAAAGACGCAGCACAAGCCATATTTCTCTATTTAAAAGAAAACAAATACTCAGCCTTTTTAGACCCTACAAAAGATGTTTTTGAAAAATACATAACAGAGAATAACAATATAATAATTGTAAAAACATTAATAACTGAAGCTCCTACACAAAACATAGATGAAATAAACACTTCTTCTTTAGAAAAAATATTAGTTGATATTTTCTGTGATGAAATTATCTTTTCAGCATATCAAGGTAATGAAATGCGGACCATTTATAAAGAAGCTTTTTCAAAATACTCTATTAATAGAAGTAAGTTGCTACGTTATGCGAGCAGAAGAGGAAAAAAGGAAGAAATTGAAACATATATTAATTCTAATTTACGGCAAAATTATTAATTTACTGCCAATTTATAGTTTATGATAAATCAAAAAGAAATATCAATAGAATGGATAAACAAGGTTTCAAAAGCAAATAAAAATGCTGACAAAATCCTTGTAGAAAAAGTTATACGAGCATTGATTTTATTAGAAGGTCTTGTTAAACAGAATTTAGACTTCGTATTCAAAGGAGGAACAGCTTTAATGTTACATTTCAATTCTGCTAAAAGACTTTCTATTGACATTGATATCATTTTACCTAAAGAAAATAGTGAACTCAACGACATCTTAGATTCTTTGGCTACCGAGCAAGGGTTTTTACGAAAAGAATTACAACACCGAAATACAAATTCAAAAATCACAAAAGAACATTTTAAATTCTACTACACACCACTTCATAGGTCAAACAAGACAGAAGATTATATTTTACTTGACATATTATTTGAAAAGGCTGACTATAAAAAGATAATCCAGCTGCCAATACAATCTGCATTTGTACCAATTATAGACAATCCATTACTGGTAAACCTCCCCTCTTTAGAAGATATTATGGGAGATAAGCTTACAGCCTTTGCTCCCAACACAACAGGAATACCATACTTCAAAAGTGAAAATAGTATGAGTATGGAAATCATCAAACAGTTATATGATATTGGAAATTTATTTGATGAAGTAACCGACCTAAATATTATAAAAGATACATTTTATCAATTTGCAAAAACTGAATTATCATACAGGAATATCAACGATTGTAATGAACAAAATGTAATCGAAGACATTTACCAAACCTCTCTTTGTATAGCAAGTAGAGGAATAGATGGTGTAGGAAATTTTGAAGAATTACAATTAGGCATACAAAGAATACGAGCTTATATATTTTCTGAAAGTTATCATATAGAAAAAGCAATTACTCAAGCATCTAAAACAGCTTATCTCATTACATTAATAAAATATGAGAAAACAGAAATTGAAAAATATGATAGCAAAATACAAATGAAAGATTGGCTTATTGACGAACCAATGAACAGTAAATTAAATAAACTAAAGAAATCTAATCCTGAGGCATTTTTCTATTGGTTTAAAATTTACGAAATAAAAACAGCATAAATGGCAAAGAATAAATACGATAATTATAGTAAAGAACAACTCATTGCCAAATTACAGCAATTAGAGAAAAAACGGTATGGGTTAGTTTGGGAAAATAAACCAGAAGAAATTGCAGAGCAATGCGAAAGAGAACTGCCCGTATTGGTTGAAGATAAAAGCAAAGAAATAATTTGCGACTCAAAAAAAACAACACATTTTATTTTTGAAGGCGATAATTATCACACCTTATATACGCTCAATTTTACTCATAAAAAGAAAATTGATGTTATTTATATTGACCCTCCTTACAATACAGGAAATAAAAGTTGGAGATACAATAATAATTATGTCGATAAAGAAGATAGATACAGACATAGCAAGTGGATCTCCTTTATGAATAAAAGGCTAAGGCTTGCAAAAAGACTTTTAAATGATAGTGGGATTATTATGTGTGCGATAGATGATTATGAAATCGCCCCATTGAAACTTCTTTTTGATAAGATTTTTGGAGAGCAAAACAGATTAGGAACTTTAGTCGTTGTTCATAACCCAAGAGGACGAAATGATGATAAGTTTTTTGCTTCACAACACGAATACTTATTGGTTTATGCAAAAAATGAAGGAAATGCAACTGTACATAATTTCACTTTAACAGAGGAAGATAAAAAGCAATATAGAAAATCTGATGATATTTCTCCTTTCGCAGAAACTTCATTTATAAGGACTGGAAATAATTCAAAAAGAACAGAAAGACCAAACCTATTTTATTCAATTTATTATAATGAAAAAGAGAATAAGTTATCATTAGATAAACAAAAGGGTTGGGAAGAATTATTACCGTTAAACAAAGACAAAGAAGAAAAAACCTGGAGGTGGGGTAAATAAACATTTCTAAAACAACATTCAACAGAGCTTTTTGTTAAAAAAGTAAAGGGAGAGAATAAAATTTATAAGAAAAGAAGATTAACAGAAGATACAGGGAAAAGACCAAAAACAATTTGGCACGAACCAAAATATGATGCTTCAAGCAATGGAATTATGTTGCTCCAAAAGATTTTTTCGAAGAAGCAAACATTTAATTATCCAAAATCAATTTATGCTGTTAAAGACATTCTTGAAATAACAACAAACCAAGATTCTACAATTTTAGATTTCTTCGCTGGTAGTGGTACAACTGGGCAAGCTGTATTGGAACTTAACAAAGAAGATGGAGGGAATAGACAATTTATTCTCTGTACCAATAATGAGAATGAAATATGTGAGGAAGTCACCTATCCGAGAGTTAAAAAAGTAATTGAAGGTTATTCAGGTAATGAAGGAATTCCAGCTAATGTAAAATATTTTAAAACTGATTATGTCCCGTTTGTTTTAACTGATAACGATAAAAGAACTTTAGTCGCAAAAAGTACAGAACTACTTTGTATTGCAGAAAATACTTTTGAAGTTGTAAAACAGAATAAAAAGAAATTAGATTATGCAATTTTCAGAAACGACAATCAACATACTGCTATTATTTATGATGAAGATTGCATTGAAAAATGTTGCTTCGAGTTGAACAAAACAAAATCTAAGAATAAAACTATAATTTATGTGTTCAGTTACGATCACACATATGAAGAGGAAGATTTTGAAAATTTAAGTATTGATTTTATCGTTAAGCCAATTCCTGAAGCAATTATTAATGTGTATCGTAAAATATCAAAACTGAAAAACAAATGAAGAAAATAGCTTTTCAACAACAATATATACAAGAACTTGCGGACACATCTGTAAAACTTTTGAATGACGAATATAGAGAGCAAGGAACAGTAGTATTAAAAGCTCCTACTGGCTCTGGAAAAACCTATATGATTTCACAAGCCATTACTAAATTGGTAAAAAAGCAAGCAGGAAAATCATATGCTTTTTTTTGGTTATCGGTAAATTCCTTACACGAACAAAGTAGAGAAAGCTTGACAAGATACTTGGAAGATGAGCGACTTTTAGAATGCAATACTTTAGATGACATTCAGAATAATACTATTGAAGAAAACGAAATTGTTTTTATCAACTGGGATAGTTTAATTAAAAAAAATAATGTTTTCAGGATGGATAATGAGCAAGATTGGAACTTGCAATCTGTTATTGAAAGCACCAAAGAAGAAGGCTCCGAAATTATTTTAATAATTGATGAAAGCCACAGAACTGCAAATGCAGATAAAGCAAAAGAAGTGATTGCGGAAATAAGCCCAAAACTTATTATTGAAATGACGGCTACTCCTTCGAATATTAATGGCACACTTATCGAAATCCCATTAGGTAGAGTAATTGCCGAAGGAATGATAAAAAGTGAAGTTCAAATAAACCCTAAGTGTAAAAACATAAAAGAAAATAAAGATTTGCTTGATGTTGCTTTAAAGAAGAGGGAAGAATTAAAGCAAAAATATGCTGAAAGTGGCATTGACATTAACCCTTTGTTATTAATCCAAATTCCCAACAAAAAACAAACGGATAATACAAATCCAGAAGATTACATAATTGGTCTGTTAGCAGAACATAATATAACAATTTCTAATAACAGATTAGCAATTCGATTGTCAGGTGTTGACATAAAAGAATTGGACGAAAAAATTAAACCACATAACAGTGAAGTAGATGTATTAATCTTTAAAGAAGCGATTGCATTAGGCTGGGATTGCCCAAGAGCATCATTAATATTCTTACAAAGAGAATGGAAACAAGAAAGATATAGTTTTAACATTCAAACCTTGGGCAGAATAATGCGAATGCCCGAGCAAAAACATTATGACACGTATCCCGAATTAAACGTTGGTTATGTTTATTCTGCTTCTGATAATTTTACAATTGTAGAAGAATTGGCAAAAAACTATATAAGTGATTTGCAAATGAGTCGTGATGAAGATATAAATACAAAACCTGTAAAATTAAATAGTGAATTTATTCGTAGAAAGAGAGAACAAACAAGATTATCGGGAGATTTTAAAAAATGTCTTTTTGAAGTTGCCAAGAAACTTAAAACAAAAGATGAAATAAATACAAAAGTTCAACACATTTGGAAAACGGTTGTTCTTGAAGGAAAGGTAACTGAAATTGACAAAGAAGATGAACAGAAAATAGAATTTTCAGATAAAAAAAGTGTGAAAAAGGACATAAAAGAGATAGCTGACAGTTATGTCAATTTTTGTGCAAAAATGTCGAGTCCTTACGCAAAATCTCGTTCAACAAATGTCATAAAAACATCTATAAGAAGTTGGTTTAAGGAAAATTTTAACATTGGTGATGAAGATGATATTTCTGTCATTGTAATGAAAAGGAGTAATAATACTCCAATAAAAAGGTTACTTGAAGAAGCAAAAGAAGAATATGCCAATTTACCAACTAAAGAAGAAGAAATTGTAAAGAATCCTAAATGGGAAGTTCCTGAAAGCGTTAGCATTTTTACCGATTATGAAATTGTTGAAAACTCAAACAAATCAATCATCAAGCAAACAGATAATCAAAAACTATATGTAAAGAAAAATAAGAACGGAAAAATTGAATTATCAAAACCAGAAGTTGATTTCATTAAAGATCTTGACAATACTGATGATGACATACTTTGGTGGTTTAAAAATGGTGTAAGAGAAAGTAAATATTTTGGAATTGCATACAAGAAAAAAGACAATCATTATTACGGATTTTATCCTGACTTTCTAATTAAAACTAAGAAAGAAACAATTATTGTTGAAATCAAAGATGATAAGGATTTTAAACCTGAAAATGCTTTAAAACTTCAAGCAGGAAGGAATTATATCGCAAGAGGAGAAAACAAAGAACAAGTAAGGTTTCATATGCTTTCTCCAATGGATTATGACCGGTTTTTCTCTTTACTAAAAAATCAAGAACTTGATAAGTTCAGTTCTGTTTATGAAGAAAAGTTATTACGATATAATCAAAGTCAAAAAAGGGTAATTGAGAACAAAACCGACCATTCGGAAAAAGAAAAAGAAATTTTAGAATTATTATCTGAACTCGACACTACGATTGACGAATTAAAGGACCAAAAATTCAAAAATGAATTATTAGAGATGGAACTTAATGAAGCAAATGAAAATATTCAAGTAATTTCAAAATCGTTAAGTAGCAACGAACCTCAAAAGACAAAATCGAAAAAATTAAAAGTTAAAACTCCATTCAATATTTGTGTGCTCGGAGAGTGTTCAGAGCAAGCTTTAATCCGAAAAGAATTAAATAATTACTTTGAGAAAATTGGTATTAAAGCAACTGATTGGAAAATTGAATTTTTTAATAATAATAAATTACAGAATAGTAATGTTTTACGTTCTTTACATAAAGGACAAAGTAAATATTCGGTAATAGTAACAGGACAAATATTCCATCACTCTGGAAAAGGAAATGCAAAAGCTAATATTTTGTCGGAATTAAAAAATGAAAAGTATATTCCCCATTGTGTTGGGAGTAATCCAAAGGACTTATTAACTCCTGAAAAGATAGTTGAAGTAATTGATAAATATATAATGGAAAGCCAACGCTAAAAGTCATACACATTGTCAAGTCGCTCAAAAGCCAACCACACGAGCCAAAACTTGTCAAAGAGTATGCCTTTACCAACAGCTGCCAGATGGAAAGAAAATAACGAAAACACAACAATGTGTATAGTGCATAGCACCCTGCGGGATGCTACGACACCATACACGGAACGTTAGCAAGCAGCGAAAACAATCAAAAAAAAAATTACCATTTTGGTATTTTTTTGTATCTCTGTAATAAAACTAACATTGAGAGTTGCTGCAAAGAGAACTTTACGGGAGTTTTGGAATATCAATTCAGAAAGTGAACAACAATTATGAGCTTGGTATAGTGAAGCTTCAAAAGCAGATTGGAACACGTCTAATGAAATAAAAACTCAATTTGCATCGGCAAATATTCTTAAAAACAGTAGCGTCATTTTTAACATTTGTGGAAACAAGTATAGATTGGTTGTTGAAATTAATTATCCAAGAAAATGGGTTTTTATTCGTTTCATTGGCACACATAATGATTATGACAAAATAGACGCAAACAAAATTTAAAATGAAAGTATAAGCAATTAAAACAGAAAAAGATTATGACCAAGCACTTGAAAGGTTAGAAGAAATTTTTCACGCCGAAGTTGATATACCAGAAGGTGATGAAGCAGAAGTACTTTCCATTCTAATTGAGAAATACGAAAACGAGCATTACCCCATTGAAATGCCTGACCCAATCGAGGCAATAAAATTTCGAATGGAACAAATGGGAATGAGACAAAAGGATTTAGCTGAAGTAGTTGGATTTACAAGTAGAGTTAGTGAAATCTTAAATAGAAAGAGAAAATTGACCCTTGCTATGATTAGACAATTGAGTGACAAATTAAAAATTCCGGCAGAAGTGTTAGTGCAGGAATATTAAGAAGAAAGCCGATTGCTAACGCTAAGTGTATAAAACAATTGCTACCTTTTGAGCAACTCAGTGGTTTCGGTTAAGTATCAATCTACCGCAAGTCTTTTCGACTTGTGGAACTTGAACTTCAAGTCTTTTTGACTTGCTGCTTAATTAAATTAAAAATTTATAATAAAAGTACTAACTCCAAGTCCAACAGACTTGAACGAATTTAAACACAAGTCGAAAAGACTTGCGGTAGAGGGAGCTCAAAATAAAAAATGATTAAGTAATAAAGAAAATGAAAGTTATTTATTGGATTAAGGAGAAATGGACTGATGCAGTTTGGAGTAAGGTGTTTGCTGGGATAATACTTGCAATAATTATGGGAATAGTTTCATTGGCATACCAATTACTTAACTCTTTAATATCATCGTATACTATTCAAAATTGGTTTTCACGATTTAATTTATGGATAAGTCAAGAATCTAAAATTTCAAACTTTACATTGCTTTTAATATTTCTATTTATTGGAATAGTTGTTACAGTTTCGCTATATAATTTAATAACTAAATCGTGGATTGGCAGAACAGATAAATTTTACGCTTCTGATGAAGCCTATACAGTTAGAGGAACATATTCAGTTGATTTAGATTTTGGAATTCAAGCTAAAGGTAGAAATGATTCAGATTTTTGGTGGCAGCAAATAACGGCGAGTGAAAGATCAATAGTTCCAAAAAATGGTGCTCGCTTTTGTGTAATTAGCCAAACCACAAAATCAAGATGGACATTAAGCGAATTAGAGAAGTTAAATTATAGTGAAGATATTATCAAAGCGAATAATAACAAAAGTAACAAAATTCCTAATGGAACTCAAATCGCATATAAAACCAAACAGGGTAGGTTTGGAATAATGAAAATTGTAAAATATGGTTACAATTTAAAAATTAAATTTGAAACTTTTAAAATGGCAAATGAATAACAATATGTAAGACAGCATATCTGCTTCCTTTGTCGGCAGAGACGCCATCATCATTTTCTTCTTCAGCTTTTTTTAGTTTGAAGGCTAAAACGGGTTGGTTGCAAACAGCATTGTTGACTGCAGCAGGTGTTATTTTGTTGATGTTGTTTAGTAGTTTTTTGAATTTGGAATTGCCACAAGGATTGTTTTTTTAGGGTGTTTTTTAATTATGAATTATGAAGGCTTTTGATGAACAGAAAACAAGAAATTTAAAAATTCCCATTTTTTTTGGTAATTGAAATTTAAGTTTGTTTTTTAGTAAGAAAATTATGAACCAAAATAAAGAAATTAAACGATTAGAGGAAAAAGTGAGTAAGGATAAAAAACTCACATTTTTGGAAGAAGACGAATATTGTAGACGTGAATTCGACAAAACATTTAATATTGATAATTTGTCTGATGCGTATTGTAGCAATTATAAATTTATGTTTCTTCTTGGAAGATATTTATCGGATTTAACATTTAGTTCTAATAACTATGTTGAAACAAATTTAGATGCAGACATAACTAAAGTGAATGTGCATAATTTAAATAATAGAGTAGAACCTTTTAATGAAATTGCTTACTTCGAAAAGCATAAAGAAATGTTGAAAAATGGTTTATTAAAGTTAATTGATGCTAATACGATTAAAAGGGAAAAGATCCAATTAGAGAAATATGCTGAAGAATGGGATGAGATTATCTCAATAAAAAACCATCCAGATCAACATCTTCAACGAATTTGCAAACATGCAAGTGATGGACGGAAGAAAGTTAAAAATTTGTTTGAAAATGGTAAGATATCTTTTGATGATAAAAAGCACCAACTAAACTTAAATCTTTGGAAAACGAAATGGGTATACATCGAAGCAAGTAAAATTGCTGAGCCTATAAAGGCTGCCTCTGAATTTCCATATAAGCTAACTCTAAAAGGCAAAAAAATTTTCTACACTTTTGATAGTTTAATTCATATAGTAAACCGTCATTTTGGACACCAGCTTTCCAATACCTTGCTAATCAAAAAAAGCACTCATACTGTAATCATTGATCCTCAAAATATGCACTTACAATTGGAGCGTTTTTTCAATGAATTTGAAAAATGCGATCTACTTACTCAAGATTGTTTAGTCCCTAATAACCCTTTGAATTTTGAATATTTAAGTAAGAAGTATCAATTGTATTTTAAAAAATTTCATGGTTTATTTCAAGTGGATAGTTTATATCCATTAGAAAATGAAGTTAAACTACAAAGATTAGAAAACTACGATTTAATTCAACTAAATGATGAATTGGGATTGTATGTTAGAAAGTGAGAAATCTTCATTTCCCCCACCTCGTCCTCGTTTGCAACGAGGATGCTTGAGAAGTGCATTTGCAATGCACTAAAGCGTTAGAAACGCTTTTCTCGCCCGCCCTCGTTTCAAACGAGGGCGATACAATAGTAAAAAAAACCAACCACGAAGCAGCGAAGCCACCAACCTAAACCCAATTGGTTATGCAGCTTTAAATGGCTTACACCTTTTTCTATAAAAAAATCACTAATATCTATTGCTTTGCTATTCATTTTTGTTTATTT
>ENA-ORXT01004980-ORXT01004980.1-marine-metagenome-genome-assembly--contig:-NODE-4980-length-13324-cov-4.691251_pt1 | contig 13324 bp, 9 predicted proteins | sample MGYA00237868_ERZ511482 | MGnify/ENA metagenome assembly ERZ511482 | reverse complement strand
ACCGGGGATATTCGTCTTGGTGGAGTTGGGTTCGTGCTCCAGGTAGCCGGTGTCTTCCATCGTGATCCAGTCCTTGAAGATGGACGTATTCGGTACGTGTCCGATGGCGACAAAAAAGCCTTCTATGGCAATATCCTGCTTTTCGCCGGTCTTGTTGTTGAACACCCGCACGCCGGTCACGAACTCGTCGCCGAGAATTTCCTCGGTTTCCGTGTTCCAGTAGATCTTGATGTTCTTCTGCTTTTTGACGCGATCCTGCATGATCTTGGAGGCGCGCATCTCGTCGCGCCGCACGAACATGTGGACGGTGGGGCAGAGGTTACTCAGGTAAAGGGCTTCCTCGCACGCGCTGTCGCCGGCACCGACGATGGCCGTTTCCTTGCCGCGGTAGAAGAAACCGTCGCAGACCGCGCAGGCACTGACCCCGTTGTTCATCAGCCGCTGCTCACTCTCCAGGCCCAGCCAGCGCGCGCTCGCGCCGGTGGAAATAATGACGGTGTGGGCCGCGATCTCCTCGCCGCTTTCCGTCCAGACCTTATGTACGGGGCCGCTGAAGTCGACTTTCTCGATCAGCTCGTAGTTCACTTTCGTGTCGAACCGCTCGGCCTGTTTGCGCAGATCTTCCATCATCTGAGGGCCCATGATGCCGTCGGGGTAGCCGGGGAAGTTCTCCACGTCGGTGGTGATCATCAGCTGGCCGCCGGGCTCCTTGCCGGTATACAGCACGGGGCTGAGGTTGGCGCGGGCGGCGTAAATGGCGGCGGTATACCCGGCGGGGCCGGAACCGACGATGACGGTCTTGAGGGGTTCTTTGCTCATCTTAGTTTGATTTTTTGAGGGGGCAAAAGTAGCGTTTGTTCAACAGATGAAACACGGAAACGGTCGAAGGGCAAGTAGGAAGTGAATAGTGGGAAGTGAGAAGTAGCTGCCGCACGTGATAGCAGCAGCAGCTTCTGACCACCGACTTAAAACGCCAGACTTATTCGGGCGGGGTCGCGGGTGCGATGGAATGGGGAAAGGGGCGTTGTTCCATCGGCTAAACGGGTGAGGACTTGTAGTCCGAATGTGAGATAGGTGATCATGTTTTCCCACCTGTCGTCATAGTTTTCTTCAAATCAAATGATAAGGCGCATAATCCGAAGTAACCCGTACGTCGACGTTATTCTTGTCCGCCAGTTTTAGCAAGGCGAGTAGGTCGTAGTCTATTGCGTCCGTCAAAGAAGAAATCAGATCGGCGTGGTGCAGGTACGCAATTCTACTCCTGGAGTAGTTGATGATGCGATCGGTAAGTTTTTTGCTGTCATCAGTGAATAACTTCAGGTACAACTCCGTTACGGGAAGATATTTAGCTTGATAGACGCCGGCGGCTTCTTTGGAAACAATGTATTTTTCGACGTCCAGACCGTGGTAAAGTGTTTCACCCCTAATGGCGGATCTTGTTAACTCCGCATGGGATGTTTTTAGGGTAGAAATGGAAGCCCCCTGGTATACGTTTTGGAAGAAAGTCTGCCGCTTGACGTGGAAAGGATTGTTCCTTATCGCCGGTTTAGACGGCAGTAACTTGTCAAACAAGACTTCATGGTTAAGATCAAACAGGTAAGCAATATGCAGTAAGTCGCACAATTTAGAGGGTAACTGTCCGTCCGGTTTCAAATTACCCGAAATTTCAATTTGCTCTCCAAGTATCTCGATAAAGAACGAATCCGCCTGAACGGATCGGCGTAGCTCAGCTTCTTTAAGTGTGTACATTACTTTAGCCGAGGTATGTATTAGTTCTTCGGATCGGCTCAATATTAAATGGTGCCGGAATAGCGATTCACTCAGCCTGATCAGAGCATTGAACGGCATCGCTGGTTTTGTTTTAAGGGCGGTGATGAATTTGTCGAACCTGCGGTTCAGGTAAGCTTCGCTTCCGAGGTGAACCTCGGTGAAGGGGGTAATGTGTTTAATCTGTTCTCGCTTTGTCATTGGGTAGAAGGGCGTATGGTGATTATCAGGGCAGTATATGCACTTTTAGTAGAAGTGTGAATTACCGTATACAGGTTCATCTCTAGGCAAAACGGGTGAGGAACTCCGTTCCGAATGCTAGGCGGGAATGCGTGTCAGCCCGTCTGGCATTCGGACTACAAGTCCTCACCCGTCCCTTAATACAACTCTACTTCCCACACCTCCAACTCCGGCTCTTCTCCGTTCAGCTCCCCGCCGAAATAAACCTGAATGTACCTCGCCGCCCGCCGCTCCGCATAGCGCGCGTTGGTCACCTTCCCTTCCGCGTCAAACTTCAGGTTATTGATGAAAACCGCGTACACCGTCTCCAGCGCGCTCGGCTCGTCCAGCAGTTTGTCTTTGTACGGTATTTTGTCCAGTAAGGGTAGGCCCATCGTGCCGTTGGCTATCCAGAAGCTGAACAGCCGGACCGCGCCGGAGAGAGAGTTTTGATCGATTATCACCGCCATCACTTCGTATTTTCAGCTGATTTTTGCCCTTTATAAACCGTCCACCCCCCATACCCGATCAGCCCGAACAGGATCAGCAAACTACAAACCGTCGCCAGCGTTTTGCCCGTGTAATAGCTACCCGGCCTGAAACTCATTACGATCGTGTGTTGCCCGGCCGGTATACGCGCCGCCCGCAGCAGGTAGTTCGCCCGGATCAGTTCCGACGGTGTGCCGTCGATGGTGATCTCCCAGCCGAGGTCGGGCCCGTACCACATCTCGGAAAAGACAACCAGTTGCTCGGCGTCGGAATTGAAGGTGTAAGTCAGCTCATCCGGCGTGTACTTCGTCAGCCGGACGGTGCCGCTTCCGGTGGGTTGCAGGCCGCTCACCGCGTCGGCGAAATCCTGGTGGACGATCGCCGTAGCTTTCAGATCCGCCGTCGTGCCGAGGGCGGCGAACTCCGCGTCGTTCGTCGCCACGGTCTGGACGTTGCTCGCCAGCCAGGCGTTGCCGAAGGCGGCCGGGTTTTGCCGCGCCCGCGGCTGCCCGTCCTGACCGGGCAATATGAACCACTTGGTGTTGAGCATATTCAGCACGTTCTGGTTGTTCTGGCGCAGGTAACCCGTAATGACGTCGTTGATCCGGCGCATTTTGACGGCCGAATAACCACCGATGCTTTTGTGGTAGTAGCTCGTTCCCGCCTCCTGAAAGGCGTCGACGGTGGCGTTGTACACCCGGTAATGCGGGTCGGTGTCGGCGAGGATGGTCGCATCCGCCGCCGTTTTAGGGAACAGGGCATCGTACTTAACCGCCCGCCGCCAGTCCTTGGCCTGCATCCGCGTGGCGTTGACGCCCGCGAAATCCACCGCGATCAGGCCGGCCAGGATCAAACCGCCGATCAGTGGGCTGATCGTCTTGCGGAAGGTCAGGAACAGCGCGCCGAAGGTGAGGCCGACGTAGAGAAAACTCCGCCAGGCATCCGCCGCGTACAGGTCACGGCGGGTCTGAATCAGGCCGTCCACCATCGGGCCGGCGTTCACTTGCTGTTGGCCGAAAAGCCTTTGTATGTAGCCCGCGTCGTTCGCCCCGGCGAAGTCCATGAAGGCGGGAAGAATAAGGGTGACGAACAGCCCGAGCACCGCCGCCGTGACACCGGAGTACAGCAGTTGTTTACGTGCTTTTTCTTCGTCCTTATCCATTTGCCGCAGCCAGTCGTGCACCCCCACGATGCCGAGCACCACCATCATGAAGGTAGAAATACTCAACGCGGAACTGGGGGAGCGGAACTTGCTCAGCATCGGTAAGGTGTCATATAAAAAATGGTTGATGCCCTCCATGTTTTTGCCCATGCTGATGAGCATGATGAACAAGGTGCCGCCACCCAGCCAGACGGCCAGCGACCGGCGGGCCGTGAACAGGCCGAAAATGAACAAGGCCCAAACCACCGCGCCCAGGTAAGCCGGGCCCTCGGTGAACGGCAATGCACCGTGGTACATCGGCGCGGCGAAGGTGGCGGGCAGTCTGGCGCCGACTCTGGTCATCGCTTTACCGAATTCCGTATCGCGGCTGATCTCGGTGCCGTTGCCGCCACCGGCGGCCATCGGGGAATAGGTGGCTACGAGGTCGATCAAACCATTGCTCCACTGCATCGCGTAATCCCATTCCAGTCCGCTGGCGGGGACGTCTTCGGCACGAGCATCAGGGTTCCGTGCCGCAACCACCGGCGTCTCCAGTACCTGCCCGCCCCGCATCGTCTGCGTTGTGTATTCGTTGGTCGGCAGAATCAGGCCCGCACCCGCGCCGACGGCCAGCAGCAGCCCCATGACCAGCGCGCCCATCGCCTTACCGAAGTGCGCCAGTTCGCCCTCCCGGAAGGCCCGCACCAGTTTCGCGAACCCGTAAAAAGGCACCGTCATGCCGAAATAATACAGCATTTGCGGATGCCCGGCCAGGATGGCCAGGCCCATACCGAAGGCAAAGATCAACCCGCCCCAGATGTATTTTTTTTGGAAAGCCAGCAGGATGCCCGCCGCAACCAGCGGCAGATAGAACACCGTCACCACCTTTGACATATGCCCCGCCTCGAAGAGCACGAAGCCATTCGTCGCCAGCCCCGCGCCCAGGGCTCCGGCGATGCTTAGCCAGGGGCTTATCCCCAGTAAGATCAGCAAAAGGTAGCAGCACAGCATGCCCGCGAAGAAATAGCCCGCCGGGCGCGCCATAAAGCCCATGAGCGGTTTTTGGACCTTCGCCAATTGGTTCCCGTTGGGTGGAGCGGCCATCTGGAAATTGGGCATTCCCCCGAAGTTGGTACCCGACCAAAGTGCCGTTCCGCCGGCTTTACGATAGTCTTTCGTTTCCTTGGCGGAGGCAATGTAGTTACGAATGTCACCCTTCGGTAACTCCTTGCCCTGAAACTGCGGACCGAAGAAAAAAGCCACGGTGGCGAAGAAAACCACGATGGCGATGAGGTGGGGGAGAAGACGTTTGAAATCCATGGGGGGGAAGATAGTTAAGGTATTTATTTTAACGTGAGGTTCGCGGAAAAAGGGGAGTGTTTACGCCGCCTTGAAGTGTTTTTAGAAGTTAGAAAGCCGGTGGCCTGCATGTCGACTAAGCCCTAACGGTCTAACTTCTAACGATCTGGTTTTCAAGTATAAATCCGATCTCAGGAATGCGAACTTCACGTTATTTTAGGGCGGTGGTACGGTGAATGGATGTTTGTCCTGTTTTATAACGATAGTTGTTTAGTGTGTTAGTCGTTTAGTTCGTTAGTAACTTACCTCGCATTTGTTGAACCAACGAACTAACATTCTAACGAACTAATACTCTAACAAACTAACGGTCTACAAAAAGTCCACGTCCACTTCATACGGGTACGTGATCAGAAAATCCATCGCCTTCTCCACGGGGTAGCCCTCGAAGACGATCTGGTACAGCATTTCCGTGATCGGGGCGCGCAGGCGCAGGTTTCTGGCGAGGTGGCGCGTGATCATCAGCGTCCGTACGCCTTCGGCGAGTTCCTGGCTGGTGGCGCGCACTTCCTCCAGGCTTTCGCCGCAGCCGAGCCGGAAGCCGAACGTATAATTGCGGCTCTTGCTGGAGGTCGCCGTGGCGATCAGGTCCCCGATGCCCGCCGTACCGAAAAAGGCCGAACGGTCGGAGCCCAGCGCCTGGCCGAAGTGGATCATCTCGTGCAGCCCCCGCGTGATCATCATGGCCTGTACGTTCTTGCCCAGCCCGTAGCCCTTCAGAATGCCGGAACCGAGCGCGATGACGTTCTTGAGCACGCCCGCCAGTTCCGCGCCCAGCAGATCGTGGGTATGAAAAACGTGGAGTTGCTGGGAACCGAGCACGGCGTCCGCCCGCTTGATCACCTCGTCGAACTTACTGGCGATAACGGTGCCGGAGGGTTGCCCGTCCAACAGTTCCCGCGCCAGGTTCGGCCCGGCCAGGGCACCAACGCGAACAACGACGCTTTCCTGCCGGATCACCTCCGTCATGGTATGTACCTGCTTACGGTCGACGCCCGTATTCGGAATATCTTCTAGGTCGACACCGGTGATGTCGAAGCCTTTTGTACCGTGCATCAGCAGGTGACTGGGCTGCAAATACTTTGTCACCGAGCGCATCATCGACCGGAAATTGTTCGACGGTACGATGGGCAGAATCAGCTGGCAGCGGTCGGCGATCTCCTCGAAGTCATTAAGCACCTCGACCCGCTCGTGCAACTTGACGCCGAACCGATACCGGTCTTTCTTCAACTGATGAACGAGTTCCGGACTACGACTGTACACCAGCACGTCGGTATTCAACGCGATAAGATTGGCCATCGCCGTCCCGAAGGAGCCGGCGCCGATGATGCCTACGGTTTCAGATTGCGCCATAGTGGTGGGGGTACGGATTTAAGTGGCGCAAGGTACGGGTTGAACGGAGACTATCGGGTGTCTTGTTTATTGCAATCGCTTTTAGGCCGTCCGGATGTTTCGAGGACCTTAAAACCAGTAGTCAGGTCCCCGTAGCGTTGGTCCCTTGAGCTCCGTTTTAAATAAAAAGCGATTGCCCTGGATGTCTTGTTTAAAATTGCGGGAACGCTCGAACCGTTCAATCCTCATCGTCAAAGATATCGTCTTTGAAGCGCGTGATCGTGCGCCGTTCGCGTTTCGTGGGGCGGCCCGCGCCTTTTTCGCGGAATTCGGTGCCCACCTTACCCACAAACCAGTCTTTGTACTTCGCCAGTTCTTCGGCGGGCGTATGATCGGTATAACAGGTGACGGCGATGGGGGCGCCGACGCGCTTTTCGATCAGTTTCAGCACCTCGTACTCCATGTTGAAACCGTTCTTGACCACCGTGACCCGGTCACCCGCCTTAACGGCAAAACTCGGTTTGACCGAGGCACCGTTGACGCGCACCTTTCCCTGACGCACGGTATCCCCCGAAAGCGTGCGGCTTTTGAAAATGCGGACGGCCCAGAGCCATTTATCGATGCGTACTTTTTCCATGGCGGCTTGTTGCATAGGTAACGGAGTTTGGAGTGGGAAGTTGGAAGTGGGAAGTAAGAAGTATGCCCGACTTCCCACTTCTTACCTGAATACTTCCTACTTAAAGAGGGCGGGGCCGCGGGATGCAACGCCGGGTTTTCAAAGGCGTAGTTGCCCACCCACCGGCCGGATTATTCAGACGGTTAACGCGGGGAGGGGGCGGGGAAGTTCCGTTCGCTGTGGTGAAGCACAGTCGTCTGACGAATTCTTTTTCCGTCGGAAAGCGCGCGTAGCAAGCTTCACGACGGAAAAAGTTCGTCCGACGACTTTGGTCTTCGGTTTCCTGAAAGCGCGCGGCCGGCATTCGGTTATGGACCGTTCGTCCGACGACCGCCCGCTGCGTTTGCTGAAAGCTGCGCACGTTGGGCGAGTAGAAAACCACGTATTTTTTCCCATTCCTTTGCACCCGCGTCCCCGCCCGGGTAAGTAGCAAGTGGGAAGTGCCGCCGCATGTTATAGCGGCGGCACTTCCCACTTATTACTTATCTCGTCAGGTACATACTCCTGTTCCGGTCCAGCTCCCGGAAGAACGGATCCGTCATGTCCTTCACGAAACGGATCGCCTCGCCGGTGGATTTCATCTCCGGGCCGAGTTGCTTATCGACGTTCGGGAACTTGTTGAAGCTGAAGACCGGAACCTTGATCGCGTAGCCGCTCGGCTGCGGGTTGATCGTGAAGTCACTCAGCTTATGGGTGCCCAGCATCACTTTGGTGGCGATGTTGAGGTAAGGCACTTTGTAGGCCTTGGCGATGAAGGGCGTCGTGCGGGAGGCCCGCGGGTTGGCCTCGATGACGTAAACGATTTCCTCGCCCGTTTCCTTGTCGGTCTTAATGGCGAACTGCACGTTGATCAGGCCCTTTGTTTTAAGCGCGAAGGCCAGTTTCTCGGTGTATTCGCGCATCTTGTTGACGGCATTGACGCTCAGTGAATAGGTCGGCAGCACGGCCGAGGAATCACCGGAATGGATGCCGGCGGGCTCGATGTGCTCCATGATGCCCATGATGTGTACCTCGTCACCGTCGCAGATCGCGTCGACCTCGGCTTCCTTGGCCCGGTCGAGGAAGTGATCGACCAGCACCACCATTTTGGGGTCCTTCTTGAAGATGGACAGCACGTGGCGCTCCAGTTCGTCGTCGTTGATCACGATCCGCATGTCCTGACCGCCGAGCACGTAGCTGGGGCGAACCAGGACGGGGTATTTGACGCGGGCGGCGACTTCGATGGCTTCGTCCGCGTTTTTGGCCGTACCGAAGTTGGGGTAGGGGATGTCGAGGTCTTTCAGCAGTTGAGAAAAGCGGCCGCGATCTTCCGCCAGGTCCAGGCTCTCGTAGCTGGAACCAAAGACCTTGATGCCCCGGTTATGGAATTCCTCGGCCAGTTTCAACGCCGTCTGGCCGCCCAGCTGAACGATGATGCCTTCCGGCTTTTCCAGTTCGATGATCTCCCGGATGTGCTCCCAGTAAACGGGCTCGAAGTAGAGCTTGTCCGCCTGGTCAAAATCGGTGGAGACCGTTTCCGGGTTGCAGTTGACCATGATGGCCTCGTAGCCCGCCTCCTGCACGGCGCGCAGGCCGTGTACGCAGCAGTAATCGAACTCGATGCCCTGACCGATGCGGTTCGGGCCGGAGCCGAGCACCAGCACCTTGGGCTTGTCGGAAACGACGCTCTCGTTTTCGGAGTCGAAGGTGGAGTAGAAGTAAGGTGTTTGCGCTTCGAATTCTGCCGCGCAGGTGTCTACCATCTTGTAGGTACGGCGGATGCCGAGCTCGTAGCGACGCTTGGTCACCGGCTCTTCGTCGACCCGCAGCAGGTAGGCGATCTGGGCGTCGGAGTAGCCGAGTTCTTTCAGCTCGCGGAAGAAATCGGCGGGGATGTCTTCGGGAACGTTGTAGCGCTGCACCAGCAGGTCGTAATCCACCAAACGCTTGATCTGATTGATGAACCAGGGGTCGATCTTGGTCAGCTTATGGATGGTCTTGCGCGGAACGCCCAGGCGCAGGGCGTCTTTTAGGCGGAAGAGGCGGTCGTCGGAAACCTCCTCCAGGCGGCGGAGGATGTCGTCGGTCTTTATCCATTCCTTCTTATCGGAGCCGAGGCCGGCGCGGCCGTTCTCCAGGCTCTGGCAGGCTTTCTGCAACGCTTCCAGGAAGTTGCGGCCGATGCCCATCACCTCGCCGACGGATTTCATCTGCAGACCGAGGCGGTGATCCGCGCCGGGGAATTTATTGAAGTTCCAACGGGGTATCTTGACGATCACGTAATCCAGCGTCGGCTCGAAGAAGGCCGAGGTGGTTTTGGTGATCTGGTTCTTCAGTTCGTCGAGCGTGTAACCGAGGGCCAGTTTAGCGGCGATCTTGGCGATGGGATAGCCCGTCGCCTTGGAAGCGAGGGCGGAAGAGCGGGAAACGCGGGGGTTGATCTCGATGACGATCAGCTCCTCCGTTTCCGGGTTCTGGCTGAACTGGATATTACAACCGCCGGCGAAGTTGCCCATACCGCGCATGGCGATGATGGCCTGGTTGCGCATGTCCTGGTACGCCTTGTCGGACAGCGTCATGGCCGGGGCTACCGTAATTGAATCGCCGGTGTGGATGCCCATGGGGTCGAAGTTCTCGACGGCACAAATGATGACGACGTTATCGGCCGCGTCGCGCAGCAGTTCCAGCTCGAATTCTTTCCAGCCCAGTACGGCTTTGTCGATGAGCACCTCGTGGGTGGGGCTGGCGTCGAGGCCGCGGCGCAGCATGTCCGCGAAATCTTCCTCCTTGAAGCAAAAGCCGCCGCCGAAACCACCGAGCGTGTAGCTGGGGCGAATGACGAGCGGGAAACCGATCTCCTGGGCCGCCTCCATGCCTTCCAGAATGGAGTTGGCGATCATGGCCGGCGCGCAGGCCAGACCGAGTTTTTCCATGTGCAGGCGGAAGAGTTCCCGGTTTTCCGCCAGATCGATGGCTTCGAGGTCGACGCCGATCAGGCGGGTGTCGTGTTTCTCCCAAATGCCCATCTCGCCGCACTCGATGGCCAGGTTGAGGGCCGTCTGACCACCCATCGTGGGCAGCACGGCGTCAATTTGCGGTTGCTCTTGCAGGATTTGCTCGACGGATTCGGGCGTCAGCGGCAGCAGATAGACGTTCTCCGCCGTAGACGGATCGGTCATGATGGTGGCGGGGTTGGGGTTGATGATGGTCACCTCGATGCCCTCTTCCCTTAAACTGTGGCTGGCCTGGGTACCTGAGTAATCAAATTCGCAAGCCTGGCCGATGACGATGGGGCCGGACCCGATGATGAGGACTGATTTGATGGATTTATCCTGTGGCATGCCTGATGGGTGAGTTTAAATTCGCGCAAAGATAGACAGACTTGCCAGCTTTTAGGCGACTAGAAGAGCCTAATTACGAAGCCTACGCCACCCGGCGGCGCAAGGATTTGGTGAATTGTCTGGACGGTTCACTCGGCGACTCATGTACCATGATCTCACCGCAAGTTCCTAGGTTCGTTTTGCCGCCCGCCAATAATATTTGATGGTTAGTAGACAAATAAGGTGGTTTGTAGTTACTTTACCACCACCTTAGGGTTTACGTACATCAGAATTTTTGTTTTTTTTAAGAAAGAAATTTAAGCGTTTTTGCTTTGTGAGCTACAGCCAGATTACACTTTAAATGTAATAGCTGTGGAATGTTACGTTAAATTTTGTGATTGGGATGAAAGCCAGGAAGCGCTTTTTTTTACCATCGTCTCCGGTAATTCCGTAACCGGCCAGATCCAGCTTATCAGTTTGGAAGGGGAGGTCGTTCGCCGGAAACTCCTTAAACTGCGTAAGGGGGTCAACCAAATCACCATAAATGGACTCAGTGGGCTATTGCCCGGCAGCTACGGTTGGCGTTTTTCCTACACCAAAACTAAAAATGTAAGCGGCGTGGTGATCAAGCGGTGAAAGCCTTCGCGGTTAAAGATTGCTTAAACAGCTGCTACTCTCGTCTCTTTTAACCCCGCCCAACGTCTCTATTGCAGACCATCCGATATCGATATGCGCTACTTCTTATTCCTCTTCACCTGCCTGATCCTCACCTGCCTGCCCGCGCAAGACAGCTTGATGACGACCATGGAATGGGCGGAAGAAGGGGAGACGTACATTTTACGGTTAGCTCCCCACGGCGCCTTCGAGGAAGACGCCGGGGAAAACTTTACCCGCTCCAGCCAGTACCTGATGGGGCGCTGGTCTTACGCCGACTCCACCGCAACGCTCACGCTGGCGGTGGATTACTTCATGGGCCAGAATATGGTGGCCAGCCGCTACCGTAAGGGGCAAGACTTTTACCTCGTTTATGAGGTCACGGAACTGAGCGACTCGACTATGATACTACGTGACGCACAAACGGGAAAGCACCGCCGCTTCGCCGCCCGGGAACGGACGGACGGGCCGGACGCCTCGGAACGACGCAAGCCGAAGCCGACGCTGAAGCCGGATTTCGGGCCGCTGAAATTACCGAAGGGGTGGGGCGGATGATAAGCGGGATGCAAAAACGGGATACAGTGCATCGGGCAGTAATCGTCCGACCAACTTTCATCCGACTGCGTCAGGCTGAAAGAATTGGGCGGACGATTGCTAGCCCTGCGTTGAGCAAGATTTATCGCTGGCACCGTCAAGACAGATTTCGCGAAGAGAGTAACCTTAAAGCCCCACGAACTCCACCACCTCCAAACCATACCCCTCCAGTCCAACCCGCGTTGTCGGGTTATTCGTCAGGATGCGCAGCTTACTTACCTTGAGGTCGCGCAGGATCTGGGCGCCGATGCCGAAATCGCGCTGCTCCATGCTGCGGGGCTGTTTGGTGGACGGCGGACGCCCATCTTGCAAACGGGATTTAAGCAGCCGCAGACCGGCGATCACCTCGCTGCCGTCCTGGTGCGGGCGCATGAAGAGGAGGACGCCTTTGCCCGCTTCGCTGATCTTCTCCAACGGGCCGTGCAGGCCCATGCTGTGGCCGCTGAGCAGGCTGTGAAACAGGTCCCGGCTACTGGTGCTGGCGTGTACGCGGGTGAGTACGGGCTCATCGAGCTGCCATTCGCCATGGGTAAGGGCGAGGTGTACGTCGTTGTTCGTGGTCTGGCGGTAGGCGTATAGTTTGAACGGGCCGTAGCGCGTGTCGATGTCCATTTGGAACTCGCTTTCCACCAGCCGTTCGGTTTTCAGGCGGTACGCCACCAGGTCTTCGATGCTGACCACCTTCAGGTCGTGCTTTCCGGCCAGCTCCAGCAGGTAGGGCAGGCGGGCCATATCGCCGTCAGGCTTGAGGATCTCGACGATGACGCCGGCGGGGTAGAGATTGGCCATGCGGGCCAGGTCGACGGCCGCCTCGGTGTGACCCGTGCGGCGGAGGACGCCGCCCTTCACGGCGCGCAGCGGAAAAACGTGGCCCGGCCGCGCGAAATCCATCGGCTTGGCGCTGCGCTCGGTCAGGCGCCGCATGCAGGTGGCCCGGTCGTAGGCGCTGATGCCGGTGGTTACCCCCTGACCGATCAGGTCGATGCTGACGGTGAAGGCCGTTTCGTGGATGTCGGTATTCGTGGCCACCATCATCGGCAGGTCGAGCGCGTCGGCCAGTTCGTCTTCGATGGGGGTGCAGATGAGGCCGCGACCGTAGGTGGCCATGAAGTTGATGATCTCGGGCGTGATGCGCTCGGCGGCGCAGACGAAATCGCCCTCGTTTTCCCGGTCTTCGTCATCAACGACGATGACGACCTTGCCGGCGCGGATGTCGGCGACGGCGGCTTCGATGCTGTCGAGGTTTTGGCGGTGGTTAGCCGCGGCGGGGGCGTCAGTGACGTTGGGATGGTTGCCAGACATTGGTTCTGATTCCGGTTAGATAACGATAAAAACCGACCAGCAGGGCGGCGTTCATGGCCAGAAAATAAGTGGTGAATCTGGCCGGGCGAAAATGGATGTCGTAGAAAGTCAGCACGAAATCCAGCACGGGCAACATGATGGCCGCGTTTATTAAAGAAGCCAACAAGAGGCCGGGCCAATAGTTGTTTTCGTAGCCCAAAGATAGGAGCAAGGCCATCCAGGATAACAGTCCAATAAGCAGAAAAAACGGCGTCCACCACCGCAGCACTTTATGACTGAAGAAGGCGTAAGCCAGCGGGTTTTTCCAGAACGGCCACCATAGCTTGCGGAAGCGAAACAGGTTTTGCCAGTTGCCGCCGCTGATGCGCACCTTGCGGCGGAATTCGTCTTTGAGCGATTGCCCGACCCCTTCCTCCACGATGGCCTCCTCGCTGCTGACGCCCCGGAACCCACGCTCGTAAGCGGACATGCAGAGGAAGAAGTCGTCGACCAGGA
>ENA-ORXT01004979-ORXT01004979.1-marine-metagenome-genome-assembly--contig:-NODE-4979-length-13325-cov-4.558650_pt1 | contig 13325 bp, 5 predicted proteins | sample MGYA00237868_ERZ511482 | MGnify/ENA metagenome assembly ERZ511482 | reverse complement strand
ACCCTGCACTATTGTTTCTCCCTCCAAAGTAATGTATTCTCCGTCATTTTTTTCTTCCTCATGATAAAAACGGTAACCTATTAAGGCATAGCTATTTTTATCAAAATAAAAATGCCATATATCTTCTCCTACGGCTTCCTCATAAGTCACTCTTATGGATAGACACTCCTTTCCTGCAATCTTCACCGCTTCCGAAACGGTCAGTTTAGTAGAAGCATTGGCCCCTGTCCGCCACATTTCTCCAAAAGGGACGAGTTGCCCAAAAACCTTTCTTCCTTTTGCACTTGGTCGAGCATAGGAAAGGCTAATTTCGGTTAAACCTACTTCTTGTTTTATTTCTGTATAAGGGCTTAATGTAGGGACTTTTAATTGTTGTGCTTGGGTAGTAGCGGCTAAGAAAAATAGGGATAAAATAAAAATATATCTCATGGTTGCTTATTTTCTGTTAAAGGTAATAAGATTTTGTAATAAGGAAGCAGTTTTAAGTTAGTCACTCAGATATGTTTGCTACTAAAGCAAAAGAAAACGAACTAATATCAAAATAAAATCGTACTTTAGTTAGCGAAATATTAATTATTCAGAAGTCAGACCGCTTTCCAGCTTTAAAACTGGAGCAGAAGCCAGAACATTCCGTTTAAAAACAAAATTGTCAGACTACAAATAAATCTTAAAATGAATACTGTCAACATCATAAATCGGACTTCTAATTTCTGCTGAATAGTAAAACGACCTGTACTCCTTAAGTTGAGGACATTAAACTTCCCGTTACCCCGTAATATTGGTCGCTTCATCCCGAAAAACTGATTGCAATCTCAAATCAAATCCCGCAAACGAAAAACAACCTTCTTCTTCTCTCCATTGCGTTTCACAACTAGTCTAAACTTTTTACCAACTCTTTTTTGCAATTTCCAAGCGATCGATTGCAAACTAAAAAATCGAGCAGATAATCCATTAAGTCTATGCAATTGATCTCCTTTTCGTAGGCCCGCTTCTGCTGCTGGAGACTCGGGCAAGATGTCAATAATACTATAATTATTTAAACCAACACCAGAAGCAATAAAAGTAATCCCACTTCGGTCAAATTTAAATCCTTTATTATATTTTTTTTCTGCTTTTAGGTACAGGGTTCTTTGAAAAGGTGCATAAATACAATTGAACCTGCTCAAAACACCATTCCCTAGAATACCATTTCGGTTATTGATATGCCCATAATCTAATTTAGGAGGCAGTTCTTGAAAATGAGTGGTGATATTACTAAAAGTAAAATCTCCTAAAGAGAGACTATGTATTCTTCCTAAATAGCCTTCAATAAAGCCACCCAATCCATCGCCTAATTTTCCAGGAATCAGTTTGGAAGGTAAGACGATAGTGCTATCGGTATCATTATGTAAGAGTAAAGTCATATTTGCCCCTGTATCAATCAGTAATTTCATTGGAGTAGCCGCTTCTTTTTGAACAGCAGCTTGTACGATTAAATAGGGCTTGTTTCTATAAATCTCAAGAGGGAAAGCTTTAAATTTATTGGAAGGTCTAGTAAAGGATTCTGGATGATGTAAAATGAGTTTTTTGTTTTTAAAATCAATTTGTAAAACGACTAATTTAAAAAGATCCATACCCAAAATACCATGAATTTTGAGTCCTGTATATTGTTCAAATTGAAAATAGTCTTCTTCTAAAACGAGTATAGGAACTTGCTGTGCTTTCAGGGTAGGCAGTTTTAGACGAACATTTCTTGATAAGTGTACGGTGAGTTCTCGCTGTAAATCAGCTCCATATACTTTGTATTCCCGATCGTAGTCTAATTCTAGCAAGTCTGCAAATTTCTTTTTTGCTAGGATAGTGTTTTCGCTCCCTGTATCTAAAATAAAAGTCAACGGAAAGACTTTATTAAAAATCACTTTGATAAGAATCAGGTTATTTCTAAACTCAAAGGGGATTTCTAGATTTTTCTTGTCCGCAGGTACTTTGAATCCCATTAACTGAGCGTAGCCTAAAGTAAACCAAATTGAAAGTAGTAGTAGTAGGGATAGTCTTTTCATGTATTACTCAGTGGGTGAAAAATTAACTATTCAGGAGTGAGAGCAGAAAGCAGAGCATTTGGAGTTTTCTAAAAGCTCCAAACGCTTTGCGCTTACTTCCCTAAAATTAATAAAAAAAATGGTCTACAAGGAATTTTCCCTGTAGACCATTTAAATATAAGGAATATTTAGTTAATTAGGTCTCCACAATGAGGACAGTATTTGTTAAAATGGAGGAACTAACTAAACAGAAGTTGCAAATTTTACATTATTTTAATGTACATTTCTACCCTACAATTCGTAACTCACAACCCGTAAACCTAGGCCGTTTTCTTATGTTGTACGGAGCCACTAATAATTTGATCCGTCAAAGCTTGAAAAGTATATCCTAGCTCTGCGTAATGTTGTAGCACCTTTGGTAAAGTATATTCTAATTTATCTTTTGCTTTCTGACTATCGTGGAAAACGACGATAGAGCCTGGTTTGGCATTCTTGATCACATTACGGAGGCATTTTTCGTTAGAGATTTTTGGGTCAAAATCTCCACTCATCACATCCCACATGACAATATTATAATGGCGTTGTAAAAACTGCGCTTGCTTTGGCATCAATCGACCAAAAGGTGGTCGAAATAAATCCGAATTCACTAATCTTGCTCCATGCCGCACATTATGGAAATACGCAATGCTATCTACTGCCCATCCATTCAAATGGCTATAGCTATGATTTCCCACCGTATGCCCTGCTGAGGTTACTTGATCATACAATTCAGGAAACTGAACAATATTCTGACCAACTGCAAAAAAAGTAGCTTTTGCTCGATACTGCGCTAGTTGGTCTAATACCCACGGGGTTACTTCTGGAGTTGGTCCATCATCAAAGGTTAAGTAAATAACCTTTTCATGTGTGGGAATACTCCAAGTGAAATTGGGAAAGTAATTTTGAAAAATACTTGGGGTTTTTACTAAATAAATGGACATGATTTTGAATATGTTTAATAGTGTTGTTCTAAAAACCTTTAGCTCGTATTACTATTAGATAAAGCTATTGGCAGTTGTTTCTTTAACGATAGTTTCGTATCGTATTAATAGATATTTGATTTTTTAATCAATACTTAGGACTTTCTGATGTGTGCTAATTATTTAGACGTATGCCTAATGATAATTGGTACTTTTAAATTTTTCTATTTTCTGGGCCTCTTTATACGATTGATGGAACTCAATCGGATGAGAGATTGTAGAAATTTAAGTTGTTTTATTTCTATATGTAATTCTTAGGGCTGGGTCGTTTTGCAGTAATTCAATTTGGAGGAAATTTATTTACTTTTGTGCCTTCAAAATGAATACAAAAAATATAGACTTTTAGTTTCTTTATGCTTCGTTTTCTTATAAACGAATAATGATTAAACTTCGCTGCCTGCATAATGATTTTTTTTGAAAAAAAATATTTTTTATTAAAAATAATAATAAAAATATATTTTATTATTATCAATATATTGACAATCAATGGATAAGGTAAGAGTTCGATTTGCTCCTAGTCCGACGGGAGCATTGCATATTGGGGGTATCCGTACCGCTCTTTATGATTATTTGGTCGCTAAGCAACTCAAGGGTACTTTTGTTTTGCGGATAGAAGATACCGACCAAAAAAGATACGTGCCAGGAGCAGAAGAATATATCAAAGAAGCACTAGAATGGGTGGGCTTGATACCTGATGAAGGACCGGGCTATGGAGGCGATTATGGTCCCTATCGGCAATCTGAGCGAAAAGCAATTTATGAAGAATACGCCAACACTTTGTTGAAAAATGGAAACGCTTACTTTGCATTTGATACAGCGGAAGAATTAGAGGCAGCTAGGGAAAAAGCAAAAACGGATGGTAGCCATACTTTTAAATACGGCTACAAAACACGCTTAAAAATGCGTAATAGTCTTACGCTATCGGAAGCAGAAGTAGAAGAATTGTTGGAAACAGATGTTCCTTATACGGTTCGACTGAAAGTTCCGCAAGATCAAGAAATTGCTTTTGAAGACAAAATAAAAGGCAGGGTGGCTTTTAGTAGTAATGAATTGGATGATAAAGTAATGTTGAAAGCAGATGGAATGCCTACTTATCATCTGGCGAATGTAGTGGATGACCGCTTAATGAAAATAAATTTGGTGATTCGTGGGGATGAATGGTTATCTAGTACGGCACATCATATTTTATTATATCGTGCCTTTGGCTGGGATCACGAAATGCCTGTTTTTGCGCATTTACCCTTAATTATGAAACCAAAAGGTAAAGGAAAATTGAGTAAACGAGATGGGGCAAAATTCGGTATTCCCGTTTTTCCACTTGGCTGGAATGGTGCTACGGAAGAAGAATCGTTTAAAGGATTTAGAGAATTTGGTTTTGACCCAAAAGCAGTCGTCAATTTTCTTGCTTTTCTAGGATGGAATCCCGGTACAGAGCAAGAATTATTTTCTATGGAACAATTAATTAATGATTTTTCTTTAGATAAAGTAGTAAAAGCGGGGGCTCGTTTTGATTATGATAAAGCTCGTTGGTTTAATCAACAATATCTAATGTCTTCAGACGATGCGACTTTGGCAAATCAAATTCGGCCTTTATTGGCGGCGCAAGGAAAAGAACCAAGCGATGCCTTTTTGTTGAAATTTATTAGCTTGATGAAAGAGCGAGCAGTTGTTTTACCAGATTTTTTAGAGCAAGGTTATTATTTCTTTGAGCCTGTTAAAAGCTATGAAGAAAAACCGATTCGGAAAAAATGGAAACTGGAAAGAAAAGCACAATTTGAAACTTTACAAAATAGCATTGCTCAATGTCAACCTTTTGACGCTGCCACGATAGAGACAACTGTTAAAGCCTTCGTAGAAGAAACAGGACTGGGCTTTGGGAACGTTCTACCGATACTGAGAATTGCTATATGTGGAGTCATGAAAGGTCCAGCTATTTTTGACATCATGGCTTTACTCGGAAAAGAAGAGGTCAATCAAAGAATAACCAAGGCTTATGAGGTGTTTGATGGTCTCGTAAATTGAGTGGTCGACCTACAATTTTTTAAATTTTGGCAGTTTTTTTATTGCAATAAAAAAAACTGCCAAAATTTAAAAAAATTATATATCTACTCGCAACCCACAACATAAATTCAATATGCCAAAGAAAAAAACAGACAAGCAGAAACCAGATGTTCACGAAGATTTGAAAGACTTCGAAATCAAAATTAATGAATTTGGGGAGATTACGACCAATATGGATGTAAGTAAGCTGAATAAGTTTTTAGATAAAAATGTGGACGATAAGAAATTACAAGAAGAGGAGTCTAAGGATGAACCAGAAGAGGAGTAGAAGAAGGATGAATTAGACACTATTTTCTAGAAAATATTAAACATATAGAGTAAACTTTCCAGAATTTTTCAAAGAGAAACCTCCAAAGAGTTACCCTTAATTCATAATTGGTAAGATTTATGTATATATTATATATTGATTTGAAAGAACCGATTTAAAGTATACTCTTGTGAACAAAAACCGAAAATTGCTTTTTTTTAAGCAAAAACCAGTATTTCTACGAATATATTTTTTTCCTCTCCTGATAGCCTTTATCTTGCAGTACAAAAGGCATCTCTTCTTGCAGTGAATAGGCAATTGCTGTCTAATTCCACATCTTTATCTTTACCAAAACTTTGTTACACCATATTATTGACCTATTACTTATTATTGATTAAAAAATAAATTAGTCTTTTTGTTTTTGAATTGACTTTTTTTATGATATGTTTTCAACCCATTAGAAAAAAGCCCATTTCAAAAACGACCAATTTATTTTTTCATCGTTACTTAGAACAGAAAAATTAGGTCTACTTTAATAATTATTTGTAAAAGAATAATTGTTTGAGCTTATTATCCGTTTGTAGATAGGTAGTCAATTTACATTGATGATCCTCCTTCTTAATTTGTCTCTATGGAAAACCGATTACGCATACTTTTATATATTATATTGCCTTTCTTTCTACTATCCATTTATAATAACCCCCTTGTGGCACAGCAACAAGGGAACTTCTCTATTAGTTATTCAGGTCCTGATACTTTGTATGTAGATGCGAATTGTGAGGTGGCTTTAAATTGGGGTCATCCCGGTACGGTCAATATAGTTTCTAGCACTGTTGGAACGGCGATAGACACTACTTACATTACAAGTATAATAGGGGCGAATGCTACCAATTATGCGATAGGTGATTTGGTTCCTGCGAATCAAGAAATACTGATTACCTACTATGCAGAAGATGAAAATGGTGCTTCTGCCATTTTAACCAATACACCTATTAAAGTTTTTATTGCTGATACCATTGCATCCGTTTTTCTTATCAGTAGTCTTCCTAATGACACAAGTTATAATTATTTAAGTGAAATTCTTGGTCCTGCTACTTCTATACAAGCAATGGATAATTGTGGAACAGTTTCGCCTCTTCAATATGATGGAGAAAGTCCTCGTCCTCCAGCATGTACGGGCGGTAGTTTTATGCGTACTTGGTCTGTTTTTGACTTTGCTGGAAATCGAACCCAATTTCAACAAACCATAACGGTTAATCCAGATAATACTTCGCCTACTTGGTTGACAAATCCAACAGATTTAACGATTTCTTGTAATACGACTACTCCTTTAGATACTTTGATTAATAATTGGTTGCTAAGTGCAGGTGGTGGTCTTGCCGTTGATTCTTCTGGTGTAAGTATTACCAATGATTTTGTTGGATTGACCAATGGTTGCGGTATGACAGGGATGGCGACGGTTGTTTTTATGGCAATAGATAGTTGTGGAAATAGTCGTCCACGGTCAGCAGATCTTACGGTTACAGATGATACCCCTCCTACTTTTACAAGTTTACCAAGAGATACCATAGTTGATTGTTTATCACCAACTATATTATTAATAGACTGGTTGGCAATACACGGAAATGGGCAGGCAAGCGATGTGTGCGATTTAATAGATAATTCCAATACTTCTACGAATTGGTCAGTTGCTAGGGTAGATACCACTTTTAGTTGCGGGAATGAAGCGACCTATGAAGCGGTGTTTCAGGTAGCAGATGCCTGTGGAAATATAGATTCTGCAAGAGCTTCTTATTTTGTAATTGATACGCTTCCCCCTGTAATAGATGGTTTGATTGCTGATACCATGCTTATTTGCGGAAGCACTAATAAATCAGGTCAATTAGAACAATGGATGTTGTCTGTAAGTAACCAGACTTTTTTAGATGCTTGTGGGGGAGTTGCTTCGTTCGTGGAAGCAGCGGTATCGGATACGATGGGCAATACGGCTACTTGGATGGGGGCAGGAACGCCTTTTATGTTTCCTATTCCAGATTTTGTTTGTGATGCTCAAGTAAGTGTTGCATTTACTTTTGAAGATGGTTGTGGAAATAGGTCAACAGATACAGCTGTTTTTGCTTTGCTTGATACCATTGCACCTATTTTTTCTAATATTCCCTTAGATACAATTGTAGAATGTGATGCGATTCCAGATACGGCTGTTAATGTAATAGTGATGGACAATTGCGATACTTCTCTAATGATTGTTTACACAGAAGTATTAGATACTAATGCAACGGGCATTTCTTTAATTAGAATTTGGGAAGCGATAGATGCTTGTAACAATATAGCTTTAGATTCTCAAATTCTACTACTAATAGATACCACGCCGCCTACTTTAATGGGTATTCCAATGGACACAATGGTTGCTTGTAGTGCGATTCCTGATACCCCATTGGTTGCAATGACAGGGATATTTGCCATAGATAATTGTAGAGATAGTACCAGCATAATATTTAAAGAAATTTCTACTAAAAGTGCTAGTCCTGATACTTGTACCGCCTATAATTATACGCTTACAAGAACTTGGATAGCCACCGATATAGGTGGCAATACAGATAGTGTTTCTCAAATAATTACCGTCCTTGATACAATTGCCCCCACCTTTATACTACCTGCGGATACGACCATTCTATGTGAGTTGAGCAATAGCATTAATTTAACGGGTATGCCGATGAATGTGATGGATGATTGTGATCCAAATCCTAATATACGTTTTGTAGATTCCTTGCAAGCAGGTACTTGTCAAAATGGGGTAGTAGATACTTTATTTAGAACTTGGATAGCCAACGATGTTTGTGGCAACACGGCAATGGCAATGCAGCAGATTTTATTGATAGATACCATTGCGCCTGTATTTTCAATTTTGCCAAGAGACACGATGCTACAATGTTCAGGTGATACGCTAGCAATGCCTGTTATTGGGGTAGATATAGTCGCAATAGATAATTGCTTAGATAGTGCAATGATTACTTTCGTAGGCGATTCTACCACCCAAAGCATACAAACGGATACTTGTACGCATTATAATTATACCCTCATCCGAACATGGGAGGCTACGGATGCTTGTAATAATACCCGTACATTTTCGCAAACGATACAGGTAGTGGATACCATTGCCCCTACCTTTACACTACCTATGAATGCGATAGTAGCTTGTGAGTTTAGGGATAGTTTGAACAATACAGGCGAACCTACAGGGGTGTTAGATGATTGCGACAATACTCCAACTATAACTTATACAGATACTATTCTATCGGGCAATTGCCAAGTTGGCAGTATTGCCGATACCTTATTAAGAACATGGAGAGTAAGTGATGCCTGTGGTAATTTTAGTGAAGCAGTCCAACAACTATTATTAATGGATACGCTTGCCCCTGTTTTTACGATTGTGCCTGTGGATACAATCGTCCAATGTACAGGAGATACCCTGCCTTTGCCAAGTATCGGCATAGATATACTAGCAGTAGATAATTGTCCAACTCCTCCAAGTATTCAATTTATTAGAGATTCTACGACTAGAAGCAGTGTTTTAGATGAATGTACACATTATAATTATACCGTTATTCGGACATGGGAAGCGGTAGATGGCTGCGACAATCGAACGATCTATGAGCAAACGATACAAGTAGTAGATACGATTGCGCCTAATTTTGTGCTACCAAAAGATACCCTGATTGACTGTGCTTTTAGAGATAGTTTAGCAATAACGGGCGAACCTACTCTAGTACTAGATGATTGTGATGCAACACCTGCGGTTAGCTTTACAGATTTAGTGGTTGGTGGTAATTGTTTACAAGGCGAAGCAGTAGATACCATTATTAGAACTTGGCAAGTAGTAGATGCCTGTGGAAATTTAAGAGAAGGTATTCAACGGGTTATTTTAATAGACACTTTGCCACCTGTTATCGTTGGTCAATTGGCGGATATTACGGTACAGTGTACAGGAGATACTATTGTCATGCCCGTGATAGGTGTGGATATAAGCGCTTTAGATAATTGTTTGACGACACCTATTCTGCAATTGGTAGGCGAAAGGACTAATCAGGCAACGAATCCAGATTCTTGTGGTTTTTATAATTATACACTCACTAGAACCTGGCGGGCAACAGATGCTTGTAATAATCAGACGGAATTCGTACAGCGAGTGCATGTAGTGGATACGATTGCCCCAACAATTATTTGTCCAACTAATGTTGCTTTATTCGGCGATTCCATCAATTGTTCAAGCAGTTTTACCTTACCAACGCCTTATTATTTTGATGATTGTAATGGCGTAAGTGGACATGATTCTTTAACCTTGATGCAATCTTTTACGCACGATACATCAGGCGATGTTAATACTACGCCAGTTGATACGATAGTTTTTAGTTTTAATATTGGAGGAGCGGCACCTGTTAAAACAATTACCGATAACATCGTTATTCAAGTAGAATTATTAAGCGTAGATGGAGAAGGGGTAGACGAGTATTTTGAGATAGTTGGAGAGGATGGAACCGTTTTGGGCGAGACCGACAGTGCGCCTAGTCAATGTGGCAATAGTTTTACTTCCTTAGTTGTACTAGACCCAAGTATTTTAAACGACTATGCGGCTGATAGTATTATTACCTTCACCTTAATTCCAAATGGAACGGGGGCAGCAGCTATTAATAATGTCTGTTCAGATGGGAAAGTAAATATGACTTTGGAATACGACTTTGAATCTCCAGCAGATAATTTAATACTGACCTATCAGGTAGATAATGGTCCTGAATTATTATTTCCTCCAGTAGGAGATTTAACTTTAGGTGGGGGCATTCATACGATTAGCTATTATGCAGAAGATTGTTCAGGCAATAGAAATAGTTGTCAAATAGAAGTGGCGGTAGATAATGCAGGTGCGCCAAGTTTTACTTGTCCTGCACCAATTAGTTTTTTCTTAGATACAGTGAATTGTAATACTGCTTTAGACTTACCATTTCCAGAGGATTTTTCAGATAACTGTGGTTTTGTCAATAATATAAAAGTTAGAAATGCTCGTTTCCTAGAATTTACCACCAATGCCAATGCGGGTTTAATTCCAACCCAATTTACAGACACCCTATCAGTCGGTAATATAAATAGTATTGGAGACGCAGTCTTAACGGTTACCTTACAAGGCGATGTTTCTGACCCTGGAGAATTCTTTAATATTTTTGGAGAAAATGGTATTCCTTTAGGTAGTACCAATTTAAGTGATTCTTTAGGGGCTTGCGTTCGTGGAGTAACGACTAGTTTTACAATACCTATAGATACCTTATTAGCATGGAGTGCAGATGGACAAATTACTATCTCTGCTACTCCTAATCAAGACGTGGTGAATTTCTCCGACTTTATTGGTCCTTGTGGTACATTAGATACTAATAATATAGATAGAACGAGCCAAATAACGATAGAACTAGCTTATCCAAGTGTCATTGTAGATTATACAGCGATAAGTGCAGACAGCACTGTAATTGGTACAGGCTTTTTAACTTCTGCTAGTACGATTGCAACGGAAATTTTTCCTGTTGGAATGAATATCGTGACTTATACTATCCAAGATTCTATTAGTAGTACGATTTGTAGTTTTGCGGTATCTGTAATTGATTCCCTTGCGCCATTAGTACAATGTAATCCTACTTTTTCAGTGGCCACCAATCCATCAGGTATCACCTTATCAGAAGTCGCAACGACTACAGATAGTATTTTTACTCAATTAAGTGATAACTGTGGCATTGCAGATATTGCAATTACGCCAGCGCAAGTTTCTTGCGATGATGTCGGTTTAGTAGCTGCCACGATTGTCGTCAGTGATCATTCAGGAAACCAGACGACTTGTCAATCGAATATACAGGTATTTACAGAAATATTGACCCCTACTTTCTCTTTAGGGGCTTGTGACAATGATACGCTTTATTTATTTGTAGATACTACTTTTTTAACACCTGTTAACCCAAATACGGTGTTTAGCTATAATTGGGAAGGGCCTGGGAATTTTACTTCTAATAATGCTAATCCATTTATTCCGGGTGTTAGTGCTTTAAATACAGGTTCTTATTCTTTGACAATTACAGGGGCAACAGGTTGTGAAGCTATGGGTTCTGTTTTTGTAGATATTAATGAACTAGATATTCCAAGCATTCAAGCAGAGGAAGCACAAATATGTGCTAATGAACTAATTACGCTTACCACTAATAATGTCAACTGTGCAAATATAGAATATCGCTGGTTTGAAATTATTAATCGAAATAATTTACCCGATTCTGTTGCGCAAATTGCTATTACAACCGTGCCTACTTTAACCCTTTCTAATACCGCTATTGGGCAGCATTTATATTATTTATTAATTTCTTGTGATGACTGTATTTCTAGTCCTTCCGCTACGATTAGTGTAACGACTTTTGAAATACCCGTTGCCCAAACAAGTGCGCCGATTATTGAAGTTTGCGAAGGAGAAAGCATTCCATTAAATGCGATAAGTGTAGACCCTACGGCAGATTATAGTTGGGTAGGTCCTGGTTATACTGCTGATTTGCCCAATCCTGCACCTATTCTAAATGCTACACAAGATAATCAAGGGGTGTACACCTTAATTGTTAGTAAAAATGGTTGTACCTCTGAATCTGATTTTACAGTAGTAAACGTTCGATCTAGAGCAAAACAACCCAATATTGCGAACCAAACAGGTGCTTTAGTTTGCGAAGGAGAACCCTTTGTCTTACTATCCGACGTAACTAGTGGAAGTGCTTTTAATTGGACCAATACTACAACATTTGCTACCTTTACTACTTCTTCTCCAACACTACAGATTGATTCGATAAGTACGGCTTTAGCAGGTGATTGGGTACTAAGTATTACTTCCTTTGGTTGTGAATCGGAAACCTCTATACCCGTAAGCGTGGATGTAGAACGCCTACCAGCAGGTGTACCATTTTATACAGGAGGGGCTTGTGAAGGAGGAACGATTCGATTGAATGTAAATCCTGCCTTAGCAGGGGCAACTTATCAATGGGAAGATTCTGATGGCTTGATTTCTTTTGGTCGAAGTCCAGAAGTGGAAGTAAGAGAAAATTATACGGTAACGATTACCTCGGTGAATGGTTGTCGAACAACTCGCCAGTTATCTGTGGAAATAGACGAACCTCCTGTCATTACTTCAATTTTTGATTCTGGCGATGCAGACCCTTGTATCATTCCAAATGAAACAGAAGTAGTATTATCTGCCGATGTTTTTCCTTCTAATGATGGAACTTATAGTTATTTCTGGTCGCTGCCAGATGGAACAACTTTAGCCCCTAATGGAGATAGTATCCTGATCATTCCAAATACAACTGCTGCTGATGTAAATGGTACTTATAGTTTAATGGTACAAACACAGAATGGTTGTGAGTCGCAAATAGCTACGGAGGTAGTGGCTGTCACCAATTTACCAACGCCCAACCCCGCATTGACCGCAAATAATGCGACTTTATGTGAAGGGGAACGCTTAGAATTAACCGCTACCGCCTATGATGATTTTGTTGCCAGCTATCATTGGCGATTACCTTCTATAGATACGATTACTCAATCACCTATATTAATTATCGATCCTGTCAGCACCGCTTTAAATGGCTTGGCAACCGTGCAAGTAAATAATGGCAATTGTACTTCTTTATCATCTGGAACAGTCAATATACGAGTAACAAATGGTTTACCTAGACCCATCATCACAACTACGGATAATTCCTACTGTGAAGGAGATGTGATTTCCTTAGCTACGGATTTAGTGCCTGGGGCTGTTTATTTCTGGGAAGGACCAGATTTTTCTGCTACTTCTTCTACCCCGACACTTGTAGTTTCTGGAGATGCAAAAGTAATTGATAGGGGAGGCTATACGGTACAGATTCAATCAAATGGTTGTGAGTCTCAACGTGCTATTCCAGTAGCGGTTAATATTTCTGC
>ENA-ORXT01004978-ORXT01004978.1-marine-metagenome-genome-assembly--contig:-NODE-4978-length-13325-cov-10.233620_pt1 | contig 13325 bp, 15 predicted proteins | sample MGYA00237868_ERZ511482 | MGnify/ENA metagenome assembly ERZ511482 | reverse complement strand
CGCCTTGACCGTCACGTCCTTGAACCACCTTGACCTCGTCTTCTTCGCACTTGCCGCGACCGCCGCGACACCAGCTGACACACCTTGCTCTTGTCACAGCCCCGGCTCTGAGCCGATATTCTGCTGAAGCGGAGAGGGGATAGGGGTTGGGGGACCACGGTGGTGTGGTTGAGTGGCTTGAGCTTGTGTGTGCGTGTGCGAACGTGCTTTGTTGGTTCTCCTAAGGTTCGCCCGCGTCTCTCAACCAAGAGCACCTTTCAAATAGTCCCCACCGGCCCAAGTGCTTCCCCCTCCGGCGCCCACATCGACGCCCACGCCCTCTCACTAAATCGAATCACTCACCAAATCAAAAGTCACACGAGCAAAGCGAAGATCAAATCCAAAACACGCCAACTGTATCGCCCCAAGATGACCCAACACGAATGTGTGCAACTTGACCATGTCTTGAAAATGTACCATGTGGGGTACCATAAGGGTCACCGAACATCATCCATCCGCGAACCGCCAGTGGAGTCGGCGACGAGCATCACAGTGCAACAACCCATTACAAAAGATGGTGGCTACTTTCCGTGTGATTGCTGACGGAAAGTCGCCCGCTTGAACTGATGAATGCGTTCGTTTGTCCGCATCGTCCATTGCTCATTCTGTTTGAGAGCTTCTTCGATTTATTGTGGATGAGTTTGGTCCGGCTTATATGCGTCCCGCCACCCCGGCCGAGCTGGAGCGTATCCTGGTGCGCAATGCGCATCGGGGATTGCCTGGATGTATGGGATCCCTGGATTGCTCCCAATTGGAGTGGGCGAACTGCCGCAAGGCGTTTGCCGGCATGTATCAGAATCTGCCCGGCAAACGCTCTGTGGTAATGGAAACTGTTTGCGATGAGGACCTATGGATATGGCATTTGTTTGTTAGTTGCCCTTGTTCTCGGAAGACCCCAATGTTTTGCATGCTTCCTCTCTGTATTTTTCTGTGACGGGAGGCGAGTGGCCGCCTCGTACCTTATCATTCACAGCAAACAGAACCACTCGCACGCTCTTGTATTATCTGGTTGCTGGAATTTACCCTCCCTTTGCATTTTTCGTGTCTCCGTTCCCCGATTCCACCACAGTAGTTGAGACGACATTCAACCGGCTACAAGAAGCTTTGATAAAAGATTTGGAACGCCTCTATGCTGTTCTTACTGCACGCTTCCACTGTGCTTTACACACCGCACGGCATGTCACCGTCGAGTCAATGGTCACGGTCGCGAAGGCGGTGGCCATCTTACACAATATGGTGACAGAAAAGGTACGCGATGGGTACGTGTCCCGCACTCGAATGGCCGCCGCTGCCCAGGCGGCGGACGGCGGTAGTGGCGGCGGAGGCACAGTCGTTGACGGAGCTGAGGGCGTGGGGAACGGGGCAGCTGAGACCCCGGCCGCGGCCGGTGGTGCGGCCGGCGGTGCTGCCGGCAACGGGGCTGGTGGGGGAGGCGGTGGTGGGATGGGAATGATTCCTATTTGTGAGGCTTCCGTCGCCGGTGGTGGCGCAGCCAAAGGTGGGGCCGGTGGGGGTGGCGGGTGTGAGACTGGTCTGGTTCTTGATGGTGGTGCTTTTGCCGTCGGTGCGAACGGAGCCGGCCGCGCGGCTGATGGAGGTGGGGGCGGTGGGACGGGTAGGATGGGTGATGGTGGCAGCCACGCCGCCGGTATTGGCGCTACCGGCGGCGGGGCCGCTGGTGGTGAGGGCGGTAAGACAGTTCCGATGGGAGATGGAGGAAGCCACGCCGCCGGCGGCGGTGCAACCGGCGGCGGTTCACAGAGCAATGCGAACAGTCCTGGCGGCAGCGACGGCCCTCTGGCGGGTGTTGCCGCTTCGGTTATCGCGCCGGCCGGCGCGCTTCCTGCCGGAAGTTTTGGCCACGCGCTGGATGCTTGGGCGGAGGCGTGGGACGGAGAGGAGCACGAGCGCCTGGGGCATGACCTTGCTGAACACGTGTGGGTGGGGAGAAGCCCGCTTCTTGCGCCCTACGTGGGAGTATAAAAGCATTTTTTTTCCGTGCTGCGCAGAATTTTTTTTCTCCTTCGATAACGTCTTCATGACAGGATGTTTTGAGGGTGCGGCGGACAGGGTCGACATGTTGATGTGACTGCCCCGCCGCCGACGTTCGCAAGACCTGCGGCGCATATGTGCGGCGGACATGGAAAGAGGCGGGTTGCCGCCGTCGTCGGTATCCCCGGCGGCGGCTCTGCGTGTTGTGGGGGGGGCGGCGTACAAGGGAGGCTTCTACGTGATTTTGCTCCGCCGCCGGCGTTGACAAAACCGGCGGCGGGCGTGTCGTGCGGTGAGGGGAACTGGTGTGTTGCCGGCGGTGTCGGGATTGCCGGCAGCGGCCCTGCGTGTTGGAAGGGGGGCGGCGTGCAAGGGAGGCTTCTCTTTGTTTCTGCTCCGCCGCCAGCTGTGACAAGACCGGTGGCGGGCTGGTCAGGCGCGGAGGGGAACTGGTGAGTTGCCGCCGGTGTCGGTATCGCCGGCGGCGGCTGTGTGTGTTGAGGGGAGGGCAGCGTCCAAGGAAGGCAACTGAGGTTTCTTTCTCCGCCGCCGGCGTTGACAAGATTGACGGCGGGCGTGTCGCGCGGGAAGGGGTGCTGGTATGTTGCCGCCGGCGTCGGTATGGCTCGCGGCGGCTCTATGTTGACAGAGGGGGGGTGGGTAAGGGAGACGAAGACATTTTAGTGGCCAATCGCGGGCGTTGCCGCGACCGGCGGCCGGTGTTTGGAATGCGGAGGGGACCGGGCATGTTGCCGCCGGCGTTCGTGCGCCGACATGTGTGCGGGGTTGAGCGCCCGTCGCGGGTGTTCGTGCGAGGATATCTTCAGTGGCAGGGAATGCGTGGAAAGCACGAGGGGTGTTGCGCATTCGTGGTAGGATGCGTTGTGAACAGAAGTAGGAAAAAATCTCCTGCCCAACGGGGAAAAAAACGTTTGGCGCGCTACAGAACAAAGCACATACACATGAAACACTACAGGGACTAGGAATGATAATCGTCCCCACTGGCCTATTGAACAGCACAGTCGGCGTCGTCAACCGCCTTGCTGTGGTGCATGGGCACAAAGTACACCTCATCGTCATCATCCAAAGTATTCGACGCGGCAGCAAGTGCCGTCGCTGCCATCGCTTGCTTCGTCACCTAGGACCGAGCGCCACGGCTTGGCGTGCCTGGGCCTATCGTCTTGGGGGCAGGAACAGTAGTCGCAGGCGCCGCCGGCGTGTTTTCCCAAGACGCCGGCGGCGATTGAACCTCGAACTCTACTGCCGGCGGCTTGTTGCCGACCGGCGGCGGCGATTGCACCTCCGACACGGCCACCGGAGCGGTCGACGACGCCGCGTCCGTCGCCAAGGCGGCGGCCGCCCCCGCCAGGCCTGACGACATCGCCGCCGGGGACAAGGACAGGTCAATGCCAGCCGCCGTCATCAGCTTTCGCTCGTGCATCTTGCGGAAGGCAATCGCCTTCGGGGTGTCGCGCATCTCCGCGGTGTTGAAAAATGCCACAGTTGTCCGCTCCGTCGTTGCCCGCGCCAGTGCCAGAAGAGCGTCCGACCTGTCCTCGAGCGTCCGCGACGCGCAGATGTCCTCACTCATCTCCCGCTTGGACGCCTTGGAACCGCGCGGACGTAACTGGAAGACACTTGCCGCCGGCAGCCCGTTCTCCGCGTCTTCCGTGTCGCTTTAGGTGCACGGCCGACGGCAGACGAGCTTGAGGAGCCGGCACCGCCAGCGCCGCCGTCTGAGGCGGCGGCCTCGGCGGCGCCGCTTAACTTGTCGAAGGGGCGTCACACCCGCCAACACGTCAACCACGGTCAGGTCGTCTGTTTTTCCTTCCGCTTCGTTGTTTTGCCCTTCGCTTTGTCAGATGCCCGGTCCTTCCGCATCGCCTCGTAAATGTTGAGCCCGCAAAACCGGGCCACAGTGGCGCTGATCAAGTCCTCGTCGCTCGGGTTGACTGTTAGCGACAGCCGCTTCACGGCCAGGTAGTGCGACCCAAACTCGCTCACCCCCCTCAGGATCTTGTCCCACTGCTTCTGCACCCCCCCGACACCGCGCGCGGTGCGCCGTCGTGCGTCAGGGCGACCGCCCAATATGCGTGTTCACTCCCCTACCACCTCCGCCAAAAATGATGTCCCAGTCTGGTCCGATCCCTTCACATCGTCCAATGATGAAGACAGGTAGGTCGTGCTCAGGGCCACCCGCTCCTCGTCCGTCCAGCAAAGCCCAGTCCCCATGGCAGCCGGCGCGTAGGTTGCGGCAAGCAGATCGGTGCCCTCGCCACCACCCACAGGTGGGAAGGGGACATGAACGGCCCGCCTTGGAGACCGCCTGGGCAGACGTGTAACCGACGCCGGCTTTCAAGAGAGGAGCAGCAGCCGGCGCCGCTTCCCCGTCAGTCCGGGGCGCGGCGCCGCAGGTACCGGCGGCGGGTGACGCGCCGCCGCCGGCTCGAGGCGATTTTCCGCCGCCGGCTTTCGGGGATGTAGCAACAGCCAGCGGCGCTTGTCCACTCGTGCGGGGCGCATCGCGGCCGGTACCGGCGGCCGGTGACGCGCCGTCGCCGGCTAGCGGTGGTCAAGCATCAGCCGGCGGCACTTGACCGTCAGTGCGTGCCTCGTCGCCGCCCGTTGCGCCGGCTGGTGGAGCGACGCTGCCTGCTAGAGACGATGCGCCACCGCCGGCTTGCGGGAGAGAAGTAGCAGCCGGCGGCTCGTGTCCGTCAGGGCGGAGCGCGTCGCCGCCGGCTTGAGACGAACGGCCGCCGCAGGCTTCCGGGGACGGGACAACAGCCGGTGGCGCTTGTTCATCTGTGCGGGGCGCGTCGCTGCCGGCTGGAGACGATTCGCCGCCGCCGGATTGCGGGGACGTGGAAACAGCCGGCGAAGCTTGCTCGTCAGTGCGGGGGGCGTCGCCGCCGATATATGCGGCCGGTGATGCGCCGCCGCCGGTCCTTTCCGGTGGGGAGCCCATGGAAATAAAAAAGCAGGGTCGTGCCCTGCACCACGGGCTCTTGTTGATGCTGTTCACCGCGGTATTGTGTTGAAAGAGCTTCCATACCTTGCAGTATACCCCGTCCGTTCGGTACATGCGTCTACGTTCAAGTCCGTACTCGTGACGAATGAGGACGCCCAGTCGCCCCGGCTGTACCTGCCAGATGACGGACGTCGGGGAAATGCGGTGGCCCTTTAAACATGGGTGCCGCGCGGATCGGGCAGCACGTCGACGGTATTGCGCAACACGGCCGGGCCTGTCGTGCGTTTTGCGTCGCCAAATCTATCACGTACGGGTATTGACACTAGGACACGTCCTTTGGAAGAATAAATAACATGGTTTGTCTCTCTTTTTGTTTGGTACATGCAGTCGTACGTGGAACGGGTACATTCATCGGTGCCAGATTGCCTGTATTGTGTTCATTCAGACGACTGCAGAAATACCCTCAGCACGGGGAGGCCAACGGGGGGTATTCACAAATCGCGAGAGTCCGTGTCACGATATTGGGTCGAATCGAGGAGGCGACGACAACAGGCGTTTGCAGGCGCTGCGCTGCCACTCGACGGCCGAGGGGGAGGCGGCCCTTTCCCCCGGACCCCCCCCACCCCGCCTCCCGGCGGCCGGGGGAAAGGCGGCCCTTCCCCCCGGACCCCCCCTACCCCGCCACCCGGCGGCTGGGGGGGAGGTGGCCCTCCTCCCCGGACCCCTCCACTCCGCAACCCGGCGGCCCCCCCACCCCGACCCCCAGCAGCCAGTGGCAAATGGCCCTGGCGCTGCGCCGCTCGCAGTCGCCCTGCCGTTCATTCCGACGACCTGGCGCTGCGCTGTTCGCCGAAACTCTGCGCCATCCCGACGCTCCTCCATTTTTTTGTTTTTGGACGGCCTCGCGCTGCGCCGCTCGCGGATCTGGGTGGAGTTGACGCGGGCGTGCAAGCATGTCCTTAGAGTGTTTGTGGTGGGAATGCGCCGAAACTCTGGGCGCTCGCGCAATCCATGTGTTTGCCGATGTAGCCCCTGTGCGAAACTCGGTCGCGGGCATCGCCTTGGGATATACTTGATCCAGGCGTGCAGGCAGGTCCCTAGAATGTTTGTCGTCGGAATGCGCTGAAAATCTGGGCCATCGCGCAATTCATTTCTTTGTCATTGTAGCCCGTGTGCGAAACCCGATCGCTGGCATCCCACTGGGATGTCTTTGATACGGGTGTGCGTGCAGGTCCTTAGAATGTTGGTGGTCGGAATGCGCCAAACACCTGGGCCGTGGCAAATATATTTGTTTGACATTGAAGCTTGTGTATGCGACCCTATCGCGAGCGTCTCATTGGGGAGCTGCACAGACACACAGACAGATACACATGTGGCCCACCGCGAGCATTATATCATGGGATAGGTAGGACCCGCGCGGGCTCTGAGAGCCCACTGTCAATTGAGGCGCATTTTCTCTCATGCCGCGCAGAAGCGTTTTGTTGAAATCGCCGGACGACTACGCGGCCCAGCTCATTTAATAGCTTGCAAACATTTGCCCGTGCCTCCCGCCTTTCCCCATGTGCGATGCTCAGATTTGTCCGTAGGGCAGCCGCTCCGGAGATACAGAGCGCCGAAGAGAGAGAAAAAGTGCCTTCAGGCAGATAGAATCGGCTACTTTTCCAGAGAGAGAATAATTCGTTCTCCGTTGTGAGGATAGATGATTGTGGCGCGGCCTTATATGCCAAGGGAGGGGCGGCCCACCCCCCCCACACGCCACACATCCGCCGTGGGGGAGGCGGCCCTCCCCCCCGGACCCCCCTCACCCCACCACCCCGCGGCCGGAGGCGAGGCGGCCCTCCCCCCGGCACCCCCCCCACCCCGCCTCCCAGCGGCCGGGGGCGAGGCGGCTCTCTTTCCCGGACCCCCCTCACCCCGCCACCAGCGGCCGGGAGGGAGGCGGCCCTCCTCCCAGACCCACCCCACGCCGCCACCCGGTGGCCGGGGGGGCGGTGGCCCTCCCCCCCGGACCCCCCCACCCCGTCACCCGGCGGCCCCCCAACCCCGCCACCCCGTAGCCGGTGGGAACGCGCCGTCGCGCTGCGCCGCTCGCCGCAAGGCTGGCGTTGAGACCGACGCTTTCGCGCTGCGCCGCTCGCCGAAACGGCTAGCGGCACCGCTCCTGCGGAGCCGAGCGGTGCCGCTAGCGAGAGCCCACCATAGGGCGATGCGCACGTATCATATGCTCAACTGTACCGGCGGCACGCGTGCCAGGCGTTCGGCTCGACGCCCTCGCTCTGCGCCGCTCGCTGAAACGGACCCGCAAGGCCGAGCGGGGGCGCTAAATTCGACGCCCTCGCGCTGCGCTGGTCGCCGAAACTCTGGGCGTTCCCGATATTCCACTGATTGAACCAATTTGGTATACTGTAAGTCAGGCGCTTACGTCGACGGCCTCGCGCTGCGCTGCTTGCCGAAAAACTGGGCCTTCCCCAAAAATTCTCTGTTTTATTCATTTTAGAGAACTGTGAGTCAGGGGATCAATTCGACGGCCTCGCGCTGCGCCGCTCGCCGATCTGGATGGATTTAATCCGGGCATGCATGCAGGTCCTTAGAATATTTGTGGTCGGAATGCGCTGAAATTCTGGGCGTCCGCGCAATCCATTTGTTTGCCATTGTAGCCCATGTGCGCGACCCGATCGCAGGCGTCCCATTGGTGGGCTGCACATACAGACAGACAGACGCAAGTGGCCCACGGCGAGCTTTATATATTGGGACTATGTAGGACCCGAGCGGGCTCTGAGAGCCCACTCTCAATCGAGGCGCATTTTCTCACGTGCCGGACAGACGCGTTTTTTTGAACTCACCGGACGACGACGCGACCCAGCTCATTCAATAGCTTGCATACATTTGCCCATGCCTCCCCCCATCCCCCATTTGCGCTGCACAGATTTGTCCGAAAGGCAGCCGTTCCGAAAATACAGAGCGCCGAAAAAAGAGAAAAAGTGGCTTCAGGCCGATATAGTCGGCTACTTTTTCAGAGAGGGAATAATTCGTTCTCCGTTCTGAGGATAGATGATTGTGGCGCGGCCTTATATGCCGGACGAGGGGCGGCCCATCCCCCAAGACTCCCCCCACCCGCCACCCGGCGGCCGGGGGCGAGGCGGCACTCCCCCCCGGACCCTTGCTCGCCGTCAGGAACTGATCAGGGCTCTGGATCCCGATCTTTAAAATGTTTGGCCGTGCAATGCCCTTGAAATGTGGGCCATCTCGCGAATGTAGTTCCGAGGCCGCGCGCGGCGTTGCGATTGGCTGGTTTCGAAACGCGAATTACAGAGACATGTGGCCCACCGCGGGCTTTATATAGAGGGACTAGTCAGTACCAGCGGGCCCCGGGCGCCCGCAAATCCTATCCACTAACATTGTCATCAAGGTCGTTTCTCTCCACAGAAGCCTTTTTTTTCAATGGCAAAACGACGTCGGAAGCCAGCTCAGTCAATCGCTTGCAAATATTTGCCCATCCCCCCCCCCTTCTTCCGTTCGCACTGCACAGACTTGTCCGTAGGGCAGCCGTTCCGGGGATACGGAGCGTCATACAGAAAGAAAAAGTGCGTCCAGGCGATCGAAATCGGCAACTTTTCGAAAGAGAGAATACTTTGTTCTCTGTTCTGAGGACAGCTGATTGTGGCGCGGACTTGAATGACGGGGGGGAGGCGGCCCTCCCCACCGGACACCCCCCACCCCGTCAACCGGCAGCTGGGGTGTAGGCGACTCTTCACCCCAGACCCCCAAACACCACCACCAGGCGGACCAAGATAAAAAAAAAAATTAAGAAGCCGGGGGAAAGGAGCGCCCGCGCTTCGACGCTCGCCGTCGGGTTGGTGTTCGCACTTATGCCCTCGCGCAGCGCTTCTCGCCGTAGCGCTGGCGTTTGGACGGACGCCCTTGTGCTGCGCGGCTCGCGCTCGCGTTCGGACGACCGCCACCGTGCTGCCGCGCGCACGCCCGCCCACACCTCGCCCGGGCCCCCCCATCCCGCCACCCTGCAGCCCCCCAACCCTACCACGCAGAATCCGGTGGGAAGGCGCGCTCGCGCTGCGCCGCTCGAGGTAGTGCTGGTGTTCGGACCGACGCCCTCGCGCTGCGTTTCTCGCCGTCAGGAATCGATCCGGGCGCTGGTTCCCGGTACTTTGAATGTTTGACCGTGCAATGCCCTGACAAATTGGGCCGTCTGGCGAATGTAGTTCCGAGGCCGCGCGCGGCATTGCGATTGGCTGGTTCCGAAACGCAAATAATGCAAACATTTGCCCATGGCTCCCCCCTTCCCCCGTTTGCGCTGCTCAGGTTTGTCCCTAGGGCAGTTGTTTCGGAGATACAGAGCGTCGAAGAGAGGGAAAAAGTGTGTCCAGGCGGTCAGAATCGGCTTCATTAGAAAAAGAAGAACACATTGTTCTCTGTTGTGAGGACAGATGATTGTGGCGCGGACTTGGATGCCAGGGGGGGGGCGGTCCTTCCCACCGAACCCCCCCCACCCCGCCATTCGCCGGCCGGGGTGGAGCCGGCGCTCCACCCCGGATCCCCCCACCCCGCCCCCCGCCGGCTCCCCCACCCCTTCACCCAGCAGCAAGTGGGAAAGCGCGCTCGCACTGCGCCGCTCGCTGTCGCGCTGGGTTTCGGACCAATGTCCTTGCGCTGCGCTGCTCGCCGTAGCGCTGGCGTTTGGACGGACGCCCTCGCGCTGCGCCGCTCGGGCTGGCGTTCGGCCGGACGCCCAGGTGCTGCCCCGCGACATCACCCGCCCCAACCCGCCCAGGCCCCCCCACCCCGCCACCCGACGGCCCCCCCACACCACCATGCAGCAGCCGGTGGGAAGGCGCGCTCGCGCTGCGCAGCTCGCGGTAGCGCTGGCGTTTGGACCGACGCCCTCGCGCTGTGTTTCTCGCCGTCAGGAATCGATCCGGGCGCTGGTTCCCGGTCCTTTTGAATGTTCTGCCGTGCAATGTTCTGACAATTTGGGCCGTCTGGCGAATGTAGTTCCGAGGCCGCGCGCGGCATTGCGATTGGCTGGTTCCGAAACGCAAATTATATCCACACATGTGGCCCACCGCGGGGTTTGTATAGAGGGACTAGGTAGGACCCGCGCGGGCTCTGAGAGCCCACTGTAAGTTGTGGCGCATTTCATGCATTGCCATTTGCCGTACCCCACCCACCCCGCCACCCAGCGGACGGCGGCCGGGAGGAAGGCGGCCCTCCCCCCCGGACCCCAACCACCCCGCGACCTGGCGGCCGGGGATAAGGCGGCCCGCCCCCACGGACCGCTCCCACCCCGCCGCCAATCAGGCGGAGGGAAAGGCAGCCCTGCCCCACAGACCTCCCCCGCCCCGCCACCCGACCGCCGCCGGGAAGGCGGCCCTGTCCACCTGACCCCCCCCATCCCGCCACCCCGCCACCCGGCGGCCGGGAGGGAGCCAGCCCTTCTCTTGCGGACCCCCCCGACCCCCCCACCCCGCCATTCGGCGGCCAGGGGGGAGGCGGCCGTCCCCTTGGGACCCCCCACACTTCGCAAGCTGGCGGCCGGGGGGGAAGGCGGCTCTCCGCTCCAGACCCTCCCACAGAGCCACCAGGCGGCCCCGCACCCCGCCACCCCGCAGCCAGTGAAAAGGCGGTCTCGCTCTGCGCCGCTCGCCGTAAAGCTGGCACTCGAACCGATGCCCTCGCGGTGCGCTGCTCGCCGAAACTCTGGGCCGTCCCGATTTTCCTCTGTTCGAAACGATTGAAATCACTGTAACGCAGGCGTTCATTTCGACGGCCTCGCGCTGCGCCGCTCGCGGTGATCTGGATGTATTTGATCAAGGCGAGCACGCAACTCCTTACAATGTTTGTCGTCGGAATGCGCTGAAAGTCTGGGCCGTCGCGCAATCTATTTCTTTCCCAATGTAGCCCGTCTGCGAAACCCGATTGCGGCCATCCCACTGGGATGTATTTGATCCGGGTGTGCGTACCGGTCCTTAGAATGTTTGTGGTCGGAATGCGCTGAAAATCTGGGCGTTCGCGCAATCCTTTTGTTTGACATTGTAGCCCGTGTGTGCGACCCTATCGCGAGCGTCCCATGAGGGGTCTGCACAGACACACAGACAGATATACATGTGGCCCACCGCGAGCTTTATATAAAGGCACTAGTCGGTACCAGCGGGCCCCAGGCGCCCACAAATCCTATCCATCAACAATGTCATCAAGATTGTAAGAAGAATCGGACACAGAAGAAATCGAGGAGGCCTCTTTCACATGCCCCACATACGCGTTGTTTTATATGGCCGGACGACTACGGGACCCAGCTCAATCCATAGCTTGCAAATATTGGACCAGCCCCCCCACCTTACCACGCTTGCGCTGCTCAGATTTGTCCGTAGGGCAGCCGTTCCGGAGATACAGAGCGTCGAAGAAAGAGAAAACGTGCGTCCAGGTTGTCGGAATCGGCTTCTTTTCCAGAGAGAGAACATTTTGTTCTCTGTTATGATGAAATACTGCAACCAAAAAGAACTTTCTTCAAAAAGCAATTAGGGAGGCCTCTCGCACATGCCCCACAGACCTGTTACTTTAAAACAGCCGGACGACTGCGGGACCCAGCTCAATCGATAGCTTGCACACATTTGCCCAGCCCCCCCCCCTTCCCCCGTTTCCGCCGCTCAGATTTGTCCGTAGGGCAGCCGTTCCGGAGATACAGAGCGTCAAAGAGAAAGAAAACGTGCGTGCAGGCGGTCAGAATCGGCTAGTTTTCAAAAGAGAGAATATTTGGTTTTCTGTTCGGAGGACAGATGATTGGGGCGCGGACTTAGATGCCGGCGGGGAGGCGGCCCTCCCCCCCGGGCTGCCCACCCCGCTACCCGGCGGCCCCCCCACCCGACCACCCAGCAGCCGGTGAAAGGCGCGGTCGCGCTGCGCCGCTCGCCGTATCGCTGTGGTTCGGGCCGACGCCCTCGCGCTGCGCTGCTCGCCGTAGCGCTGGCGTGTGGACGGACGCCCTCGCGCTGTGCTGCTCGCGCTGACGTTCGGACGGACGCCGACGTGCTGCCCCGCGCCCCCTCCCCCCACCCCGCCCAGGCCCCCCCACCCCTACGGGAAATGCCGGACCGAAAAAGCACAATATCCCAAGCGCTGGCCAATCAGAATCCCGTATGTTGACCCGCTACCCAAAGTGGCTTGGACAGTGAATCTCACCAGTCGAAGTCTCTGGTTTGATCGGACTTGACGATGAACAACAATCGCTGCCGACTCGGAATCAATGAGCCTGCATGAGCCACACACTGCCAACTCAAGTAGCCTGGGTTTCAGAGCGTGACGACGGAAGTGGCCTACGCGACTGATCTCGACACAGAACTGTTCCATTCCTATATGAATTCGTCGCCGCTGCTGGCTCCACCGTCTTCACGGACCGACTGCCGGAGTAGATTGCTGGACAGGTGTCCCGCATGCGAAGACCTGGCCACCCCATCCGGCCTGCAACTTCAGGGGGGCTTTGTTCTCAAAACTGTCGGCTTCCGCCGCCGACGGCTTCCTTCGCGCCCCGCAGGCCGTGGTCCGCGTGACTACAAGACCGCAGCTCTGTAGCACGCACCATGGGTTCCCCGTTGCGTGTGCATCTGCACAGGCGGGGCGCAGCGGAACGGGGAGGGGCTCGGTGGGGGGGGGCAGAGCAGGACTGGGCAGGGTGGGGCAGTGCCGGGTGGGGCGGGGTGAGGGGGGCGTTGCAGGGGGCATATGTCGAGGGAAAAGGTGTTGACAGAGGAATACAAAGTTAATGCGTGGCGAGGTTAACTGCGGGCGTAACCACTTATGGGCCATGCGGAGTGGGGCCCTTACGACTACCGCGAGGGCAACGAGCACGCTCGCTTCGGGCCCGCGCGCTCTCCCATCCCCCCCCGCTCCCAATCCAGCTCTGGAGTAGCTCCGAAAAAGGCGGTCGACCACCTCACTCGTCAATCGTACTTGGGTGATCAGGTATGATCTGTGTGTTCATTCGTTCAATTTGGTCCAGCTATACTTGGAACATTGTCAACAGTGAGATGCTAACGTCATCTTCACGCCACGTTGCGCAACGTGTCGCATTCAGCACCTGATGTCCAATGTAACACCACATATTTAGACGAAGAAGCTTTTTTTTGGTTCGGGCCTTGGAAACCCGACTCCCTACATGCTTCTGGCTTCCGCTGATCAAGAACAGCTGTGCGGCTACACTGCGGGTCGGTATTTCGTCGCCGGAATAGTTCTACATTTGCCGGCTTGTAAATCTATAACGAGTAGACGCGAAAGAATGTTTTGAGATAGCCATGCAAAGCTCCTGTGAGAT
>ENA-ORXT01004977-ORXT01004977.1-marine-metagenome-genome-assembly--contig:-NODE-4977-length-13325-cov-14.463693_pt1 | contig 13325 bp, 10 predicted proteins | sample MGYA00237868_ERZ511482 | MGnify/ENA metagenome assembly ERZ511482 | reverse complement strand
CAGTGATTTTTTAAAGAAAACTAGCAAAAAAATAGCTATTTCATATAAGTATTTTTAAAGAAGGACAAGTCTAATTACTCGTAAGCAAATATATAGGTAAGCTTTTAGAAATTACTTATCCACAGGTTCTAACACTTCTTCTTTCAATGCTCCTGCGTTTAAATCATCTTCTTTCAATTTATCTGTTCGCCTCAACATCGGATCTTTATGCGTTTCCATATATAGGTGTCGGTTTCTATGAATATCAATCGCTTGAAAAATAGCTTTTCTAAAAGAGGTTGGATCCGCTAAATTCTGCCCAACAATATCAAATCCAGTACCATGATCGGGAGAAGTCCGAACAATCGGTAAGCCTGCGGTATAATTGACCCCATTCCCAAAGGACAATGCTTTAAAAGGAATTAAACCTTGATCATGATACATCGCTAAGATGCCATCAAATTTTCGATAATTAGTCGTTCCAAAGAAACTATCTGCTGGAAAAGGTCCAAATGCTAAGACCCCTTTTTTCTTTGCTTCTAACACTGCTGGTCGAATGATTTTTTCTTCTTCCTCTCCTATTACGCCTCCATCTCCTGCATGAGGATTTAATCCAAGCACTGCAATTGTTGGTTTTTCGATACCAAAATCAATTTTTAACGTATCGTTCATGATGCGAATTTTTTGTAAAACCCTCGCTTTCGTTACCAATTCTGCAACTTTCCTAAGTGGCTCATGGTTGGTTACTAAGCCAACTTTTATATCATCTGACACCATAAACATCAAACACTCCTTCGCATTAAACTCATCCATGAAGTATTCTGTATGACCAGGATGCTTGAACCCTGCCAATTCCATTGACTTCTTATTGATAGGTGCAGTAACAATTGCATCGACCAAGCCTCGCTGTAAGTCTTCCACGCATCTTTTTAAGGACATGAGCGCATAGCGACCACCCGACTCTGCTACTTTTCCTAGCGTAATATTCACATTCTCTTGCCAACAATTAACAATATTTATCTTGTCAGTATGTAATTTATCAGCGGTACGTAGACCTTGAAACTTAAAATCTTCAATTCCTACAATGTTTTTATGATAAGATACAATTTTAGAAGAACCATAAATTACAGGAATACATAATTCCGTTATATTTCTGTTGGTTAAGGTTTTTAGAATAATTTCTAAACCAATGCCATTAATATCTCCTATACTTATTCCTATCCTTAATTTTTCCATACGATTTTTTTTGATGGTGATATTGTGAAGAATCACCTATATAGATTGCTGATTATTTGTAATTAATAACCAAGTATTGTAAGTACTCAATGATGAATGAGAAATGATAAATGATGAATGAGAAATGATGAATACCTAATTAGACGCTATCTTACATGTGTTTGCGTCTTATTAGGTATTCATCATTCATCATTTCTCATTCATCATTGAGTACTTACCAAGTGTCTACAAAGATACGGCTAATTTCGCTGGTAACAACAGCCTCCCTGCCGCCCAATTTTAACGCATTTCCATGTTTTTGCTATCTGCTATCATTTGGGCAATATCTGGGCAATGATTCTTCATTGCTTTATTGGCTTTTTCCTCTCTTTCGCCTTCAATAACCCCGTATTTCATTTCTAAATCTTCTGTGCAGATTTCCCCTTCTTCTGCCATTTTTTCCAACTGAGAAAAAAGCACCTGTACTTCCTGCATCTTATTTTGTCGCATTAAATTTTTTACTTTAGTATTCATATCCGCCAATGGTCGCATACATTTACAAAGGTCCTTTGCCATTGCATCATATTCTTCTGCTCCACTATTCGATTGACAACTAACGACACAACAAAGCACTAAAAAAAATAGTAAATTTTTCATAAATTAAATATTACAGATCAAAACCAATATCCTTACGATAATATTTTCCTTCGAAGCCTATTTTTTCTGCACTTTTACTAGAAATTGCCAAGGCTTCCTTGAAATCCGCTCCAAAAGAAGTCAAAGCAATGACTCTTCCTCCGTTCGTAACTGCCCCATTTTCCGTTTCTTTTGTACCTGCATGAAAGACAATACTCTCTTTTACGGAGGAAATACCCGAAATGGTTTTGCCTTTTTCATAAGATTCTGGATATCCTCCAGAAACTAGCATAATAGTAGTTGCAGAACGCTCCTCTATGGCTATATCTATAGCTGCAAGTTTGCCTTTTGCCAAAGCCCATAATAGCTCCACGAAATCATTTTTTAAACGTGGTAAGACGACCTCTGTCTCTGGGTCTCCCATTCTACAATTGTATTCTATCACATAAGGTTCGTTATTCACTCTAATTAAACCAATAAAAACAAAGCCTGTATATTCCAATTTTTGTTCTTGAATACCTTCTATAGTTGGGATAATAATGCGTTCTTCTACTTTTCGCATTAATACTTCATCCACAAAAGGTACAGGCGAGACAGCCCCCATACCTCCTGTATTCAACCCCGTATCCCTTTCTCCAATTCGTTTATAGTCTTTGGCTACTGGCAAGATTTTATAATCCTTTCCATCTGTTATCACAAAAACGGAAAATTCTATTCCGTCTAAAAAATCTTCAATTACCACTTTTGTACTAGCCTCGCCAAATTTTCCTTCTAACATGGCCGCTAACTCTGCTTTCGCAATTGCTTTATCCGCTAAAATCAATACACCTTTTCCTGCGGCCAATCCATCTGCTTTTAATACAATCGGTGGTGTCTGTTGGTCTATATATGCCAAACCTTCTTGTAAATTGGCTTTAGTAAATTCTCGATAGCCTGCCGTTGGAATATTTTTTTTCGCCATGAACTCCTTCGCAAAAGCTTTACTTCCTTCTAATTGCGCGCCTTTTGCGGATGGACCAATAACCGCTATGTGTTGCAAACTCGGTTCCGTTTTAAAAAAGTCATACACTCCTGCTACTAAAGGGGCTTCTGGTCCAACCAAAACTAGGTCGATTCTTTTCTCTATCGCCAATTTTTTTAAATTTCGAAAATCGCTTACATTAATCGGCACATTTTGGCCGTGTTGGCTGGTTCCTGCATTTCCGGGCGCAATATATAATTCCTTGCATAAGGGACTCTGACTAATTTTCCAAGCAAAGGTATGTTCTCTTCCTCCACTTCCTAAGATAAGTATATTCATTGGTGTTTGTGCTAATATTTCAAATAAATTTGGGTTAGCATGAACCATGCTAACCCAAGCTTTTTTTTGTGTGTAGCCCAGACATTCCTGTCTGGGTAAAATTGTTACGATACCAAATACTACCCAGACAGGAATGTCTGGGCTACGGTTATTCCTCCTTTATTACCTTCAAACTCAAATCCATACTTAGAGCAGAATGCGTTAATGCCCCTACAGAAATATATTCCACTCCTGTTTTGGCAATTTCTCGAACGGTGTAAATATTCACCCCACCAGACGCTTCTGTTTCAAAACGACCATCAATGGTTGCTACCGCTTCTGCTAATAAAGGTACTTCAAAGTTATCTAACATAATTCTGTCTACTTTGCCTACGTTTAACACCTTGTGTAACTCTACTAAATTTCTCACTTCCACGGTAATCGGCAAAGATAAATTATTGTGTTTTTGGTATTTTTCTACAGATAAAATAGCCTCTTGTATCCCTCCACAAGCATCAATATGGTTATCTTTTATCATTATTCGATCATATAAACCATGCCGATAGTTATAACAACCACCTAATGCAACCGCCCATTTTTCGAGAAAACGAAGCAAAGGGGTAGTTTTACGAGTATCTAAAATTTTGACAGGCAAATCTTCCACTTCAAATTTGAAGCGATTTGCCATCGTCGCAATACCACTCATACGCTGCATGGTATTTAAGACCAATCGCTCCGCCTTTAGTAAAGCACGAGAATTACATTCCACAATAAAGGCAATATCCCCATACTGAACAGCGTCTCCATCTCGCTTAAAAACTTCAATAGTTGCAGTAGGATCGACTATTTTAAACACATGGATACCTACTTCTAATCCAGCTAGCACACAATCATCTTTCACTAATAGCTTGGCTTTGCTTCTATCGTTTTTGTCAATGCATGCAAGTGAGGTATGATCGCCATTTCCAACATCTTCCTCCAATGCTTGTTTGATAAAATGGTGTAGCATTTCTTCGCTAATCTCTGTATTCAAAATCATTTTCGTAGCCATGTCTTTAAGGTTGCAATCGTTTTCAAAAAATTCGGACGAAGATACAAGTTTACAAAGCAAAAGTAAATAAGAATGGGATTTAAATTCCAATTATATGGTCAATAAATACACTACAATTGGACTAAGTTAACATTTTGAGCTGTGTTGTTGGGAGATAATTTTCCATTATCTTTCAACTTAGAACGGTGAATACGACTCAACCAAATTGGAAGACAATGGAAAATTGTCTCCCAATAACGTACCTCAAAAATATCTTAAACTTTAGATAACCTTTAAGTTTAACATAAAAAATCAATCTTGTTTAAACTATTTTAGTGATTCCTTAAACAAACAGAAAATAGTTAATATTTTTTTGTAGAACTCTATTCTTTTAGGTCAAAACTCACAACATTCTTAAATTAAAACTATTATACTTGGAGTGGATAAAGGCTAAAACATACTGCTTGGTGGCAGGGAGAATTCAACACAGAGAAACTAAGATATACAGGTTTTTATGGATGTTTAAAGCAATGTTTACTAAACTTTAAAAGTTTAGTAAATAGGTGTTCGAGACTAACTTATTCCCCCAATTAAAATTAAAAAAATAATTTTCAAGACTTTATTATGGTGCAGTTTAAAAACCGCCATCATTTAGGCTTACAAAAGTTAAAAATAATTCCAGATGCTATCAACTATCAAGGGTAAAAAATCATTGGAAGCAATCAAACAGCCTATTGCAGAGGAAATGCGCTTGTTTGAAGGGAAATTCAGAGAAACCATGTCTAGTGATGTCCCATTATTAGACAAAATAACTTATTATATATCTAAGCGAAAAGGCAAGCAAATGCGCCCAATGTTTGTCTTTTTGGCAGCCAAATTATGTGGAGACGTGAGCGACTCTACCTATACAGCAGCTTCTTTTATTGAGATGATTCATACGGCTACCTTAGTACATGATGACGTAGTGGACGATTCCAATGAACGAAGAGGCTTTTTCTCTATTAATGCCCTATGGAAAAATAAAATTGCAGTACTTGTAGGTGATTTCATTCTTTCAAGAGGTATGCTCATTGCGATTAAAAAGAAGGAATTCCAATTATTGGAAATCATGTCGGAGGCTATTGAATCGATGAGCAAAGGAGAATTGCTACAAATTGAAAAGGCCCGTCGCTTAGATATTGAAGAGTCTATTTATTACACGATAATTAAAGGAAAAACAGCTTCCTTATTTGCTTCCGCCTGTGCGGCAGGAGTTGCCTCTACAACGAAAGACGAAACTTTAATACAACAAGCGAAATTATTAGGCGAAAAATTAGGCATGGCTTTCCAAATAAAAGATGATTTGTTTGATTATGGCACAGATGCTGTAGGAAAACCTGTAGGAAACGATATTAAAGAGAAAAAGATGACGCTTCCGCTTATATTTGCATTAAATAATGCGTCTCGCAGTACTCGGAATAAAATTATTAATATCGTTAAACGTAACAATAATCAACCAGAAAAAGTCGCAGAAGTCATTGCTTTTGTCAAAGGTAGTGGTGGCTTGGAATATACCCAAGAAGTAATGTATAAGTACCGAAAAGAAGCATTTGATATTTTGGCTACTTTTCCAGCATCTCCAGCCCGCACTTCTTTAAAAGAGTTGATTAGTTATGTTACCGAACGGAAAAAATAGCTTGGTTGGTTTTCAATGTAGCGGCGACTTTAGTCGCCGACTTTTTCCACTCGGCGACTAAAGTCGCCGCTACATTGAAAACCAATCAACCAATCACTAATCTACTACTACATGACAGCCATAAAACGGACGAAAGCCCAACTCTCTAGAGAAGCCATCAGTCGATTGTATATTTCAATGCAACACCTATTTATCAGGGGTAGTTACAAACCACTTGGCGTATCAGGAGAAGCAATGATTGAAGCGTTGCAGGCATTAGAACCAGAAATTTATGGTTCTATCAATGACCCAGAAAAAGTGGAACTCAATGGTTTGTTTTATGTATTTCAACGCTTACCACAAGGAATTGAAGAATGCCGTTATATTAAACTCATCTCTAGAGAAGGATTTGAGACCTCTAATTTTAAGTCCATTATACCCGCTAAACGTAGACGAGACTGTTATCGCATTGATGATGAGCAAATGTTTGTAGAAATGACGAGAGGGCGAAGCGATATTTACGATATTCTCACGCATTTAACCTTCCTTTATATAGAAGCCGAAAAAATTAGAACCAATAGTATCAATCATCGCCAAGAAAAAAGACGGGAATGGCTGATGCTAGAAGAAGTCGTTCTCAAAGAAGAAAACCAAGAAGCCTTCGATAAAAACATCGCTTATACTTATCTGAGCACGATACTAGGGCGGACGTATGATGAAACGCTTGCTGCTTGCAAACGATTCTCTTCTGTATCTAAAGTGAATAGCCTTTTTCATGTTACATATTGGTTGGGTCGCTTATCTATGGAAGAATTTTTCGATAAGAATGATAGAGAAATCACTTTTTCTTCTTCCCTTAGAGAAAATATCGGGCATCATCTTTATGGAGAGTTGTGGGCACAAAATTTAAAACAATTTTTACAAGAGCAAGATTTATTAGACCGACCTATTCATATTATCAGTGCTAATTTACATAGCGTTATGAATTCTTTATATGGAGTGGCCGCTAAAATAGGCAAGAAAGGAGGCAGTGCCCTAGAAGATATTGCTCGTTCTTTAGGAGCAGAAAACAATGGAGTAATTCGAGATCGAGTCGAAGCTTATGCTTTAAAAAATGGGATGTATCAAATAGATGATACAAGTGGCACTAATATATCGGTACAAATTGTGGACACGACCAAACTTGACCCCACTCGTCTGCCTGCAGAGATTAGTTTTAACAAAAAATATATACAAAAGGAACAACCCGTTTTATTAGTCATGAATTACGCTTTTGGAGAGCAAGCTTATGAGACAATGGATGAATTATTGAAGCCGTATGATTGGCAGGATAAGAAAATAAAATTATCCATAGAATCTATTTCTATCATGGGTAAAGCAGGAATTTTACAAGGTGGTAGGGGGGATATTATGATTCCCAATGCGCATGTATTTGAAGGGACCGCAGATAATTATCCTTTTGAAAATGGTCTGACAGTCGACCAATTTGAAGGACATGGTTTAAAGGTTTTAGGTGGTCCAATGATTACTGTTCTAGGAACTTCCCTTCAAAACAAAGATATTTTAAGCTATTTTAAATTATCTTCTTGGGGCGTGATAGGTTTGGAAATGGAAGGTGCGCATTATCAAAAAGCCATACAGGCGGCTTCTAAAATACGAAATAGTATCTCCGAAAATATTACTTTAAGATATGCCTATTATGCGTCGGATAACCCTTTAGAAACAGGGGGGACATTGGCATCGGGTAGTTTAGGTATGGATGGCGTGAAACCGACTTATCTAATTACACAGAAAATTTTGAATGGTATCTTAAACCCGAAAGCTAGTACTTAAAGTTTGGAGCTTTTTAAAAGCTCCAAACTTTAGGTACATTCTAATTGCTCAACATCACTGGCATCACCAACATCAAAATCTCTCTATTTTCCATCTCCTCCACAGGCACTAAAATACCCGCACGAGTAGGCGAAGACAATTGAATTTTAATTTCATCAGAATCCAAGACACCCAACATTTCCACTAAGAACTTCGCATTAAAACCGATGGTCATTGGGTCTCCTGTATAAGAACAAGGTAATTGCTCTGTTGCTTCATTAGAAAAATCTAAATCCTGCGCAGACACGGTTAAACTTCCATCTTGAATATTTAAAATAACTTGATTCGTTGTTTTATTCGCATAGATAGCTATCCGCTTCAAAGAGTTCTGAAAGTCTGCCCGAGTAGCCGTCAAATCATTCGGATTATCCACTGGAATAACCGCATTATAATCAGGATACCGTGCATCTATCAAGCGACAGATAATTTGAATATTATCAAAAGAGAAAAACGCATTCGCTTTGTTAAAAGCAATTTTAACATCGCCTTCTCCAGGTAGCGCATTTTTCAATAAATTCAATGCCTTTTTAGGTATGATAAACGAAGTGGATATTTCACTACTTAAATTAGTAAAAGTGTACTTTACCAATTTATGGGCATCCGTCGCTACCATAATCAATTTCCCAAATTCTACTTGAAAATATACGCCTGTCATAGCAGGACGCAATTCATCACTACTAGTAGCAAACAAAGACTTCGATATACCGTGTGATAAAATGGGCGCATCCAAAGAAATCGCATCTACATTTTCTGGTTCTGGAATTTTCGGAAAATCTTGTCCATTTTCTCCAGCTAGTTTATACTTTCCGTAGGCAGAAGTAATTTCAATAGCATAAGTTTCATCATCTATAGAAAAAGTGATAGGTTGCTGTGGCAATGCCTTTAGAGTATCCAATAAAATCTTTGCGGGAATAGCTACCGTTCCATTACTATCTGACATCACTTCTACATCTGTAACAATAGTCGTTTCTAAATCTGTTGCGGTAATCGTTAGTTGATTATCATTAATAGCAAACAGAAAATCTTCTAATATTGGTAAGACTGGATTAGAACCAATAGCACCGCCTGCTATTTGTAGTTGGGCTAATAATTGGGTAGAGGAAATACTGAATTTCATATATCAGTTTGTTGTTTATCAAGTCTATTTGTAGGTGAAAAAAGTAAAATATCTTCGTTTTTACTTTGCCTCCTTATGTAAGTACTCAATGATGAATGAGAAATGATGAATGAGAAATGAGAAATGATAAATGATAAATGATGAATGATAAATACCTAATAAAACGTAAACACGTGTAAGATAGCGTCTAATAAATTTATCATTTATCATTCATCATTTATCATTGAGTACTTACCTCCTTATTTTATCTTGGTTTATTCGTAATCCAGCAAAAATACACCTTCTTTATCACTTTTTAGGGAATAGAAACTAACAGTATGTTAATAACTTTGTGAATAATATTTAGCTGGGTCAGGAGTCAAGGGTCAATAGTCAGTTGGCACAGTATTATCTGCTATTTCTTTGCGCTCTTGCTCAATGAAAGCTACCCATTATTCCCCTAATTCGGTTATATTTAACATAATACGACACTCCTGACTCCTAAGGCATTTGGTTTTATTTTTCCATAATGCTAAATTGACTCCTTAAAATACGATGCTATCTCTCCTACATTCGTATTTTTGCACTTCAAAAGAAAAAACAGAATAATTGAGAATGGAGAATTGAAAATGGAGAATGGAGAATTTATTAGGCGTTAGCTAAACGTGAATTAGCCTGTGTAGCTTTTCAACTGATACCTAAAGCGATACTAATAATGTTTAATTCACGTGTAGTTCACACCTAATAAATTCTCCATTCTCCATTTTCAATTCTCAATTAATTAAATAGCTAATGATATTAGATAGAACCATACAACCTCCAATTACCAAAATAGAAAAAATACCTTTACCTAAACCTAAAAAGACTTTCTTGTCCAATGGCATCCCTGTATATACGACCAATACGGGTACACAGGAAGTCATGAAGATGCAAATTATTTTTAGCGCAGGGCGACCTTATGAAAAGAAAAAATTAGTCTCTAGAGCGACAGCTAGGATGCTTAGAGAAGGCACTAAAAGTTTCACTGCTAGGCAAATAGCAGAAACTATTGATTTTTATGGAGCTACTATTTCTATGCCATCTAGCCTAGATTATTCTAGCTTAGTATTTTACTCCATGACCAAGCATTTTCCTAATTTAATTGGTTTAGTCTTAGAATTGTTAAGTGTCCCTACTTTTCCAGAAAAAGAATTAAAGACGTTTATCGCTAATACCAAGCAACGTCTACAAATCGATTTATCTAAAAATGATATAGTAGCTTATCGAAAAATCACTGAATTGATGTTTGGAAAAACACATCCTTATGGTTACAATAGTGACGAAGCGATGTATAATAATTTGACCAGAGAAGATTTAGTACAACATTTTAAAGATAATTACCATGCAAAGAACTGTAGCATTTTTCTAAGTGGAAAAATTGATAGTAATGTTCTTTCTTTATTAGACCAACATCTCGGGCAACTTCCTATTGGTTCAACGCAAAAGGCTATCTACCCTGTATTAACTTCAAGTAAACCGAAACGATTAAAATTTTTACTGCCTGATTCTTTACAAAAAGCAATTAGAATTGGTCGACTAGTCATGACTCGACAGCATGAAGATTATGGAGGTTTTATGGTTTTAAATACAATACTAGGTGGCTATTTTGGTTCTCGATTAATGGTGAATGTTAGGGAGGACAAAGGTTATACTTACAATATATATTCGGTTCAAGATACCATGCACGAAGCTGCTTGTTTTTATGTATCTACAGAAGTAGGCAACGAATTTCTAAAACCTGCATTGAAAGAAATCTACAAAGAAATGGCCCGTTTACAAAAAGAATTAGTGCCACAAAAAGAGTTAAATATGGTCAAAAATTATATTTTAGGCAATATGCTAAATATGGTGGATGGTCCGTTTAGAATAGCAGATGTAATAAAAACGTTAGTATTAGAAAATCGAACACATACTGATTTTCTAAAATTAGTAGATTTAGTACAACATATTACTGCTGAAGAAATAAGGGTTTTAGCTCAAAAATATTTTGATAAAAAGGATATGTGGGAGGTAGTAGTATAGGTTATTTTTCTTGAAAATTAAAAATTTTCAAGAAAAATAACCTTCTGACTAGTTCCGATAAAACAAAAAAGATGAAACTAAAAGTACTATGCGGCATCCTACTCATTAGCCTTTTAGGTACGGCTTGTCGAGAAGATGTAAACCCTAATTATTATAAAGACGCTCAAAATGCAACGTTCCTCCATCAATCCATGAAACGATTGACGGATGTAATTGTGCATGATATTTTTTCCCCACCAGTGGCAAGTAGAATCTATGCCTACCCAAGTATTGCCGCTTATGAAGCAGCCCTTCCTGACTTTCCAGAATATCGGAGTTTACAAGGACAATTAAATGGTTTGTCGGATGTGCCCAAACCTGAAGAAGGAAAAGAATACAGTTTCCCTTTAGCAAGTGTACATGCCTTTTTGACGGTTGGAAAAGCCTTGATTTTTTCGGAAGATAAAATAGACGCTTTTCAAGAAGAAATTAATAAAAGTTTTAAAGAAATCAAAATGCCTTCGGCTGTTTATAAACGTTCCATTGTCTATGGTGATAAAGTAGCCAAGCATATTTTAGCTTGGGCGGATAAAGATAATTATAAAGAAACTCGTACTTTTCCTAAATACTCTATCACAGATGACCCTGCGAAATGGCGACCTACTCCTCCTGATTATATGGATGGCATTGAACCACATTGGAAAAAAATTAGACCCTTTATTTTAGATAATGCAGATCAGTTTCCTCCGCCACCGCCTACGCCTTTCGATATGGACAAAAACAGTCCTTTTTATAAAGAGGTATTAGAAGTGTATAAGGCATTGGAAGCGGAAAGAGAACAGCGGGTAGCTATCGCAGAATTTTGGGATTGCAATCCTTATGTATCTCATCATCAAGGACATGTGATGTTTGCTACTAAAAAAATCACCCCCGGTGGGCATTGGATCAATATCGCTGCATTAGCAGCAAAAACGACTAATGCAGATTTTATGAAGACCTTGCAAACCTATGCCCTTACATCAGTTGCTTTAGCAGATGCTTTTATTTCTTGTTGGGATGAAAAATATCGCTCTAATTTAATACGACCAGAAACGGTCATTAATGAACATTTAGATGAAGATTGGGCTCCACTCTTACAAACCCCTCCTTTTCCAGAATATACGAGTGGTCATAGCGTCATTTCTCGCGCAGCAGCGGTTGCTTTAACGAGTATTTATGGCGATAATTTTTCTTTTGAAGATAATACCGAAGAAGAATATGGGCTGCCAATTCGCTCCTTTACTTCCTTTTATGAAGCAGCGGATGAAGCGGCGATTAGTCGTTTGTATGGAGGCATTCACTATCCACCTGCTTGTTTTAATGGGGTTACACAGGGGGAAAAGGTTGGCAAATTTGTGGTGAGTAGTTTGAAGTTGAAGAACCAGATTGGTCAGAAAGAGTAGAGTGAAAATTGTTTATTTGTTTAGGCTGTTTATTTGTTTATCAAACGTAAACACGTAGCGAGATAAACAAATAAATACTAAATATTGACTAAAAAATAAATTGGTCTTTTTGTTTTTTAATTGAGTCTTTTTTTCATAGGTTTTCAGCCCATTAAAAAAAGAACTCATTTTAAAAACGACCAAATATTTTTTCGTCGTCGCTAAACAGATAAACAATTTGAAAGACTTAAAAGCATTTTTAGATAGCAAAGTAGCCCAATACAATCAAGCAGATTTTATTGAGAACGACCCGATTCAAATCCCGCATCAATTCACCAAATTGCAGGATATAGAAATTATGGGTTTTTGGACAGCGGTGCTTGCATGGGGGCAACGAAAAACGATTATCAATAAATGCAAAGAGTTAGTCGCCTTGATGGATGGTGCCCCTCATGATTTTATCAGGAACCACCAAGAAAAAGATAGGGAGCAATTTTTAGCTTTCAAACATCGTACTTTTCAAGCGACTGATACCCTTTATTTTCTAGAATTTTTCCAACAGTATTACCAACAACATAATTCTTTGGAAACGGCATTTGCTAAACATCTAACAGCAGATGACGAGCATGTAGGTAATGCCTTAATGGGCTTCCACGAAGATTTTTTCAATTTGCCCAATGCACCACATCGAACAAAAAAACATATCGCAACGCCCAAAAGAAAATCTTCTTGCAAGCGACTCAATATGTTTCTGAGATGGATGGTGCGACAGGATGATAAAGGCGTTGATTTTGGTTTGTGGAAAAGGATACAACCTGCGCAATTATTGATGCCTTTAGATGTACATGTAGATAAGGTCGCCAGAAAGTTGAACTTGATTCAACGCAAACAAACGGATTGGCTGACCGTACTAGAATTGACAACTGCACTTCGAGTGTATGATCCTATCGACCCCGTTAAATATGATTTTGCTTTATTTGGAATGGGGGTTGGGGGAGAAATGTAGCTTTGAAAAAGAAGTCAGAGGTCAGGCCGAAAAATTTATTTTTCGGTCTGACCTCTGACTTCTCTTAAAAAAAAAATATGACTGTAAGCGTTTCAAA
>ENA-ORXT01004974-ORXT01004974.1-marine-metagenome-genome-assembly--contig:-NODE-4974-length-13329-cov-3.512979_pt1 | contig 13329 bp, 3 predicted proteins | sample MGYA00237868_ERZ511482 | MGnify/ENA metagenome assembly ERZ511482 | reverse complement strand
CGCCGTCGTAGATAGTGTTTAAGAAACTATCCACCTGGGCGGCTACAACATCTAACTGGGCAGAACAAGCGTCTATTTCCGCCTGGGTTTCCGCATTTTCAAAGCAATCCAGCACATCTTGAATTTGCTGTAGCAGTTCCGGTGGGAGGTTAGCGTTCTCTCCCAATTCCATAAGGTCCTCTAATAACTCCAGCTGAGCGATGGTGATGATGTCTTCAATTTCCTCAAGGACAGTAATGATATCGTTCAATAACGAATCTGCCCAGGGCGGCAGCACCTCCACCCCAAAGCCAGTAGCTTCCATATACCCCCCCACCATCTGGTATTCATCATTGATGAAAATACCATCAAACTCAAAGGTCATCTTAGCCTTGTTGAAGTAGGGAACCCGGATCTCCCCCACTCCGGTGAAGGTTCCGCCGCCGCCACTTGCTTCGGTGATCACCACCGGGAAATCAAAGGCCCGTATGGTATCACCCGGCACCAGTGCCGCCAGTGGAACCTCATTGCTCAGGTCTACATCCGTCAACATACCACACACGTAGTAGCCGTTATTAATACTCGGCTTCTTCATCATGAAGGTGTCCTGCGGAGCGGGCCGTGTAGCAATTCCATCCTGACAAATTTCCGTTACCTGATAATCATAGATAGCATTCGTAAGCAGGTTTTCCAGTACAACTACGGGCTCCGTTACGTTGAGGAAAGCCCAACTGCTCCCCGCATCGTCGGCAAGCTTATACTTAAACTCGTAGTCGTTAATGCCGTTACTGGGCGTCCAGCTGATTTCGATGGTGGAACGATCAATGGGCGTTTCCACCAGGTCATAAGGCTGCGCACAATGGTCCGTCCGGAAGGTGAACCAGCTGGAGTAAGCTCCCCACCCTGCTTCCCCCGTGATTTCGTCTGCACCTGCGGCCGCGCCCAAAAGCGCCCAATCGGCCATGGTGAGATAGCCAGGCGGAGGAGGGTTGTAGACCGATTGCCGAATCCAACCCCGCACCCGAAAACGGTATTCAGTGTTGGCCCGCAGCCCCGTAAACATGGCAAATTCATCCGTTGTCCTCGTAGAATCACGATAGATCGACTGCGGCGCGCCCCCCATGGTCTGGTTACCTCCGCCGGATGGTGACGACGACGAGGTCCGCCCCGGCCCAACACCACCGACCCGGCTCTGGCTTGCTCCCGGGCTGGTAGTTGTTGTTGTCCCCGTATTCCCCCCCACAATCGGCTGCAGGCTTTCTACCGTTACACTGTACTCTTCAAGACAGGCAAAGATGCGCGACCACTCCAGCCGCGCCTCCGTCTCCAGTATGTTTTCCGCTGCCAGGTTATCCGGAGCTGGCGAAGGACAGAGCGTTCTGAATTCCAGCACCTCGGAATAATCCGTCCAGCCGAAGGTTGGGCACTCCGCCCGAATGACGACTTTATAGGCTTTGTCGGGATCTAAGCCGGAGAAGAATTTCTCCGGATCCGTGGTCGTCATCACCTGCCAGTTAGCGTAAGGGTTAGGTGGTGTTGCGGGCGTGGAGGCTCCCGTGTTGCCCGGCTGAGTCAGCACTAGCCCGCCAGTATTCGGGGAAATTCCTCCGGTGTTTGGCGTCGTCCCTCCTCCGGGTGGCCCACTCCTCCCGGGAAGGGTACCGGACGTTCGGCTATTCGTCTGCCCCGATCCGGGCGCCGTACTTCCACCCGGAGCTGCTCCACCCTGCCGCTCAAAAGATGGCGTATTGGGCGACGGGGTGGTGGTCGCCATAGTTGGGTCATAAAACCGAATCTCCCAGGTAGTGACCGTTCCGGTTATGTCCCAGCGGATGTCGGCGCTACTCCTCGTCAGCGCCCGCACGCCCAGGTTCTCCGGCACCAGACATTTCACGGGTGTATCGAACTGTACCGTATCTGACCATACCGAGTACTGCCCGGCCTGGCAGAGTGTGCGTAACCTTACTTCATAGGTGGCTAAATCATCCAACGCTTCCAGTTGCGCTGGCGAATTACTTACGGTGACCAGCTGCCAGGAAGCATCTCCGAGCAGTCGGTAACTGACTTCGTGTTCTCCGGAGGTTGGTGACAGTCCGCCGAAATAAACCCCGGCAGATTCATACGTAAGATTACTAACCAAAACTTGTTCCGGCGGAGCACAGAGCAACGTAAAAGTATCAAGCTCCGTCCAGCCACTTTTGTTTACCCCACAGTCACTACGCAAAAGGTAACGGTAACGGGCACCGCCGCGTAAGTCCGCCAGCCATACACTATCTGCCAGGTTTTGCGTAACCATCCATTGATTGAGAATGCCGCCTTCATCTCTTTTGTATCGAAGCGTGGTAGAAAGCGCATTTTCTCCGGCTTCCCAGGTCAGGCCCGCAGCCGTAGCCTGAAGCTCGTAGGCGAACGCATTCTGCGGCTTACCGCAAGGGGGCAAGGTCCGGAAAGGTAAGATTTCAGTTTCGTCGGACCAGACACCGAGCGTACACCAGAAGCGCATTTTGGCTTCGTAGGTCGTATCGGCCAGCAAGTCCGTCAGCGGTAATGAGGGGGAGGTCACCTGGTCAACGAGTGTCCATTCGGTAGCCCCTTCAAGACGGTAATAGAATTGGTAATAGGCCGCAGTGGCGACGGGGACAGCCAAAACAACGGCACTACTGTCCGTGATGGATCCGGCACTCAGGGTATCCACCACCATACAGCCGGTGCTGAATTCTACGGGTTCGGACCAGGCCGACCACAGGGTATCGTAGCAGGTATTTCGAAGCTGAGCGGCGTATACCAGCTGTCGCTGCAAATCCGCTGTTTCCGCCATTTGATCGGCGGGGAGGTCATAGTTGCCGGGGTTGAACTGACTAAATGTTCCTCCGGTCAGCGGCATCCAGTTACCAAAACTACGCATGGCGTAGCGCCACTCGAAGGCCAGCGATTCTTCTCCCGTGGTATCAAAACCCAGCAGAGCACGCCGGCTGGCGAGGTCTACCAGTTGCGGGCTGTAATCCGCCGGGCAGCCGCCGAAGGGCGCAAGCTCTTCGCAGACCGGTTGACCGGCAGTACACTCGGCGCAAACCTGCAGGGTGTACGTTTGACCGGGAATTCGGTCCGTGATCGTGTAAGTAGCATCTGTGTAAGCAACGCTGGCCATTATTTCGGGAAGCGTACGGTCAGAAACCTGCCAGATCAGCGTGAAGCTGTCGTTTGCCGCAACGGTGGCGGGGTTGTAGGTCCAGGCCAGGTCGAGGGTCGTTTCCGTGCTGTCGGGCCGGGTGAAACTGAGGTTGGTCAGGCAGTCGTCGTCAATGCCATTGAAGTCGACCGTCCAGCTAAAGCATTCTTCCGTGCCATCGGGGCAGATCTTGCAGAAGGTGAAGGTATAGTCCGTTCCGGGAGTAAGGTTGAAAACGTCAGCGTCTGTACTGCCTGCGGGGAGTAAAATACTATTCAGTGAGGGCGAATTAGGCGCCGGTGCGCTGGTGCCGGGGGAAGTTGTATTGCCAGGGGAGGTACTACCTGGTGGTGTAGTACCGCCGGGCGCGTACTCCAGTCCCTGAGGCGCGCGCCGCTGGCGCTGAAGCTGGCCACGGACCGGTCCCGGGCTCACGGGTGTAATGACGGGCACCCAGTTAATCCGGTAAGACGTGGCCTCGACTACTGAAGGCCAGCTGATCCTCAGCCCATCTTCTGCAATAGGAACCGTAAGGGGGGTGGGCAGTGGGCCACAATCTTCAGAAACACTCAGCGTCAGGAAGGGAACGGTAGCACACTGCTGGCTGCCATCCGTACACAAGGCGCACAACTCCGCCTCGTAGTTCGTTTCCGGCTCAAGGCCGGTCAGGAGAAAGCGGATATCCGTAGGGCCGGCATTACCGGCGCTTACCCAAGAGCGGTTACCCGCTAGGCGGTAGCGAATGGCAAAACTCTCTACCCCGTCAATTTCGCCCATTTCCCAGCCAATTTCTCCGCCGGAGGAAGTCACTCCCTGCACGAACAGTCGCTGAGGCATCGGGCATTCTTCGCCCCCCGTTCCATCATCCAGGCCATAGCGAAACTCCCCGAAATCACTGATGCCGAAGTTGATGAACTCCCGCACGTTGCGCCGGTCGCGCACCCTCACGCGCCAGATGTACTCCTGCCCGACTTCCAGCGGAGAGTCATAGTTGGTATACGTATAGCGTGGGATGTTGGTAACGATCGGGCTGCGTAGTGGGCCAGTGGAGTTGATGATTTGATCATAAGTAAGGCCTTCCACCTTTTTCCATACCGTTAGCTCATACTCATCATTCAGTGGTTGCGGCACGTGGCGCGGGTTCCACGTGAAGTTGATCAACTCCGTAGGTGGTGCCGGAATCTCCGTTAGTGGATGCACCAGCTCAGGCGGATAATTCTGCTGCACAAAGCGCGTAGCACAAGCGGGGTTACTGACCGGCGGATCATTAAACCGGTTCAGATCGTAAAACTCCGCACAGATGGTAATCGGGCCGTCGGGCAGGCTGCCACCGTTGTTGACGGTTCCGTCTACACCGAAGCCCTCAATGTTAAGGTTATTCAAGTCAAAGTAAGGGGCCAGGCGGCTGCCTCGCAGGATCAGCGGTTGCCCACGACGCAGCGTGATGGGCGTCTGAAATAAGCCTTCTCCGGTAGTTGCCCGATAGCCGTCGCCTTCAATCGTCAGGCGCAGCAAGCCATCATAGGAATCACGGCGGTCCACCAGTGTCAAAATCACAATCAGGTTTCCATCCCTGCCATAGTCCTCTAAATAAGGACTTGAGGTTACTACCGTTACCGAAGCCCGAACGGGAAAGTTTTGAGCTACTACGCCCTCTACAAAACAGCCCATGCATAAAAGCAGAAAAACCACCCGTAAAAAACGGCATCCTGAAGCAGTAGGCATGTTTAGATTCTCTAGTGTGAAGTAGTGTTACCAGAATGGGTGAGCTTAGAATCACCTCATTTAATGTAGTGTGCGTCATTGCTTTCAACAAGTTAATGGACAATCAGAAAGGATATGTGCAAACCCTTTACTAACTATTATTAGTCACGCTCGTGAAGCAACTGAGGTGTAATATAGTAGCAGAAGGACGTAACTAAGGTATGTTAAGGGTATTATTGGGAATTAAAATTACTTGTAGGAACCTCTATTGTCCATAGGCATATTCAGCCCTTCACCACAACCCAACCATATCTTCAACTACCGCGCTAAAAAGCTTATCTTTCCACTCTGGAATTTTATTTCAACCAACTCCCGGGCCTTTGCCTGACTTGCACATGCGTTTGTTTTTCATCATTATAATATTGTGGTTCAGTCCACAATTATTGGCACAGGTAGATGATCTGCTGCGAGAGGCAGAAAGTGCCGGCATGGCCCGTCAGGCGGAAATTGCCCGGCAATTACGGGACTATGAACTGGAAGATTTTTCGTCTGCGGCCACTAAGGCTGTTGTCCGGTTAGCGGAGCAATCCAATACCGGAGGAAGAGCAGACTACGTCCTGCTACTTGGTTTTCTTGGGGAAGCTGCCGCCATTGGCCGGATTGCCGCCGAAGCAGAGAAAACAGACCCACTCAAACGGGCCGTTAATCTTGCCAGGGTGCGTTCCGGAGACGCTGACCGGCGGGCCAACCTGCTGAAGAATGTCCGACGTTATAATATTGAAGACGACTTCACCTACAGTGTACTCCCTTTACTCGTCTACACCCGCCAGCGCGAGGTGCTCGATTATCTATGGCAGCAGTTGATCACAGAGAACCTGCGATGCTCCCCTTCGGATGCGGAGACTTCGGGGCGGATCGATTGTGCCTACCGCATCGCAGAGGTTATTGCGCCCGCCATCATCGATTTCCCGGTAGCCGTCGATGAAGAAGGAAATCTAATTACCGAAGACTACCGCTCCGCACTACAAGAAATACGACGGTGGTACGCAGCCCATGCTAAAGACTACCAGATACACACGAATACCTACTAAAGCTTCAAAATAACCATGCGCTATTTAACCTGCTTTTTCTTCTGCGCATTATTCACTGTCCAGTCATTCGCTGGCACAGGCCCGGGGCGTCCGCTACCCGTAAACGATGAACTGACAAAGTTGATCCGGGACGTGATGCCCATTACAGAGCCATCCGGCAACATCATCAACCAGGCGCTACTCGCTCCGCCTACCTTATCTGAAAAAGCTGCCCTGGCATCGGCCTTCGCCGCGCCAACGGCCATCAGTGGTACGGGAGATGACCTCCGGAAGGTCGCAGCCTTTACTACTGACGTGAAGAATAAAGTGGATTCCGCCCGGGCCATCCTCAACATGGTCCGCGATGAAACCCGCCAGCTACAAAACCTGGTGGACGCACAACTCGCTTCCCTCCCTCTGGGCATCAAACAAACCATCGGAAATACCGAAGTCTTCATCGCCATTTCCGAAGCCAGACTCACCGCCAGCGCTGCTGAAGTAGACATCTACTGTAGCCTTGATCTTCCGGACACCGACCAGGATCCCATTTTCCTGGCCAAGGGCATTGGCTGGTCGCGGCAGGGAGGCTTTGTGGGCGACATTGAGCTGGAGCTGATTGCCGACTGGGGCATTGACTTCAACGCCGGCCGTAGCCGGCTCATCCTCCGGGCGGATGATGGCGGAGACCTCGGTGGCACCTTCGTTAAGGTGAATTGTGACGGCTTCATCGCGGGCCGGATCAACGCTACCGTTATGTTCTCCCGCAACTGGGTCATCCCGGTTGTCAACGGGGAGCCGCTCACCGATGAATTACTCGCTGGCGCAACGTCCACCGAAGAAATTGACTCCGAAGAGCGGGTGCAGGCCGATTTCGTCATTGACATCGACGCCCAGAATGGCTTTGACTTTCTGGCGCAGATGGAAGTCCCGATGCCCTTCGTCTTCAAAGGAAAAGAACAGGTAGAAGTCTCTATCGGCATTATGGCCATTGACCTCAGTGACGTGGTCAACCCTTCGGAGATGTTCGTTCCGCCCAACTACGTCTCCCCGCACGGCAATGGCCCGGGCCCGCTGGCGCCTACCTGGCAAGGGTTTTATCTCGGCGGCCTGGAAATCGTATTGCCGGAAAAATTGTCTAAAGACGGCAACCCACCCATCGAAGTTGGCGCGCCCTACCTGATCATCGACAAGATGGGCATCACCGTTCATCTTTACGCGGAGAACCTACTCCCGCTCGGCGAAAAATCAGCCGATGGCTGGGCTTTTTCCGTAGACCGGGTGGATCTTAAGATCACCGCTAACCAATTTGAAGAAGCCGGTATCGCGGGATTAATCAATGTTCCACTACTGGCCAAAGCAGCCGCCAACTGCGGCGGAAGTGCCGATACGCCGCCGGTGGATGCCGTTCTGCAAGCAGACGATTGCTTGCTATATGATGCCCTCTTCATCGCCGGAGGGGACGTATACTTCACCATTGAAAGCCAGACCGACTACTGCGCTGACCTCTGGAAAGCAGAAGTCATTATTGAAGCCAACAGCAAGTTGATGCTGGCTTATGAAGATGATCAATTCAACGCCTCTACACTTCTATTTGGCAGCATCTCCATTGACGCTCAGATCAACGACAACTTTGGTCTGACCATGAGTGAGCTAAGTTTTGATAGCCTAGTTCTTAGCAATCGGCCTCAATATTTCTCTCCAGGCATCTGGGATTTCCCAGAAGCCATCACGGCTCAGTTTGGGGCCTTTTCCCTTGGCTTCGAGCACATCACGATGGCCCTCGATCCCACCAGTTCAAATACGGACGGGCGGGATGTAGCCCTTAGCTTCCAGGCCTGGTTCAATCTTGATGCCGCAATGGACATTGACGTGGCCGGAGCTTTTGAAATCCTCGGCACACTCAATGAGGAGGACGATCGGCAAAAATGGCGGTTCAAAAGAATTAAGGTCAACGCCATTCAAGTGGAGGCCTCCACCGACTCCTGGTCGCTGGGAGCCACCATTGCCTTCTACGAAAACGATGTAGAATGGGGTACGGGCTTTTACGGCAGTGGCCATTTGTTCCTCACTATGGTGGGGGGCGATATTGGTTTTGCGGCGGTGGCCCAGTTCGGGACGGCTCCGAACAGCCAGGAGAAATACTTCTTCGTTGACGTTATTGCCCGCCTGGGGTCTGGTATTCCGCTGGGGCCATCCGGACTAAAGTTGATGGCCATCGGAGGGGGAGTTTATACCAACATGTCCCGCGCGGATGGTGGTGAGATTAAGTCTTTCGTAGAGCCCGTAGATGACGATGCCGTAGGCGACGCCGGGAATGCCGTAGCCGGTTATGAAAACTGGGATGGAACGGGCAGTTCTCCGCTCAACGGTATCGTAGGGATAAGTACGTCCGGAATTGCCTACGAGGTAGATCTTGGGAATAAGTTTGGAGCCTTTTTACAGATTGTAATTGCGGGCCCCAGCCCGGAGGCCTTCAGTGTCAATGCCAGACTCGAACTGATTGTAAACGACGACGGCGGCTGGCAAGCCCGCATCGATGGCAACATCATGATCATGGCGCCAATCAATTACACCAATGAGTACAAAATCGAAAGCGGAGTTGGCATTTTCGTTAGCATGGCCTACACCCACACGGATAGCTATAAAGGCTTCCAGGCTTCTGCGGATGTATTCATCAACGTCGCTGGTGGTCTCATTCAGGGGGCAAATTCACTTTCTCCTCCTTCAGACACCACCGGATCTAACAAAGGAGAATATGTAGCGGATGGCCTGGGCTACGCCGGAGGCGTGAGTATGGAATTCAGTACCGAGACCTGGTATATCCACATTGGCCACCCAACACCCAACAACCGAATCGCGATCGAGGTGGGCGTAGGGCCCATCAGCGTCACCTTTACCAGTTATTTCTGTATTGGAAAGCTGGTGCCTCCCATACCTCCCTTACCGTCTAATGTTATCGCCATTACCGGAGACATTGACATGTCGCGGGATTTCGCCCAATATGAGAATGCCTCAGGCTTTGCCTTTGGAGCGAGTCTCGACCTTGAATCTGGCGGAAAGTTCGCCATCTTCTATTACCAGGTAAATGCGGGCATTGGCTTTGACGTCAACATCAGAAAATACGGCGATGCCATTTGTGCGGGAGGAGGGGCCAATGCTCCCTCTATCGGCATTAATGGCTGGTATGCCGCCGGTCAAGCGTGGGCTTATGTATCCGGCAGTATCGGGATTGACGTAAAGCTCATCTTCGTTACCGTCCGCAAAGAAATTCTCAGTGCCGGCGTCGCCGCTGTGCTGCAGTTAAAGGGGCCCAACCCAACCTGGGCGAGAGGCACACTGGCGGGTTACTACAGTATAATGGGCGGCCTCTTCAAGGGTAATTTCTCCATCAACGCCGAGTTTGGCGAAAACTGTGTCATAACGGGCCGGGGAGGAGGTGATCCCTTTGCTAACGTTGAAGTACTTTCTGGAATGTCGCCTGACGATGACGTCGAGAACGTCGACATTAACACAACCCCAACGGCCTACCTGATCATGCCACTGAATGAGGTCTCTGAGCTCGGCCCCAAAAAATATCGTGTCCGCTGGGTCGAAACCCGACTAAAGAAAGTGGCCGGAGGAGCAACAGTTTCCGGGACGACCATCAAGGAAGATGGCGACTATTCCATTCAATTTATTCCCGGCCAATTTTTAGAAGGAGAAACGGAGTACGAAATTAAAATCAAGGTAAAACTGGAAAGCCGTCCACTTATCGGAGGAAGTTGGAGCCTGATTAAAAATGAAGAGCGAATACACCGGTTTACGACCGGACCAGCCTCGGACAGTCTGGAAGCCAACAATATTGCTTACGGTTATCCGATCGCAGGAATGGCCAATTTTTATCCCCTGGAATTTGGAGAAGGATACCTGAAATTAAAGCGTACCCAACCCACCCTTACTGACAACATCACCGCCGTTTACCTTCGCTCCGACGGAGGGCAACCCATTTCCAAGCCGGTTACGTACAACGAAAGTGATTTAGAGTATAACTGGACACATCCGACCTTAAGCACCAACAAAGTATGGAAGCTCCAGTTTGTGCAGGATTACGTACCCGAACCCGGCGGGGGCGGAGACGGTGGCACTACAACGCCACCATCTACTCCCGGTACGCCCGCCCCCCCCTCCGGAGGAGTGGGTGGCCCAAGTGTACCACTGGCGCCGAGGCCCTTAATGGTATCCTTCACCGGTAAGGTTATTCATACCCTGTATTTCCGAACCAGTGAGCACCTTCGGTTTTCGGATAAAATCGATGAAATATCGGATAATTATTCTACGAGTGGCGTAGCCGGCTCCGCCATTTTACCCTACACGGGGGAGTTTATGGACCTTGTGGAGGTACAAGGCAACAACCAAACAGATGGTGGATTAATAACCGCCAGGGTGCAAAACAATGAGACCTATTCCACAACTTCTACGCTAAAGGCCAAGGTCATAAATGAAATACCGTTTAATTTTAGCTACATCGTGCCTGATGCGAATGAGTGGAACAGCATGAGCGTAAATCTGCCTTACGATGCTAATGAATTTCAATTCTCCGACCCCGCTTCTCCTCCGATACAAGTTGGAGCAGCTGCATTCAGTGCCGGGACGGTATCCGGAACGAATGACGGCGGCAAGTTCTTTCTCGGCTTCGCAAAAGTGACAAGAACCATAACGATGGATATTGCGGCAAAAGCAGAGAACTCTCTGATAGAAACCGTTGCGAAAATGCTTAATCAGGGAGGTGTACTTGGCTTTGGTATTGATTGTCTCCCGCCTGAGGCAATGGACCGTGTTGCGGCGATATTTACTGGAGGTGAATTATTGCCGGGAGATACTGACCCCGAAGTAATTAATCTGGTATCCAGTTTGATTACTATGGATATTTTAAACGCAGGAGGTGTTGGCACATCGTGTCCGATCCCCAGTGAACTGGTTGACATCGCTTTGATCAGAAGGAATATGTCAGTGCTAATTATTACGGGAGACTCTTACCCCGTCAAGTACAAATACAAACTCCCGGGGGGTAAGCACCAAAGAAATGTTACTAAAACCATTAGTCTTTAATTTTGTCATCTTGACAAGTGTTAATTCATTACAAATGGACGGCAAATTTGGCGCAGACGCAGGTGCCGTTAAAGGTAAAAAAGCAAGGTTTACCCAATGGCGCGCAGCGCGCGCCGCCGGACTAACCCTGCTCCTTGCCCTCTTCCTTGCACCTGCGGTGAGCGCCCAAAAACCCATCGACCCCGACCAAAACATCTTTCTGCTGGCCAACCCACGCGACGAGGGAATTGAACTACGCTGGGCTCCCGCTAAACCCACTGGCTGGACGACGGGGCTGCAATACGGCTACACCCTGACTCGTGAACTGGTGGGGCAAGACCGCAACCTCTTCCCGCCGCCCGGCCGGCCGGACAGCAAACAGACCCTGCTCACCAGCGCCCGCCCCCAACCCGAGTTGAGCTGGGAATCCCTCTGCGATACTTCTAACTTCGCCCTCACCCTCGCCGCCATGATTTATGGTCAGAAGGATGCCCCGGATGATCCCGCCGTCCTGGGCCAGCAACACGGCATCGCTCTTTTTGCCGCTGACCACGATTTTCCCGCCGCCATTCACGGTGCCCTCGGCTACCTGGATACTGAAGTGGTTCCGGGCGCCGTCTACCGCTATACGATCAGCAATGGAGAAGACTCCGCCGAACACCTCGTCATTCGCAATGATCGCATCGTGCCCCCCGCCCCCGTCTCCGTCGAGCCCGAAATCAAAACCAAAACGGTCACTCTCGCCTGGCACCGGGAAAAAACCGACGGTTACTATTCCAGCTACAACGTGGAACGAAGCGATAACGGCGGGCAGACCTTCTTCCGCCTCAACAAACTACCGCTGGTACAGATTCTCAACGAAAGTAATTACGATACCCTCCAGTATTACAATGACACTTTTCCGACGGTAGTCGCGGATATTGAATTTCAGTACCGCTTCGCCGGCGTTACGCCCTTCGCCCGGCAGGGACCCTACAGTGACATCGTCAAAGTATTGCCGGAGCCAGACCTGGCAAGCATGATGCCACGTATCTCTGAAATGACCGAAGACCTGCAGGAAAACTACCGCATCAGTTGGCAAATCCCCGTTGGCTCACAAAACAAAATTGACTACTTCGAAGTACAGCGCAGTCGTGTAGGGTTTCAGGACTTCACCCCCCGCAGCGACCGAATTCCCGCCAGTGAACGTAGTTGGATCGAAGAAAATCCGGTAACCGGCTACTTCTACATTGTAGTCGCTTATGACGACCGGGGGGTAGCCTTCGGCAGTCCGTCGAAACTGATGACGATCATGGACAATGATCCCCCCTCTCCTCCCACCGGGCTGATGGGCAGTATCGACACCCTCGGCAACGTCCGCCTGCAATGGGCGGACAACCCGGAGAAAGACGTCAAGGGCTATCGCGTGTTTTTCGCCAACCGCCCTACTGGCTATTTCCCACAGATCACCGAAACGCATACCATCGACACCACCTACGAGTGGGCCGTAACGATGAATACGCGGGCCGAAGAGGTGTACTTCAAAGTCAAGGCCGTCGATTACCAGGGCAATTACAGCCAGTTCAGCGAAGCAGTGGAGTTGGTCCGTCCAGACTTCCGCCCACCTTCTGAGCCCGTCATCAAGTCGGTTTCTTCTAACGTGGAAATGGTCACTTTCCGCCTCGCCCCCAGTAGTTCGGACGATGTCGCCTACCACCTCTTCCAGCGCAGCCCCGCTGACGAAAACACCTGGAGCAACCTCGATACCCTCCGCCGGCCGGACACCCAGCCCTTCGAGCACAGCGATAAGTCCGGCACTGTGGGCGTCACCTATGACTACCGCCTCGTGGCCGTTGACGACGCAGACCTATCCTCGGCCAGCATCCCCTACCCTTCTCAGAAAACAGATACCGGTGAGCGAGCTCCCATAGAGAACTTCCAGGTCCGGATGGCCGAAGGCGGAAAGATCCCCGTCATCAGCTGGTCCTACCCCACCAACGAAGGCCTCCAGGGTTTCCAGCTCTACCGATCCACCGGCAACGGCCCCATGATGAAATACCGCCTCCTCAACGGCAACACGCCGGATCTCCGCCTGGCCAACGGCTCTTTCATTTACCTCGACAAGAGTACCACCTCCGGCAAAACCTACCGCTATAAGATGATGGCGGTGTTTTGGGATGGGGGGTGGAGTGGGTTTACGGGGGTTAAAGAATCAAAATAACAATTAGATCAATGAAGCTATATCTTTTGAAACCTTCCAAGAGGACAGACGAAACTGGAGGTGCATTTCCCCAAGCAGGCATTCCTTTAATGATTAGTAGACAACCAGGGCAAAACCTCAGACAATTAAGATCTTTAGAA
>ENA-ORXT01004973-ORXT01004973.1-marine-metagenome-genome-assembly--contig:-NODE-4973-length-13332-cov-7.645341_pt1 | contig 13332 bp, 7 predicted proteins | sample MGYA00237868_ERZ511482 | MGnify/ENA metagenome assembly ERZ511482 | reverse complement strand
GGGGGGGGGGGGTGCGGGGGGCGGCCGTCGACCGGCGCCGGTTGTGGAACCGCTGCGCGCGCGCGCACCGCGCCACGGGGGCAGCTGGGCAGGTGGGCGCGCCGCCGCTTGGGCAGGCCGGCGCGCCGCCGTTTGGGCAGGCCGGCGCGCCGACGTTTGGGCAGGCCGGCGCGCCGCCGTTTGGGCAGGCCGGCGCGCCGCTGTTTGGGCAGGCTGGCGCGCCGCCGACTGGGGCGGGCCGCGTGCAGTGTGGTGGATTCGTTTTTTGCCGCTCTCCCGCGCGCGCCCCGATACGGGCTGCATCCAGAGCTCGCGGCTGGCCACCCCGCCTGCTCGCTGCGTCCCCCGGGCAGGCGGTCCACGCCGCCCCCCACCCGCCCGCTGTTCGTGGGTACACCCTGGGGGATCGCTATGGGGGCCCTCTGATCGCTTAGTACGCTTCTCCCACAGCGCGTCCTTTTGTGCGCTAGCCCGTACGTTTGCGTGACGAGTGCGTTGCAGGTCGGGGGAATCGGCTCGGCACAGAGTGGCGGCGACGAGTAGGAAGGAGTTGGTTTTGCTGGGTCGGTGGGTGGCGACGGCGTGTGCACGGCAGCTGGTGCCAGAGCGTGTGTGATCGAGGATATCGGGTGCTGCGAGTGGCCGCGTGAGCGCGCTTGGTTGTTGGACGTCGGGTGCTGGGTGGTGGGTACCGCGTGCCAGGCGGCGGGTGCCGGCTGCCAGGTCGTGGGGCACTGCGCGATGGACTCGGGAACGGCAGTGGGTTGCCCCGCACCTCTTTCTTTGGCTCCCAGCATGATGCAGACGCCCTCCCCATCCGCTGCAGCCTTCTCCATTCCTCGCCCCATCCAGCGTGTGCTTCCTTGTGCTCGGGACCCTTTCTCTCCTCGGTCGCCGGCTGCTGCACCCACTCCGTTTCCCCTTCCAAGCATCCCATGTGTCACACCCGACCACGTGTCCCCCCCCCCGACTTTTCCAGATGCTCCGCCTTCCGCTGAGGATGTGGCGCCTCGGCACTTGCCCCCCCTCCCTTTTTGCGCGGGCGGCTCGCCGCCCTCTTCATCACCATCCACCCCCCGTGCGGCGTCACCCAATAGACGCCTGTCTCCTCGCGGGGCGGCCGCCGCTTCTGCGGCTGCCGCTTCCATGAAGCGGGGCGCCAAGACGCACCCTCCTTTGTCGCGCTCTCCTCCGTCGCATCCACCTCCGTCGCGACCATCACCCGCAGCACCCTCATCGGCTTTGGTATCGGCGGCCGGCAGCGGAAGGTGTGCGTCATCCTACTCGGCGCCGCCGAGTGGGGCAGCCTCCGCACCTGCGCCGTCGTCGGCCAGCCTGCCGGTGCCGCCCACGACGCCCGAACCCGCACTGGCGCTGCTGCATGGCATGCTGTCGTTGGGCGCCGCGCTCGGGCGCGTTGACAAGTGCTTTTCGGGCGTGTACCTGGTGGTCGAGCGCGGGGATGGCTCCACCAGCCGCCCGTACGACGGCGAGGTGATCGACTGCGTGTCGGACAGCGCGACCGACGCGTTCAAGAGTGCATTCAAGCAAGCGTGGTGGCAAGCGCGTCGACCCTCGTTTGGGCCAGCTGTCATCACCGGTCGCGGCGGCTCGGGGGGGCAGCGACGGTCGCGCAGCGGAAGCGCACCGGCTGCGGGCGTCGGGGCTGGGAGTGTCGTCGTTGTTGACGGCCCCGACGGTAGCCCGCCGCTCTCTCTGCACCCGCCCGCCGTATTGCTCAAGGCCAAGTCAGGGGCGGTCGGCACCCGCATCTTGACGAGCAAGATGGTGACTGACGTCTTGCAGTCCCTCGGGCTGGCGACCATCAACCAGATGACGACGACGCGCGTCAAGAATATATTCAAGCGCATCAGCATCGCCGTGACGCCACCGGGCAAGGGCCGCCTCCAGTGGACGTGGCCCCAGGCGTGCCCCATGGAGCTGCTGATGAACTATTGGCAGACTGAGGAGAAGGAGGACAAGATCACCGTGCACGCCGGCTGCCTGTACCCGCCGTGGCACAACATCGTCAAGACTAGCTGCGGGGAGCGGCGCCTCGCCGTGATCGTGGCGGCGTGGCTGAGCGACTACTGGATGTACAACCTGTGCATGGAGCTCAAGGTCAGGTGGACGTCTGACTTTCGGTCCAAGTTTGGGTCCGCCGAGGCGGCCGCGTCGGGGCTCGCCCCCCTGACAAAGAAGCGGGGCAGCTCGGAGGAGAAGGAGTCGGGCAAGAGCCCAAAGAAGAAGCGGGGCACCGGCCCGACCAAGCACACCACGACCACCAAGATGGCGAGCCCGGCGGCGAACAAGGCCGCCGCAGCCGCGGCAGCCACGGACGTAGACGGCTTGGCGGTGGGTGCCAAGGGCTCGACGCCGGCCACGGGCGACGCCAACGACAGCTCGCCGTCGTCGGGCTCTTCGATACCCCTCTCGCATGTGCTGCGGGACGCGGACAGCTGCACGCTGCGCGGCTTGGCCGCCTCGACGGACGTGGTTTCGGTGGAGATGGACTCGTCGAGCATCGAAAACGCGTTCGTTGACGACGAGGAGCGGCAGGCCGCCACCGAGGCGAGGCGGTCCCAGTCCCTGCTGCTGCCCTACGAGATCGTGGTCGAGTGCATGAAGTACTACAGCACCAACATCGACGCCTCGACCTCCAAAAACTCGGATGCCATCCTCAAGGTGAGCAGCAACTCCTTCCCGCGCACGACCCTCACCCGCGAGGCGGTCATGGACATGCTATCCGTGCACACGTTCAACAAGGACGTGGCGATGCTGAAGCAGTCGTTTGCATGGCTGGGGGACCTGGCGGGCTCCCTGGACTTTTTTCCGGTGGGGCTTGGCCCCATCTTCTCGCCGTCAGCCTCCGTCGCCGCCGTTGCTGGCGAGGTCTTCGAGTGGCTTTCAAACAGCCGCATCGGCGACGACGCGTGGCGGTTCTTTGATGAGGCGTTCGGCGCCAACGGTGCCGAGGCGGGCGACAATGCGTACGGCGGGCAGACGGTCAACATCCGAGAGGTGGCGAGCGCGTGCCAGACGTCGTGGCTGACGTCCGCCACGATCAACGCGTGCATGGTCGAGCAGCGTGTCGCGGCGCGCTCGGTTGGCGGCTACGCCCTCCTCATAGAGCAAGTGGCGTCCGTCCTACGCATCAGGGGCACGGAGGTGGCGCTTGTGGCTGCACAGACGGCCGCGACCGAGGTCGCCGCTGAGGTCGGCGCCTGCCGGTGGCTTGGCATGGTGGTGAATCTGTGCAACGCCCACTGGGTGTCGGCGGTCGTCAACGTCATGGGCAGGGAAGTGCTTGTGTACGACTCGCTGCCCGGCACGAGGGACACGGAGATGGCGTTGGCCATTGAGAGGATACTCCTCCTGTGCAACGCAGTGGCGGACAAGCAGGCGGCGTTTCCGGGTGGGATTCCTTGCGGAAGCCAGGGGTGGAAGGTCACCCGGTGCGAGGGCCCAACGCAGCCAGACGGCCATAGTTGTGGGGTGTATGCGGTCGCTCATGTTGTGTGTGCGATGGGTGGCTGTCCTTTAGGTTCCACCCGCCCCCGCGCGGACCTACTGCGCCTCGCGCTCGTTCACCATGTTCTCTCTCGTGGGCGTTACTATGCGAGCGCACGATTTGCGTGGAGAGGTGCCAGCGCGCCGCCCCTCGGTGGCGCTGTCGCTGTAGTTTAGAAGCCAACATCCTTTTTTTCTCGTTGTTTGCTGCGGTCGAGCACAGTGGACAAAAAGAAGCGCCCCATGCCGGCAATGCCCACTACGGCAGCACCGCCGGCTCACACCTCCACTACTACGCGACGCACGACGCCCAACGCAAGCCGCCCCGCGCCGGTCGCTGTCGGTGACCAGGTTCCCCCCGCAGCTGGCAGGTACCAGCGGCGCCTCCCCCCCCAAAGCGCCCCCGCGCCCAACGGTGCCGACCCGCCCATTGGCGCCGACGCCAATGAGCACGGCGCGGGTTGTCTGCACCCCAGCAACGGGCGGGACAGCGCGAAACACGCCGACGGTCCGACGCGGGGATGGCGCCGGCGTGTCCCCACGCGCCGCCGCGCCCCGACGCACCTCGCGTGGGGTGGCGAGAGGGGTCGGCCGCCGGCCGGGCACGCGGGCAGCCACCCCCCCAAGGCGCCTCCCAACCGGGTCCCCCATGACCGACGACGCGCTGTCCGGCGGCCGCCGTGCCTGACTCCCGACCGCGACCGCCAACCGCTCTCGCGCCCACACCCCCGCACCCGCACCCGGTGGCCGGTGCGCGACGTCGGCAGTTGCCACACGAGACGCGTCTGCCGTCGGGCGACCGACCGCACCCGTCACGCTGGTGTGGATCCGGCGCGCGCCGCGCCCACCGGGGGCGGCAGGCGCACCGGTCATGGCAGGCTGGCGGCGGCGGCGGCGGCGGTGGCCGGCACACGGGGGCGGGGGTGGACTCGAAGCCATCTCCCTGCGCGCCGGGCAGGCGTCCGGCGGCGCGAGAGTGAGGCTGAGGCCATACCGCCAGGGCCGGCCCGCTCTCGGACTCGTCGTTCGTCCCTGTGGTGCGGCAGGTGCGCCGCCGCCGGTCCTCCTCCCCCCCCCCCCCCCCCCATCGGAAGTAAACCACCCCGTACCGCCACATTCTCTCCCCCCCGCGGCTGTCGACCTCCGCCCGCCGCAGCCGCCGCCACTATCCTTCTCCGTCTCGGATCCCACGTGCTCCACTCGTGGAGTCGCCACCGTGCAGTGGTAGGCGCGGTGGTGGAGGAGGAGACGGGGCGGCGGCCACTCTTTCAGTGGAGGGACCCGACCAGACAACCGAGATTATTGGGGCGGCCCAACAACCAGAAGGGAGCCGCGGACGGCGCGAAGGCCAAATGTGGCGGTGGGGGAGCCATGGCAGAAGCGGGGCAACGGACGATGCAACGCTGCGGTCGCGTGTTCTTTTGGCGGCGGATCTGCGGCGGTTCCCACGCTAGAGCCGATACGCGGCGGTTTCTAGTCCACCCGGTGCACGGTGCAAGGCTTCAGATTTTTCGTCTGGGGTCCTATTGGCCAATGTCACGTGGATAAGCGATTCTTAATCAAAACACTCGTGGCTCAAACCTGCTCAATTTCCAGATCAAACGAGGTCACGAGGTTTATTGGCCAGGTTCCTGACCGTCGGGCGTATCGATCAAGCAACCCTGCTGTGATGCCAATCCTTGTGGCGCCCTCTGCACCGTCGTCCAGAGGCCCCTCTGTTCCCAGCGCCCGCAACAGTGACCGTTACTGCTGACCTTGCCCTCAGCCCCATCTTCTCCCATACCCGTTTCGCTTTGGCGAGCCCCTTCCTCCTCCCACCGAACCACGGCTGGATTGCCTCCCATGCCCTCTGATGGCGGCTCCCGACCGGAGGCGATCGTCATGCCGGCGGGGGAGGTACCATCCGCGCCCCCTGCTGCTGCACTTCCGGCTGACGGCTCCTCCCCGCCTGAGCCGATAGTCGCTCCGGCGGCGCCTGCGGCCGCGCCCCCCGCTGGGCCCACAGCCGCCGACATTGAGCGGTACAACGCCCTGACCGCCACCGCCGCGGGACTTTGGGGCGGGCTGGCCGCAGCCGGCGTCGCCGTTGCGCGCGCCCGAAATCCACGCGCCTGCCGCCGGCAACGGTGCCAAGTCGGGCGGTCCCAAGTAGCGGGCGCCCTTCCCCGCCTCCCCCGGCTCTTGGCACTCATCTCTGCACTGTTTGTCGTCGTTGTGGTAGGGGCTCTCGGTGGTGGGGTGGTGGAAGCCTGCGGTGGTGAGGAGGAGGGGGGGGGGAGGGTCGCGGCGGTGGCGGTGGTGGTCCAGCTCATCCACGGTGGGTAGGTAGTGCTGGCCGTGACCAACGTGGCCATGCCGGCGGTGCCCCCCTCCTCTTCCCCCCCCCCCACCCCAGCCGGCGTTTAAGTGGGAACAAGCGGTGTTCTTCGTGATGGTTGTGTCCATGTTGGTTCGGTGCTCTTTTTTCTCGTCTGTTTGTGTTGTGGGTGCGCATTAAAGCGGCTGGCAAACGCTCTTTTCTTTCCCTCGTGCTGTGACACTTGCTAATGAAACTGGAGGCCTCCCCCATCAGTGGGGTAGAGGGGGCAAGGAGACAGGCGGTGCGGGGGGGGGCGAGCTGGCAGCGGTACTGCAGTTTTGTATGGAACACACCCATACTCGGCATCGCCGGCACCGCGCCTGTGGTGATGGTGGCGCGGGAGTGGACGCGCTCGGCGGCGGGGGTGGTACCGGCGCTGTCGTCGCATTGGGAAAAAAGCAGTATGGGTGTCAAGTGGCGGCGGCGGCCGCGTCCGTGTCGGCCGCCACGGAAGAGGTGTCGGGGGGGCGGCGGGCGGGCGTGGGGTGGGCTACCGCCAGCCCTGGCTCGAGAAAAAGCCGCAGGCGGCCCCGAGCCCCCCCAACGTAGCCGTACCAGAAAGGGCGGTGGCCTCTGGATGCGGTGCCCCGTGCTGGTGGGTTGGTTGAGTGGGGCAGGGAGGTGCGCGGGCCAGGGAGCGGGGGGCAGTCGGATGCTTTCCTGAGCGTGGAAGTACGCACAGTTGGGGAAGACCTAGCCGTTACGTGAGGGGCTACCAGCACCAGCCGTCAACCACACCCCAGTGGGGGGCCGGATGCCCAGAGTATATCTTGCTGACACTGCAACATCCAGTGGATTTTGCGCCTGCGCTTCGGTTGTACTCGTTTTGAAGCCAAAGCCGTTCCATCGAGAGTTTCCACAAAAAGAACCCACGGGGTGTCTGTTGACATGCATCACATCCACGCAAAAGAACGTTTACGATTCTCTGTCCGGTGCTCGTATACCTACTTCCCCACTGCCATGGTGTCCCACAAGGGCCTTGGGAGGGCACATCCACGCCCAACTCTACCAAAACACTCTCAGAAAAAAAACGTCCGTCATGGTTCTATGAAGGCTGATGCGAGTGCGCATGTGGATGGTTTCATGAGCAGACCCGTCCTTCATGTCTTTTTGGGTGCGCCAAGGTGGGGAGGGGCGTCAGTGGCGTGCCACTCCCGCTCTCGCTACGGGTTTTCTGTTGGGTTTCTTCACACCATCACCATCGATACACGTACGGCGACCGAGCGCACGCAGCCCCCATCGAAAAACCAGACACAGCAAGGTCCAGGGACCACATTGCGTTTTCGTGCAAAAGCGGTGCATTGTGTGTCCGTCTTTTCCCCCTTGTCGCATGGCGCAGCACGATTGTGTATCAGAGCAACAAGAACCCCCCCCCCCATCTGCTCATGTACCTTTTTCGCACGGGGCACGCTGCGTTGAAGAGTGCGCACAGCTTGAAGCCGAAATGGACGCGCCTGGTGGCAGCAACCGCGTGAAGCCACTGTCTGGCACAGCACCACCAAACTACGCTGAGCTCTTTCAGAACTCACCCTTAAGGTGTCCATCAAGTGTCCTTCCAGAGTGAGGTCAGTACACGGTGCTCCGGCGGCGAAAGGCCGCTTCTGTATGATTACAGTGTATTTTGTGTGCGCCAGGCCTGGCATGGAGGTATATGCAGTCTGAACTGGTTGTAGTGCGTTGCTGACGACCCCAAAAGGGTGATGGGCAAAAGAAAGTGGCCAAAAGGCGGCATCTGGGGCCAAGGGACGGCTTTTTCTTGACGCGGACGCTGACATGAGAATCCGCGGGTAGTGCTTGCCGGTGGGCGAGTCCCGCAGAGCTAATGCGTACATGCTGAGCACACCAACACATCATACAGAGGGCTGTAACATACATGTGGCAAGAAAAACGCAGGAAAAGAGGCTGGGGTGGAAGCGCTGCCCGTTGCTATAGCTCATCAGGACGAACGAGAGAGAGACCGAAGATCGCCCCAGGACGATGCACCGAGTTACTCGAGGCATGTACTATTTCTTGTGAATACAGTTATGTGTTCACCTGTGGGTCAGATTTCGCAGCTTGGCGCATCCGTTCTGTATCGACTTGCCTCTGGCTCCACGGGCACCACACGGCTCTCCATCCACGCTCCGGTGTGTGCTGAGCTTCCAGTAGGCGAGGCACCGTCTGCCGTTCCGGACTGAAATCAGACAGTTACCACAATTATGTGGGTCGCATTTGTGGCTCATATTTGCAACTGATTAGAACAAATTTCAAAGTGGCACTGCCCCCTGTCGCTGTCAACTACATCTGATCTGATGTGGCTGTCGCCAGCGATGTGGCCGGCCCGCTGGCTGCAGCGATGGTAACACAGCCGGCTGGCCGGTGCTGGGTACGCCCTGTGGCGACACCACTCGGCTAGCGACTTGGCCGTTTGGTGCAACATGAGTGGAGTGGAGGATCCCTCAGCACATGACCCTCCCCACCATCTTGGACCGAGCCGTACTATGTGAGGAGTGACCGTTCAGTGCCTGCCCCCTCTGGTACTCGTAAGTGACGGCTGCGTCTGTGTGTCGAATGTACGGTCGTGTCTGGTCGCGTCTCGTCTCCTTTCTTCGACAGCCCCACACTGGAGTTGTAGGCAGCCCCACACTGGTGACGTTGGCAGCCCCGCACTGGCGTCCACAATATGGGTACCCCCATGAGAAGGCGGTGAGCCCGCCCGACAGTGTGCGGTTCTGACTTTTGAGGTGCCTCTCTCTTCCCGCTGAGGGCTTTGATTTGTTTGTCGTCGTCGCGCTACCCGTGCATCTGCACTTTGCCGCTTTGGCTTGGGGGCTCCTGCTGGTTGTCACCGCTGGCCCGCTTTTGGTTTTGTGCCCTTTCGTTGAATGCGCCATGGCCCCACGACGCACGCTGGCGACCGTTGCTGCCCTACTTTTTGCAGCCTTGGCGTGTCCCCCGTCGCCTTGGCTGCTCTTCTTCGCGTGGATCGTCCTCTTCGCGTCGGTCGCGGCGGCGAGCGGTTGCGACGGGGGCAGCCCCTCCCCTCCTTCTGACGGGCAGCCGCCCCTCTCGTACGTGACGGCAAGGAGCGTTGCCGGAAACGGGCTTTATTCGGCCGCTCGGTCCGATCCGCCGCGCCCTCGGGAGCCGCGCAATACGACTCCGGTGTCATCCGCCGGCCTGTCGGGCCGCATGGGCTTCAGCACCGCGGCCGACCTGCTGGCCGATGGTGGGGCGGCCATGGCGGACATGTTTGGAGCTGGCAACCTCCCCGACGCTCGCATCCCTGCGCGTCGACGGCGTGCGGATGGGCGGGCAATGAGGGTCGGCAACTATGCTGGCTGGCGAGGGCCTGGCCCAGGCCGGGGGCGGGGGCGGGGCCTCAACAACGTGCGGGAGAGCATGCGGCCCGTGCTCGTTGCGCTCTTTTGCAACGAGATGCACAAGAACTTGCAGGACAACTACGAAGAGGAGGGCATCGCGGCGCGTGCGCTGTCGGGGCTGGAGGCGCTCCGAGTACATACGGGCGTATCCAAGAAGGCGTTGAGGACGCGGGGGTGGACGTTGGGTCGCAGCGGGGCGGTCGGCGTCTTGCTGAAGCTCGGCCGCTCCCGTGTGCGCGCCGACATCTGCAAGCAGCAGACGGTGGCGATCTGCGTCACCCTCCAGACCAAGGGCGGCGTCAAACGCCCCGTGTCGTCATGCAGTGGGCCTGAGAAGTGCCTGGACACGGGCTGCACGTTTGAGTCGGACATGGAGGCGGCCCTCGAGGCCGTCCGGGCGGCCGCGCAGATGACACTGGAGGAGGTGTTTGAGGTGCTCGAGTCGTCGGTGCGCGGGGTGGCCCGCGCTGCCGGGACTGCCATCCCGTACGGAGCGTCCCTGTGCACGGTCTCTGGGGGGGAGGGGAGCTGGCCTTTTGCCGTCGTGCGGCGGACCGTCGCCAAGAAGTGGGTGTGCGTTGCCTGCCCGACCGCCGACGGCGAGTGCATCCACCAGAGCGCTGCAGTCGCGGCGGCGGCGGGCGGCGGCCACGGTGGCTTCGACGACGGCGACGACGGGACGCCCAACATGCGCTTCCCGGACGACGACCCGGTGAAGCAGGGAGGCAATCCCGTTGCCCCTAACAACCCGTACATGCTCTTCTCGCGGTTCTACCAGGTGCACCAGTCGCGGCTGTTGCGCGACTTGGTGCCGCCCACGGCGGCGCAGCTGACGCGTATCAACCTGGTGGAGGCCGCTGCCACTTCCGAGACCATCCTCAACTTCCCCGCCGAGGCACTCTGCCCGTATTGCAGGGTCCCCCCGAGCCCCCTCAAGCCGCCCATTCCGCACGAGTGCCGCGTTGAGTTCGACGATGGCTCGGCCATGGCCAAGGTGTACTCGTGGCGGTGCCCGAATTGCCTGCTGCGGGTGATGCCCGACGGTCGTGAGCACGGCCTGGTCTTCTCGTCGCCGTTCACGGCCTACTCCGAGGCCTTTTTGTTTGAGTTGGCGGTCAACCTGTCCCGCAACGGCTGCTCCTTGCGGTCCTCTTCGTACTTGCGCGCCGGCTACAGCGAGCTCACGGCCGCGCTGAAGTACGCACCGCGCTCGAGCAGATTGCGCAGCGTTGCCACCTTGCGCAAGGCGCTGACGCTCTACCTGTCGCTGGTAATCAAGGGTCTGCCGCTGGACGTGTCAACTTGCGCGCAGTGCGTCTCCGCGAGCGGTGTCATCGACGTCCTGTGCTTCGACGGCTTGCAGCTGGGCTACAAGCTCAAATACAAGAGACGCTTCCAGCGCCACACGATCCGCACGAGCGCCATCCCGCGGGCGAGCGTGCACGCCCACATGGTCACTGACTCGGCCGTGGCCAAGGCCCTGGGCTCTGTGCTCAACACAGCGTCCAAGGCGGCGGCGGGCTCCTCCAAGACTGTCACGACGGTGACGAGCATGCGCGGCTACGTCATGGCCGTGTCGACGCTGCTGGGCAACGTCTCCGTCGACGGCCGGGAGGTGTCGTTTGCGGGGTCCGAACGGCACGGGACGTCGGCATCTACTGCCGGGCGTGGCTGGTGCCCCACCGTCGACGGGGGGGTGCGGCCTGCCCTGGCGACCTTCTTGCGCCGCTTCTTTCGCTGCGAGCTCGTGGCGCGCTCCCTCTGTACCCAAGTTGTAGCGGCCAGCTTCGACCTTTTCCGGCGTGTGCCCGAGCCGCTAATGACGCGGATCCAGGTCGTAGTGCGCGCGCGCCCCGCCGAGGTGGGGCCGGCGCCCAACACCGCCGTTGCTGAGGCCGAGGCGGCGGAGATGGGGGGGCCCACAGCGGCGGCGTCACGCCCTCCCACCGCCTCTGTCGGTGACGGTGGAGGGGGTGCGAATCCTATGGCGGTGGACGCCAAAGCGGAACTCGGCCACCCCGGCCAGCTGCCACCTGGTCTGCAGCGGCCGTTACCCGCTGGCAGCATCGATGTTGGCGTGCGCGGGGCCGACTCCGACGAGTCGGAGGTGGAGGAGTCCGACGAGGAGCTCACGTCGGCCGATGACCGCGTGTCCGTCGACGGCGAGTCCTTTGCGGCGCCCCGCAAGTACTGGGACACTTTTGCGCCGCTCGCCCGGTTTGCCGAGCTGTTCACGGAGCCGGCGCTGGCGGATACGGGTGGGGCGAAAGGCACCTCGCTGGAAGCCGACATGCTCTTCCGGCTGCAGCCGAGCATCCCGACCACGGCGGCGGCGACGCTCAAGGTGGTCGACTTTGTGCGGGCGGTGACAGTGGACCCGTTCGTGGTCTGGGCCCCCGACGGGGACTGGAGCGCCATCGACGCGCTCATCAACGTGCTGAGCAGCGACGGCTTTACGTCGACCAAGCTGGCTGCCGTGCTTGACCGGGCGGACGTGTGCGAGCTGCGGCTGCTTCGCGCCGCTGTGGCCTGTCTTGGACCTGGCCTCGAGCGCGACGCTGGCCTCCGCCCCGTGCTTGCGGACTTATTATCGGCGCTCAAAGACACTGCGGCGGCGTACGACTCGTTTGTAGCGGCCAACCAAGTGTCGCAACCGGGTGGCGACGACGGGATGGCGCCCGGCGACGGTGACCAGCCGCCCATCGACAACTTTACCAAGGCGCAGATGGCCAGTGCCCACCCGCTCGAGTGCTTCACCCCCGCCCAGTACACGGCGACGTGGATTGACACGCCTGCGTCAGTGGCGTCGTTCAAGGCGGCGTACGGCATCACCGACGAGTCCCCCGAGGATTTCCTATCGTCGGGTGTGTGGGCGCCCAACTTCCCCGTATTGCGGCCCATCCCACTCTTCTACGGCACCGCCCAGGCGGCCACGGACGAGCCGGACTGCAACCACCTGATGGGCAAGGAGAACAAGTACACGGGTGGGACGTTCGGGGCCTTCTGCACCTGTACCCACCCCAAGTGCATCGGCGTCGTCGTGCTGGACGGGTCCGAGGGGCAGCGGATGCCGATCGAGTTCATCGCGCAGCGGTGCGCCACGCTGCCGTCGCAGGTGGTGTATGACTTCGCCTGCGCGACGCTAAAGACAGCGTTGTGCCGCCTGCCGTTCGTCGCGCGCGCCGTCTCGTTCTTGGTCGACCGCTTCCACTGGCGTAAAAATCACGTGTCGTGCACGAAAGCGATGAACCCGGACTCCTACTGCTCGATGGAGAGTATCAATACCTCCTCGTCCGAGGAGCGGAACGCCCTTTCCCGCCGCCAGGAGCACCACCTCCGCCTGATGAACCAAGACAACTTTATCATCTTTACCACGTACCAGCAGGCGCTGTCCAATGTCATTGCCATGTACAAGGATGTCGAGACGGAGCTCACGCCAAGCAAGTGGCCACGATGGTACCGGAAGAAGTACGTGGACGGGGTGGGGAATACGGAGAGGGGGAGTGCGAGTTTGTACTAGTATGGAGCAGCAGCATGCGGGAGACAGATAAAAGTCTTTCATCGTAGACATGGCTCCCCACACGACAAGACCATCCATTGACGCCACGTGCCAAGACACGCATGGACACGAAAGCGAGGGGTACAAAGCAACTTCCAGCGCACGCCGGCTATTGGGCCTTGGAACGCTTCCCCTCCCCGCGCACCAAGTCGGCAACCTCCTGTTTGGCCACCCAACGACCCCACCGAATCGCAGAGCGTCCCATCCACCGACGCCAACACCGCAAACGTTGACCTCCCCATCGTCCCCAACACAGAAACCGACGTCCACTCCAACGCGCCCATGCAAAAAGCCGGCGACAAGCCCAACGACGCCACACCCCCGCGCGACGCACCCCCCAACGTAAACAGGTGCGCCGAGATGCCGCCCATGAAGAGGGGCGACAAGAGCGACACAGCACGGACCACAGCAGCGGCAAGGCGCAGCTCCACAACCATTGCGCCCAACGACCTGCCCCGCGCCCCGCCCACCGCCCCCAGCGGCCGGCGGTGCGCGCCGCCCAGCGCGCCCAGCGACCAGCCGCGCGCCCCGCCCACCGCCCC
>ENA-ORXT01004972-ORXT01004972.1-marine-metagenome-genome-assembly--contig:-NODE-4972-length-13335-cov-3.957837_pt1 | contig 13335 bp, 8 predicted proteins | sample MGYA00237868_ERZ511482 | MGnify/ENA metagenome assembly ERZ511482 | reverse complement strand
CGGGGGAGATACAAATTTTGTTTTTGTAATATCCATGTTTTTTATATCTTTACACTATCCTACCTTGAGAAAACTTAATGGAACGTAAGATGCAACGTCCCTTCGAGCTGCATCTTACGTTCCATTTTACAATTAATGCACGTTTCATGCTATAATGCTGCTTCGAAATGAAGGCCCGCTTACCAGCTGGCAGTCACTACATCAATGTAACTCCTTGATAATGTGATCATTATTAACAATTACTGTCTCTATACAATTGTAGAGACTTTTCCCCTTAGAATATAGAGATCTGATTTTCCTCAGTGCCTAAGATTGGAGCTTGTGAATTAATTGAGAGTAATTTTATAAAAAATAGAACGAATAGATAGAATTAAAAAAAATTGTAATAGTACAATAGGTAACTAACAATAAAGATAAAGGTTAAACAACAATAAACTTACTCCCATGCAACCATACCAACCAACCAGCCAACTCGGCTGGATTGACTTTTCCGACAGCAGTCGCAAAAAAATGTTAAAAGTCCTCGAAGCTTTAAATGGAAAAGGTACCATTGATGAACTTGGTATTGGAAGCATTCGAAACGCTTTCTCCAACAAGCTATTTCCAGCCACGTCTGTCCTGATGACGCGGGCTAAATACTACCTATTCATTCCATATATATTGAAAGATTTTTTAAAGGACAAAACCGCAACAGACGCCAAAAAATACCTGGAGCAAGAAGAGCGTTGGTTGGTTTCACAATTCGTAGATAAACTCGATTCGCAACAATTAAACGGTTCGGGGATCATCGGCTATACCATTTATCAAAAATCTAAGCGTTTAGCAGCCCAACCTCCTAGTACCGTTTACTGGGGTGGGATTCGCAAGCTCCGTATCTACCAAGGTGAATCCTCTTTGGCTAATTATCTGGAACAACTTAATAAACTAAAAAAAGAACAATATATTCTGGAACAGAATCCTAATTCCCAAACTGGTATTGATGACAAAAATGACAATGAGGATCCTAGCTTACTTTCTATTCCCTCTGAACCTCAATGGAAGGATCAACTAAGTATGGATCTTACGGAAAATGAGCAAAACTTCCTGACCCACAAGATAAAGGATCTTCCTCAGGAGAGTCTTTTTGGCTATTTACTAAGTAGTAATTTATTGGAGGATCCGGCGATCAATTTAGATAGCATTCGCCTACTAGAAGCAGCACTAGTAGAGCATCAAAAAAAGCATGATGTTCCAGCTTCTATTCTTAAAACACTTCATCACGCAAACCGATTTTGGGAAGTGATTCGTGGAGCGCATCTTCTATATAATGTTGTGCTACATCGTCGTTCTGGCGTTGAGGAAATTACCAAGAAAATGTGGGTCGAATGGCAGGAGGAAATGAAGAATTTGGATTGGGAAAATTTCAATATCGAATGGTTTTGGGCAACTGTTTCAGAAGAGACTCGAATAGACATTAATACAAGATTCTTTGTAGATACTTGGTTCGAAAAGGCGAAGGCTGGAGACTTCAATTATGATGAGCTGGCTATTTTGGTAGAAAAACAAGAAAGAAGAATCAAAGGAAAAAGAGCCAAATTACTGAATATCAGAGGCCATCGGTATACGGAGGAACAGGGTTTAGCTTTTATGGAATTTCGTTTTGGAAATGCAAAGCGACTAATTGAGGATCTCATAAAATCACCAGTAAATGCTTAATTTAGAAAAATCAAGATTGGATTATGGGGTGATGCTTCAGGCACCAAAAGGCTTTAAATTGGATTTTGCGCTCGGTAGTACTTATAGTTTAGATTTACTTGCTTTATTGAGTATTCCGGTTGCTCTTTTCTATGCGAAAGATCTGGATGGAACTGCTCGTGCGGAGCGGATGGATATTTTTGCTGCGATTCAAAAGACAACCCAGCACTTAAAAATTTATTGCCAAAAAGGAAAGATAGCCGATAGTAAACATAATGTACTCATTGGGTTTATTGAAGATTGTGTAACCGAAATTCTCCCTACAAAATATTCCACTTCCTTTCATCCAAAAGTATGGATACTTAGATTTACGGGAGTAAATGACAAGGTACTTTACCGAACCATTGTGCTGAGCAGAAACCTGACGTTCGATCGGTCCTTGGATATAAGTTATAGATCTGAAGGATTTGTTAGCGATAAAAAACAGCCACGAAACAAGCCATTGGTAGACTTTGCTACTTATTTAAACAATCAGGATTCGTTTGACAATTCCAAAGTATTTTTAGCCGACTTAGCAAAAGTAGATTTTCAGGAAGCCATTCCTTTTGAGCAGCAACTATTTCATCCCATGGGAATAGATGGCTATTCCAATCCTTTCCTTAAACCTCAGGGCTTTGGACAATTATTAATCATTTCTCCTTTTTTAAGTAAAGAGGCGCTGGAAAAATTCTCTGATAAAGACATGGCAAACGGAAAGCGCTACCTGTTTAGTCGGGAGGAAGAATTGGCACAAATAGATTCAAAAACTTTGGCGCCTTTTGAGTGCTACGCTTTAAGCAATCTTATTGTAGATCCCATTGAGGAGTTAGAAGATGACTCAGAGGTAGAGGCTACTGACTTACCAGCTGACAGAACGCATAACTTACATGCTAAAATGTTTATTGGGGAAAAGCAAAAAACTAATCATTGGTTTTTAGGCTCTGCTAATTGCTCTAGCGCCGCTTTGCGTAATAATCAGGAATTTTTAATTGAACTGATTGGTGAAGATGAAAGGATATCAATCGATAACGTATTAATCGATCTTCTCGGCCCCGAAGATAATAGAAATGGTTTCTTTGAAAAGTACGAATCTAAGACCAGAGAAATAAAATTAAATACAGACATAGATTTTAGAAAAGTAACGGCTCATTTTCTTCTTTTTGTTAAAAAAGAAGGATTAGACATTAAATTAGACGAGGATGAAAACGAAAGATATACGATTAGCATTTTGCTAGCCTCAAAATTTGATACCTCACTGGCGGATTATTCCATTAGTCTTGCGCCTCATGGATGTCAGGAAGAAATGCAAATTCTCACTTACGATAGTACCTGCATCTTCCGAAACATATCACTCCATAATTTAAGTACATTCCTAAGGGTCCGAATTTCGAAAGACAAAGAAAGTGAAACATTTCTTACAAAGATAGACATTGAACTGCCCGAAAAAAGAATGGACAATATTATTAAAAGTATTATCTCCAATCGAGAAAATTTCTTTCGATTATTACAATTTCTTTTGGGTGATACTTCCGTTGAATCATTTGTATCGAATGAGGATGCTAAAAATAAAGGTGGCAAAAACGGTGGACACTGGTTGACCAATAAACCAATCTTGGAAAAATTTATGAAGGCAGCATCAAGAAACCCTACTGCATTAAAAGATATTCAGGCCGTTATTATTAAGCTTGGTGATGACCCGAAAAATGAAATTATCCCTCCAGATTTTCTCGAATTTTGGTCTGTTTTTCAAAAAAGAATCAAATAATGACTAAGAAAGAATTAAAAGAACTTGCGTCCAATGTGAAAAATGGATTGAAAGATTTTCAGTTAGCCACAGTCGAACAAGTATACCATCAGTTTTACGAAAAAAATCTCAGCCGCTTTCTGGTAGCGGACGAAGTCGGCCTCGGCAAAACCATCGTCGCTAAAGGTTTGATTGCCAGAGCAGCTATTGATGCGCTGAATAAAAATGAAAATTTACGGGTCGTTTATATTTGCTCAAATCAGGCTTTAACAGGACAAAATCTTAAAAAGCTAAATTTTACGGGAAATACTGAAGTGGTAGAGGATAAATCTGGAAGACTAATTTTCCTCGCTTTAAAAGACAAAAAACTAGATAACGATTTTCATCTTAGCTCTTTAACTCCTTCAACTTCCTTTGATCTTGTAAAAGGTTTAGGACAACGGGAAGAGCGAATGTTGATCTGGTTAATCCTTACTCATTATCAAGTGTTTTCAAGTGGAAAAAGAAAAGAGAGATTAAGCTTATTTTTACAGGGGAGCGTCAGCAAATGGAAAAATTGGTGGAAGGAATGTAAGGAATATGAAAGGTGTAGAGAATGTATAAGAAATAAAAAGCGTAAACTTTGCAAAAATTGTAAAAGAAATAGTATTAGAACTAGACTTCCGCTAAAGTTTAAAGATGCCATAGAAAGTGAATTGATTAATCTCGATAAAACAAATCGGTACCAGTCTATTCGAGAGGAAACCAAATTGAGTGGAAAGGTTAGATTGAGAGATATTATTTCAGCATATATTGATAAGGATTGGTTTAGCAGGAAAGACAAATACGAAGGTCCAAAAAAAGTGATTGGTCTCTTACGAAAAATACTAACCCGAATATGTTTAGAATATCTCGACGCCGATATCTTTATCCTGGATGAATTTCAAAAATTTAAATCTCTAATAGAAACTGGCAATGAAGGCGAACTTTCCGAAGCAGGTGAAACAGCCCGTATCGTTTTTGGAAAAGAAAATGCCAAAGTCCTAATGCTCTCCGCTACCCCATTCAAACCCTTTGGCACCAACGTTGAGGTAGAACAAGGCGACAATAATTTTGAGGAATTTAAGGAGGTACTTCGATTTTTGTTTGAAAAGAATATGACAAAAATTTCAGAAATAGAGGAGGCTCGTAAACTTCACTTTAATATACTAAGGCAACCATCAGCATTTACAGAAGATAAAATCAAACACAAAAAGAAACTTGAAAAACGCTACAGAGAGGTGATGGCCCGAACAGAACGAAATCTTGTTTCTGATGATAAGAATACGCTTCTAAAATTAAGAACCGATTTACAAACAACTTTTGAACCGGAAGATTTAGAAAACTTTATCAAAAGCGATGAACTAATTGAAGCCCTGGAAGGTAAGCGAAGTCGTAAAATGATCAGCATGGTGGAGTTTAGCAAGTCTGCCCCCTACCCGCTTTCTTTTCTCGATGGATATAAAATACGGGAAGACTTAAAAGAATTTAGAAACGACCTTACTCCCGAATTGGAAGCCTCTAGATCAGCCTGGTTGGATTCAAGTAAACTTCAGGATTATAAAAAAGTAGACTACCCAAATTCAAGAATGCGGCTTTTACACAAAGAAGCATTCCAACTTAAAATGGAGCTAAAGTTATGGCTGGCTCCCAGTACGTCCTACTATGAAATAAGATCAAAAGCCTACGGAAAGGATACCACAAATTCCAAAATTCTTGTTTTTTCTAAATGGAAAATGGTGCCAAGAGCCATCTCATCCTTGACCTCTTACGAGGCAGAACGACGAACGATCGGTAAATTGACAACTGAAATAAAATATAACACTGAGAATGCAGATGGAGGAAAATCAGTAGCCCGAAAACCTAGGCCACGATTATCACTCAAAAAGAAGGAAAATAGCGCAAGCTCAATGTCGGTTTTCTCTTTAATATACCCCTCAATATATTTAGCTAAGGTTATTAACCTTCAGGAAAACGCCTTTTTGGAAGTCCCACTAAATGCAACTACGTTAATTGATAAACTTGCGATAAAAATCAAGGCAGATTTCAAAAGAAAAAACTTAAGCTCCTTCACACAAAAAGATGGGCTAAGTAAACGCTGGTACTGGGCCGCTCCGATCTTATTAGATACTTATTTTCATGAAGAGGTGCAATACGAATGGTTAAAGAATATAAAACACACCTCCTCACAATTTTTAAAACACAAAGGACGTAAGGATGATAAAAAAAATAAAGCTTCCAACCAAACTGCTAAGCTACATTTAGATGAACTGAGGGAAGGACTGGAAGATGAAAAGGCTTTTGGTCTGGGACAAGTACCTGATGATTTATTTAAGGTATTGGCCAAACAAGCATTGGCCGCTCCCGCTGTTTGCTTTTTAAGAATGATGCAAACGTATTTTAAAAAACCATCACAAACATCAGAGCTGATGACTTATTCGCTGGATGCCGGCAGTCATTTTACCAGCCTTTTCGACAAACCAGAAAGTATCGCCATCGTAGATATTTGTTCTACTTCAAAAAGAAAACAAGAAGACTTTTATTGGGAAAATGTGCTAGATTACTGTCTGGAAGGAAATCTGCAAAGTGTCCTTGACGAGTTTGGGCACCTCGTTTATCCCGATCATTTAGATGCCGGTAATTTTTCGTCAAGAATCTATAATTCGATCAACATCAATACCAGTTCGTTAAAAGTAGATGATGCGGAAAGCTTTACTTCTGGAAAGAATAATACCATGCGCTGTCACTACGCGGTAGATTTTGGCAATCAAAAAATGGAAGACGATGCGGGTAGAAATAGAATTGTCTCGGTACTTAATAATTTCAATTCTCCGTTCCGCCCGTTTGTATTAGCGACCACTTCGGTAGGTCAGGAAGGCCTCGACTTTCACCTCTACTGCCGAAAAGTAATGCACTGGAACCTTCCATCTAATCCAGTCGACCTGGAGCAGCGCGAAGGGCGCGTAAATCGCTATAAAGGCTTAGTCGTCAGGCAAAACATTATTTCAAAATACTTAAAAAGTATCGATCCAAATCAGGATGCTGATTTATGGAATCTACTTTTTGATTTCGCAGAATCTAAAGAAAAATCGGGTAAGAGCAAGTTAGAAAAAAACAAATGTGACTTAGTACCTTACTGGCACGTGGAATCCAATGGAATCCATATTGACCGGATCGTTCCCGAGTTACCTTACAGCAAAGAACATTATCGATACCAACAACTCATCAAAGCCCTGACTTACTACCGACTAACTTTTGGTCAACCTAGACAGGAGGAGCTGCTTAAGTCATTGACTCAATTTGCAGATAGTGAGGAAAATATAAAGTTACTGAATACTTTATTCATTGATTTGAGTCCGATTAATTATGGGGAGGGGGAATGTTAGATTTGTGCTAATTGGAAATCGTGTTTCTTCTTCTGATCGGTCACAGCCCTTTCCGAGCGTTGGAAATGTAGGAACAAAGCAATGCGTTGTTCCTACATTTCCATATAAGTGAAACTCCAAATCTCAACCACCACTAGGGATATTCCTTTCCATCATCGCTATAAAATCATCATATTTAATCCCAACTTTTGTAAGCTCCCGAATCATATATTCTTTTAATTTCTCTAAGTCTTCTGACACGACTTTGTCCTTCAGTAATAGGTAGGAGTAATTCCCCGAAAGATATTGCTTTTTTAATTCTTCGCCTGTCTTCGGGTGTTTGCCAACGATCTCCATCCTGTATTGCCTCAATCGTTTCTCTTTTTGAATCTTCAATTTCTCGTATAATTCTTCTCTCTTTGGCTTCAAATTGTTTTCTAAGCTCTCTGACATCTCTGTCAAATTTTGCTGGAAAATCGCTCCTTCTTTTTTCGAGATCAGAGATAAATTCTTCCTCTCTTGCTTTCTCTTCAGCAATTCGCTCGTCTTCGAGTCTAACTTCTTTATCAAGCGCTTCCTCTTCTCTCTCAAGAGCTCTGATTTGTTCAGCAAAACTATCTTTTGTTCCTCTCCGTTCTTCCAGGTATCGTTCAATTCTTTCAATTTCTGATTGGCTTTCAGGTTGATATTCTCCCTGTGCGTTTGCAAGTTCTTCTCTTTTTGTAAAATATCTTCTTTCCAGGTCAGCGTTTTTTTCTTGAAACGCTCTTTCTGCTCTAATAAATTCCTCTTCTTCTTTTCTAAGATCAGCTTCTGCTCGTTCAAATCTTTTCTCAACTGCTGCTCTATGTTCTGCTCGAAGGTCGTAAAGTCGCTCTCTATTTCTTTCTGAATTTTTCGCAACTCTAGCGAGTTCTTCTCCAATTTTTTGTTCGATTCTTCGGTATGGTTCTGATCCCAAACATTTTCTAAGTCCGCGTATAAGGTTTCCAATTTGCGAATTTCTACAAGCGAAAGATTCGGCTGCACCAGAAAGCTTTCTTTCGAATTCATCAAAAGGTAATATTCCTTCTGTATTTCCTTTGGGTACTGATAAAAAGGGTGTTGTTTCGTGCTCATAATTAAAAATCCATTTTGTTCGATTAGTTCTATAAAAACAGTTTTCTATTTCTTCTTCGCAATCTTTGGGTATTGATACTTGAATGGTATCAATACCAAGTCTCTTTATTTTTGCTAATTTTCCAGGATCAATTCCATGAGTTGCTACGACTTCGATTAGAAGTATAGGCTTATTGTCTTTATCAAAGAAAGTAACATCCGGTTGAATTAGTAAATGCTTTTTTTCATTTTTTTTAAAATTAATATTTTTACCGTGTTTAATATTACCATTTTCGTCTTCGTAGAATTGCCTTTCGTTTTTTACACTAAATGCTTCAATTGTCTCCGCTTCCCTCAATTTCATTGCCCAACCGCTTATCCCTGCAGGCGGGAACTTATACAAGATGGGGACTTTTATTTTTTTTATTCGTTGTAAAATTTCTTTGGCAATCTTATGCCGGTACGTTTCATTCGAGTAAGTACACTTTCGCTCAATGTTTAAATCCGTGGAGACATGGGCAAAATAGTGTGACCTAATTTCTCCTTTTCTTGCTACTAACTCGGCACCACAACTTCGACAATAGTATCCGTTTTTTCCACTTTCAACTTCAGAAATATGTTTTATCACGCCTTTTAAATCTATGGCATGAACGTTATCATTATGCGATTCCTTAATTTTCATACTATTGACTATTTTATATTGAAAGAATACTAGAATGTCATTGCGAATAAATATATAAAAAAAACTTAATAATAAAGACCAATCAATTATTGGGAGATAGAAAATTTCTAAACCTAATTTACCTGAGTAGTTCAAAAAAAGGATATATTTATCCACCGTCTAAACAAAATCTAAAAATAATGACTAAAAACACAATCCAGACTCAGGATAAAGAGTATTCAATAGCACCACTTAAAAATACGCTGGACAATATAAACTTTGATAAAAAATATTATAGCTCCTATCCTATTTTTCTTGAGTTCTGTAACAATATTGAATCCTTTGATGCTGCAAATCTGATCATTGCCGCTAATGCTTCCTACGGATGGATGCCAACCATTTTAACGATTCATAAAAAGGATTTAAGTGAGCAAGTTCGTATTGTAAATAATTTAAAAAAGAAGAATACCATACCTACCGCTGACGAATTTACGCTACTAAAAAGTACTTTTAATAATTCTATTGTTGGAACATCAAAGCTGCTTCATTTTATCAATCCTGAAATCATACCGATTTGGGATAGTCGGGTAAGTAACTACCTCAACAAAAATTATGGATTCAATAAACGGGTAAATACGGTTCCTAAATTTATCCATTATCTGAACTTTTGTAAAAATATTATTACTAATCCTGATTTTGAAAAACTATATGCTCAGGTACAAGAGAAGTTTGAATATAGAGTAACTAAGTTAAGAGTTTTGGAGCAGATTATGTTTCATGGGTCGAAGAACTGAGTAGCTTAATTTCTGTAGAACAACCTCCATCAAAACCCTATAAATCAATAATTTAAGTCAGATTCTCCTCTTCAAATTCTTTGCAAAAACATAAAATTTTAACGAGTCTCTCTATCAATGAATTCACCTATCAACCTAACAAGTAACCTCTTATCAATTATTATTCTTTCATCAATATTAATATCCTCCGGTAATGGATCATTATCCTTTCCTTTTTGTTCGAATTCAACTTTAATGCCTCTTACCTCTCCTTGCCATTTAAAAGGTCCTTTTAAATATGCATGAATTTTATCTTCAGATGGTTTCAAATATAAATCTTTAGTTATAAACTCATCATTATTTCCTCCTTCTCCACTTTGTTTTTTAATCGTTACTTCAATTTGAATACCATTATCAGTAATCTGTCCCATATTGCATCTATTTATTTTTTTTAAAAAATTGTGAATTACAAAATAACTTTAAATTAAATACAAAGTCAATTAAAATTAAATTAAAAAATGATAATTAAAAAATAAACTCATACTTAAACACACAAAAATTGGCAAATATTCTATATTTTGAATAATCCTACAAAAAATTAATTTTTTAAAAAATTAGCATTTCCCAACTTTCTATCTTACCTTTGATTAAGTATTGAATATCAATACAAGAAATATTTCTAATAGCAGACCAACACCAACCATGCCCACCCACAAAAAACTAGGACAGATCGCCAATATCCAATTCGGCCTCCATCAATCTAGCCAGATCAAAGGGGAAGTCAAATACCTCCTAGTCCGGCATTTTGATGAAAACCTACGACCTACCCTCTTTGAGGAGAGTCACCTGAATATGGATGCACGGGTACAAAAGGCCCTACTGGCTCCCGGCGATCTGCTCTTTGCAGGTAAAGGGTATCGGCAGTTTGCGTGGACATATGAGGAGTCCTTCGGACCTACCGTGGCCTCTTCGGTCTTTTATATCATTCGACCTGACCCGACGATCCTCTTACCCCAGTATTTGACCATCCTCCTAAATACAGAGAAGATGCGACATACCTTTAGACTAATCGGTTTAGGGGTAGCAACTCCTTCGATTCCAAAAGCAGAACTCAAGGAAATCAAAATTCCAATACTACCTTTAGCGGAACAACAACGAATCGTGGAACTAGCAGAGTTACATCATCAACAAATAATTCTAACAAAACGAATACTTCAAAAGAAAAAAGATATCTTTAAATCTTTAATACAAAAAACTATCAACACATGAGCAAACTTAGCAGAGACACGATCTTTAAAAAAATATGGGCCGCCTGTGATTCTTTCCGAGGCGTAATTGATCCGGCGCAGTATAAGGACTATATACTGACCATGCTCTTTATTAAATATATCTCGGACGTTAATAGCGAGAAGCGGGAACGGTATGTCAAAAAATATAAGGGAGATCAAACCAGGGTTGATCGAGCAATGGATCACGAACGATTTAAGGTGCCTGAAAAAAGTACGTTCGATTATATCTACGAAAATCGGAACGAACCAAATCTTGGTGAAATCATCAACGTCGCTCTAGAACTCATGGAGGAGGCCAATCGCTCCAAACTCGAAGGAGTATTTCGTAATATTGATTTCAATTCTGAATCTAGTCTTGGACGTACCAAAGACCGGAATCGACGACTCAAAAACTTACTGGCCGACTTTGCCGGACTCGGCGACTTGGGTCCTTCTAATCTCGCAGGAGACGATGTGATCGGTGATGCTTACGAGTTTCTGATTTCTAACTTTGCTTCGACGGCTGGAAAGAAAGCGGGAGAGTTTTATACGCCGGGGGAAGTGTCTTCGCTACTCGCGCGATTGGTGGAAGCAAAAGCGGGTGACCGGATCGCTGATCCTACTTGTGGTTCTGGCTCTCTCCTGATCAAAGTGGGTAAGACGGTAGATAATAAAAACTTTACGCTCCACGGTCAGGAGGTCAACGGTAGCACTTGGGCACTGGCCCGGATGAATATGTTTTTGCACGAGATGGACAATGCCGTCATCGAATGGGGAGACACGATCAATAATCCAAAATTGCTAGAAGGGGATGGCTTAAAGAAATTCGATATTGTGGTTGCCAATCCTCCCTTTTCATTGGATAAATGGGGTGCGGAAGATGCGAGCGCTGATCGTTATAGTCGTTTTCATCGGGGCACACCACCGAAGAGTAAGGGTGACTATGCTTTTATTACGCACATGATCGAGACGCTGAACGAACACGGACGGGCGGGGGTAATCGTACCCCACGGGGTGCTCTTTCGGGGTAGCTCGGAAGGGAAAATCCGGAAGCAACTGATCGACGAAAATCTGCTCAAGGCGGTTATTGGCTTACCAAGTAATTTGTTTTTTGGAACGGGGATTCCCGCAGCGATTGTGATCTTTGATAAGAACAAGAAAAAAAATACGGATGTCCTGTTTATTGATGCGAGTAATGATTTTGAGCCGGGTAAAAACCAGAACAAACTCCGAGAGGAAGATATCAGTAAGATTCTTAAAACCTATCAGGATTGGACAACCATCGAAAAATATAGTCAGGTAGTTCCCCTTTCGGAAATCGAGGAGAATGATTTTAATCTGAATATTCCAAGGTATGTGGATACTTTTGAGGAGGAAGAACCAGTGGATATTCCTGAGACGCAAAAAGATATTAAGCGATTAAAAATGGAACTGGGAGAAGTTGAAAAGCAGATGGAGGTGTATTTGAAGGAGTTGGGGTTTTAGAATTTTCATTAATCTTACATTCTAAACAGATTAAATAACAAAATTATATTTTGTAAAAATATATTAATATACAAATGAACGAACTAGTAATTAAAAACGGATATAGGGAAACGAAAATGGGGTGGATTCCAAAAGATTGGGAGTACCTTTCTATTGGCGACAAAATTGATTTACTATCAGGTTTTGCGTTTAAAAGTTCACAATACGAAGAAACTGGAATTCGACTACTAAGAGGTGCAAATGTAAAACGAGGAACAACTAATTGGGGAGAAAATATTACTAAGTATTGGGGAAAAATGGACCCAAAGATAGAAAAATACCAAATGAAAGTTGGCGACTTAGTTATTGCAATGGATGGCTCATTAGTCGGAAGAAGCTTTGCTTTTATTAGTGAAAAAGATTTGCCCTGCTTATTATTACAAAGGGTTGCAAGATTAAGGTCTAATAAAATATTTATCCCTTTTTTAAAAGAATGGATTGGAAGTCACTACTTTGTTAAGTATTGTGATTCCGTTAAAACAGTTACCGCAATTCCACATATTAGCTCCAAAGATATAAAGGGCTTTAAAATCCCTCTCCCTCCCCTCCCCGAACAAAAAAAGATCGCCCAAATCCTCACCACCTGGGATACGGCCATCGACAAAACCGAGCAACTGCTCCAACAACTCCAGCTCCGTAAGCAGGGCTTGATGCAGCAATTGTTGTCGGGGAAGAAGCGGTTGCCGGGTTTTGCGGGAGAGTGGGAGGAGGTGCAATTGGGAAATTGTTTAAAGTTTGGAAGTGGTAAAGATTACAAGCATCTTTCAGATGGAAATATTCCGGTTTATGGTACTGGTGGATTAATGACTTACGTTAATGAATTTCTATATGATGGGGAAAGTGTTGGAATAGGTAGAAAGGGAACAATCGATAAACCCGTTTTTCTTGAAGGTAAATTCTGGACTGTCGATACCTTATTTTTTACACACTCTTTTGATGGTATTCTCCCTAAATATACTTTCTATGTGTTTTTATCAATTCCTTGGAAAACATATAATGAAGCCTCAGGAGTTCCAAGTTTATCAAAAAAAACAATAAGTAAGATTGATATTCTTCTTCCTAGCATTAAGGAACAAACCGCAATCGCCACTATTCTCAGCCAAGCCGACCAGGAAATCGAAAAAACAGAAAACTATCTAACCAAATTACGGGAGCAGAAAAAGGGATTGAT
>ENA-ORXT01004968-ORXT01004968.1-marine-metagenome-genome-assembly--contig:-NODE-4968-length-13341-cov-18.748341_pt1 | contig 13341 bp, 10 predicted proteins | sample MGYA00237868_ERZ511482 | MGnify/ENA metagenome assembly ERZ511482 | reverse complement strand
GTGGAGACCGCCTCGATGTCCAGCGCAGCGCCCTTCTGGCCGAGCTTCATGATCGACCCCTTGCCGAAGGCGCGTTCGATCTGGGACAACGCGGATTCGAGGGCTTTTTCTTTGTCCATTCCGTCTTTCTCGACAAGGCGCAGGGCTGCTTCGCTCATGGGTATGAACTCCTTATTCCACGCGTATCGCATGGGGGCAACGATTCATCGGTTGACCCATGATGTATGCGATATGTTCTCGTCAAACAAGAACAAAGAGTGAAAAATCACGTCGTCTCGTGTTCGCTCGCCTTGAAGAGGGCCTGCGTATACGGCTCCCGCGCGCCGCCGCCCGCCAGCGCGGCCCGGTCGAGTTCCTCCACCACCCGCCCGTCCTTCATCACGGCGAGGCGGTCGCACATGTGGTCGATGACGGCGAGGTCGTGGCTGACCATGAGGTAGGTGAGCGCGCGCTCTTCTCTCAGGCGGGACAGGAGGTTGAGCACTTCCGCCTGTACCGATGCGTCGAGGGCGGAGGTCGGCTCGTCGAGGAGGAGGATTTCGGGTTCGAGCATCAGCGCCCGGGCGATGACGACGCGCTGGCGCTGGCCGCCCGACAACTGATGCGGGAAGCGAAAGCGGAAGCGCGGGTCGAGGCCGACGTCCTGCATCGCCCGCACCACCCGCTCGTCGCGCCCGGCCATGCGGTGGATGGCCAGCGGTTCGGCGAGGGTCGCGTCCACGCTGCGCTTGGGGTGGAGCGAGGCGTAGGGGTCCTGGAACACCATCTGGATGCGGCGCGAGAAGGCGAGCGAGCGGCGTTTCGGCAGCACCTGTCCGTCGATGCGGATCGCCCCGCCCGTGACCGGGGCCATGCCGCAGATAGCGCGCAGGATGGTCGACTTGCCCGACCCCGATTCGCCGACGATGCCGTAGGATTCGCGCGCGGGCACCGCGAAGGAGACGCCGCGCACCGCCTGCACCGCGTCGCGCCCCTTGCCGAAGGTGACGGACAGGTCGTCGATCTCGATCAGCATGATCTTTCTTCCCTGCCCCGGCCTTGCGCCGGGACCTGTCGAAGCGGAGGGAGGCCCCGGCTCAAGGCCGGGGCGGGAGATATTTTCATCACTCCGCCCATGACGCCTCGCGTTGCAGGACCGGCAGCGCCCCCCGCTCCCCGCCGATACTCGGCAGGCAGTTGAGCAGGCCGCGCGTATAGGGATGCTGCGCCGCATCGAGGTCGCGGGCGTCCAGCCGCTCGACGATCTGCCCTAGATACATCACCAGCACCCGGTCGCAGAAGCGCGAGACGAGGCGCAGGTCGTGGCTGATGAAGATGAGGCCCATGCCGCGTTCCTTGACCAAGTCGTCGAGGATCGCCAGCACTTCCGCCTGCACCGTCACGTCGAGGGCCGAAGTCGGTTCGTCGGCTATGAGCAGGTCGGGGTCGGGGATGAGCATCATCGCGATCATCACGCGCTGGCCCATGCCGCCCGACATCTCGTGCGGATAGGCGCGCATGACCCGCGCGCCGTCGCGTATCTGCACGGCGGCGAGCATGTCGATGGCCTTGGCGGTGGCCTTGCGGCGGCCCATGCGCTCGCGGTGGCGCAGGCCCTCGGTCATCTGGTCGCCGATGGTCATCACGGGGTTGAGGGCGAATTTGGGGTCCTGCATCACCATGGCGATGCGCTGGCCCCGGATCGCGCGCATGCGGCGCTCGGACAGGGCGAGCAGATCCTGCCCGTCGAAGCGCATCGTATCGGCCTCCACCCGGCCCGGCGGGCGGACGAGGCGCAGGATCGAGCGGCCCGTGACCGACTTGCCGGAGCCGGATTCGCCGACGATGGCCACCCGCTCGCGGTCCACGCCGAAGCTGATGCCGCGCACCGCCTCGACCGGGCCGGATTCGGTGTCGAAGGCGACGCGCAGGTTTTCGACTTCGAGGAGGCTCATCTGCCGCTGCTCCTCGGGTCCAGCACGTCGCGCAAGCCGTCGCCCAGCAGGTTGAACCCCAGCGACACGATGAAGATGGCCAGCCCCGGCATCGCCGCGACCCACCACTGGTCGAACATGAATTTCCGCCCCGTCGAGATCATCAAGCCCCATTCCGGCATCGGCGGCTGTGCGCCCAGTCCGAGGAAGCCCAAGCCCGCCGCCGTCAGGATGATCCCTGCCATGTCGAGCGTCACGCGGATGATGACGGAGGGCACGCACATCGGCGCGATATGGCGGGCGAGGATGCGCCCGGCCCCCGCGCCCTGCAACTGCACGGCGGCGATGTAGTCGGAGTTGCGCACCGTCAGCGTTTCGGCTCTTGCAACGCGGGCATAAGGGGGCCACGCCGTCAGCGCGATGGCGAGGATGGCGTTGCCGATCCCCGGCCCGAGCGCGGCGACGAAGGCCAGCGCGAGGATGAGGCGCGGAAACGCCAGAAAGATATCGGTCAGGCGCATCAGCACCGTATCGACCCACCCGCCGAAATACCCCGCCACCGTCCCCACGACCAGCCCGAAGACCGGGGCCGTCAGCGTGACCAGCAGCACGATATAGAGCGTCACGCGCGAGCCGTAGACGATGCGGCTGAAGATATCGCGCCCGAACTCGTCGGTCCCCAGCAGATGACCGCCGGTCAGCGGCGGCTGGAGCCGTCCTTGCAGGTTCTGCGCGATGGGGTCGTAGGGCGCGATCACGGGGGCGAAGACGGCCATGACGATCAGCAGCGCGATGATGACCAGTCCGATCACCGCCAGCGGATTGCGGATCAGCCGCAGCCAGCCGAGATAGAACTGCCCGGCCCGCGCCTGCGCCCGCGAGGCCGGGTTCGGGTCGAGCAGCCACTCTCTCCGCAGCACGTTCACGACCGCGCCCTCGGATCGACGAAGCGATAGAGCAGGTCGGAGAAGAGGTTGAGGCAGATGAAGACCAGCCCGACCATCACCGTCCCCCCCATCACCGCCGCCATGTCCGCCGAGAACAGCGCATTCGTGATGTAGAGGCCCAGCCCCGGCCACGCGAAGACGGTTTCCGTCAGCACCGACCCTTCGAGCAGGTTCGCATAGGACAGCGCGATCACGGTGATGAGCGGCACCATCACGTTGCGCAGCGCATGGACCCAGACGACGCGCCACTCGGGCATCCCCTTGACCCGCGCGGTGGTCACGTATTCCTGGCTCAACTGTTCGAGCATGAAGGACCGCGTCATGCGGCTGATATAGGCCATGGAATAGTAGCCCAAGACGGTCGCGGGAAGCACGATATGCGTCAGGGCATTGCGGAACACGTCCCACGCCCCGGCCAGCGCGGTATCGAGCAGGATGGCCCCCGTCCTCTGCGGCACGTCCAGATCGTAGATGAACTCGTAGGACGTATCGAGCCGCCCCGGCCCGCCGACCCAGCCGAGATTGCCGTAGAAGATCAGGAGGCCCATCAACCCCAGCCAGAAGATCGGCATCGAATAGCCCATCAGCCCGATGAGGCGCACGAGCTGGTCGATCCAGCTTCCGGGCTTCGTCGCCGCCAGCACCCCGGCGGGGATGCCCAGCACGACGCCAATGACCGTGGCGATGGTGGCCAGCTCCAGCGTGGCGGGGAAGACGCGGGCGATATCCTCGATCACGGGGCGGGCGGTGAGCAGCGACTTGCCGAAATCCCCCTGCACCGCATCGCGGACGTAGAGCATGAACTGGTACCAGAGCGGCTCGTTCAGCCCCATCGCCTCCCGCGCCCGCTCGACCTGTTCCGCCGTCGCCCGTTCGCCGAGGACCGCGAGGACCGGATCGATCGGCACGACCCGCCCGATGACGAAGGTGATGGCGAGAAGGCCCAAGACCGTGACCGCCAAAGTGACGAGGAGGGACGCGGTGCTTTTCGCGAAGGCAAACGCCCGCTCGACACGACGCGGCCCGCCGGGGCCAGCATGGGGGACGGGGTCGGTCAGGGCCATGGGCGGGCTTTCGGTCGGGAGGGTCGAAATGTATGCATCAAGGCAAGCCTAGCGAGGGGTCGGGAGGATGGGAAGCGGCATCGCGATACCGGCACCGATTTGCCCTCCGACTTCCACGATGCACCTTGTGCCATGCGACGACCTTCCCCTTCCCCAAGCAAAGGCTTTTCCGCATGGCGCGCATCACCACGGCATTCTCCCGCGAAAGCACGGCCGACGAGGTCGCCTCCGGTATCGACCTGACTGGAAAGCGGGCCGTCGTCACCGGCGCCTCCTCCGGCATCGGCGTCGAGACGGCCCGCACGCTGGCGCGGGCGGGGGCGGACGTGACGCTCGCGGTCCGCGATACGGCGGCAGGAGAGCGCACGGCGCGGGACATCGCCGAGACAACTGGAAACGACCGCGTCCGCGTCGCGCCGCTCGACCTCGTGGATCGCGCCTCCGTCGCGGGTTTCGTCGCCGGGTGGGAGGGGCCGCTGCACCTGCTGATCAACAATGCGGGCATCATGGCGGGGCCGCTGCAGCGCACGCCGGAGGGATGGGAAGCGCAGTTCGCGACCAACCATCTCGGCCATTTCGCCCTCGCGTCGGGCCTGCACGGCGCGCTTGCCGCCGCCGACGGGGCGCGCGTCGTGGCGCTCAGTTCCAGCGGGCATGTCGCCTCGCCGGTCGTGTTCGAGGATATCCATTTCGGGCGGCGCGAGTACGACCAGTGGAAGGCCTACGGCCAGTCGAAGACGGCGAACGTCTTGTTCGCGGTGGAAGCGACGCGGCGCTGGGCCGATGACGGGATCGTCGCCAATGCGGTCATGCCGGGCGGTATCAGGACGAACCTCCAGAAGCACATCCCGCAATCCGTGCAGGATACGTGGGACGCCATGCACGAGGCCGGGACGATCTACCTCAAAACCGTGCAGCAGGGCGCGGCCACGACGATGGTGGCCGCCGTTGCCCCCGAATTCGCGGGGACGGGCGGGCATTATCTCGAAGACTGCAACGAGGCCCAGACCATCGACAACGAGACGACGGATAACATGAGCGGCGTGCGCGAATGGGCACTTGATCCCACTTTGGCGGAGCGCCTCTGGGCCGTTTCGACCGACCTGACCGGCGCCTAGGCTTTCCCTACAGCGGAATGTTGTCGTGCTTCTTGTACGGTACCTCGACCCGCTTGTTGCGCAGCGCCGCAAACGCCCGGCACACCCGCCGCCGCGTCGAGTGCGGCTTGATGACCTCGTCGATGAAGCCGCGTTCGGCGGCGACGAAGGGCGTGGCGAAGCGGTCTTCGTATTCCTTGGCGCGGGCGGCGATCTTGTCGGGGTCGCCGAGTTCGCTCCGGTACAGGATTTCCGTCGCCCCCTTGGCGCCCATCACGGCGATCTCGGCGGTGGGCCAGGCGTAGTTGACGTCGGCGCCGATATGCTTGGAGGACATGACGTCGTAGGCGCCGCCATAGGCCTTGCGCGTGATGACGGTCACCTTCGGCACCGTCGCCTCGGCGAAGGCGAAGAGGAGTTTGGCGCCGTGCTTGATGATGCCGTTATATTCCTGCGCCGTGCCGGGGAGGAAGCCGGGGACGTCGACCAGCGTCAGGATCGGGATATCGAAGGCGTCGCAGAAGCGCACGAACCGCGCCGCCTTGCGCGAACTGTCGATATCGAGGCACCCGGCCAGCACCATCGGCTGATTGGCCACCACCCCCACGGTGCGCCCTTCGAGCCGGATCATGCCGGTCAGCATGTTCTTGGCGAAGCCCGCCTGCACCTCGAAGAAGTCCGCTTCGTCGGAGATCTTGAGGATCACCTCGCGCATGTCGTAGGGCGTGTTGGGGTTGTCGGGGATGATCGTGTCGAGGCTGTTCTCGACCCGGTTCGCATCGTCGAAGAACGGGCGCACGGGCACGCCGTCGCGAGCATTGAGCGGCAGGTAGTCGAAGAACCGCCGCACCTGCGCCAGCGCGACCACGTCGTTCTCGAAGGAACCGTCGGCCACGGATGATTTGGTCGTATGCGTGCGCGCGCCGCCGAGTTCCTCCTGCGTCACCGTCTCGTTCGTCACAGTCTTGACCACATCGGGGCCGGTGACGAACATGTAGGACGAATCCTCGACCATGAAGATGAAATCGGTCATGGCGGGCGAGTACACCGCGCCCCCGGCGCACGGCCCCATGATGAGGCTGATCTGCGGCACGACGCCCGACGCCTTCACGTTGCGCAGGAACACGTCGGCATAGCCCGCCAGCGAGGCGACCCCCTCCTGGATGCGCGCGCCGCCCGAATCGTTCAGGCCGATGACGGGCGCGCCGTTCTGCACTGCCATGTCCATGATCTTGCAGATCTTCTGCGCGTGCGTCTCCGACAGCGACCCGCCGAAGACGGTGAAATCCTGAGAGAACACGTAGGTCATGCGCCCGTTGATCGTGCCCCAGCCGGTCACGACGCCGTCGCCTGCGATCTTGGTATCCTGCATCCCGAAATCGGTGCAGCGATGGGCGACGAGCATGTCGTATTCCTCGAAGCTGCCCTCGTCGAGCAGCAGGTCGATGCGCTCGCGGGCCGTCAGCTTGCCCTTGGCGTGCTGTTTGGCGATGCGGTCGGCGCCGCCGCCCATGCGCGCGGTTTCGCGGCGTTCTTCGAGTTGTTCGAGTACCGTGACCATGCCTGTCCCCTGCCCGTGTCCTAGGTGCCGTAACGATTAGCGGTCGCTCCCCTGCACCGCAACATTTCTCGCATACTGGACAACGCCGCGCCCCGCCCTTTCATTGACGACAGCATCCAGATGGAAGGGTTTCCAATGTCCGATACTCCGGTTCTCTACGGCTTCGACGGGTCGACCTACGTGCGCACGACGCGCTGCGTGCTGCATCGCAAGGGCATCGCCTACGATCAGGTCCCCATCAACGTGCTCGAAGGCGAGCCGCAGGAGCCGGAGCATCTGGCCCGCCATCCCTTCGGCAAGGTGCCCGTGCTCGATATCGACGGGGTGCGCCTGCGCGAGACGAACGTGATCTGCCGCTATCTCGACGAAAGCCGCCCCGAACCGGCGTTGATGCCCGCCGATGCCAAGGGCCGCGCGATGTCGGGGCAGTGCATGAGCCTGATCGACAGCTACGGGTACGGCGCCTTGGTGGGGGCGGCGGGGTATCACCTGTTCCCCGACTTCCTCGGCAATCCGAGCGCGGAAGACCATCGCGGGATGGTGGCGAACGGCAAGAAACTGCTGGGCCTCCTCACCGAGATCAAGGGGAACGACCCGTGGTTCGGCGGGGCGCGGGTCGGTCTGGCCGATTACTGGCTCGGCCCGATCATGGCCTATGTCTCCATGACGGATCACAAGGACGAGATGCTGGCCATCGGCGACCTCTCCGACTGGTGGGACCGCCTGAGCGCCGACGAGGTCTTCGCCGCGACCGCCCCCGACCTGGGATAGCGGCGGGGTGACGCTCGTCCAGCTCCGCTATCTCGTGGCCCTCGCCGACCATCGCCATTTCGGGCGGGCGGCGCGGGCCTGCGCAATCAGCCAGCCGACATTGTCCGCACAGATCCGCAAGCTGGAGGCGGAGTTGCAGGCCGGGCTGGTCGAGCGGGGCGCGGCCATCGACCTGACCCCGCTGGGGCGCTCGGTGGTGGAACGCGCGCGGGGCATCCTGTCCGAAGCCGACGAGATCGCCAGCATCGCGCGCCGGGGGGAGGAGCCGCTGGCCGGGCCGCGCCGCATCGGCATCATCCCGACGCTCTGTCCGTATCTGCTGCCATGGGCCTTGCCCGCGCTGAAGGCGGCGCATCCCAAGCTCGACCTCATCTGCCGCGAGGTGATGACTTCCAGCATCGTCGCCGCCGTGAAGGCGCGGGAACTCGACTGGGGCCTGATCGCGGAAGACACGGCGGACCCTGCCCTCGTGACGCATTTCCTGTTCGACGAACCGTTCTACGCCGCCCTGCCGCCCGATCATCCGCTGGCCGCTCACGACACCGTCGCTCAGGCGTTGCTCTGCACCGAGCGGGTGCTGGTGCTGGGCGAGGGGCATTGCCTGCGCGACCAGACGCGCCTGCTGTGCAATGCGGGCGCGGGGATGGCGGACGATATACAGGCGACCAGTCTGGAGACGCTGCGCGGCCTCGTCGCGGCGGGACAGGGGGTGACGCTGATCCCCGCGCTGGCCCGGCGGAATGCGGAAACCGATATCGCCCTGCGCCCCCTCTCGCCCCCAGCGAGCCGGAGCATCCGCCTCGTAACGCGCCGGGCGGACCCCCGCCGGGACGAGGCGGCGCTGATGGCCGATGCGCTGCGCGCCGCCGTGCCGCCCGGTCTGGCAGGCGAGGGGGTCGTGCCATAGGCGATGGCTATCGCCATACGTTGGAAATTCGATTTTACCTCTGGAGAGAGGTTGCCTAGGGTCGCCCCACAATCGGAATCAGCGATCACAGGAGTCTCCCATGGACGGCGATATCAAGACATGCCCCTTCTCGACCAAGGTGCACGTGAGCAACCGCGACTGGTGGCCCAGCCAGCTCAACCTGAAGATCCTGAGCCAGAACACCCCCGCCTCGGACCCGATGGACGAGGGGTTCGACTACGCAAAGGCGTTCAGAGGCCTCGATCTGGACGCGGTCAAGCAGGACCTCTACGCCCTGATGAACGATTCGCAGGAGTGGTGGCCCGCCGATTACGGCCATTACGGCCCGTTCTTCATCCGCATGGCGTGGCACAGCGCGGGCACGTACCGCACCGCCGACGGTCGGGGTGGCTCCTCCTCCGGCAACCAACGGTTTGCGCCGCTCAACTCTTGGCCCGATAACGGCAATCTGGACAAGGCGCGGCGTCTGCTGTGGCCGATCAAGCAGAAGTATGGCGCGGCGCTCTCCTGGGCCGATCTCTTCATCCTCACGGGCAACTGCGCGCTGGAATCGATGGGGTTCAAAACCTTCGGCTTCGGCGGCGGGCGCGAGGATATCTGGGAGCCGGAAGAGGACATCTGGTGGGGCGCGGAATCCGAATGGCTCGGGGATACCCGCTACACCGGCAACCGCGTGCTGGAGAACCCGCTGGCCGCCGTGCAGATGGGCCTGATCTACGTGAACCCCGAAGGCCCGAACGGCAACCCCGACCCGGCCGCCTCGGCCCATGACATCCGCGAGACGTTCGGCCGCATGGCGATGAACGACGAGGAGACCGTGGCGCTGGTCGCGGGCGGTCACACCTTCGGCAAGTGCCACGGCGCGGGGGATGCGAGCCTGATGGGCCGCGAGCCTGAGGGCGCGAGCATCGTCGAGCAGGGTCTCGGCTGGAAGAACAGCTTCGAGAGCGGGTCGGGCGAGCACACCACGACCAGCGGCATCGAGGGCGCGTGGACGCCGAAGCCGACCAAGTGGGATAACGGCTATTTCGACATGCTGTTCGGCTTCGAGTGGGAACTGACGAAAAGCCCCGCCGGGGCGCATCAATGGCGACCCACGGACCGGGGCACCGACGATCTGGTCCCCGACGCGCACAACCCGGACAAGCGTCACGCGCCGATGATGACGACCGCCGACATGGCCCTGCGCGTCGATCCGGCCTACGAGGCGATCTCGCGCCGGTATCACGAGAACCCGGACCAGATGGCCGACGCCTTCGCCCGCGCGTGGTTCAAGCTGACCCACCGCGACATGGGCCCGCGCGAGCGGTATCTCGGCAAGGACGTGCCGTCCGAAGTGCTGATCTGGCAGGACCCCGTACCCGCCGCCGATTACGACACGATCGACGATGCGGATGTGGCGGCGCTCAAGGACAAGCTGCTCGATTGCGGCCTGTCCGTTTCGCAGCTCGTCTCCACCGCCTGGGCCTCTGCCTCCACCTATCGCGGCTCGGACAAGCGCGGCGGGGCCAACGGCGCGCGCGTGCGTCTCGCACCGCAGAAGGACTGGGACGTCAACGAACCGGCGCAGTTGTCCAAGGCCATCGAGGCGCTGGAAGGCGTACAGGCGTCCTTCAACGGCGCGCAGACGGGGGGCAAGCGCGTGTCGCTCGCCGACCTGATCGTGCTGGGCGGCTGCGCGGCGATCGAGAAGGCGGCGAAGGATGGCGGCAACCCCGTCGACGTGCCCTTCACTCCGGGCCGCACGGACGCCACGCAGGAGCAGACCGACGCGGAATCCTTCGAGCCGATGGAACCGGCGGCGGACGGCTTTCGCAACTGGGAGAAGACGACCCACAGCGTCTCGCCCGAGGAACTGCTGGTCGACCGCGCGCATCTCATGGGCCTGAACGGTCCCGAGATGACGGTTCTGGTCGGCGGAATGCGTGCGCTGGGCGTGAACCATGGCGGCACGGCCCACGGCGTCTTCACCGACCGCCCCGGCACGCTGACGAACGATTTCTTCCTCAACCTGCTCGACATGGGCACGGGCTGGAAGGAAACCTCGACCGAGGAGCGCGAATTCGTCGGCACCGACCGCAAGACGGGCGAGGAAAAGTGGACGGGCACGCGGATCGACCTGATCTTCGGCTCCAACTCGCAGCTTCGGGCCTGGGCCGAGGTCTACGGCTGCTCCGACTCGGGCGCGAAATTCGCGCGCGATTTCGCGGCGGCGTGGAGCAAGGTTATGAACGCGGACCGCTTCGATCTGGCGGGCTGAGTTGGTGCTGCCCAGCATTTGATGCGGGGCAGCAATTCAAAGTCCGCCCGGAGACTCCTCCGGGCGGATTTTTCTGCGCTATGTATCAAACGCACTAAAGCCTAGGATTGTATGCTGCACCCCAGCTGGCAGGGCAATCGCGTTTGGCTCAGTGCTGATGCAAGCCATTGAGAATACTGGATAAGAATTCCTCGTCCCAGCCTGCTCTCTTGAGCTTTATGGATAGGGAGCCCTTTGATGTGTCGCGCCTGACGACATCGAGAGCGCGCCTTCGCAGGATGGCGATGCTGGCGGGGGCGTTATCCTTTCGGTTGCGTGCGGCGTCTTCGCGAAAGGACACGTCGAGTTGCCAGTGCAAGGCATTCTCGATGGCCCAATGGGCGCGAACGGTGGCCATGAGCACCTCCGGTGTCGGCGTCCACGAGAGAGCGAAATAGCGGGTGTCGGAGGTCGTCTTGCCATCCACCTCGCGGGTTGCCTGGACCCTACCGAAAGCCTTGAGGCCGGGGAATTCGTGATGCTCTGCCAACCCCTTGGCCGATACGACGACCGCCGTGCGGCTTTCCTTGCGCCCGTGGTTGACCTCCTCGACATGGGCGACCGGATGCCTTTCCTTCATCTTCCCGAAACAGGACCGCGCGTCGGAGAGCAACGAGTCCTGATTAGCCTTGAGCGCCAGACACCAGTCGCCTGCCTTGGCATTGATCGCTGCAACCGTGCGGCGATTGCAATGCAGGGCATCGGCGGTAACGACCTTGCCCCGGAGCGCGATCAGGCCGAGCGCCTCCAGCGCGGCGTTCAATTCCGTGCCGTTGTCAGCGGGTACAGTGGCGAGCGTCAGGCGCAGCCGGGTGGCGTAGGCTGAGACCATCATGCGGGTGCGCGGGCTCTCGCCCTTGTCGCGCGCGCCCCGTAGTGCCTTGCCATCGATAGCGATGACATCTCCATCCCGCAGCATCGCCGCGATCTCCGACAGCACCAGACCGAAGGCCGCATCGAGCGCTTTCGGATCGATCATCCGAAACACTTCCGAGAAGGTGTCATGCGAGGGGATGGCGTGCTTCAGTTTGAGGAAGCCTCTGAAAAAGCTCTCCTTTGCCCGCCCGAAGGCCGCCATCTCGGCGCAGGACGACGACCCACACAGCACGGATACAAAGGCAATCACAAGCAACTCACCCAGATCATGCCGCGCATTGCTCGCGCGCGGATCGGGAACGGTATCGAAGGCGGACAGAAAAACATGCATGACGGCGCTGGCTCCAAACGATCAGGCCAGCACCAGAATCCATCACACCATCACCCGCAAGCGCCGATCCTCACACCACCAATCCCAAACGCGATTCTCCTGCCCGCTACAAAAGTAAGGCCTAGCTGTCTTGATTTAACACACATTTCATTAAAATGCATTTGAGTATCAACCGCTTTTGACCATATTTCTATATACTGTTGACGTCGGACAAGGTCGAGATCGGACATTCACTCCAACTCCCGCACATCCGTCAGTTTCCCCGTCACCGCCGCCGCCGCCGCCATCGCGGGCGACAGGAGATGCGTGCGGCCGCCCCGTCCCTGACGGCCTTCGAAGTTGCGGTTGGACGTCGAGGCGCAGCGCTCACCCGGCGCGAGCTGGTCGGGGTTCATGCCGAGGCACATGGAGCAGCCGGGCTGGCGGATGTCGAAGCCCGCTTCCGCTAACTTTGCCGACAGGCCCTCTTCCTCCATCTGCGCCTTGACCAGCCCCGAACCGGGCACGATCATCGCGCGCAGGCCCGCCTTGACCTTGCGGCCTTCCATGATCTTCGCGACCTCGCGCATGTCCTCGATCCGGCCATTGGTGCAGGAGCCGATGAAGATGGTGTCGACCTCGATATCGGAAAACTTCGTCCCCGGCGTCAGGCCCATGTAGTCGAGCGAGCGGCGGGCGGCGTCGACCTTGCCGCCCTCGAAATCCTCGGGCGAGGGGACGACGCCGCTGATGGGCAGCACGTCCTCGGGCGAGGTGCCCCAGGTGACGGCGGGGGCGATGTCCTCGGCGCGGATGGTGACGACCTTGTCGTAATGCGCGCCCTCGTCCGACGTGAGCGTCTGCCAGTATTCGACGGCCTTGTCCCAGTCGTCGCCCGTCGGGGCCTTGGGGCGGCCTTTCACATAGTCGAAGGTCTTGGCATCGGGCGCGATCAGGCCCGCACGTGCGCCGCCCTCGATCGCCATGTTGCAGACGGTCATGCGCCCTTCCATGGAGAGCGCCTCGATGGCTTCGCCGCAATACTCGATGACGTGGCCGTTGCCGCCCGCCGTGCCGGTCTGGCCGATGACGGTCATGGTGATGTCCTTCGCCGTCACGCCCGTGGGGAGCGTGCCGGTGATCTCCACCTTCATGTTCTTCGACTTCTTCTGGATCAGCGTCTGGGTGGCCAGCACGTGCTCGACTTCCGACGTGCCGATGCCGTGGGCCAGCGCGCCGAAGGCCCCGTGGGTCGCCGTGTGGCTGTCGCCGCAGACGATGGTCATGCCCGGCTGGGTCATGCCCTGTTCCGGCCCGATGATGTGGACGATGCCCTGGCGGATATCCATCACGTCGAACATCTCGATCCCGAACTCGGCGGCATTGCTGCGCAGCGCCTCGATCTGGATGCGGCTCATCTCGTCCTCGATGCCCTTGGCGCGGTCGGAGGTGGGCACGTTGTGGTCGGGCACCGCCAGCGTCGCCTCCGGGTGGCGCACGCGCCGGCCCGTCATGCGCAGGCCCTCGAACGCCTGCGGGCTGGTGACCTCGTGCACCAGATGCGCGTCGATATAG
>ENA-ORXT01004967-ORXT01004967.1-marine-metagenome-genome-assembly--contig:-NODE-4967-length-13342-cov-9.144968_pt1 | contig 13342 bp, 11 predicted proteins | sample MGYA00237868_ERZ511482 | MGnify/ENA metagenome assembly ERZ511482 | reverse complement strand
CCTTTTCCGAAGGGAATAAAAAAATGTTTAAAGCCAATCAGCAACATCCGTTGTTTGATGAAATTCACAATATTATACTAAAGTACGTTGGGCTAGATCAGGTGGTAGAAAACGTGATTGAACGACTGGGCGATGTCCAGCAGGTTTTTCTAGCCGGTGACTTTTCCCGGGGGCTAAATAGTCAAATAATAGATCTCGTTTTTGTAGGCAATGTCGATCAAGCGTATTTGGTCAACTTAATTGCTAAAACAGAAGAATTAGTTAAAAGAAAAATACGCTATCTAATTTATACAGAAGAAGAAATAACCAAGATTGATTGGGAGCAATTCCAGTCAGCTCCTCTTTTACTTTGGAGTAAAGAAAGTATATAAAATGAGCGCAACCATTACCGATAAAAAGAGCCTGGCTCCCGAAAATCACCTACACGCCACCGAGGCACGCTGGTTTGCGGTCCGGACAGGTTTCCGCAAGGAAAAAATTGTGCATAAAAGGCTCAGTAGGAAAGGAGTCACCAGTTATTTGCCGCTATACAGCGTCATTCGTCGGTACGAACGAAAAGTAAAACATCTGGAGTTACCTTTGATCAATTCTTATATCTTTGTCAAAATTTCCAAAGCCGAATATGTACGCGTATTGGAAACAGAGCAAGTACACGGTTTTGTGCATTTTAACAAAAATTTGATCGCCATTCCCGAAAATGAAATTGACACGATTCGCCGCGTACTCGGAGAAGATACCGAAATTGCGGTGGTTGAAGAAGGCTACAAAAAAGGTGATTTGGTAGAGGTGATTGGTGGCCGATTAACTGGCTTACACGGTGAGCTGATCGAAGGAGAAGGGCAAAAACGTTTGATCATTCGGTTGAAAAATATCGGTGTAGGATTAGAAGTAGAGATAGATGCGAAGTATTTGCGAAAGCAAAAGAAGTAATGCTAACTGCTGATTTAGCGTATTTATAATAATCACAAAGTTTTTTAAGTAAGCGATTTTGTAGCGTGTCTGGTTATAATATATTAATAGTAATTTAAAAAGATTTAGAATCTTTAGATAAAATGGTTTATACCTAAAACGTAGACACGTTAAAGAGAAGCCAATAGCTAACGGCCAATAGCCAATAGCTAAAAAATGATATACATTTTTTTACATACCCGTCATTCAGACCTTAAGTCACCGCGACTTACTGACGGCGAAGCCTTAAGAATGATCAAATAATTAACGATCTACTACTTGTTAAAACAACCCTCATTTAATGTTTAGAATTCTTTTACTATTCGGTGCTATTTTACTCTGTTCCTCCGTCGGAATGAGTCAGCAACTGGACAATATCCCCATTGATCAAGCCACCATTGATCGAGAACTGGAAAGAAGAGGATTGACCGAATCTGAAGTTCGCGCCAAACTAGAAGAGCGTGACATCGACATCGACAACATTAACGCCAGCCAGTTACCACAATTAGAAGTAACGCTGGAAGAAATTGCCAAAGAACTCGAAGCCGAAAAGCAGGCAGCCAAAGAAGAAGCCGCTGAATCCAAGGGGGAAGAAAAAGTAAAAGAAGAAGCGGGTACCATCGCCAAAGATGCCGGGGAGAAAATTCAGGAAGCCGTGGAAGATGGTGCCACCGTCGAAGAAGCAATTGCGGAAGAACTGGTAGAGCAATCGCAGGAAGAAATTCCGCCAACGCGTATCTACGGCCAGCAAATTTTCCGTAATAAAACCCTAAAAGTATTTAGTCAATCGGAAGACGTCAATCCCTCACCTTCCTACGTACTGGGGCCTGGTGATAAAATAACCGTCAGTATCTGGGGTATCTCCCAGGAAGACGCGACTTACGAAATCAACGAAGCTGGTTATATCAAGCCGACCCAAATGTCTCGGATTACGCTAAAAGGATTGACCTTTAAACAAGCCAAAAAGTTATTAGAAAGTCGATTCGCTCAGCGCTACCGGTTTCGCTCCGAAGAATTTGCGGTAACCATTTCCTACGCCCGGACGATCAACGTAAACATCTACGGAGAAGTTTTTAATCCCGGAAGTTTTACAATCCCGGCAACCAATACCGCTTTTAATGCCCTGGTGGCCGCGGGTGGACCTACGGATTTGGGTAGCGTTAGAAATATTAAACTGATTAGAAATAATGGCAGTACCGAGCAGATGGACGTCTACGAATTTATGAATAATCCCGCCATTGCCGCCGATTTTCAACTTGCGAATAACGATGTCATTTTCGTATCTATCGCCGAAAAAATTGTCGAAATAAAAGGAGCCGTTCGTCGTCCCTTAAAATACGAATTACTAAATACCGAACAGTTAAAAAATCTGATTGACTACGCCGGAGGATTAAAAGAAAACGCCTATCGTACCACTATTCAAGTTAAACGATTTGAAAACGACGAAGAAAAAATTATTGATGTAAGATTAGGTGAGTTAATGCGGGGGAGCGGTGATTTTACCTTGTTAAATGGTGATATCGTTACCATCCCGATTATTCCTAAAGCCTACGAAAATTTTGCTACGGTCGAAGGCGCCGTAGAGCTACCCGGAGAGTATGAAATTGCAAAGGGAATGCGCGTAAGAGACGTGTTGCAAAAAGCAGTATTGGCGAGAGCAGCCCGTACCGATATCGCTTATTTAATTCGCGTCCGCAACGATGGAACCGCCAGCTACGAGCGAGTAAATATTGCCGAAGTCTTAGCCAATCCAGCCTCACCCGATAATTACGAATTAACCGCTCGCGATCGAATTAATATCTTGTCGCAGGAATCCTTTGTCGATCAGGAACTCGTTACCACGGCGGGAGAAGTACGTAATGCACGCGAAATAAAATTTGATCCCAGCCAATCCATCAAGGTAGCCGATGCCATCTTATTAAGTGGCGGTTTAAAACCCGGTGCCACCGATTTTGCCTATATCCGTCGCATAAATCCAAATAACAATAAAGAAATAGAATACGTAAGAGTAAATCTAGCGACGGCCCTCTCCAATGCCAGTTCGGGCGACAATGTTGAACTGCAAGCCAGAGACAGCCTAATCGTATACTCAAAACTTGACTACCTGGACAAATCAACCGTCGTCATCAATGGCGCCGTAAAAGACCCCGGAGAATTTGCCTACGATCCCTCCTTAACCCTAACGGACGTACTAACCCTGGCCGGAGGATTTACCATCTCCGCTGCCACCAATAAAATCGACATTTTCAGAGTGCAAATTTTAAACAACCAACCTACTAAAACCGTAGTCGCCACGTTAGAAGCGAACGAAAACTATCAAGTAGACGGCAGTAATTTTGAGTTACAACCCTTTGATCAGATTGTGGTTCGGTCGGTCCCTGATTTCGAGTTGCAGCAATTGGTTATCTTAAAAGGTGAAGTAAAGTACCCCGGCACTTATGCATTGTTAGATGATAACGAAAAAATTGCTAGTGTGATAAAGCGAGCGGGCGGGTTGACCTCCGAAGCTTTTGCGGAAGGAGCGGTGTTGGAAAGAAATAAAGAAGAAGGGTATGTAATATTTCAGTTGGAAGAAGCGATGCGGAATAGTGGTTCTAATTCGAATATAATATTGAAGCAGGGAGATGTGGTTATGATTCCCAAGCAGAAGGATTTGGTGGGAATCAGTTTGGCGAATACGTTGGCCTCAGATTTATATGATGAGGGAATTCTGGGTAGTGGAATGGTAAATGTTCCGTATACAAAGGGTAAGACTGCAAAATATTACGTAGACGAATATGCTGCTGGTATTGGAGAAACGGGAAAACGTAAGTTAATTACTGTTCGGCACCCTAGTGGAGAAATACAGCGGACGAGGAATTTTTTATTTTTCAAGATTTATCCAAAAGTGGAGAAGGGGTCGGTGGTGAAGATTGGTAAGAAGAAGGAAAAACCCGAAAGAATTAGACAAGAGCGGCGAGAAGATACAGATTGGGGGAAGGTGGTAGCGAATAGTATTGCGCAGGTGACGGCGGTGTTGACGTTGGTATTATTAACGCAAAGACTTGACTAGTATGGAGCAGGAAAATCGATATATCGAGGAGGATGAGATTACATTGAAGGAGTTGATTCTGAAGGTGCAGGAGTACTTTTGGGAGGTGGTGCGGAATTGGAAATGGGTGGTGGGGATTACGATTCCCTTTGTTGTATTTTTTATGTATAAGGCAATTTCTACACCGATAACTTATGCAGCTGAGTTGACTTTTATGGTGAATGAGGATGATGGAGGTGGAATGGGAGGGATGAGTGCTATTTTGGGGCAGTTTGGGTTAGGAGGTGGTGGGAGAGGGAAAAATAATTTGGATAAGATATTAGAGTTGGCTAAGTCGAGACATATTATGCAGCAAGTAATGTTTGATAGCATTACTGTTGATGGGCGAATAAATAGTGTTGCAAATCATATTATTCGTTTGTATAACTACCACGAAAAATGGGAAGAGGATACGACCGGACTAAAACAATTTTTATTCATTAAAACGGAAGGTTTTTCTAGGATAGAAAATAAAGTAATGAAAATGCTTTATAAGAAAATAACTGGGTCTACGAAAAGTAAAGGGTTAATGTTAACAGGAACTAGTAAAGAGACAGGTATTATGAGTTTCACTTCAATTACTGTGAGTGAGGGTTTATCTATTCAATTGTGTAAAACAGTTTATAATAAATTATCTACCTTTTACGTCAATACAACTATTGAGAAGCAACAACAGACATTTGACGTGATGCAAGAGAAAGTTGATTCAATAAATAAGGAAATGAGGAGCGCCGAATATGCGCTAGCGAATTTTAAAGATTCTCACGCTGGATTATATACCACTAAAGCAAGAATACAAGAAATACAACTACAACGAGATGTTAGGGTTTTAAATGAGATGTATGCAGTTTCTTTGAAGAATTTTGAAATAGCAGATTTTTCTTTAAAGAATAAAACACCTTTTATTCAATTGATTGATGAGCCAATTGCACCATTAAAACCCGAAGGAGAATCGATACTAAAAAATTTAATTATCGGGGGAGTCTTAGGGGTATTTTTTTCTTTAATATTTTTAATTGGAAGAAGAATTTATCGGGACACAATGTATCACAGCCATTAAGTGAGTAATGGGTTATACATCGCATTATTTTTGGTCTGACTGAGGCGGAGGCTTTCGACATTAACCGTCGCTAATGGAGGAGTTCTTACATAAAAAGCAGATAAAAAATAACAAGCATAACCTATTATGAATTTATGAGATTTGGCATTAGGCATTTTAGCAGACAAATACAATCTTGAAAGTAAATATAACTAAACTATGATCAGTGAAAAAATTCATATGGTTGACCTTGTTAGTCAATACAATAAAATCCAAAAAGAAATAGATCAGGCGGTAATTGACTGCATTCGTTCATCGAAGTTTATCAATGGACCGGCAGTAAAACGATTTAAAGAGAACCTGGCTACCTATTTAGGAGTCAAATACGTTATTCCTTGTGCGAATGGAACGGATGCCTTACAAATTGCCTTAATGGCTTTAGATCTTCAGCCCGATGATGAAGTAATTGTTCCAACGTTTACTTATGTGGCGACGGCAGAGGTAATTGGTTTGCTTCGTTTGAAACCAATAATGGTTGATGTTGATCCACATACTTTTAATATTACTGGTGCTATTATTGAAAATGCCATTACGCCAAAAACCAAAGCGGTTGTTCCTGTTCATCTTTTTGGACAAAGTGCAAATATGGAAGAAATTATGGCTGTCGCCAAAAAGCATAACTTATATGTAATAGAAGATAATGCTCAGGCCATAGGCGCAGATTATACTTTTTTAGACGGAAGCCAAAAGAAAGCTGGCACAATTGGACATATTGGTTGTACCTCCTTCTTTCCGTCTAAAAATTTGGGATGTTATGGGGATGGTGGTGCCATGTTTACAAATGACGATGAATTAGCTGCGAAAATTCAAATGGTAGCCAATCACGGTCAAAAGAAGAAATACCATCATTCGGTGATTGGTGTCAATTCCAGATTGGATACAATTCAGGCAGAGATATTGGATATAAAATTGAAACACCTTGATCAGTTTTCCCAAGCAAGGCAAACGGTAGCCGCCAATTATGATGCAGCCTTCCAAAATTTAGAAGGGCTGAGTATTCCTGCCCGACAACCTAATTCTACCCACGTTTTTCATCAATACACGTTAAAAATACATAATGGAAAAAGAGATCAACTTAAGGCTTACCTAGCGGAAAAAGATATCCCTTCCATGATCTATTATCCTTTGCCACTTTATAACCAAGAAGCTTTTCAAGGTTATTATGGTGATCAAGCTCCTCTTCCAGTTACAGAAGAACATTGCGCTTCTGTACTCTCTTTACCTATCCATACCGAGATGACGGAAGAGGTTCAAAAATATATCATTCAGGCAGTGTTGAATTTTTTTAAAACGCTTTAGATATGAACGAAATTAAAAACTATTTTGCTCATGAGACGGCTGTTATTGATGAGGGATGTGAAATTGGAGAAGGTACAAAAATCTGGCATTTTAGCCATCTTATGCCTAACTGTAAATTGGGAGAAAAGTGTAATATCGGACAAAACGTAGTCATTTCTCCAGAAGTGATTTTAGGTAATAATGTGAAGGTACAAAATAATGTCTCCATCTATACAGGAGTAATTTGTGAAGATGATGTTTTTTTAGGACCATCGATGGTTTTTACTAATGTGATAAATCCTCGAAGCGCGGTTAATAGAAAAGGTCAATATTCTAAAACCAGGGTAGGGAAAGGCGCTTCAGTAGGAGCCAATGCGACGATAGTTTGTGGACATGATATTGGCGAATTTGCTTTTATTGGAGCAGGTGCCGTAGTCACTAAAACAGTTCCCGCTTATGCTTTGGTCGTAGGCAATCCTGCAAAGCAAATAGGATGGATGAGCGAATATGGTCATCGGCTTGTATTTAACGAAAACGGGGAAGCTATTTGTGAAGAAAGTGGTGAGAAATATTTTTTAGAAAACAATAATGTTCAAAAACAAAATCCATGAAAAATTTTGTATTAATTGGAGCTGCCGGATATATCGCTCCCCGGCACATGAAAGCTATCAAAGATTCAGGTAATAATTTGTTAGCTGCTTTTGATCCTTTTGATTCTGTGGGAGTAATTGATAGCTTCTTTCCAAACGCAGATTTTTTCACCGAATTTGAAAGGTTTGATAGACATTTGGAAAAACTAAAGCGAAAAGGAGTATCGATTGATTATGTGGCTATCTGTTCTCCCAACTATTTACACGATGCACATATTCGTTTTGGTCTTAGATTAGGAGCGGATGTTATTTGCGAAAAGCCAATTGTATTAAATCCATGGAATGTAGATGCATTAGAAGAGTTAGAAACTGAATATCCGGGAAATATTTATAATATACTTCAGTTGAGATTACATGAAAGCGTTATAGCGTTGAAAAAAAGAATTGACGCCGGACCTAAGAATGAAGTTTATGATATTGATTTACAATACTATACCTCAAGAGGAAAATGGTATCACCAAAGCTGGAAAGGAGATGTGGCCAAATCAGGAGGAATTGCTACCAATATTGGGGTTCATTTTTTTGATATGCTGATGTGGATATTCGGAGATGTAATTGAAAATGAAGTACATGAGCATGGAAAAACTAAGGCCTCAGGCTTTTTAAGGCTTCAAAAAGCAAGGGTGAATTGGGTACTAAGTGTAGATTACAATAATATTCCAGAACATATTCGTTTAACTGGAGCTAGAACGTATCGTGCTATTACAATTGGAGAAGAAGAGTTTGAATTTTCAGGAGGTTTTACAGAATTACACACCAAAAGTTATGAAGATGTATTAAATGGTGGAGGTTTTCGTATTGGGGAAGCTAGAAAAGCTATAGAATTAGTGCACAATATTCGCCCCGAAACTGCTATAAAATCTTTGGGTGATCATCATAAAGTAGCTAAAAATAAATAAATAAATAAATAAATAAATAAATAAAATAATGATTCAAGGAAAACAAATATTTATCACAGGTGGTGCAGGATTCATTGCCAATAAAATTATTAATCTCTACATTGAAGATAATCATATTACTGTATATGATAATTTCCATCGGGATACTTTGTCACAAAGTTCTGTTTCAGGTCACTCAAATCTTAAAGTTGTTAAAGGTGATGTATTGGACTTTGAACAATTGAAAGGAGCAATGAAGGGTGCAGATATTGTTATTCATGCCGCAGGAATAGCTGGAATTGATACTGTTATCAAAAACCCAGTAACTACGATGCAAGTAAATATGATAGGTACAGCAAATGCTTTGGAGGCAGCACGAGTCAATGGTATAAAAGAAAGATTTATAGATTTTTCTACTTCCGAAGTATTTGGTTCTATGGCATACAAATCAGCAGAAAATGACCAAACAGTAGCTGGCTCTGCAGGTGAAGCTCGATGGACTTATGCCGTTAGTAAACTAGCAGGAGAACACTTAGCACATGCTTATCATAGGCAATTTGGATTGCCAACGGTAACAGTAAGACCGTTCAATGTGTACGGACCAGGACAAACAGGAGAAGGAGCAATACAAGTATTTATCAAAAAGGCATTAAAAAATGAAGAAATTTTCATTAATGGAGATGGAAACCAAATCCGTGCATGGTGTTATGTAGATGATTTTGTGGATTGCATAAAAAGATGTATTGAAAACCCCAATGCGGTTGGTGAAAGCTTTAACATCGGAAATGCAAGAGCTATTACAACCATATTAGGATTAGCTCAAGCGGTTTGTAGAGTATTAAAATCAGAATCAAAAATAAGTTATAGACCTGCTTTATCAGCAGATATTGAATTAAGAATTCCAAGTGTTAAAAAAACAGAGAAAATCTTAGGGTTTAAAGCAAAAGTTGACTTAGATGAAGGGGTATTAAAAACTGCCGAATACTTCAAATCAATATCACCGATTACTAGCAATTTATAAACACTCAAGGATTAGTCCTAATAGTGTACTTATAAAAATTAAATATATTTTATATGGATTTTATTCCCTTAATGATACCTGACATACAACCTCAGGATAAGCAAGCCGTAATAGATGTATTAGATAGCGGTATGCTCATTCAAGGCAAGAAAGTTGCAGAACTTGAGCGTCAATTTTGCGAATATTTGGGTATGGAAAATGCCATTGCTGTAAGCAATGGTACGGCTACTATGCATTTGATATTACACGCTTGGGGCATTGGTCCTGGTGATGAGGTAATTGTTCCTGCATTAAGTTATGTGGCTACGGCTAATGTGGTAGAACTCGTAGGCGCTAAAGTTGTTTTTGTAGATGTAGATGAAAATGCTTTCAACATAGATGTTACCAAAATTGAAGAAAAAATAACGGTGAATACAAAAGCGATTTTGCCTGTGCATGAGTTTGGGCTTTGTTGTAATATTGAAGCTATTTGCGATTTGGCAAAAAAGCATGATTTACTCGTTTTAGAGGATGCAGCTTGTGCTTTAGGAGCCACTAGTAATGGTAAATTTTCTGGAACATTTGGCGATGCCGCCAGTTTTAGTTTACACCCACGAAAAGCAATTACTAGCGGAGAGGGTGGTGTAATTGTAACCAATGATGCAAAACTTGCGAGCAAACTTCGTATGCTTCGGAATCATGGTATTGAAATGCAAAATGGCGAAATGACTTTCCCCACGGCTGGCTTTAATTATCGTCTCACCGATATTCAAGCGGCCTTGGTATCTAGTCAGTTCAAAAGGTTGCAAACCATTTTAGAATATAAAAGAGAACTCGCCAAGGTATATTACGATGCCCTAGGTGAAAATTCGGATATCGTTTTACCTATTGTTCCGCCTATCAATGAGCATAGCTGGCAATCTTTTCATATTTTATTGAATAAAGACATTGACCGAAAACCGTTAATACAAGCCATGCGGGAACAAGGCGTTGGCGTTAATTATGGTGCACAATGTATGCCCGCTCTTGGCTATTATCAATCAAAATATGGAGAAAATGCTCAACAACTTTATCATAATGCCATGCGTGCTTTTGAATCAGGTTTAGTATTACCGTTGTATGAAAAATTAAATAAGGATGATATTCTGAGAGTAAGTAATTCCTTAATTGATTGTCTGAATTTGGTAACGAATTAAAACAAGCTGCTCTGTATGAAAATAGTAGTTACAGGTGCTAATGGACTAATAGGATATTCCTGTTGTGAATTGTTATCCCTTAAAAGAAATCATACCATTATCGGGTTGCTCTATTCTCCAAATTCTGAGCTTGTACCATGGTTAGTGCAAGAGGCAGATTTAACAAAGCCTCAAAGTCTTAAAATATTAAAAGAACTTCAGCCAAATTTTATCGTTCATTGTGCAGCTCTTTTCCCGAATGGAGTCAATGATGTAAGCTTTGAAAAAGCTGCCGAGCAAAATAGCCTAATAGATAACAATATTATTCGTTATTGCCAGGAAAATGAAATCCCACTTATTTTTATTTCAAGCACATCGGTATATGAAGCTACCAATAATATCATAAAAGAATCCTCGAAAACAAATCCGCCAAACGCTTATAGTGTTCAAAAGTTAAAAAGCGAACAAATTATACAACAAACCTTAAAGTCATATCAGATATTACGTATTAATTCACCCTATGGCCCTCGGCAATCTGCAAGAAATGTATTGCGAATTTTTATTGACCGTGCGTTGAAAGATGAGGGAATACAATATTTTGGTACAGGAAGTCGTACGCAAGAGTTTATACATACATCAGATGTAGCTACAGCAGTTCTGAAAAGTATAGATAAAATGAACAATGAGATTTATAATATTTCAAGTGGTTTGCCAATCTCTATGAAGCACTTGGCGGAACAAATTGTGGATCTTGTGCCGCATACAAAAAGTGAAGTAAGTAAAAGTAAAAATGATGACCCCTTGAACAATAGCCGTATACAATTTGATATTACCAAAGCCAAAGCGGACTTAGATTGGTCACCACTAATTACCTTAACTGAAGGCATTCAGGATTGGATAAAAACAATTGCCACATAAAATGAAAATAGGAATACTTTCAGATGCTCATGGTAATTTAATTGGCTTAAAAAAATGTATTAACTTTTTACATGACCAAAATGTTGAACAACTTTTTTACTTGGGGGATATGGTCGGTTACTTACCTGATGCCAATCAAGTTATAGAAGTCGTAAAACAAAATTGTGATTTGGTTCTCAAAGGAAACCATGAAGCCATGCTTCTAGGTGAATTACCTTTTAGTTCAGAACAAGATAATGTTTACCAATTGGTTCGAACTCGTAATGACATTACCGCTGAAAATATCGACTATATTCGAACATTAGAATCAAGGAAGGAATATATGATAGATAATGTCAATATTTTGCTTGTACATGCAAGCCCAATTGATACACTTACTGGATACATCTATCCAGATACGGAAATAGCTTTTAATGATATAGAAGCCTACGATGCGGTATTTATGGGACATACCCACCGACCATTTACCAAAAAGATTGTAAATACCTGTGTAATAAACGTAGGTTCTTGTGGGATGCCTCGCGATTATGGCAAGTATGCAAGTTGTGCTATTTATGATACCCAATTATGCGAAGCTAATATTTTTAGAATTATTATGGAATATGATGAGATTGTAGATAAATATGCCACTTTCGCACATTCAAGTGTTTTAGACTTATTTAAAAGAACAACAGATAATTTAATAGGAACAATAGTATGAATACAAAAAAGAAGAAATTAACAGTAATGGTTACTGGCGTTGGTGGTGGTGGGCTAGGCGAGCAAATAATAAAGGCCCTTAGGTTATCACCAACCATTGATTATAATATTATTGGTAGCGATATGTCACCTCTAAGTAAAGGCCTTGCCGTAGTTGATGTGCCTTGTTTATTACCAGCAGCAAGTGCGCCTGACTATATGGAAAAACTTTTAGCTATATGTAAGCAGCAGCATGTAAAATGTTTATTTCATGGTTCAGAAGCCGAACTTCTTAAGTTATCCGAATGTAGAGAAGAAATAGAAGCCGAAGGGATTTTAGTTCCAATGAATCCCAAAGAAGTGATTTCAATTGGAATGGATAAATCTCGTACAATTGAGTTTCTAAAACAAGAAGGGTTTTTATACCCACAAACTTATCGCATTGCCAACATTGAAGATATTGATGCTATTAAAGATTTTCCAGTTGTCTTAAAGCCATCGGTAGGTGGTGGTGGTTCAGCCAATGTAATGATTGCTCAAAACAAAGATGAACTGTTCGTATTTTGTAAGTATTTATTTAATAGTTATACGGAGTTCATTGTACAGGAATATGTGGGTACACCACAGGCTGAATATACGGTAGGCGTATTATCCGATTTAAATGGGGAATTTATTAATTCGATTGCAGTAAGAAGGAACATACTTTCTGCTTTAAGCAACCGAATAAAAGTACCCAACCTTTCTGGTAAAAAAGATTTGGGGCCTATTTTAGCCATCAGTAGTGGAGTCAGTCAAGGAGAAATTGGTGAATTCCGGGAAGTAACAGAAGTTTGCGAACGGATGGCTAATAAATTGGGGAGTACTGGAGCTATTAATATTCAATGTCGTTTGGTCAATAATCAGGTTTATGTTTTTGAGATTAATCCACGTTTTTCGGGGACAACATCGCTTAGAGCTATGGTAGGCTACAATGAGCCAGATGTACTCGTACGCAAACATATTTTTGGTGAACATATAGAACCACGATTTGATTATGAAGAAGGTTATATTATGCGTGGACTCGAAGAATCATTTTTTAAAAACTGATAAACCTAATTTTTTGTGATGTTAAATACGATATTACCATTTTACGTGCAATCGTTTAATGCACCTAATCAAACAAAATTCCCCAATTCTTTTCCTTTTTCAGTATTTGAAGATGAAGAATTACAAATGTTGCGTCAGAAAGATTCTCAGGAACTATCCACACTTTTCACTAAGGTATATAATGAAGGTTCCATGCTCGATATTTCTATGACCGAAACAGTTGGTTCTATTTATGCCACCATAGCTTTAGATTTTTTAAATAGAAATATTCTTTCTTTTGAGCAATTAGATGTTATTGAATTGGGCTGTGGAAGTGGTTCTATTTTGGAAACCTTGGCACAAAAAGGTGCTCAATGTACAGGGCTTGAACCTGGGATACAAATTCATGATATTGCAAATCCACACATAATAAAAATTCAAGATTTTTTTCCTTCAAAGGAATTAGGGCAAAAAAAATATGATGTTTTAATACACTTTTTCCTATTAGAACATTTGGCAGAACCACTTCAAAGTTTATTGGATCAAAAGTTAAATGTAAAACCAGGCGGGAAAATTATTTTGG